>WNFT01002470.1_pt1 | contig 17402 bp, 23 predicted proteins | sample 5400191 | NCBI WGS metagenome assembly WNFT01 (sample SAMN13153359, study PRJNA577476) | soil metagenome | isolation source: 80 cm saprolite under Madrone tree | place: USA:California | collected 2016-06-14 | reverse complement strand
CACCACGCCTCGGACATAAACAAACTATCGGAGTGGTTGCGCATCGGCAGTGTCTCCTCATCTGGAAGCTCCTCCACGAGGGAGTTCGTTACGAAGAACGGGGCCCGGCGGTTACCAAACAATCCAAGCAACGCCGCACCGCCAAGATGATCAGGCAACTCCGAAGCCTCGGCTATCGAGTTGAACCCGCAAATCCTCAACCCAGCCAAGCACAAGCGCAGTGATTTTCGACCCTGACATCTGAAATTACATGTCGGGGTTTACGCGTTCATCGCCGGGAGACTTATCGCTCCAAAAGCTTCTTAAGGCCTTCGAGCATCATCGTCCAATTCTTCTCTGAGTGTTCCCGAGACTTCTCGGTCGGATTATTGTCTTGGGACAACGAAAGGAACGTCTGAGTTCCTTTCTGAGTTCAATTCCCACGGTATGGTAATTCTCCGGCGCGTCGGGAAGCCCTGAAACAGGACTGAAGTGACTGTACTGAATTATTTGTCGAGGTACGAGCCGAAGGATCACGCCCTTATCCTCGTACGTTTTTCCCTGCCACTCGCCCTTCCAAACTATCGGGCTGCCTTCTTTCCAATCCGAGATCACGTTCGTGCCAAACATATACTGCTTGATCGTTTCGGGGTTCACGAGTGCGTCCCAAACTTTGGCGATCGGAGCGCTGATGACGATTTCCGCCTTCGCAATAAAACCGCGGTTCATGACCCCAATAGTAACATTTAACTTTGGACGCTTCATTCCCCGATTCCGTGAACCGCCTGTATTGGCGATAAATCGGTCGGCGGCTAACATTCCCTGACATGCGAAATGACGGTGAATTTCCACTTCAAAGCTCTCGTTGACGTAACAGCCGCACGAGCACATACTTGTCTCTAAGGCATTAACTATAAAATAACTAACAATCGAGGGCTCAATGTGAAACAAAAATGTGACAGTGCGTGCAGGTCCGCTTCCGGATGCTTTCATAGCAGTTCTTGCGGAATATGGCCACACAACGGCTCAAGAAATACATGAGATGTTTGCGAGTTGCATTCTCTGCCAGCGGGATGCTGAGTTTATGGTTGTCGGATTGGATAGACACTCGTGGTTCGGTAAATCAAAAACAGGAAAATTGAAATTTCTGCTTTATGGATTATGCGACTTGTGTGCAGCGTTGCCTGACATTATCGCAAGAGCGGAGGCTGTCGCCTTCAGCGGTGCCATTGCATTCGATTATTGTTAGCGAACGATTCTAGGGGCACTGGATTCAATCAAATGAGATCGAACTGACGGAACTGCGGGAGAGGTTGCCGAAAATGACGATAGGTCGTGTTACCCTGCACTCAACTATGTTATAGCCGGGCAAACCGGGCGGACACGTTCTGGCGGCTTTATCAGGTGTCGGAGCGGCCGAAATCCGGGATGATAATTTCTGGAGTGACATTTCAAAAGCGAGCATCCACAATCTTCAGACTAGTGGGCGTCATTAACACAAAAATGTTAGGTTACCCGCAAAAGGGAGGCAAACCATGATTCGACGACCGGCCGACGAAGTCGGCGAACCCGGAGCCGTGCGCGCAAGACCATGAAGTTTGGCTTGCCCATCTTATGGAGAAAATGGAGACCATCAAACCGGGCATGACCCGATGGGACGTCCTCAAAGTTTTCAGGGCGGAAGGACGAGTACCAGCGCCAGCGCCAACTCCAACAGGATTACAGCGCAGCAGATTTGTGAGTCAGGACTGTCCGTACTTCAAAATTGACGTCGAGTTCAAGCCTGTTGCTACGGGAAACCTTGGATACAATCTGTCGGGGTTTTTGATCGAGGACAATCGAGACGTCATCGTCAAAGTATCGAAGCCCTACGTGCAGTCTACCGCCACGAATTAGCCGCCCGGCAGGATAATCCCTGTGTCGTTCGCGACGGATTCCACACTTGTACGAGTAAGACGTTGATCGGGACTTACAGCGTATATTTGCTTTAACCCCAGCGACCGGAGTACTACAAATGGGAAATCCGACAATTCGCGGAACAAGTTTGGACACTCCTGCCGAACGCGCCTGTCGAGTCATCTGGTTTTGCTTGGCCATCCTGCTTTTGCTAACCGTGCTGGTCCCATCAATAAGTCGGGCTGAAACGCAGCAGCCCGCGAAACCAGTGGGCTCAGAACCAACTCCAGAACCTGCTATTCCTGCCATCCTCTCCGCCTTCGACAAATACGAAGTCGTCGCTATGCCGCAAGGCCATGGGATGCAGGATTTGGACAATTTCATTTTTTCTTTGATCCGCACTCCTGCGTTTTCCGAAAAGGTGAACGACATTGAAGTTGAGTTCGGCAACTCGCTATACCAGCCGATGCTGGATCGATATATAGCGGGAGAGGATGTCCCGTTCACGGAAGTCCAGAAGGTTTGGCGGAAAATGGGCCAGCCCGCTTCCGGAGCGTCGGCATTCGTTGAGCAATTTTTCCCTCTCGTGCGCGCACTGAATCAGAAGCTGCCGACCGGAAGGCGCCTGCGGGTGTTGGCTGGCGATTCTCCCGTTGATTGGGATCAAATCAAAAGCTTGGACGACATCATAAGACTTGTTCACCGCGATGCCAGCATTGCTTCGGTGATGGAAAAAGAAGTCTTGTCGAAGCACCGCAAGGCTCTCATGCTCTTTGGCACATTTCATCTCATGCACGGAACGGGCGCCAGCGCCGTCTCGCTCTATGAAAAAGACTACCCAAATCTCACTTTTGTCATCAGCGAGCTGGGCACTCTCGATACGGACTTGCCCACTCTATCCAGCAGCCCACTCGCAACTTGGCCGATCCCGTCGCTGGCGCGGGCCAAGGGCACATGGCTGGGCGCCTTGGATTTAGGTCGCTTTCTCCCGCCGCCGATTCGGATCGATCAGGACTGCAATGTGCACCGCGAGTTCCCCAAGGTGCTGCAGAAGCGGATGGAAGACTTAGTTGACGCCTTTCTTTACCTCGGCCCTCAGGATTTGCGGCTAAGGGAAAAACTACCCGCTGATATCGCTTTGGACGTCAATTACAGGATGGAATTGCAGAAAGGCGGAGCGAGGTTCGGATTCCCTGAAGCAGCGACTGAGACGGCGAAAGAGTTCGATCAGCAGATTGTGAATAGTGCAGGAAGCCCTCTCTTTGTCATTCCTAAGCCGCAGAATCCCAACCTACCGGATGCGGAACTCTCTAGGGAGGTGCAAAGTTGTCTAGACCGCAAGAGCCGTACTAGTACACCTCAATAACTAAACCGAGCGAATGCTCGATACTGGCCCCGCCAGCTAGGTTGCCACTTTCCCGCAATCGGTGATTGTGCCTGAGTAGCGTTACCGGAAAACTTGGTACTGTCGCTCGCTTCCCAAGCAAATGAGCCCAGTCGAACGGGCCTCGCCGCTTTCTTCAAATCGTGGACGAACTCCACGAACTTGGAGTCGAGTTCAGTCTTTCAGTATTCGGGTTTATCATTCCTCGGTGCGAAGACATTCGTCAATTTTGAGACCCTTGGGTTTCGCAGTTTTACTCGCGGTGCCGCAATCGCCAGTGACCATAGCGCCGCAGCAATCAGGAAGTCAGGTCAGCCCGGAATACATTGATCCCCATATAAGCCGAATTGAACGAGGCTTGCTACCTGCTGCCGTCATTCATGGCCAATCGCTCCCTGAAATAAAGCTGTCGGACCGGATGAAATATTACAACGTGCCCGGTGTCAGCATTGCGGTCTTCGACAAAGGTCAAATCATGTGGGCACGCGGCTACGGGTTCGCGGATGTTTCGGCAAGTAAGCGGGTGACACGCGACACACTGTTCCAAGCTGCTTCAATCAGCAAGTCCATAACCGCGTTTGCGGCCCTGCGACTGGTGCAACAGGGGAAGCTGAATCTCGATGAGGAAGTCAACAACAAGTTAGTGTCGTGGAAAATACTGGAGAATGAATTCACCAAGAATGAAAAAGTGACATTGCGCCGAATGCTGAGCCACACTGCTGGTTTGACTGTCGGCGGGTTCGCAGGATATGTAGCAGGTGAACCATTGCCAACTACAGTGCAAATTCTAAACGGGCAAAAACCCGCAAACAATGAAGCGGTTCGCGTTGACCGGACGCCCGGAAAGGAGTTTCGCTATTCTGGCGGAGGGTATGTCGCAGTCCAACTACTATTGATGGATGTTACCCACAAATCCTTCCCAGAATTGATGCACGATCTCGTGCTCGAACCTCTGGGAATGACACGCAGCACATTCGAGGAACCTCTTCGAAAAAGCCTTTGGCCCGAGGCGGCGCAGCCTTATGCCAGCAATGGAGCGCCCGTAGAAGGTGGGTGGCGCATTGACCCGGAAATGGCTCCGGCAGGGCTCTGGACAACGCCGTCCGATCTCGCACTATTCGCCATTGAGGTACAGAACGCGTATGCGGGCCAATCGAAACTCCTCTCATCTGCGCTGGCCCATGAAATGCTTGCCTACCAAAGTGAAGAGATTTATGGCTTGGGAGTTGCCCTCGCGCAACGCGGTCACCCGCTTAGGTTTTGGCATTCTGGTTCAAACGGCGGATACAAGAGCTTGTTCGAGGCTTACGCGGAGGGCCGCCAAGGTCTAGTGATCATGACGAATGGCGACCGGCTCATTGGAGAAATTCAGCGCGCCGTGGCGCAAGAATACATGTGGCCCGACGGCCGCCCCCAAGAGCACACGGTCGTCAAGATTGACCCAAGAGTGCTTCGTGCATTCACTGGTGCATATCTCTTCAGTGGTTTATTCAAATTCACGGTTACTGAGAAGAATGGGAAGTTGTACGTTCAGTACCCTCCATTTGGACAGGAGGCGCTAGAATTGCTTGCAGAATCGGATAATCGCTTCTTCACGACGAGTCAACCGTTTGTAATTGAATTCCAGAGAGAAGCCGATGGGTCGATAAAGAAAGCTAAAGCATGGAATGGACCGGAAGGCTTGGAGGGTGAAAAGATTTCGGATACGCGTTAGGAGTGTTCCCGCAGCTTAGGTTGAGTTTCTAAACAGATCGGCGGCTTTTCGCGACGGGTTACCGCGCTCTGCTATGTCTTCCGTTTCTTGTTCTTCTCCGCTCTAAACTTTGCCCACCGCGCCTTGGTTGCCTTTGAAATCTTCGCCCTTGCAGCAGCCGACATCACGTGCTTCTTGACCTGAGTGATTTCTCGGGTAGCCTTGCTGCCGAGTGCTCTTGCTGCGGCTTGGACGCCGCTCAATTTATTCTGCAATTTACTCAACTCTTTTTCGAGCTTTCGTTCTTCACGCTTGATTGCCGCCAGTAGGTCCATGATTCCTCCGGGACGCAATCTATCCTAGTCAGGAGGCAATGCGCTAGACGTGCTCTGAAAGGAAAGTGACTTGGGATGGACACTGCTTGTTGCAGCCCGATAGCGTACACTGATTCAAGAGGATTAGCTTGCGTGCCAGAAACTACCATCGAAGAGAAGAAGAAACGCGAAGACTTGAAAGCCAAGAGGGATTTACTTTTCGAGCGGTATGTCAAGCGTCCCATGGATACTCATCTCGCGCTCGAAATCAAGGTGCTTGACGATCAGTTAGCGGAGGATGCCAAGCCCAGCACGGCGAAGTATCGAAGCGGTTTTCGTGGTCGCAGCAAATGAAGCGAGAACTGCCTGTTACGTGTTGTACAGAGTGTGGTGGCGCTGGTTACAACATGAGGGTCGCAAACGGTCGTTGTTGCAAAACCAGCGACGAACAACGCTGCGGCGGCGTGAACGCAACTGCTATCAAAACTGACTGGATCGATTGTGCACACTGCGAAGCAACCGGATATTACCGCAATAAAGAATGTCCGAACTGCAAAGGTGCGGGCTACCTATTCGTGGGGCTAAGGGACAAAGCAACGGTTTAACGCGCCACTTTCAATCTCTTTCTGGCCAAATGCTTAGTCAGTCCAGTAGATGGAACTCCCAGAGTTTATTCGACCCATCTTAAACGCCGCCGCCAGTTCGCAGTGGACCAATTTCATTTCTAACAACATGTAAGCGATCTCGTCTGGTCACTGAGGGAGAGTTGGTGTGATCATTTGACTGCGTGAAAAAGGGCGTCGCCAGAAGACTGTTCTCAACCGGGTGGGTACTGATCGGCCTGTCCATGTTGTTTTACGTGGTGCTAGAGCTTTCAGCGCGTTGGGAACAAGCCAAGACTCCCGGTGAAAAGGACATGAGAGTTGCCGCGCTTTTCATGATATTTGGCATTCCAATGCTCATTCCTGCCGCTGCCGGACTTCTCTGCTTGCTCGTCGGTGCTTTGGTGTTTGCTCATGGGCGGTTTTTCCGGCGCATTTCAAACTGAGCCACAACTTGCCAGTTGGAAAGCGTAGATTCACGATGCCTCTTCCTAAACTCAGAGACGAAGAAGTTGAATGGGTCGTCCAGCAAGTCGCAGCTTATATTGACGGGCAGCGCCAGACGTATAGAGGCAAGGCTGTGGCTCTCAGCCAGAACCAAAGGACGGTTATGCAACTCTTCTTTCCGGCATCGACCTTGGACTCGGCGCGAGTCGTAGTCCTTGCCGGACAGCGCGTCGGCAATCCGACGTTCTACGGGGAACTCTTGAAGATGGGTTTCGAAGCTGGTTCACTGCCGGACTTTGCGGACATGGCCGCAATCACCTACGTGGATACGGTGGTCTCCCACGAGCCGTTCACGGACAGGCTGCTCTTTCATGAACTCGTTCACGTTGTTCAGTATGAAAAGCTAGGATTGGCGGAGTTCGCTGCCAAATACGTGAAGGGCTTTCTGAGTGGAGGTTCGTACGAAGCTATCCCGCTGGAAATGAACGCTTACGAACTGGATACGCGATTTGCAACAACGCCGACGAAGCCGTTCTCGGTTGCGGATGAGGTTCAGAAGTGGATTGATGGAGGCCAGTTCTAGGTAGTGGACGACGACGAGAAATTATGACTGACGACCCCAATGCCTTGCTCGAACAAGCGGCCGAAGCCCTGAAGAACAAACAATACCCGGCAGCCGAGGCGCTGCAACGGAAGGGCTGCGAGCTATTACGTGAACAGGGGGCGGAAGAATCTCGAATTGCGAACGAAATCGAAAAACTTGCGGATATTCACTGTGTCCAAAGCAAGTTCGGTCTGTGTGCGAGCGAGTACGCGGACGTGGTCAGAATGCGGGAAAAGTTCCTGCCCGAAAACGACTTTAGCATCCTCCGAGTTTTATACAGGCTCGCAAAGTCGCATTTCGAGGGACAGCAGTATGAACTTGCTGAATCTGAAATGCAGAGGCTGTTGTCCTTGACAGAAACGCGAAGCGATTCCCCTGAAAGCCTTGCCTTTGGCCTGTATGAACTCGGATTCCTTCTCTACTACGTGGGGAAGTATCGGGAGGCTGAACCTTTTCTGCTCAGGGCGCTGCCGATTTGCGACGCGAATTTGGGAGCCTCGCATCATCAGACAATTCAGGTGCTAGGTGGAATTGCGCTCCTCTACGCAAATTGCACTGACCTCGGGAAAGACCTCCGAACCATATTTTGTGAGGGCTAAGACTTACCTGATGAACCTCGCTCGTTGGCAGGCTTTGTGGCAGAGCGAAAGAGATATGAGGAAGCGGATAAGTTGTACTCGCAACTCGTGACCGCACTAGACGCCTCGGGGCGATCTGGTGATTCTGACCAGCACTGGATTGCCAGCCGTTGCGTCAAATATTTCGAATCTAGGGGCAAAGGTGAATTAGTGGTTCACCTTGTTTCCGAAAAGCCGGATTCCGGTGTTTACGGCGATATGGTTCAAAAGCGTTTGACACATGCGGAACAGACCTTGTCAGAAGATGACCCGGAGTTTGTAGAAGCCCTGTTAGCAGCCGGGAACAACGCAACATTTGAAGGCAGGTATGCAGAGGCAGAACCTCTCCTTCTGCGTGCGCTTGATGCGTCTGGGAAAATTCATGGAGAGAAGAATTCTCAAACTCTCTTTGCCCTGAATCGAGTGTGCATAATCAGCCGACTCTTGAAGAAATTCGACCAAGCAGAGCCAACTATTCAGAGGGCATTGGCTATAGCGAGGGAATGTTACCTCGACCACGGTGTTTATCCTTGGACGATGGAAAACCTTGCGCTCCTCAGAGAAGCCGAATCCAGAATTGCAGATGCCACCGGGACATACGAAAGAGCGGTGGCCGAATTTGAAAGACTTTTTGGCTTTCCATCATACGAAACAGCCGAGGCTCTCTATCATCAGAGTGGATACTTTCTGAGAGTCGGGGATTTGGGGGCCGCTGAAGAGGCCATAGGACGAGCCATCTCAGTCATGGACAAAATCGAGAAGCTTTCCGACTACGAAAAGTCAGATTACCTCGGGACGCTCGCTTCGGTTTTGGGGGCGACTGGGCGTAGCTCTGAGGCCGCCGAAATGCAGAATTGCAGCCGGGAACTCTTTCAACATGCGAAAGAACGAGATGAAAGTGAGGAGTAGGCTCACCTTCATCGAGGAGATTCGACGGCCACATGACCACAGGGCGTCGCCAAACCGTCCATTTGCCCGGACAACTCTCGTGCCCGGAGTCCAAATCGACGATTAGGACGTCAATCAGGAGTTGGGCAGTGATGGTGGCTCTTGACGCTTTCTTTTACCCGAACTTCCCAGCAAGATAATGCGTTGGCGAAGTTGACGGTCCGCTGAAAAGATCGATAACCATTCATGCGACGAAAATCGGAGAGATTGGCAGTTCGTTTTCGAAGTGAACGCCGATCAACAGGTCGGTAAGCGCGTTACAGGAAATGGACCGAGTTAGTTGGGTCTGCATGCGCAATGTCTATCGCCGTTCGAGTACACTTAGCCGAGTATCTCAATCTATAAGAAATGCCCACATTGTTGACCTTGGCGAATCTGTTGATTGTCCCGGGTGCTGTGCTGCTCTTGCCCATCGCTGTGACTCTTTGGTTTCTCTGGGTTGCCCTCCGCGCCGACGAAGCAAAACAGAAGCTTGTCTGGGCTGGTTATCGCAGCTTCGGACGTTTTATTTTGGTCGTTACAGTGGCGGCTTGGTGGGCCATATGGGATTTTGCGGGCAGGTCTAGCTTTGTTTCTATAGTCCTTCGCACGTGGCCGAGATCGCTTGAAATATCTTCCGCAGCGAGTTGGCGTTTCTGGCTGCCGCCGGCCGCGAGTTTGGGCATCTTTCTGATCTTGTGTTACGACGGCGATAAGACCGTGCTTAGGCTGAAGTGGACAACCACGGACACATTGCTGCAAGCATGGTGGAGACTCGTGAGCTTTGTAATTCCATTGCTGATGGTCGCCGCTGGCTTTGAATTCATCTTGGACCGAAATTTAGGCGGTATTGCATGGCTTCTCGCCGCTGGAGTGGTCTCGAAAATCGGAACAGGATTTCTGAGACGGGCAGAGGGGTTGAAATTCAATACGCTGAAATCGGGCGAATATCGTAACCGGGCCCTTAGAGTTGCCCGCGGAATGGACGTAACGCTCCGTAGGGTTTTCGTTGTCCCCGCTGGGAAGGGACACTTGACGAATGCATACGGGATGTCGAACGCAATCGCTCTGACCGACAACCTTGGGCTATATCTGAACGACAGGCAAATAGAGTTCGTCACTGCTCATGAAGTGGCACACGTCAAACTAAGGCACGGGCGCAAACACTTATTGCTGGTCGTCACGATTTTCTCAATTACAGCCCTCTCCCTTTTCCTCTTTCCGTTACAAACTGAACATTTTCGTCCGCTCTTTCAAGTCGTCGCCATATTCGGGCCGCTCATCGCGCTATATTACTGCTCGCGTCGATTCGAGTATTCCGCTGACCGAACGGCGATTGAATTTACTAATGACCCGGAAATTGCCATTCGGGCTCTGGCCAAGCTCCATCAAGTTCTTGAATTACCCGCCGCGTCTGAGGCTTTCACTGAATTGTTTATGACGCACCCTACTTTTGTACACCGGGTTGGAGCCATCGTGAAGAACGGTCAAGTACCAGTTGAGCGCCTGACTCGCATTCTGGAAGAGGCAGGGATGGCTCTAATCGCGCCTCACGATGTACCTTGATACGACGCCTCATAAGGGGATTACATGGTCGGCAGTCGTCGATGGCAAATCTTGGCATTAATAACGATGGCGCTCGTCGGTGTTGGTTTTGGAATTTGGCTCCTGCGAGTAGGCTTCATCACTCTCGGTTGTGTCTGGATAGGTGTCTTTCTTTGGCGTGGGCAGCAGTTTGTAGTTTGGTTCATTGCTCCGGTCAGGGCTCCGTCAGATGTCACACCTCCCTTGACTTCAACATGGCAACGCCTTCTCCTGTCAATCATATGCCTACTCGGTGCTGCAATCTGCGCAGTGGGAGTCTATTTGTCGCGGCTGTGGCCAGAGCAGTGGCAAGCTGGTCTTGTCTTCGTTCTCTCCGGATTGCTTGTGTTGGCTCCAGTGACGATTAAGGAAATTAAATTTCGGTCGCCCTGAGTGCCCGTCTTGTACCGGATGTCCTCACGATTCGCGGCGCCTCTCGCACCCTTGCTCTGTCCATCGAGCCATGCGGTGTACCGCATAGTTTCGTTGACATCCTCATGGCCGGCCCACTATTTGCACGGTGCGGATGTTCACGCCGTCCTGAATTTTGTTGGTGATGAACGTGTCCCTAAAACGGTGCAGTTTGATGTTCATGACATCGGAATTTTTCGCCGCAATCTGGACAGTACGAAGCAAATGATCGTCCACCCGTCCGTGCTTGTCGGAAAAGAGCAAGCCTTTGGGCAACGCAAGCAATTCTTTCAGTAGCGAATCGCTAATCGGAATGTTGCGCGTGCCAGCCTTGGATTTCGGCTTCCAGATGTTTCCTCTGGAGACGCAGTTCGGGCAATGGAAGCACGGCTTCTGGCGGATGAGAATTTCCTTGGTGCGAATGGAAATGTCTGTGCGGTTCAAATGCGAGATTTCCTGCTTGCGGCATCCCAGTGGAGCGGAACAGACGCACCAGTAAATTTGCCTTCCCCTGCGTGTGCGCTTCCATAGCGACAATTTCCGCGCGGCTGTAGGGCTCGGGGTCGTTCGGGCTGTACTCCGGGCAGTCGCTTGCCTCCATGCCAAGTTTAATCTTCAAATGCTTGTTGAAGAACGTCACCACCGCCATCATCTGCGTGTGCACCGATTTCGGCTCGTAGTTCAGCAGCCGCGCTTTGCGAAACTTCAGGACATCGTTGCGGTCGTACTCATCCACGAATGACTTGCCGACGATCTGCATGAACACAGTCAGGAACTTGCGCTTGTCGTTCACGCTCTTGCGCGGGCGCTGGGCAAGCTCCAATTCCGCAAGATAGGCGTCCACTTCGTCTTGGATCGACTTTCTTTCCCTCTGCCGAGCGGCGAATGGAAGGACGGTGGACTCAGAGTGCAGCCGCTTGTAATTGGCCCTGGTCAGATATTCCGCGCGCTTGCGCTGCGCCTCCAAGGGATCGTCGCCAACGGGAATCCACTTGCCGCCATGGGCAAGGAAATAATCGCCTTCGTGCTTCTCTTCCTCGCCGCCGACTATCACGTAATGCGGTTTGATTTTTCCGTTCGAATGAAATGCGGCCTTACGATAGCGCCATTTGCCCGCGCTCAGTTGAACTCGCTTGTACAGCGTGTAGGTTGGGTTTGCCATGAAGTCCTCTCGCACTAATACTGACTTTGCGAGATTCCTTAGCATTTGGGATTAGCATGGCTTTTAGAACTTCAAATAAGCCCTATAACATAGCCTTTTTTGAAGTTATGGCTGGGAGGCCTGGACTCGAACCAGGATAGTCAGATTCAGAATCTGAAGTCCTGCCAATTGGACGACCTCCCAACAGGTTGAAAAATCAAGCAGATAGCAGTTTCTGGCGGCGCACCACTCGCGGTCTTTTCACTGTATTTTCACTGTTGGACATCCGACCATTTTGGACGCGACGCATTGCTTCAACCACGTCCTCAGTATCAACGATGTGGTAGCGGTCGAACACATCTCGCGTCTTGTGGCCGGAAATCGTCATCGCAACCTTTTCACTCGTCCCTGCCTTCATTAAGTTCTTGATTGCCGAACGTCGAAGGTCGTGAATTATTAATCCAGTGTACCGTGGGTCCGGCTTTCCTTCAACTTCGGTCAACGTGCCGAGGCCAGTGGCGACGCATGCTTTGTGCCAAGCTTTTCGCAGATTGGTGCCGTCGAACACCGTGCCTGACTTATGCTCTACCGCTTCAAGCATCGCGATTAGGACGTCAGGCAGTGGCACAGTCCGCGCTTCACTGTTTTTCGTTTGCTCTTCCTCTAGGCGAATCAGGCCCTCCTCCAAGTTCACCTGCGACCACTCAATTTGAAGTGCCTCGCCGAGACGCACACCGCAGAAGTACAGAAACACGATAAGCGGCTTCGTCTTTTCCGGGATGTGACCGAGAAGCTCATTGAACTTGTCCCGCGGTAAGAAACCCTTACGGGCTGGCCCATGCTTCATCAATCTGATTTTCGGCTTGACCTAAATTATCTGAAAGATGTTGAGGAAATATATTCCAGCTTTGAAAGTGAAATCCGTTCTTAAAGGGAAGCAGATTATCTGGCCATCAAAACTCATTGAGAAACTGGAAGACGCGGCAAAAGCGCGAAATAAAATTGTGCATACTGGTGAAAAAGCACCTGAACATAAGGAACTCGAAGAAATGCTGGAGGTCATCCACGACTTCCTGTGGGTTTGTGACATGTACAGAGGTCAATTGAAGAACGCCAGCTTTATCTCCGACCATGTCTTGAAGGAGTGGAAGAACGCAGAATAAAATTCGTAGCTAACGAATGGTATGATGGCGTTTCCCGTTGCTCCACCCGGAGCGACAATGATTGGGTTCGAGTCTGATGAAGCAATTCTCCATAAATTGCGCGCGCGGCTACGCCGCATGACGGATGAAGAGTTGATTAGGTTCGGGAAAGATGTGCGTAAACTTGCCGGGAATCCGTTTCAGCGGCAATTGGAAGAGGCGATAGCGGAGTGGAAGCGGCGGAAAAAACTGCAGGACTCAAAACCAAATCAACAACAAATGGCAAGTCTATTCCGACGGTCTAGCATGGGCAACCAACGGCGGACTGAGCGGCAATAAGCGTCGTACGGCGTGCCAAACGTGGAGCGGAGATGCGGTTCTTCGTACAGGACCACAAAGAGATGAGCGGACAGCAGCCACGGCAACGTGAAGAGCAGAATTGCGACTGATTGTTCGTACAGGCCGAAGCCAAAGAGCACAGTGAAACCGCCGATATACATCGGATTGCGGACGAATCTGTACGGACCGGCGGCAACGAAGTTGCGCGGTGGGTCGAACGGCGCGGGCGTGCCTTCCCCGCAAGTGACGAAGGTTGCCACGCAGGCCAATGCCAGTGTTCCACCGGCGACCATAAGGAAGATGCCCAGGGTCCGCGTCCAGTTGGGCAGTGAGACGCCAAGAGAAATGTCGTAGCGATGGTGCAGGCTTAGGGCCACCCAGCCCCATAGAAAAATAAATCCGGTGCCAAAGATTGCGGCGCGAAGCGCGATGAACAATGTTTTCATGGCGTGGCCTTTCTGAAAGTCAGCAATTACTTCATCCAGTTGCCGACGAGTCTAATGCTTAGCTTCTGATAGGTATTACTGCCCGAAGCGGCACTCCGTTACATTTAACTTTCTCCTGACTATTCCTTGACTACGCTCCTCGGGTCCTTGTCCTCACGTACTCCGACAAGTTTCGAGTTTCGGGAAAAAGCGGAGAGCCCGATTTAGTTTAGCGGACGAAACGTCATACCGAGTTTTTCAAGGTCGTTTCGACTGAAGACCCGAATGACCGCGCCGCGCCCATGACCGCCGATTTCCTGCAGGTCGCCCGCAAGAGCAGAGCGCCGAATGGCCTGGGCTTGCACTGCGGGTAAGCCGAGTTTCTCCGAAAGCTGAGATACGAGAGAGTCGATGTCCTGGAAAAATCCATACATCAGTTGAGAGAATTTGCTTATATCTCCGTCCGATGGATAGCCGACGAGCCGATAGCCCTCCGGGTCAACGTAAATGCGAAGACGGAACACGTCTCTGAAGTATCGAGCACCCGACGCAAAAATAGGATTAGCCGTCGTGGGCACCGTACCGTCCTCGGCTTCAAAGTGAATGTGCGGGTTGGTGGCAGCCAACGTTTTGCTTGATGACGAATCGAAAGCTTTGCCGCGATGTCCAGAAACCGGATGCTCCCCGGCTTCGACGACTTCCGCGCCGACGACCAGTGGTGCGAGCAATCCGGCAACAACGGCTTTTTTGTGCATCGCTCTAGCCCTCCGCTTAATGATGGGCCGCCCATCCGCACCACGTCACTTACGACCCAGAAACAATCAAACCGCTGTGCTTTGCTCACCATGAGCAGATAACGATGCTAAACGGTCAGCAGGCGCGGAAATACCGCCACGAATTGTCAAACAAACATCGTCGGTGGATTTGGTATCAGTGGCGAGGGGAATCGCAGTGGAAGAGAAGCGGAAGTGGGAATTGGGCTGGAGCCTGTACTTTCGAGACCCGGACCGTCATTTAATCGAACTCGCCACGCCGGGCACATGGTCGGTCTACTGAAAAGAGATGTCCGGAAAGCGGACGTACCGACGGTCTATAGTCCGCGTTAGCAGGAGGGCGTCATGAATCGAGAACGGGCGCTGAAGGTTGTGTTGGTGTTGGTGGGATTGCTTTTTTCGGCTGGCATCTATCCCGTGACGGATTCTCTATGGCACGCAAATCAGTCGATGTATACCGAGGACATGATGATTAGCCTCTACGTTAATCATTTTTCAGGTGGAGATGCGGCTGTGGTACGGGGTGGCACTCGGGATTTTCTTGCTGCTGGCGACGCGTAACCCATCGGCGAATCGCAGTCTAATCGCCTTCACGGCATGGTCGAGTTTCGCTCACGCCGCTGTTATGGCGGTGATGGTATTCCAGAAGGCGGACGAGCGCGGAATTCTGTGGGGCGTGGCTGCGCTCGTCATCATCGGTGCAACTCTGGTCGCGCTGGCTCCGGCGAAGGAGTCGGTCGAGCGGACATCGGCAGGCATCGCGTAGGCTCACACTCTGGATGGAGCCTCGGTGTACATCCGCAAAACGGACTGGCCGAAGGGTAAGGTATGGCCAGAAGACCGAAGCCTGTCGCCCGATGCACGAATTGTGGTGCACCGTCGCATCCGTAACGCGCCACGCTCCTACCGCTTTGCTTTCAGTTGTTGGGTGCGGAACAACAGCCGCAAGCAGAACAACAACACGCCTCTTCCACCGAAGACTGTCCCGATCTTTGGCGCTGCCCTAAATGTGGTGGACCGATGAAGGTCATCGAAAGACTCACCGCTGCCGAAATCCAACTTCGTTCTCCACCACGGATCGGCTCTGCGGCATGAGACTACTCTCTCCAACTCGAAAACTCTGGGTACTTCCAGGCGCTGCGCATCTCTGTGCCTCGCCGTCAAACCGATCCCTTCTTCCACCTTCTTCGACCACCGTCTTTGCGATACCTCACGGAGTTCTCGAAGCTGCACTTCTGCCGACTGGCCGTTTCCGACCGTCGAGACCCGAGCATAAATTCCGACCCTCACTTTGCACCTTCCTTCCGAGTCTTCACGAATTCGGCGAGCGCCAGCCGGATAATTTGAGCGACCTTCAGGCCGCCCATCGTCTTTCCAATGGCTTCGAGTTCCTTCAGGATTTTCGTATCGAGGAAAACATTGTACCGCTTGAGCATGGACGCACTATACACACCTTAGAGAGATGTTGTATATGGTACGTGCGTACCAGTCAGATGCACCAAAATAGTGCAATCTTTCACTATCTTTTTCACTGACGAGGCCAAATCTGACCGAGAATGGTCTACAGAGGACTAAGCTAAATGGCTTTAGAACCAAAAGGAAGCTGAGGACGTGCACTATTCAGAATCTGGAGTCCTGCGAATTGGACGACCTCCCAACATTTGTGCGTGACGATTCGGGTCACACCGGGGTCTCAGGCTTTATAGTTACAAACCCTGAAATAACAAGCAGCAACAAAAACGAACCGCAGCACTTTTCCCGGATCCGGGACAGCTACGATTCTACTTATTCAGATTAAACGCCTTTCCCTGCTCCGTCAACTTGTCCGCAACGGCTTTTCCGCGCTTTTTTCCACGTTTGCGTTGCCGATTGCTACCATCTCACCATTCGCGTTCAACTTGAATTCCTCTTCCCCCCAAGTGATCCGGTCGGAAAAGAAACTTGCCACCCACACCGCAAATTGCAGCAAATCGCGCAGCGGCAACATCCACCACTTTCGCCGCGCCGTTTCATCTCGTAGCCCCCACACGCCCACGGTTCGCGCTCCCGCCAGCCGCAACACTGCATACGCCACCATGAACATCAGAGCTCCCGCAGCGGATTGACTCATAATCGCCCCGGCGATCGCCCACGGCAATCCGTGCGTGAACAACAATCCTACGTACGCCGCCGGCCGGCACAGCCGCACCGTTCGCGCCCAACGAACCTGATGCTCCCAAAATTTCCCAAGTGTCAGCGCCGGATACATCGTCTCCACCACTTCGCGCGATAGCATCGCTCGCCCGCCGGCCTTCGCCACGCGATTCCCTATCTCGTAGTCATCAGCGAGCATATTCGCAAGTGCTTCATACCCGCCAATTTTTCCGAGCCACGTCTTCGTCGTTGCCACCGAAGCGCCCAGCGCGAACGTCACATCCTCCAGCCAATCCGCTACCAGCACACCTCCGAAAAAGTCCGTTGCCGCTCCCAGTGCCTCGATTTCCGCCCAAATGTTTTTGTGCGTTACGCCGCGATAGAGACAGCTCACCACGCCGGTTTCTGCCCGCTCGAATGGTGCCGCCATCTCGCGCAGATAATTCGCTTCAACGCGCACGTCACCGTCGCTCTGCATCAGCAGTTCGTATTTCGCCTCGCACGCCAATAGCGCCAAGCTATTTACTTTACGATTCGAACCAATCTGCGGCGCATTCGAAAGCAATCGTATACTCCGCCGTGGAAATTCCGCTGCTAGCCTTCGAACCAAAGGAGCTGCCGCATCATCCATATCATTCACGCAAAACAAAATTTCATATTCGGGATAATCCTGCAGGCAAAAACTCTTGAAATTTTCGTACGAGGCAAAATCCACGCCGCGCACCGGCTTCAAAACGCTCACCGGAGGCGTGAACGAACCCAAAGTTTTCTTACGCTGGCTCGAAAAAAATCGCACCGCCGCCAGCGTCGCAACCACGTAATACACAAGCGGCACGCACGCAATCAGCAATATCGCATCGCGCGCATACCACAGCGCGGAATTGCCAAGCGGCCCTGCCAGCGTTACCACTAACTTTTCTCGCCCTCTTGCCGCAGCACAATCCGTCCACCACGGTCCAACTGATAGCGGTGATCGCGCCAGACCGCGCTC
>WNFT01001981.1_pt1 | contig 17415 bp, 14 predicted proteins | sample 5400191 | NCBI WGS metagenome assembly WNFT01 (sample SAMN13153359, study PRJNA577476) | soil metagenome | isolation source: 80 cm saprolite under Madrone tree | place: USA:California | collected 2016-06-14 | reverse complement strand
GGTCCTTTGACGTGCAGCGCATTGACGGTCATCGATCCGGTGTTTCCACCCGACGAGCTCGTTTGCTCGTTGACGATGAGGCTAATGCCGCCTGGCAACGAGATGGCGAGGTTCGGGTTGGATACGACGACGGATTGGCCCGCGGCGACCAAGCCGACGAGCTGGGCGTTCCCGCTGACGGAGGCCTGGCTACCGCTGCAGGTAGCGCTCGAGTTCGACTTCACGACATCGGCGGCAACCAGACCGCCCAACAGGCTCAGGTTCGCGACCGACGATTGCGACTGACTGGTAGTGCCACTGCCAGAGCTGGTACTCTTCAACGCGTCAGCCGAGGCCAAGCCCAAAACATTGACGCTCGCTAGAGACGTACTCAGATTCCCGCCGCTAGACGGAAGGGGTCCAGTATCTGACAGTGCGAGCGAAATCCCCAGCGCATTTGCCCGCAAAGCCACGGCTTCACCGCTGAACGTGGTAGTAGCCTGCGCAAAGCTGGCGATAGGGCTGAGAGCCAAAATTGCCGTCAGACAGATGGCAATCGTCGAATTTTTCTTTGTGTTCATTTGCACTTCTCCTCCAATTTGAGTTTCAAGGCCGACTCGCGCGCCGCCGTAGGAGGCGTCGGTCGGGCAGATGATGGTCAATACCTGAAGCTTGCTGGTCTCTTTCAGGCGATTCGGGTGCGGCTTCCTGTGGTCTTGGAAATCCGTGAGCCGGTCGGATGTCAAACAGACTTTCTGGTTTGACGTCGAAACGTTAGGCTGGGGGTCAGTTGTGTACAATAGGGTTTTTGCTCGCTTTGCGACACAAAAATTCCCGATGGCACATTAAGGCAAACACCGTAATCCGGATTTGGGTTCCTCTTCACTTTCGAGAAAAAGGTCGCCTCAAACAAGGTTCGAGACCCAATGCGCGGCCGATTACGCGAGCGGGAATTGCACACCGATAAGAGAGTTCTGCGGCGACGGTAACGCGATTTTCTGAATTTTCTTGGACAGAGCGATACCCCAAGAAAAATTATCTGCGTGTGGCCCGAAGATATTTTGGCGAGGAGAAAGAGGCGGCCGATTGCCACATCGGCCGCGCCTCATGGTGCTAGTCGTCCTTGCTGGCATTAGTCCAAGGCGGTTCCAACGAGAATTACTAACGCTTGAGCTGAGGAGAGGAGTTTTGCAGAGCCGCGATTAGGTCATGCGCCGCGTCTGGAGCGGTGACATCCGATTCCAGAATGATTTTTGCGGCGCTCGTGGATTTGCCGTAGAGCTTGCGATTTGCGTCCTCATCGGGCCGGAGCGTCGAGCCATCGAGAGATATGCCGGCAAAGACACCTCGCGCTCGGGAGTAGCTCAAAATCTCCGCGCGCATATAGGCGTCTGTGTCGGCTGCGGCCGAACGTCCCTTCGGTCCAGCGGCGATAGATGCATCTGCTCCCAGCTTCACCTTGGTGTGCAACAGGCTCCCTGCGCCGCGGTCGTTCCTCACAAGAAAGACGAAGTCAGTAGCTTCTCCACCAATCTGCAAGCCAACGCTCCCGCCTTCAAGCGCATACATGGCCGGCGCGCCCCAGGGACCGGTGAAGTCCTTACCGGTGCGGCAAACCATGGTGCCACGGCCGTAGCTGCCGCCAACAACGAAAGCAGCCTTCAACACTGACGGCATGACCACCACACAACGAGCCTTGTCGATCAGATCTTGCGGAATGCCCTCAGGAACCTTGAGGATCTCCTGCATGACCGTTCGTGCATTTTGAAGACGGTCCTGTTCGGTTTTTGCTTCGCTCGGATTTTTTGCAGGCGACAATGGTCCCAAAATCAGCAGTCCCGCCACTAAGACTATGCAGCACTTTGTGAAATTCATTCTAAGCGCCTCCTTGAGCGCCTGGTTTGTTTCTCCGTGCACACTCGTGTTTTCTCTTTCGAGCGGGCTGATGCCGTTAGAGCTCTTGGTCCCACGCTTGGAAGGGCAACCTCCCTTCCAGACTCGCCTTGGATTTGATAACGGGCTGAAAATTCAATCGCATAGGATAGTCTCGTTGGGCAACAGGCAGTGAGACTTGAAATGCGGAGCGTGTAGAAAGTACAAGCGGGAAAGGGAAATAGTCCCTTTCTGCGTACTAGAACCTATTCTTAGAAAGGCAGTTTCCTGTTTCAAAGTCCCCAAAACTCGTGACTTACGTTTGTTGGCGAACAAAATGCACACGCCTCAAAGAAGGGAGAAGAGCATGAGCATGCAACTCTCCGTCAATACAACGGTCTGTAGCGAGTATCAAAGATTGCTCGAAGAATCTCAGTGTGCTTTGGAAATCTGGAACGAGCACCGCGCCGAGTTTTGTCATTTTCGTTTTATCGCAAGAGAAGCAGGCGACGAACTCCTGCGATTGCAAGCGAAGTATGCTCGAGCTTACACAGTGTTGCAGAACCACGAACGCAACTGCTCATTCTGTCGACTGGCGTTAAGAATGGAAGGACGTGATTCTGAAAATAGTTCGGGCACCCTCTCCGACTACGAAGTGTGCACTTGAGCAGTGCGCTTTTCGTGGGGGCCAACATTGAGGTCCGTTGGCGCGACCCAGAAGATCCGTGGAAGATACTTATCCGTAGAAGGAGAATTTTATGAACAATACCGGACGCACGACCCTTACTTTTCTCACGGGCCTTGGGATCGGAACCGCGCTCGCCGTTCTTTTTGCTCCTCAGGCGGGTGAAGAGACACGAGAATGGATTGTCGATACAGCGGAACGGAGATTTAAGGGGTTGCGCCGCATGGGCCGCCGGTCGCTCAGACAGCTACAAGATGCGGTGGCTGACGGGGAAGAAAAGGTCACAGAAGTTTTGAGAAATGGCAAGAAAGCGCTCGAATCGGTTGCCGCCAAGCTAGACTAGCGAAGCGTCTGTACTCCGACCGTGTGTCCGTATGCAGGTAGGCGTCGACTTTATGAACCCTTGCCCTCGATTTTGGCGCATCTCCTTTCCTCCACCTGATTGGACGAGTCAGAGTCCGGATGCCAAAGGCATCACAAACCGGCCCAGCAGTGCTCAGAGAAATTCAAAATAGAAGAAATGAGATCAGGTTCTCGATTTAGAGTTGTTCCTCAGGGCCTCGCCCACCTTGAGCACCAGCGCATCGCGCGAGAAAGGCTTTTGCAGGAAGAAACCGTCCTCCAAGAAGTCATCGTTGCCCCTGTTATATTCGAGGTAGCCAGACATGTAAACGATCCTCAACCTGGTCCGGAGGTCTTTTAGTCGTTTGGCGAGTTCCGGTCCTCGCATCTTGGGCATCACGACATCGGTAAGCAGCAGATGGATTGGCTCGTCCGACTGTTCGGCGATCGCGAGAGCTTCTGTGCCATCCTTGGCGGTAAGCACTGTGTAGCCAGCCGACTCTAAAAACTCGGAAGCAAGGGCCCTGACTGCCTCTTCGTCTTCCACAATTAGCACCGTCTTGCGCCGCCGAACAGCGGTAACCACAATTTCCTCACAAGCAGAAGACTCCTCGGCCTCGTCGACTCGTCGGAGGTAGACCTCGAACCGCGCGCCTTTCTCCGGCTCAGACTCCACCCAAACGCAGCCGCCGCTCTGCTTAACGATGCCGTAAACGGTGGCGAGCCCCAATCCAGTTCCTTTGCCCTGCTCTTTGGTTGTGAAGAACGGCTCGAAAATGCGCGTTTTCGTTTCGGCATCCATTCCATGACCAGTGTCCGTAACCGCGAACAGAACATACTCGCCAGGTAGAATCGGAGGCCGAGCCAGGGCGTATTGCTCATCCACTGTCACGTTACGCGTTTCGATGGTCAGGGCACCGCCCGATTGCATGGCATCGCCGGCATTCACCACAAGATTCATGATGACTTGCTCGATCTGTCCTGGATCTGCCTTCACTCGCCCGAGAGACTCGCTAGCGTGGAATGCGAACGCAATGTCTTCGCGAATCAGCCTTCTAAGTAATTTGCACATTTCCGAGACCAGCATGTTCAAGTCCAGGATTTTCGGCTGCAATACTTGCATACGACAGAAGGCCAGCAACTGGCGTGTCAGCGAAGCGGCGCGGTCCGCTGCGTTCTCTATTTGTTGAGTGCGTCCTAGGAGCTGATCGTCGGATTGCAGACGCTCAACCAATAAACTGCTGTTCCCTTTGATGACCGTTAGAAGATTGTTGAAATCATGCGCCACGCCGCCTGCTAGGCGTCCCATTGCATCCATCTTCTGTGCTTGTCGGAGTTGTCCTTCAAGCTGTTGCCTCTGTACTTCAAACTGCTGCCGTTGTACTTCATGTTGTTGTCTTTGTTCTTCGTTCCTCTGCAATGTGTTGCGCATGTCCTCGAAGGCACGGGTAACCTGCGCCACTTCGTCGCCACCCGCATTTGATTTCAGGGGATACGTATAATCGCCTTGTTCGAGGGCGCGTACTCCCTTCGCCAAGTACGCCATCGGACGCGTGGACCTGTCCGAAATCACGAATACCAATATTCCCCCCGCCAACACGGCGACTAGACCCAGCCCAAGCAGTAGGCGGTTCAATCTCTTCAGGGATGCCCTTGCCTCGTCATAAGACTTCAGAACAGTGAGGCTTAGAGCTGCCTCGGTATTGGGGGTTAGCACGAGGGAACTTGCGAAAAACCTCTGATCGCCAATTTGGACCTCTTCACCTCTAGGACGGTCCCGCAGGTGCCCCTCGAGCTCTTTCTGCTTGGCTAGCGAAAATGTGCTAATCACAATATCGTTGCCATAGCGGAAGATCAGGTGACTCGAAGAAATGCGCCCCAGGTCGCTTGCGCCACTGGAGTCAATCTCGCGCCCGACGACTACTGTGCCCAAAAGACGGCTCTTCCCGGGTTCATCCTCGTAGTACGGTTGCAGTACCACCTGAAAAAGCTGCCCGCTGCCAAACCACCAGCCTGTCCCACTATCCTCCCGGAGAGATCGTCGGAGCTGCTCTTGCGCGTTAGCAAGGGAAAGCCTCAAGCTTGTCGTGTGCAGGGCGATAATCTTGCCCTTTCTGTCCGCGAGAGCAAACAGGTCGCAATCACCGGACTGCCATGGGTCTTCGCTGGCATCCTGGATCGTCTTCGCGTCTCCGTTTCTCATGTATGCCAAAGTCGCGAGCAGATCGGCCTTGCGGGTCAGCAACATCTCTCGCTGGTGCTGAACGGCTTGGATCGTTAGGAGGGCGTTGCGGGCGTCCTGTTCGATTTGCCTCTGGACCTGAGCTTGGGCCGAGTGACGCACTACAAGCAGAGTGGCGGAAGTGAGCGCCGCCGTAAACAACACAAGCCACAACAGCAGCTTGGTGCGCAATCGAAGGTTGGTCCGGTTCTTAAGGAGAGGTTTCAATACACGACTTATCTCTGTCAAATCAATAAGTTGACTTGGGCGAGGCACACCCTCAAGACCGGTTTGAGCTTCCGTAGGAGACAGCGCTGAATCGCTCAGTTCACCTGGAATTTGCATGTCAAGCTCGTAAGTCTCCTATGCTAGCGATTCTGTCCCGCATCGGGAATGGACCTGACGTACCGATTGGCAAGTACCCTCGATACGGACCCATCGATTTTCGGGCAAGATCACGCTGAGCCAGCGAGTCTTGGCACATACACGAGGTCCAACGGCCACTCTCACTCGGTTCTTAATTCAGCGATCCATTTGTCCAAAACTAACTGGTCGTTTGGCTGAATGCCGGTGAACACGATTCCCATCCCCGCATCCAATCGGCCGTAGACCACCTTGCCCAAAGCCTGGAAGATACAACCTCTGTGAACAATTCTTATGCGGATCTTTGTCCCCGGTGTGAAGGGCTTGAGTGTGCTCACATGGCATCCAAAAAGGCTGAGGTCGCTGGTTCGCCCTTTAACTGGAGTTTCCAATAGCACATCGGTCAATTCGATGTCGGCCTGGAAGGGATAACGACTTGCACGGTGGCGCTTAAGCTGTACTTGTCACATCATCCACTAAGCCCTCCGCTGTTCCGCAACTGTCGAATGGCAGCAGACCTATATTGAAGCTAACGTTGGGGGAGCATATCCGTTAACTGGAATCTATCATAGATTTATTGGACCGGGCCGAATTGTAGTGTGGCCCGGCGCAAGCTCGAGCCGTGGTTTTCAGCGCGAGCCTTTCGTTTGGCTAACGACACAAAGAGTAGCCAAATCGCAGCGGTCACTTCCTGCACAACTCACCGAGCTTCGCGCGAAAAGAGCGATGGGAGTCTGCCCGCGGGCCGGAGAAGGGAAGCACCTCTTCTACGTGACGCTTCAGCCTGGTGCGGATCTGGCGCGGCTCTTGCCACAAGTGGACGGCACTGCCTGGGGTGACCTTGAGGACGAAGCTAAGTTGAGTGCTTTTGGGGTTCCGTCCAATCCGCTGTTGGTTGACTCAATTCCACGCCAATGGCAAAGGAACGACCCTCAACAGATTGGCAGTAAGCGACGCGAGCTTGCGAATACAGATTCCCCTGGACTGATCTAACGGTAAGGTGCTGGTTCAATTGCCACGGGTTTTTGGTCAGGACGCGGGCGCCGTGAGCACTGACGTCGACGGTGTAGGCGAGTTCATAAGTGACATTCTCGAAGCTGCAGAGCTCCACGAGCACCTTCATGGGAGTGCGCATTTCCGTACGATTTGATCGCGGCTCAGCTGTCATCGCGTTGCCTTCTCCAGATGGGAGACGCGGTGCTGTCAATCGGGCTGGGCGGCTGAGAATTAGAATCGAACGACGTTTATACTGCACTTGCAATAGTACGCTTGGGCAATGTCCCGGTGATACGCTCCTTAGCTGGACTTTGATTTGTCCGGGAGGCTGCTTTGTAAGCCATCATATCTGCGCGTGGCGGACCACATGACGGACCGATCTTGAAACTTCACCCCGATGACAAAGCGACCGTCCTCCTGCGTCTGGCAATAAACCACGTTTCCGCACGCCGGATCTTCGTTCCGCGGAGTAACTTGTACCGCATCGCCAAGTTGCCAGGGGCGATTGGAGTAGACGCGAGCGCCGCGTGAACTGATGTTATCGGTGTACGTACGCTCTTCTCCATCGGTGCTCGCAGATTCCGCCTCTGCGAGGCGTACCACCACGACGATGGGGAGCCGCCTTTCCATTCTGCCGCTGAGAGTGTGGTCCAAAGGCATTTCGCTCAGACCTTGACTGGGCAAACCTGATACGTTGTGACGCGCTGATTCGCCTGGGAAACGCGCATCATGGTCTTTGGCTAGGAGCGACTTGATCTCTGGTGCGCCGATGGTTTCTCTGCGTGGTCCGGCGCTTGGTCCCTTGATGAGTCTCCTGGAAGCCGCGTCCGCTAACTCACGTCTCCATTTGGGTACCATTCGTCCGGACTTGCGACAATCGGGTCAAGACCTCGGTTCGTTACCGGGTGACCACCCGAGTACTGAATGGAACGTTTGCGAGCGTTCTGGCATCGTGGATTGCAATCTATCGGTGATCTCGGGGCCAGAGGACCAGCCGAACCGAAAGAGTGAAATTATTGAGAGATGGCGAAGAGGGAGCGAAAGGAGGGAGGAGAACCCTCAGCATCAGGTAAACACTGCAGTGGCAATGAAAATTATTCCTCGTGCCAGTACCGTCCCAACCCCGACAGGCGCCCCACAAGACATAGATTATTAGTGACTTATATGGATTCCCGTTTTGGCATTTCATGAGCATAAACTAAATCTGCCGAGCCACTTTGTTCCTTCTTGTCCCTGGGAAGCGGAGGCAGGGGTCCTCCGAAAACTGGGATTGGAGATCGCAGGCAAGACCAATCCTTCAAAATCTTACTGTATCGCGCGGGGAGTGGTGTGTTTAGCCACCCTTGCGCGGACAAATAGCGAGGGAAGCATGAACCCGGCCATCATGCTCGTGGATGTTGCTTCGACGAATCGCGAAGGACTGAAATCCTTCCTGCAGACCCAAAAATGCGATGTAGAAACGGCGGCAGATGGCGAATCTGCGGTTAAATACTGCCTTCAGATGCAGCCGGATTTGGTTATCCTCTACGATAGTTTGCCGGACATCGGCAGTTTCAAAGTTTGCCGTCAGATCAAGAAAGATCCTCTCAATCAACTCACGCCAGTCGTTTTGCTGAAACCTTCTCCGGATCTATGGGACATCCAGCGTGGACGGGACGCCGGCGCAATGGATATCTGGGCTAACCCTGTATCGCATTGGGAATTGCTCGGGCGCATCCAGACTCTGTTGCGGCTCAAGAAATACATGGATGAGCAGGCCAGATCCGCAGTGTTTGCGCTGGCGCGCAGCGTCGACTCGAAACAAAACTTGCGGAATGGCCACTCGGAGCGTCTGGTGGCATACGCGGAGCAATTGGGAGAAAGCCTTGGTCTTGGAGACAAAGACCTGCACGAACTCCGCATTGCCAGTTGGCTTCACGACATAGGAAAAATAGACGTGCCAGAAAGCATTCTTCTTAAACCCGGGCCCCTGAACGCCGAGGAGAGAAGAATCATGCAGGAGCATCCGGTGATTGGAGAAAAAATTTGCGCGCCTCTCAAGTCGCTTCGCAGAATCCTCCCCGTGATCCGGCATCATCACGAAAAGATGGACGGCAGCGGCTATCCCGATGGCCTTCGCGGAGAGGCCATTCCGCTGAAAGCGAGAATTTTGCAGATCGCTGACATCTACGACGCACTGACTACCAATCGTCCTTACCGGGGAGCTCTCCATCCCGAAGAAGCCTTGCAGACTCTCTATGCCGAAGCCGGGAACGGCTGGCTCGATGCATCCGTGGTGTTGAAGTTCTCCCAAATCTGCAGACACGGCGAATACTTCCCCCTGAGGGGAAGAACAATGCTGGCCTCCTACTACGCGTAATGGCTCACCGTTCGTCAGGACCCTCAGCACATTAAGAGAACGCGCGGGGTGACTTACTGTACCGTCGCAAGACATACTAGCGGAAATTTACAGTCGCGCTTGGCTCGGCGTAGAATGCGGGTGTTCACCAACTCACGCAGAAAATGACCAGGCCTCATGTACAGCGTGTACGAAATATTCGAGGTCTTACCGGACGGCTCCGCGTTGAGGATCAGCCGTGTATCGAGGCTAGAATTTGCCAAGTTAGCGCTTCAAGAGCTGGCGAAACGTACGAAGAACGAATGTTTTGTCGCCGATGCAAAAACCAGGCAAGTTACGGCGCAACTGAATGTGTCTCAGGGAAAGTGGCGAGCGATCAAGCGGATTTTTCAAATCTCTTACGATGAGCAATTAGGCCTTCGAAGAGCTGAACTGCTAAGGTCATTCGGTTATGGCGTAATCTCGGTGATTGGCAATGATCCCGCAAGAGTTTTCTTAACTTCGATCCAGCATTACGACCTATTTATCGTCGGGCATGCGGCACCTGAAGAGACCAGAACAAAGATGCTTGATTGGATTAAGGTGAAATACCCAAGTGTGAAGATTCTTGCCTTGAACGCTCCCCATCAACAACTGGTCAATGCAGATTACAACGTCACCCTCAACGGTCCGGAAAACTGGCTTCCGATCGTGCGCAACTTAGCTGACCCCGCTGACGCTTAACGCACAGGTGACACGAGTCCCGGATTCCAGTTCCAGCATCTCTGCGTCGGCTGCGAAAGGATGGCGTACCGCCGGTCGCGCACACCAGATTCCTTAGCGCGATTGCCGCTGTCAGATACCATGCACGTATTCCCTCGCGGAGCGGACTCGCGTTTGCGTCACGGAGTAACCTTCCTCACAGCATTAGTCTGTCAAGTTCTCTTATTTGATGGGAAGTGCGTTGGAGAAAAGAGCTTGCTCCTTGGGAAGTGCGAAGTACGACCGTTTGGCAAAAACTGGCCGCCTGAAGTCCCTGTGGCGGTGACCGAGACCAGCTGTCCTCCGGTACTACGCCTGGGCCCTATCTGTACTATCGACGCATTCTTAGCCTGATCTAATACTCACGGGACTGGCATGAACTCTTGGCATCGGCCCTGTCCCCATCTTGGCCCTTCAAGTCAGTGTAGGAGGCCCAGCTAATGTCCGCCACACCGGGAATAAGGCAATTCTCTAGCGGCAGCATCCTAAAGACAACCACCTGGGGCGCGCGGCTCGCACTCTTGGCGCTGATCACCATGTTGGTTGCCGGACTGTGCCTTGCCGACGGCAAGAAGCACAAGTTGTCCAACGATCTTGACGCCTTCAAAGTCGGGCACGACGGCGCCACAGTAGACGTGATCATCCAGTTCAACCAAACACCTACCGACGCCCACCATCAGAAGGTGCAGAGTAAGGGCGGGGTTCTGAGGACAAAGCTGGACTTCATCAAGGGCGCCCATTATTCCGTTCCAGTAGAGTCCCTTGATGCCCTGGCGGACGATCCCGATGTGGCTTATATCTCACCCGACCGCCGATTGAGCGGCGCCCTCGACAATACCGCCGCTGCGGTGAACGCAAAGGCCGCCTGGCAAGCCGGCTGGGATGGCACGGGAATAGGCGTCGCGGTGATTGACAGCGGCATCACCTACCATACCGACCTATATAGCACCGGTGGCGGAGGTGGCAAGCTCCGCATCATTTACAGCCAAGATTTTGTCGGCGGAGGCACGAACGACTATTACGGGCACGGCGAACACGTCGCCGGAATCATCGCGGGGAGCGGGAAGAGTTCCAATTACTCGACCTACGCTCGCACGTTCAAGGGCATCGCCCCCAACGCAAACTTAATTAATCTTCGCGTCCTCGACCAGAACGGCCAGGGAACCGACAGCGGGGTGATCTCCGCCATTCAAGTGGCCATCAACCTCCAAAGCAAATTGCACATTCGGGTCATGAATCTCTCGCTCGGACGCCAGGTGTTCGAGAGCTATACGCTGGACCCCTTGTGCCAGGCCGTGGAGGCCGCCTGGAAAGCCGGCATCGTTGTGGTAGCTGCAGCAGGCAACTACGGCCGGGACAACTCCATGGGCACGGACGGCTACGCGACCATCACTTCGCCGGGCAACGACCCTTACGTCATCACCGTGGGCGCCATGAAGACGGAAGGCAGCCCGCTGCGATCCAACTCCTTGATCGCCAGCTACAGCTCCAAGGGACCCACGCTGCTTGACCACGTGGTCAAGCCGGACATTGTGGCGCCAGGAAATCGCGTTGTTTCCTTGTATGGATATCCCTTCGTTAACCCTAACCCTGTTGGACCATACTACGTCTATGAAGCGCTACCCCAAGAGTATCCCCAGAATTTGGTGCCTTACGGTTATTACGACGGGAGCGGGAGTCTTAGCACCGTGTCCACGTCGAGTACCTATTACTCTCTGAGCGGGACCAGCATGGCCACGCCGGTCGTAAGCGGAGCGGCTGCACTCTTGGTACAGGCTCAGCCTAAGCTGACGCCGGACCAGGTGAAGGCGCGGTTGATGAAGACCGCTTATAAAGCATTCCCCAGCACCAGTAGTACAGTCGATCCGGTTACGGGTGTAATCTATGTCAGCGAGTACGATATTTTCACCGTCGGAGCCGGATTTCTGGACATTGGTGCAGCTCTCGCGAACTCGGACATAGTCACGGGCACTGCCCTTTCTCCCACCGCCGTATATGACGCCACGCAAAATGCGGTCTATCTTGTGAACGCCGCTGGCTCCACTTGGGGCACCTCGGTTGTATGGGGCAACTCCGTAGTTTGGGGCAACTCCGTGGTCTGGGGCAACTCCGTGGTCTGGGGTAACTCCGTGGTTTGGGGCAACTCCGTGGTCTGGGGCAACTCCGTCGTCTGGGGAAACAGCAACCAAGTCACTTCAGAAACCTCGAATGTAATTCTGGGCGAGGACTAGGATTCGGCTTCCGCGACAGTCCACAGATTCGTTTAGCAGCCCGTCCGTGCCGCCGGTTAGGGGTCAGGCAAAAACCGGAGCGATTGCTCCGTAGTTTACCCCCTGACTGCCTCCGATCTTTACCTGCTTGCGCGCAGGGGATGTTTTTTTTACCTTGGCGCCGTTTGAAAGTTGCAATCCAGCCATTATTCCACGCGGAGTCTCACCATTGAGGGGTGCTTTACCACCCCGAGATGGTTAATTCCGTCTCGTTCTTGCGCCTTCCCGCCTTGCGTGAGATGACTTCTTCACAGAACTAGCAACCCCAACGGAGCGCCGGGCCGAGCCCACAGCCGCGAGTCGCTCAAGGCACTTACCGGTGGCACCCGATTAGGCACGCCACCGTTTCAGGCCACGGCAACTATATCGTCGGCTGCGGCGACGGGATACGTGTCTACGCTCAAAGCTGACTTCGCTTGCGGAAGCCGAACTTCGCTGGATTCTGAATGGAGGCCGTCCTCACTCCGCGGTCGAAGATCCTTTACCCGCAACGTGAAAGCAAACTGACCGGCTCCACAGTTAATGCAAGCCAGCGTCCCGGTTTCCGTATGCGCGTTGCATTTCCACGGTTGCCTTTCAGCGGCAGCTTTCCAAACCAATTTTGCGATAAATCGATGACTTTCAAAGGAGAAAAGGAATGCTCAATCACTTCTGCAAAGGAAGAAAATGGTTTCTGGTTATCGTGGCTGGGGCACTGGGAACATTCAGCGCAGCACAAGCGGGATACGCACAAGGCAGTTGGACAACGCTTGCACCTGTCTCCCCTTCCCCTACGGAGGGCATGACCGTGGGAGGTGTTGGGCAGTCATCGTAGGCGCCTACGGATTTTCCTCCACTCTTGGGGGCAACACCAACCAAACTCGGCTGTATAACATCAGCACGGACTCATGGAGCACGGGGGCCGCAGCCCCTTTACCAGCTCGCGCTGACGCGGCTTCTGGTGACACCACTCATGGCGGATTTTTATACGTTATCGGCGGCGGGAATTCCAGCGCGGCACTCTCCGATCTGGAACGCTACGACCCGGTATTGGATGCTTGGATAACCCTAGCCCCGATGCCCACGGCCCGCGCAGGTGCGGCCGCCGCAGTCATTGATGATGGCATCTTCGTTATTGGAGGCCGGCAGAGTACCAGCGGTCCGTGCAGCGGCGGACCCTACTTGGGGACAGTGGAAAAGTACGACATTGACACCGACACGTGGAGCATGGTTGCGCCACTGCCAAACCCGCGCTCAGACATGGCCGCTGTCGCGCACGGAGGCAAGATATTCGTCTTTGGCGGGTGTACCGGAACAGCCTCCGCTCCTAGCGTCACGAAAGAGGTCGATATGTACGACCCGCAGACGAACACCTGGACTAGACTCGCCGATATGACGACCGCGCGCGCCAGTCTTGTCGCAGGCCACTCGGGCGACAAGGTATACGCTATTGGCGGAACAGATGGGGTTTCGGCACTGACCGTCAACGAGGTGTACGATATCTCAAGCGACTCCTGGTCCACCAACACGCCCATGACAACGGCCAGGCAGGGGGCCGGCGTTAATTCTCACGGCGGGAGGATATACGTTGTTGGCGGCGCCCAGCCTGCATTTGGCGCTTCGACCGATGCCAACGAGGTGTTCAAGCCTTAATCCATCTAGGACTTGAGTAAGGCACGTCGTGCCCTGTTGGCGTTAGGGCCGTTTGCAACCCAGGGGAGGGGCTTCCTCTCCCCTTACTTTTGTTTGCGGTTCGTCCCCACGACTCCTGCTCTATGACTATCTGCCTGAAGAATAAGGGACTGTGACCGGCTCCAAGCCGGCTTCCACGGACTAGGAGCGGGCATGGCATTAGCAAAGGCACGACGAATATCCTTCCGGCACACAGCGCAATTAGATGGTCCAAGACGATCAATTAACAGAAAGTCACATCGGGACAAGTAGAAATTGAAGACACGCATTGGCATGCTACCGGCGTCTCAGTAGACCGTCCGCTTTCTCTGTCATGGAGTTTCGGTGCGAGTATGATAGCAAACGCACGATAGACTGGCTGTCCCAACAAAGCTATTTCCAGGATGTTCTTGCCCATCAGGTAGTGCCGGTGAGGTACCGTGTTGGCCTCCGCCCCACGGTCGACCTTCACAGCCTCATTGTCGACCAAGGCCCAGTATGAAACTCAGTGAACCGTAATGGGCTCTTCGCGGTCTTGCGGCAGTCCGCGTTTGCTAAGACCGTTTACACGGTGCAGAACTCATGCGGGGCCTCTCAAAACGCAACCGCCTTGCCATATCCCACGTATCTAGATATTATCTAGAGATGCTGCGGTTCGATTGGGAAGAACAAAAGCAATCGCATCAAGCGCGGAATTTGGTTTGAAGAGGCCCAGAGCGTTTTTAGCGATCCGCATGGACGCCTATTTTATGATCCGGAGCACTCCGAGCACGAGGATCGGTTCATTCTACTTGGCGTGAGTTCAGCGGCAAGAACGCTTATCGTAGTTCACTGTAACAAGGAAAACGATTCCATGGTCAGGATTATTTCTGCCCGTAAAGCGACTAGAAAGGAGGTGCGCCTCTATGAGGAAGGAATATGATTTCTCCAAATTGAAAGAGCTGCAGAACCCCTACGCAAGAAAGAAAAAGGCGGTGGGCATTAACTTGAGTCCGGAAGTCGTGGACTATTTCAAGCGACTGGCGGAAGAGACGGGACTGCCTTACCAGAAACTGATTGATTTGTATCTGCTGGACTGCGCGAGAAAACGCAAGAAGCTGACAATGAAGTGGGTGGCATAGCGGCGACGAATTACTCAAGCTGCGGTAAATGCTTCGGCGTCATCCTCGCACGAGTCGCGTCGGAGGACATTGGTTTGATTAAGCGGTGACCTGCGGTCCACAGGAGTAATGGTGGCCCTTTATGCCGACGTTCAGGCTTGTTACTGCCTCGGCCAAGTATGGCTCTCGAAAGATTAAGTCTGAGCGTAGAAATGGAGGGACACAAGCCCTGCGCGAAGAAGCAGCAAAATCTGGTGCCGGGGAAGGGAAGTGGGCCGAATGTCTGCCGGTCAAATCTGAGTGGTTTGCTGCTGCGTGAGCGGAGGCTAATTCAAGTTGTTCAACGGCAGGACGGTCGCTTTCAAGGCAATGGACCTACTATGACTATCTATTCCTTTGCGTCCCGGTCCTCGACTTTCGACTCCCCCGGCTTGCCTAGAAGAAATGCCAGTTCTGCACTATCGCCGGTCCTAGCCAAACAAGTTCGGTTTATTCTCGGTTACTTCTCAACTAATCGGTTCCTCAAATCTGGATGCTCCCACAAGCTGAGCGGGGGGCGCTCGTCAGCTTTTGCGTTCGGCCGCTACAAGCGTTTCGATCGAGCTCGCCTCTACCTCTACGCGCTTGATCAAGACTGCCGTTAGACCGTCGTTTCCGAGATTGTGCTTTGACATGCTTCCAGTGGCCAGCAGCATGTAGTCTTGTAGAGAATGATCTAGACCGGCGAGTACAAGCCACCGCCACCAGACGAACAGCCAGAACCAAAGATGAGCGCAACTTCTTCATCCGCGTAGGAATTTCTCCGTGGTGTACAAGGTGAGCCTTCTAGCTTCTGAAGACCGATTGCAATTCTCGCACAGCGGTTGCGTTGACCTTTATTTGTATTTGGCTGGACTTCATTTCTGCAGCCGCGACCCTGGCTTCTAAGATCCGAAGGAACGTCGTCTCGCGAACCCACCGAGTTAGCCTGACCGTCTCGGCTAAGTGTGCACTGTCCGACGGTCAGTCCACGGAGAGTAATTCAATTCGGACTTAAGGCCTGCACCAAAACTGGCCTCAGTACCAGTAGTCCTAATCATGGTAATTGCTTATGGTCCCTCCAATAGCTTGGTCAGGTAGAGCAGTCGTTCTTCAGGCTCGCCCAGTTCGAACTGACCTAAGCCCACTTAATTCATTAAGAGGGAAAAGGTCACGGTATTTGTCTGCGTTATTTGACCGAACTTTTCCTCCTGACGAGGATCTATGAGGCACAACCAAGTAATAAGGGCAGGAAAGCGGACCGCAGCATGCGTTTCCAGAATCAGTAGCGCGTTCCAACATGGCGCGGTGTTTTCTGTTTTGATGTTTGCAGCCCTCGTGCTAGGCGGGTGCGCAGGCTTAGTTAGCGGCACAACGAGCAATCCGCCTTCGCCGTCGACTCTGGTAATTTCGAACGTACAAACCACGTCCACGACGTCCTCCACCTCTCAGATTGTATGGACAACCAACGTTGCTGCGGACTCGGTGGTCAATTACGGAACCACTACCTCGTATGGATACAGTACGCCACTCAACTCTGCTATGGTCACCAACCATCAGTTAACTCTCTCTGGCTTGGCCGGTGGCACTACCTACTATTACGAAGTCGCTTCGGCAGACTCGAAAGGTAATCATGGGAAGAGCGGCGGCCATTCATTCAAGACGTTGAGCTTCAGTATTTCCGGAGCGATTACTCCTGCAGCGGGCGGAAGTGGGGCAACGTTGACATTGACCGGAGCGGCCAATGCCACAACGACGGCGGACAGCTTGGGGAATTACACATTTGCTGGACTGCCAAATGGAACGTACGCGATTGCCCCGAATAACGCAGGCTTTACGTTTACACCAAGCAGCCAGAGCACGACGGTCAATGGCGCCAACGTCACAGGGGTGAATTTCACGGACACGCCGGCATCTGCGGTGCCGACCATCACCACGCAGCCAGCGAATCAGACGGTGACGGCGGGTCAGACGGCGACCTTCGCAGTAGTGGCAACAGGAACGGCGCCACTGAGCTATCAATGGCAGAAGAACGGGGCCAACATTGCGGGAGCGATCTCAGCGAGCTACACCACGGCGGCAACGACGACTTCGGACAGCGGGGCAAAATTTGACGTGCTGGTGAGCAACCCAGCAGGAACAGTGACCAGTGCGACGGTGACGCTGACGGTAAGCGCAGCGGCGGTGGCGCCAGCGATCACCACGCAGCCAGCGAATCAGGCGGTGACGGCGGGTCAGACGGCGACCTTCGCAGTAGTGGCAACAGGAACGGCGCCACTGAGCTATCAATGGCAGAAGAACGGGGCCAACATTGCGGGAGCGATCTCAGCGAACTACACCACGGCGGCAACGACGACCTCGGACAGCGGGGCAAAATTTGACGTGCTGGTGAGCAACCCAGCAGGAACAGTGACCAGTGCGACGGTGACCCTGACGGTAAGCGCAGCGGCGGTGGCGCCAACCATCACTACACAGCCAGCGAACCAGACGGTGACGGCAGGTCAGACCGCTACCTTCACGGTGGTGGCAACAGGAACGGCGCCACTGAGCTATCAATGGCAGAGGAACGGGGCAACGGTTTCTGGGGCGACGTCTTCAACTTACACCACGCCGACTACGACGAGTTCTGACAACGGGGCGCAATTCACCGTAGTGGTCAGCAACGGCGCGGGGAGCATCACCAGCAATGCCGCCACCCTCGCGGTCGTCTCGCCGCCGCCCACAAGACTCTTTGGTCATATCGCCGTCGTTGTAGAAGAGAACACAAACTACAGCAGCGTCACCAGTTCCTCCATGCCGTACCTCTCCGGCCTGATGTCTCAATACGGCCTGGCTACGCA
>WNFT01001980.1_pt1 | contig 17416 bp, 22 predicted proteins | sample 5400191 | NCBI WGS metagenome assembly WNFT01 (sample SAMN13153359, study PRJNA577476) | soil metagenome | isolation source: 80 cm saprolite under Madrone tree | place: USA:California | collected 2016-06-14 | reverse complement strand
CCACAACGTTGCGAGTTCGCGGCCGCAGCCCCGAAATGGCTGACTCCACCATCCGTTTCCGTTCACGAAGGGAGCAACTCTCTTCCGGATCGGGAGCGTCGTACCGAAATTCTCGTTGCGCTACGGGTTCAGACGACGGTTTTGGCTCGTCTATGGGAACTTCTCGCGCTCCGCGGTTTTTACGAAGCTTCATCAAGGCGGCATTAATCGCAATGCGGGTCAGCCAGGTTGCAAACCGGGATCTTCCATCAAAATCCTTGAGATGGACGAAAGCATTCAGAAAGCACTCTTGCGCTGCGTCTTCCGCGTCTTCGCGATTTCGCATGATCCGATAAATGACGCGGAAGACTTTTTTGGCATGGCGTTCGCAAAGCTCTCCGAAGGGGGCTCGACTTCCGCTCTTGGCGGCTGCGATCAACTGCTCCTCGCTCAACACTCGAAGATCATTAACCGCTGAGGTATCCTGCACTGAGAAGGATGTCCTGTGGTTGCGTCCCGTCCGGGCGCGGTGATCCAAATCGGATTTGTGTCCCGCCGAGGTGAATGAATGCATCGCTGCAAAGTCTTCGCTCGAGATAATGCGCAGCTGGCATCGATTTGAGTGGACGATGGTTTCACGTTTCATGGATTATTTCCCGAGCTTTGCTTGCTCTTCCTTGTAGGACAATTCGTTCTTGATCGTTTCCAGGTCCTTGTCGGCTTTCTGCAAGCGGGCGCGAACATGGTCGATGGTTCTGAAAACGGTAACGTCGTAGACTCCGACGTTCACTTCAGACTGATGTTCTCTGAGGAAATTCTGAATGCGGACAAGCTCTTTTCCCAGAGTCTCCTTTGCGGGCTCATCCACAGTGGGATCGATCTGGGCTATGAGGTCGTTCCACGCGACGTTGCGCACGATAGGAATGACTTGCCCACGATCCTGACCGTACAAATACATGGCGAAGAACGCGAACAGCAAAAACATGCGTAAAATTAGAAAGCGGATCGTTTTCATATGGCCCTCTTCCTCACTTCTTTCACCCTCTACGTTTGTCCCAACTGCAGCTTTATGTAGGGTGAGCAGTTGACCAGAGTGACTCGCTCTACTTGCAACCTTTGCAAAAGCGCTATCCCATCGCTATCGAGCGAAGAAACGCCGCTGCAATCAATTTGAATCTGTTCGCCTCTCGCCAGAATTGGCTCGCACAGAAGCCTTAATTCACGTACCCAAGGCCCCGCCAGCTTGCCATCCAGACGCAATTTGGTTCCGTCAACCGTCACGTCGGTCTCTGTAATTCGAAGCATCGGTTTGAAACCCAAACTGCGCCTGATGGAAGGGCAAGCGGTCTGCCAAAGCGAACCAAGCTGGTTGCAAACACTAGGCTACTCAAACGACAAGGGTTGTCGGATTAGGTCATTCTTGCGGGCCACTACATTTCGTGGTGCATCCTCAGACTAAGTACGTGACCACGAGATATCGTGGTTCAGACGACGCCCTTGACTCGTCGAAGGTTTCGGACAAACGTCGCGCATCGGCGATAGACCTAGCCGCAATGATCTTCATCGACCGCAACGTGGGCGAGCTTCCGTTGGAATGGAGTGTCGAGAAAAGTGCGTTCAAAGCCCGCTGCCGGTTTCCTCTAGGAAGGGGCTTTTGTCCCCGTAAGCCGGCTCGCCGTTCGTAGGCGCTTCGCCCGGCCGCTGGATGTTTAGTTTTTTCATGCGGCTGCGTAACGTATTCGGATGAACGTCCAAAATCCTCGCGGCGCCTTTCGCCTTCGATGACCCAGTTTGTAGCCGCCCGCGCGGATTCGATATGCCGGCGCTCGGCCTCTCGCAACGAAGTGCCTGGTAGAGAAGAGGCACCAGAAATAATCGACTCGAGAGACTCAGCGACGGTGGCCGCCCGCGCTTCGTCCCCGGCGAGCGAGAATTCCCGATCCAAAACCAGAAGATTGCTCGGTGACAGGATCACCCCGCGTTCGATCACGTTTTGCAATTCCCGGACGTTGCCGGGCCACAAATATTCCACCAAGCGCCGCAGTGTTCCCTCGAACACTTGCATCACGCTCTTGCCTAATTTCTGGGCGAATGTCTGGACTAAAAACGCAACTAACAGCGGTATGTCTTCCCTGCGTTCGCGTAACGGGGGGACATGGTTACACGAACGAGCACAGAGTGCCGCGGAGCGTCCAGAACTTCCGTGTGTTGGGTCGCGAGTCCTGGGAGGAATGCGGATTGGGCCATGGCGATGGGGAATATCTTCTCCATGTCAGACCCGCACTCTCTGATACTCTGTTTTATTGTGACACCACCTGCCGTTAAGACCCGGCGCTAGGGCATCCCGCAGCTGAAGCCGCGCTCTCAGGAGCTGGGTCTTGACATTCTTTACAGTGAGCCCGAGCACCTGTGCGGTTTCGTAGTCGCTCAGGTGTACCATGTCTCTCAGCGTGAAGACCTCGCGGCAGTTTTGTGGCAAAGACGCGAGCGCTTGCTGTAAGGCGTCTCGCACCCCTTTCCGCTCAAGTGCTGCCGACGGGATCTCGCGCCAGTCTATGAAATCTTTCGGAACATACTCGTCCGCATCATACGTTTGCCGCCCGTCCAACGGCTGACCGTTCTGTCGAAGTCTGTTCCGGGCTTCGTTGACGGTGATCTGGATCAACCATGTGCTGAATCTCGTCTGCCCTCGGAATCCCTGGATATTGCTGAGGGCTTTCAGCACCGCCTCCTGAGCGACTTCTTCTGCATCCGCCAAGTTCATCAGAATCGTTCTGGCTACCGAAAGCACCGCACGCAGGTGTTTGACCGAATGTTCCATGATTTAAATCAGAGTCTGGATTCGCGAAAATCAGCCGCGAGACTTAGTTACCTGCTCGATGCGCGATTGTTGCTCGCTCCAAGGATCACTTCCCGAGCTTTGCTTTCTCTTCCTTGTGGCACAATTCGTTCACTACCTTTGTCGCAACTGCAGCTTTATGAAGGGTGAGCAGTTGACCAGGGTTACTCCCTTGGCTTGCAACCTTTGCATGAGCGCTATCCCGTCGCTGTCGATAGAAGAAACCCCGCCGCAATCCATCTGAATCCGTTCACTCTTCGCCAGAATTGGCTCGCACCGCAGCTTCAATTCGCACACCCAAGGCCCCGCCAGTTTGCCGTCCAGCCGCAATTTGGCTCCGTCAACCGCCACGTCGGTCTCTGTAATTCGGAGCATCGGTTTGAACCCAGATCGCCGTTGACGGTTCCAATCTGAGCAATATCTGCGCCGGGCGGTCTGGGATTCATCGAAAACAAACACAGGGTGATAGCCGACGAGTGCGCGTGAATCATCGGTGGCATCTTGCTCAGCGTCAGCCTCACGGTGCTTACGGAAGATCGGCGCGAGAATCATAATGCCTTTTCGCCCTTCTTGACGTAGCGGCCAAGGGATTGCCATGTGCGATAACCGGCAACGCGAGTGGCATGTGGGCGGGCCTGCAGAATGAGCATTAAAGAGATAAACTCAGAGTCTTTAAATGTGAGATGAGTCTGCCGGGCCCCACTAGCCTGTCGCACCGCCCGGAGAAGTTGGGCTGATGCAAGGCTCGTCGAGCCCGGCACTAGCAGAGTCCTACTCCAGGCGCTGCACCGGCGGACAGCTAATAATGAAATGGCTGTCTCCGAACGGTGCTCCGTTTGGACCGGTGAGGAGTCCGTCCTGCACATACGTCAAGATTTGAAACTCCTCGCGAAGCTGCTGCCGGTAACCCTTACTGACGGCGTCCGCAGTCCATTCATAGAGTTGGCCATTCCACATCGGGCTGTAATCGGTCGCGACCGTGGGGATTCCGCCAAAGGTATTGTTCGGACGAAAGCCGTCGGTAAGCGCAGCGTCAAGTCCCTGCCGTTGCGGATTTGCGCAGTCCGTGGATCCATTCGTAGCAATAAAGATTCTCTCCACCGGACTGCTAAAACCATCGTCTTCCCCGGTTACCAGGTTTTGCATAAGAGGGGCGTACGTATTGCCTTCGATCGCAGCTACTAACTGCGTGCTCGAATCCGTGGATATATACCAAAGCGGGTGGCCGAAACTAAAACCGTTGATAAGCTGGAACGTAACCGTCATGCCGAAGGGGTCAATGGCCAAAACCTGATCGTGCACTTTGCTGTAATCGACGTTTCCGTTTGGGAAATTAATCTGGCTTGCGTCAACACCAAAGGCGACGATCGGAGCGTTGTAAAAGATTCCGCCTGCGTTGAGAACACGAACTAGTGGACCATAGTTGGCATCTCCGATGGATCCCGGTCTAAATACAGCAGGTGGGAATGGAGCAGATGAGGGACCCGAAACCAGTACCCTTTCTGGCGAGAAATCGACCTTGCCAGCGTCGAAAATCAGATCGCCATTGCTGTTGAAGTTGGCAGTGCGAGCACCAGGGCCGGCGTTGGTCAGCTTGGCTGAGGGGTTCAAGCCAAGCAGAGTTGCCACCGTCGGGTCACTTACGTCGGTCAGAATGTACCAAACAGGTGCGTTGCCTTTTTTCATATAGCCCTTATAGAGGGGCAGCGTGATCGTACCTTTCGCTGCATCGACGTGGCCCGATTGTAGAAGTTGATACGGACCCACCAGACTGGGATTGCTGGCAGACGGCGGCGGACCAAAATACGACAAAGGCACCGATGCGCCGGTTGACGGAGGTGCTGGAAACAGATTGCAGCCTGGACCAGGTCCGAGTGGACCTGGTGCTGGTCCATTTCCGAAGGTCGGGTCTCCTTGAGCCGCTGGCGCCGCGACCGATGCGACCTTTAGCATATCGGGCGTGGCATTGGTTTTCGGCATCACGGATGTCGGCTGGCCTGTAACCTGAACTGCCTGCCTGATATTCGTTTGTGCCATTAGCGGACTTGAAGCCGAGAGGAGGCCCAACATTGTGCAAGCGACTGCTGAATACGCTCCCACACTGTGAGTGCGACTTATCTTCATTTTTCTTTGCTCCTTTGAGGAAAAGGGTCAATTGCCCCCAATTGCGCCGAATACAAGGGCAAGCCGTGTGCCACAGCGAGCCAAGCCGGCTTCAAACACTAAGCCATTCAAATGACGGGAGTTCGTGGATAACGACGTTTCTTGTGGCCACTAGATTTCGTGGCGTAGCCTCTCCATCAAATGCACAACCGCGACATTTCGTGGTTGGGGCCACGAAGCGGTGTTCGGCCACCGAGATCGAGGGCACTAGCGGGAGTCCGCAGATTGAACGGACTCTAGAGAAGCCGTCGGCGGACGACTGCCTATGACTTATTGAGGGTTGCGTGCGAACGTCGCGCGTCCGCGATAGGCCGCAGGAATCCTCGCCGACCGAAACGTCGGTCAGACCGTCGTCGGAATGGGATGCGTAGGTGAGTGCGCCTAAAGACCGCGGCCGCTTTCCGCTAAGAAGGGGGTTTGACTCGGTAAGCCGACTCGCCGTCCGCAGCCTCTCCGCACGGCCTATGGATGTCCAGTTTTTTCATGCGGCTGCGTAGCGTATTCGGATGAATGTCCAAATTCCTGGCCGCGCCTTTATCGCCTTCGATGACCCAGTTCGTAGCGGCCAGCGCGGATTCAATGTGCCGGCGTTCGGCGTCTCGCAACGAAGCGCTTGCCGCGGAAGAGGCACCAGAAGTGACCGGCCATAGAGCCTCAGTGGCTACGGGTGCCCGCGCATCGTCCACCCCGAGCGTGAATTCCCGATCCAAAACAAGAACATTGTTCGTGGACAGGATAACCGCACGTTCGAGGATGTTTTGCAATTCACGGACGTTGCCAGGCCACGAATATTCCATCAAGCGCCGCATGGTGTCCTGGCGCACCTGCGTCACGCTCTTGCCTAATTTCTGGCTGAATGTCTGGAGTAAAAACGCAACCAACAGCGGCACATCCTCCCGACGCTCGCGTAACGGCGGGACGTGGATGGGGAAAACATTCAGGCGGTACAAGAGGTCGGAACGGAATTTCCTGGCGCGTACGTCCTCCTCAAGATTGCGGTTGGTGGCGGCAATGAGGCGCACGTCCACTTTTACGGTCTTGTTGCAGCCGATGGGTTCGAATTCGTGTTCCTGCAGTACCCGCAACAGTTTCACCTGCGTCTCGGGGGGCAAGTCACCGACTTCATCCAGAAGGATCGTGCCGCCGTCGGCGACCTTGAAACGCCCGTCGCGATTGGCGATCGCGCCGGTGAACGCGCCCTTGACGTGGCCGAACAATTCGCTCTCCACAAGTCCGGCGGAAATCGCGCCACAATTGATACTCACAAAGGGGCGAGCGGAACGCCGTGACCGTTTGTGAATCGCGCGAGCGATGAGCTCCTTTCCGGTCCCAGTTTCACCGGTGATAAGAACGGCAGAATCTGTTGGGGCCACCTTAGACACGCGCGCAATTACCGCCTGGAGAGCAGGAGAAGTGCCTACGATCTCCTCGAACATCGATGCTTTGACGATCTCTTCGCGGAGCGCAACGTTCTCGAGGTGCAGTCTCTCTTCCGATCGTTTGCGATCGTCGATGTCAATCGCCGGGACAACCCAGCGCGTAATGCGCCCCAGCTGATCTCTGAGTGGCTTGTAATAGAGGAATAACCAACGATACTCACCGTCATATCTAAGGAACCGCGCTTCGATCTTGAGCGGAGATCCGCTTGAAAGGGCTTGCTTCCTTTCGGGCACCACACGTTCCGCATCGTCTGGATGAACGAGCTCACGAATATCGCGCTTCTGCCACTCTTCAAGCGTAAGACCTAGGAAGTCGAGGCTAGATTGGTTGATATACAGATGGCTTCCATCGCTCCTTAGCACTGACAAATGTTGGGGTGCGGCGTCCAGAATCTGACGGAGCTCTACTTCCTGTTCCCGGATTTTTTCCTCGGCCTGCTTGCGCTCGGTGACATCCATCGCCGTACCGACTAATTCAATGACATCACCGGAAGCATTCACTACCGGGTGTCCGACGGCATGAATGTACCTGGTCGTGCCGTTTGGCAGAAGAAGCCGATAATCGGTCTCAAAGCCGGTCCTGTCCCGAATGGCCTGCTCGACCACAGATGTGTAATAACGCGCGTCTTCCGGGTGTAGCCGCCGGACTACCTCCATGTAAGTTGGTGGCGTGGGATCAGGATCGAGGCCGAAGATCCGGTACATCTCTTTTGACCAATACGAAGCGTTCCAGCCGAACCTTGGGAGCACTGCAAGCTCTTGACCGGCCTCACGCTGTGCGTTTTCCATCTGCGGGACCCACACCGCCCAACTGCCTGTATGGGTCAATTTCTGTGCTTCGGCTAAGTAACCCTCGCTCCGCCGCAGGGCCTCTTCCCTCTGCTTGCGCTCAGTGATGTCTCGGAGGAAGCCGGTAAATATCCGGTGCCCGTCCTTGATCAGTTCTCCGAACGAAACTTCTACGGGGAACTCCTTGCCATTCTTGCGCAGGCCGGTCAATTCGGTGCCTTGCCAGTTGATGTGCCGCTGGCCAGTAGCCAAGTAGCGTTTGAATCCAGCCTCGTGCAGCTTCCGCAGGAGTTCTGGCATGAGTATGGTCAAAGGTTTCCCAATCAACTCCGCGGGGTCATAACCAAAGACTCGCGTGGTCGCAGGATTGGCAAGCAGGATTGCACCGCTCTCATCCAGGCTAATCACGGCATCACTGGCCGTTTCGACCATCACGCGGTATCTGTCTTCGCTGTAGCGACGCGCGAATTCCTCTTGTTTGCGCTCCTCTATGTCCTCGCAAGCGATTAAAGTACGCAAGGACGCCTCGCTGTTCTGGCTTCGTGAAACGGCCAGGGTCTTTCTGATCGAAAACCAGTGATATTGACCATCGGCTCGGCGCAGGCGTGACTCAGTCTCGATGGATTCCCCGGACACCAGAGCGACAGTCGATTCGTGAAAGAAGTTGGCAATGTCGTCCGGGTGGATCGTGGTTTGCCAGCCGCTGCCGGTTAGTTCTTGTAATGGGCGGCCCGAATATTCCTGCCAAGCGCGGTTCGCAAACTCCGCGGAGCCGTCAGCTAGAGCACACAACACCAAGGCTGGAATGGTTTCAATCAGATCCCGGAGATCTAGCGGCTCGCTAGTCCGTCTAGCGCCGTGTGTTTCAGAAGTCATCTTTGGCCTTCGCCACACGAGCACCAACGAGAAACACCGTTAGCCATAAGAAGGGCATTCACAAAAAGTAGTTCCGATCGGACGAGTTTCCGGTTCAAGCCTGCTCCTCTATCTCTCAAGCTTCCACCGGCGGCTTATCAGAGACTTCACTCTACTTTTCTCCGCATCGGATCGCTTGCGACCAAAGCCGAAAACAAAGGATTCCTTCTGTTTATTGGGCGGCCCGGCGGACAGGCAAAGCGTTTTCGTCCGGCGTGAAATAGGAGTTTTGCCGCAGCGCATGCCCGCAAACAGCGAGGGGATGTGTCCCGAACCCCGCGTTCAGCACAAGCCAGCCGGGCACTGTGTTTATGTGGTACATGCACACAATGACGCAGGGATATCGACGCCCCAGCGCCGTTGTCCCATTTTCGAGTTCAACCACCTCGTAGGCGCCCCTACCGGGCAACGGAGACTGGCCCACACCAAGATTGCCAAGGTAACGAATGACGGTTGCTCTCTTGCGGACGGCAGCCGCAAACGCAGCCTCGATATTTGCTAGCGTCGCCGATGTGGAAGACTCGCGGTGTAAAATGACGAGCCGTCCTTCCCGGAGCACACGATCCAAGTCACCACACGTCTTCCGCAAGATTTCTAAAACCCGTTGGTTCGCTTCGTCATGTCCGAACAGAACGCAATACTGGGATTCGTTCGCGATCCCAGGCTCGAGAAAGCGAACTCCGCGCTCGAATTCCTCCTCGTTCTGCCAGAAATGGATCAGATGGCTACCGAGCGCGACTTGATCGTTAGTAATGCCCAGGGTGATCTCGTCAGTAGGGTCTCTCATATGGTTCCTCTCTAACTTCGATCTCCTTTAGATCGAAGGGCGTGCCGCCTAAGTTCTCGCGAACCGCCGCTGCCGCGTATCCCGAAAGATCTGCCACGAGGGTTCTCTCACTGGCGCCGCACTACCCAAGAGCGGTTGGCGTTATGCTTTTCCCATTTCCGGTTCGTTGAACCGGCAACTACCCGCCATCGGCGCTGAATTCTCACGGGCCATAGGACTGTTTTGCTGTCCGAAAGTTACATCGATGCACCAAGAAACCGTCGCACCCTGGCAACGCCTGAGGCGCACGTTGTCGTGGCCATGGATCGTAGTTCGCTCGTAGGCAGAGGAGGGAACCTACGAAGGACTCAAGGAGAATCTGCGACGTTCACCAAATCAACGCTGCGAATGCTGAATTTCGACAGCCTTGCAACAAGGGAGATGTGAACCACCTGTGGTTACCATGCGATTTGAACCGTGTTAGCTTTGGCCTGTTCGCAACTTCGCCATGACGCGATCGATGATTGGGCCGGAGACGCTCTCAGGCAACTCGAATGAACTACTTTCTGTCACGATTTTTACAGTCTTACGGCTGGAATCGCACAGCACCTGGCACGCGCGGCACTGGGAGAGATGCAACTCGAGTTCTTGACGGATTTCTGGAGAGACTTGATTCTCGAGATAGTCAGCGAACTCGGCGAAGAATTCCTCACATGTGATCATTGAGTTGCTCCCTTGGTGCTGGCCGTGAAGTGAGGCGAGAGCCACTCTCGCAGCATGAGCCGGCCCCGTAAAAGCCGTGTCTTTACTGCAGGGACGCTTAGGCCTAACTGCCGGGCAACTTCATCCGTCGAAAGCTGTTCGATGTCCCTGAGCATCACGACAACACGGAACTTAGGAGGTAAGGCCAAGATCCCCGTTTCGACGAGCTGCCGGATCTCTGACTTAGAGAAGCATTGCTCGGGGTTGTCCTGCCAAGCCCTTACCTGACGAGGGCGAAAGTCCCGATCTTCCTCATATTCACCTTCATCCAAGCTCTCAACGTTTTTCCGGCTTCGCAAACGCTGAAGCGCCGTATTCCTGGCGATACTCACCAGCCAAGTCGAAAACTTCGCGCGGCCCTGGAAGCCGCTGATATGCTTGAACGCACTCAAGAGGGTATCCTGCATGGCATCCTGCGCGTCGGTAGCGTTGCCCAAAATTGCCATCAGAGTGCGATAAATCAACTGGGTGTGCCGACGAACCAGCTCTTCGAAAGCCTCCAGCTTCCCACCCTGCGCCTGGGCGACCAATTCAGCGTCCACGTCCTGCGGTTTGTCGACCAGATGCACTGCGCCCGCGCCCTGCATAGGAGTGAGGACAGGGCCCGAAAGATGCACTTTATTTTCCTGAAAGACCGGAGGTGGCGCAAAATCGGGTTCGATTCCGAGTCCCGTCTGGAGAGTGTTCGCGAAATTATTGAGAGCGGTCACCACCACGCATTCCAAAATCTGTTCCTCGGTGAAGCCCAGCGCGCGAAGTCCGATAACATCTTCGTTGGAGAAATCGGAGAAGTGCGCCCCAAGCTTAACAGCAAAGTCGAGTAATGCCTTATCTGCGTTGGACAGTGCAGACTCGTGATGGTCAACGGCGATCTGGTCACCCTCTTCCGGCGATACACCCAAACCACGCAACAGGTTGCAGTGTACCGCCACGCAGTAAGAGTTGAGATTGGTTGCCGAGACCGCCAGAAGAATACATTCCTTTTGCACTCGCGACAGAGCGTCTTCCGGAAACAAAATGCTGTTGACAGCCTCCAGTTCCGCCTTCAGCAAATCGGGGCGCAACGTCTGAGAACGGAAAAAATTCGGCATGAATCCATGGGTCCGCTGGAGGATAGCGAAGGGCGCAAACGTGTGGGGACTCAGGTACGGAGCAGGCAGGTAAGGGCCCTTCCTCTCCCACCCGCGATGAATGTCTGCCGATGAACTGGCGCGTGGTGGTTCGGCAGGAGAACCGGCTCTAGGCGAAGGCAGCTCGCGCGCTTGGAAATCCAGCTCTGGCCGCAAACCCGCAGACAGAGTACAGAGGTAGATAGCCAGGGCGCTCACGACGACGGTCTCGAATATCGCCCGATCCGTAAGTCCAGATACCCGGAGCGGTTCAATGTCCTCCCATTGAACCTCCGGAACGTTACGGCTTAGCTTGAGACAAAATTGCAGGGTAGCTAAATCAGGCGCTGAGAGGTCTGCGCCACGATATTCATTCAAAAGATCATCGATTTGACCGGGCGTCGCCCCCAGCGAAGACAAGACTCTACTATGCATGGCAACGCAATATGTGTCTCTTCGATCGGCTGCAATGGTCAGTAGGATTCGTTCCTTTTGTACACGAGAGAGATCTCCTGCCCGCAAACGCACGGCATCTTCAAGTTTTGCTTGTGCCTCGATGAAACGGGGCAACAGACTCTGTGCGCGAATGAGATTGGGGAGAAATCCGAGCGCCTCTCGAAACACGACGGAGGGCCCGAACTCTTTGTCCAATTGGACTTCACGGAGAAAGCTCATCCTTTCCTCTTTGCAGCGTGGATGTAGGTAACCAAGTGTACGTCCTCAGATTCCGTGCGTCGAAGCCGGCCCCGGTCGGAATCGCCGCTGACTAGGTTGCACCCATGTATGCCGTCGGCACTGCTCGAAGTTCTCCACAGTGCATGCGCGTATGATTTGTGGCCCTCTGGACCTTCACGTCGATCAACCCGATAGGCTGTTTCGAACCAGTGCGTCAAGTTCCTCGATCCTCGAATACGGAACTAGTCTGCAATTATGATGTGTAATGCCGGTAATCAAAAGAGATATCTTCTGTTCGACATTGAGCAATCCGGGATGCTGCGTGTGCGTTTGCGGACGAACGAGGAGCGTCACGCGATCACCCTGGTGGGCAAGTGCTGCTCCGACTAGCCGGCCCACTGCGCCGGCTCCGAGAATGGCGTGCTTCATGACGCCGTGTAGAGGTGAACTGCCGCGTCACTGCTCTGCCTGTTTCGCGATTAGAGGCTCCCTCAAGATTTTGCTTCCGGCATGACAAGTTCGAACGAAGAAGTGAGGCGAATTGTATTGTGCAAAGTTCGGTATAAAGGGCAGCGCATGGCGTAAATGCCGTGCGTGCGTTCGACTGTTTCCCTTGCCGCTTCAGGCGCCACCAGGCGCATCGCCACGTGAATCCGGCGGATGACCAGGACACCCTCCTCGGTCTCCACCTCTCCGGTTACTTCGGCGGTCAACTTCCCGTTGCTAGCATCGATTTGGCGCGCTTCCAGCGCACCTCCAAAAGTGCCCATCATTCAACCAGCGGTCGCCGAAATCACATAGTCAATGGTTGAGGAGTGCGACTCCTTCAACGTTGCCGGGTCAACTTTGTAGTGCTCGGCGATGGCCCCATGGACGCTGTAGATCACTGGCTGGGACTCGCCTGGCAAATGTGCGATGCGAAGAGGTCCCTGCCGGCGTTCGATATGCGAATTCGAGGTATAGACGACATTGCTCATGGCCTGCTCCTTCTAGAACTGGACAATCGAATCTGCCGCAGAGCTCGAAAATCTATTTATGCTGAATAGCCTTTGGAGATCGTTTGAGGTCCAGGGGGAGAATCAGCAATTGCCATTTTACAGGCACTGACGTGGGCGGATAGCAAACCGTCTGGTCGCAGGCCTGATACTTCAAATCGCCGGTAATGGAAATAGTCCTCTCCTTCGAAAAGACCGAACGGAGAGCATCTGCAGTGCGAGACGGCGTTACCGTGAGATCCTGGGTAATGCGAAACTTTCCCTCGAAGACCGGTACATGTTCCTGGATGGCTTCCAGGTACAGTACTTTAGAGCTCGGGTAAACGACAGGCTGCAGTTCGATTCCTGGAAGCTCCTGCAAGGTGAGCTGAATCGGTTTATAACCTTGCACTCCAGGAGAATAGACATGTACACCCGCGGGAAGTTCGATTTCGGCAATCAGACTGACCCTGCCACCTGGTATGACGCTGCGATCGGATTGTGCAAGGGTAAGCTGGAGATGGGGCGCTTTGATGTCTTGAGTCACTTCCGCGCTCAACTCAGGGAAGAGTTTCGAAATGACATTATTTGCCGTGAGTCGGTCCGTGTACTTCGGTGTGAAATACTTTTCGCGAATAACCCCGCTTGAGTCGACATAGAAGAATCCGGGGTAGGCCATTCCTTTGGTCATTCCCATCGCCTCTGTGTTAAGCACGTTGAAATGGCGAATGATTTCGGAGTTGGGGTCCGCCAACAGGGGAAACTCGATTTTGTGCCGCTCGGCGAAATCCTTCAGGATCGCCGGACTATCGTAGCTGATGGCGGCCAGCTTTAGTCCTTGCGCTTCAAATCTTTGTTTAGCGTTTTGCAGCTGCACGAGCTGCGCTTTGCAGAAGGGTCACCAATCGGCGGAACGAAAAAAAAGAAGGATAGTGCCCTTCGACCCTTTGAGGGTCTCGTTGGACTGTTCATGGCCGAACTGATCGGAGAGAGCGAACGCCGGAGCCGATTGACCGACCTCCAAGCCAACAGACGCAGTAACTGCGTGATTACTAGGCGGTTTTTCTTGCCCACTGGAAAGACCAAAGAGTCCGACAAAAAAAAGGATAGCAATCGCAACTTTCATTCTGGCTCCAAATTCGGTTTCGTTCGTTCGACGCGCGCCGACGAAGCGACGTCAAAGCACAATGGATGTAACGACGCTAATTCGAAAGTCGAGTAAAACCCGCTCCCCACACCCTTCCCGCATCCGCCTCCTGGACGATCACCGCGATCCTGAGATTCCCTGGATTTTTGGCGTTGAGATCAAGTCTAACGTCTTGAGAAAATCCTTCGGATTTAGCTACTTCCCCGACCGGGATAAGGCTCCGCAGAACCGCGACGTGCTTCAGTGTTCTTCCAGCGTTCTCTCCCCCGTTTACATGCGATTCGTCGATGTCATCTGCTATCGCGACGAAAATAACCGCCGATATCGCGGTACTGGACGAAGGTAACGGACCGGTTTCAATATGAAGGATTGGTGTTTTTTCCTCGTTCAGACGGGAAGAGACAGTCACCGGGGTTTTCATCACCTTCGTGGCGTTCTCGATTGCCTCCTTGGCTACTCGTTCATCGCTGCCCACGAATTCATAGTGTCCGTCAACGATCATCTGCGGCGTATAGATGCTTCCGAGACCAAAGTGCGCCGCGTAAGCACTTTGCCGCTCGCTGTATTCGTGCGAAGAGTAGGGATCCTTCCATCCGATGTCGTTCCAATAGTCCACATGTTCACTCAAAACGATCAGTTTCGCGCCGCTCAGCTGCTGAGATCGGTCGAGTCTTTCTAACAGAGCATCGGCAGGAGGGCAGCTGGAGCACCCCTCGGAGGTAAACAGTTCGACTAGCACGGGACTGCGTGGAGCATCATCGCGGCTCGGCCCCGCCGGCATGCTCGCAGCTTGAATGTACCGAAGCGAGAGTGCCGTCATTACAACAGAAATTACGACGAGTCCAGTAATCGATAGTCTGAAACGCATCATGCTTCTCCCTGATCGATTGAGATTGTCCAGCGTATTCTCTAAGCTGCTCAGCTCCATCCCCCGCTGACCGAGATCAACTGGCCGGTAATCCACGAGGCTTCATGTCCAGCCAGAAATGAGACAACGTTCGCGATATCCAGCGGTTGTCCGAGCCGGCCGAGAGGGGTCTGGGAAACGACAACGGAACGAAAATCGCTGGAACCAGGCATGGCTCTGAAACCCTCGGTATCGGTAGCGCCAGGCAGGACAGAGTTGACTAGGATCTTCTTAGGACCGAGCTCAGCTGCAAGACCTTTGGTGATGGCGTCGACGGCTGCTTTGGTCGCCGAGTAAACGACCAGGTTGGGTTTTGGAGAAAGCGCGGCGATCGAGCTAATGTTGATGATCGATCCCCCGGCATCTCCAAACACATTGACTGCCTCCTGAATCGAAAAGAAGAGCCCCTGCACGTTCAGACTAAAATGCCGGTCGAAGAGCTGCTCATCAACCTTCTCAAAGGGCGCAGGCCAGTAGACGGCAGCGTTGTTGACCAAGACGTGGACGCGCCCGTATTCCCGAACCGTGGTCTCAAATAGCTTCTTGACGTCGGCCAGTTTGCTCACATCGGCGCGAACCGCCAAAGCACGGGCTCCCCGCTTCTGTATATTTGCGACGACGGTTTCGGCTTCCCGCGCGCTGTTTGAGAAGTTGACAGCCACCGCTGCACCGTCTCCGGCGAGCTTCTCTGCTATCGCCGCGCCGATTCCTTTCGACGCACCTGTGATGATTGCAACTCTGCCAGATAAGTTCGCCATTGCTTTCAGTTCTCCTTTGGCCTGTTAGAGCTAACCGACTGCTGTTTGCGTGAACGTGACAGTTTCTTCCTCGCCACCAACAAAATCGGCGCCCCACCCCAAGCAATCTTCACCGCGTGAGCGGGCGCCTCTTTGCCACCTTCAGAAGCCGCGCATGCTTCGAGATCTTGCATGGACGGAAAATAAACTTCGGCAATGCGGTAGAAAGGAGGGGTCCCTTGCGGGGAGCCGAGTATCTTGGTTGCGACAATCTTGGTCTTGCCGCCCAGTTTAGCGACGGCCAGCGGTACATGCTCGTCCTGATAGATTTTCTCGAAAACAGCAACGTCTTTGGGACGCGGATACATCACCACCAGCTTTACGCCTGCCATTCGATGCTCCTGGCACAACAAGATTGCAATTACCCGACTGTGCTGCGGTACCTGACCACCCCGTAGGGGGAGACGTACGTTCCGTCGCCGACACCGAAGAGTGGCAATCCAATCAGATTTCCGAGGAATGCAAAAGTTTCATGTTGGGTTCAAAATCGCAGAGGTTCGATCCAGCAGGGTATCCCGGCAGCTTCTGAGCGAAGTCGTGCTGGCCGGCCAACCCTTTGCGTCGAAGTCCGGAAACTTTTCAGCGACAAGCCCATCTCACTAACCTGTATACGTTTTGAGGATGATTGTTGAAACGGATGTTAAAGGCCACTCTCGCGCAATCGAAGCTCGAGCGGGGCGCGGATCAGCAACGAGACCGAAACGTTTGACAGGAGAAATTATGAAAATGAAATTGGCGAGTGTTCTGCTCACACTCGTTTGCCTTCTTGGACTGAGTGCAGCTGCCAAGGCTGACATTCGAGGCCAGATTCGTGTAACACTGCCCTTCGAGTTTGTGGTCGATGGTGAGACACTCCCCGCAGGCACATACACGCTAAGTACTTTTTCGGACGATAAATTCGCCGGATTGATCCTGAGCAACCATGACCATCGAATCGGTGTGTTTGTACACCCAGTCGAGATCGAAGGCGCTTCCGCCGACAAGCCCCAAGTGAGTTTCCAGCGCGTTGGACAACAGCTTTTCCTGACCAGAATTCAGACCGCATACGACGTCTATAACATCCCCGTGCCCCGCTCAGTGATCATGCAGTACGCAGACCGATCCCACGGCAACGGGACCGCTTCAGAAAGCTCCAGCGGCAAATAGGTCATTACTCCCTATAAATATCGTGGAGGAGTTCAGGCTGTAAGTCCCGCACCTCTTTCATGCCCGAATTCCCTCATGACCGCGATGAGCTGCGAATCGCGTGGAACCAAATCCTGCGTTATGGCTTTTCATCAGGCAATCGAGAAATTTGTTTAAGGGAGATTTGCAAGTGAATTCAATTCGTGTTGGACGACGTTTTATGCAAGTCTTGAAACTCTTCGTTACCTCGTCGCAATTTACGGTCTTAAGGGAGAAAGCACAGAAGAATAAGATCAAGTGGTTCATCGGATGCTTCATGACGGCCACGCTGTCTCTTCCAGCCCTGGCACAAGGAAAAAATGAAGTTGGGCTCGTGATCGGGGGGATTGTAACACCAAGCCAAACTTTGTCCCCTGGTGCAAGCCTTATAGGACCAGGCGGGACAGTGCTCCCCAATCGAGACATAAGTTTGGATTCAAGCTTGACGTTGGGAGCCGAATACGATCGAGAGTTTGTTCGTAGACAAAAATTCGCAATCGACGGCGGCGTTGATTTCCTGGCATCCCCGCTTGATGTGAAGCTCAGCCAGCAGTCCCAGAATGCTATCGGTGAATATGCCTTTATTTTTCTGACTCCCCACGTCCGAGTGAAGTTCCATCCAGACGGCGTGTTTTCTCCCTGGCTGTCATTTGGCGGCGGTTATGCGCGCTTCCTCGAGAGCGTGCCCCCTGCCGCCCCATCGTTTAGGCGGGGTACAAATACTGGAACCCTAGTGTTTGGTGGCGGGATTGATACCCGCACGGTTGTCCATGTCCTAAGAATACCGATCGGCTTCCGGGTGGAAGTGCGTGACTTCTATTCGGGTGTGCCCAACTACAACCAAAAGATCTCCGGGAATTTGCAAAATAATCTGGCGTTCACCGGCGGATTGTTGATCAGGTTTTGAGGCCCTCAATCGAGTTTCCCAATGAGGCTTGACTGCGCATGACTCAAGCGCAGCGTGGCCTTCTCGCTAGCCGCCGATGAATCC
>WNFT01001979.1_pt1 | contig 17416 bp, 17 predicted proteins | sample 5400191 | NCBI WGS metagenome assembly WNFT01 (sample SAMN13153359, study PRJNA577476) | soil metagenome | isolation source: 80 cm saprolite under Madrone tree | place: USA:California | collected 2016-06-14 | reverse complement strand
TGGGTCAGCACGACTTCCGTCACCGGACCCTGGTCGAGAAAGTCTAGCGTGACGACGGTTTCCCTGCCCGGCGTTGCTCCGCCTGACCAGGTAAAGACCAGTTGTTCGGGTGGAACGATGTGCAGGTAGGTGCCGACGATGGAACCGCCGTCCTCTACCTCGAAACGGAAGGACCCGCCAACACGCGCTTCGAGCTGGCTGACGGTCACGCTCATGCCCCTGGGTCTCAACCAGTGCTCCAACGCCCGAGGCGTGATCCAGGCGCGGAACACCCGCTGGCGTGAGGCCGTGAACGTCCGTCGCAGCACAAGGGTGCTGGTGTTATGAGGTACTGGAGGGATCATCAATATCTTGCTCCTCTTCCGATGTCGCCAGCAGGTAGGTGTCCAGGGAGTCGAATTGGGCTTCCCAGAATTGCCGGTAGTGTTCAAGCCAGGCGGCAGCCTCTCGCATGGGACGGGCGGCGAGGCGAAACCGGTGCGTTCGTCCGTCCTTCCTGTGCAGGATCAGATCAGCGTGTTCCAGCACGCGCAAATGTTTGGAGATCGCCGGCACGGAGATCGAGAAGGGCCGCGCCAGTTCCGTTCCAGAAGCCTCACCGTGCGCCAGGCGTTCTAAAATGGCCCGGCGTGTGGGGTCAGCGAGCGCCAAAAAGACGGTAGTGAGTCGCTCTGATGAATCGTTAACCATACAGTTAATTATACGAAGATCGTGAAGCGTTGTCAAGGGCCCGATCTCAATCAGCGCTTACTTGCTTCCAATCCACCAGGGCATCGAAGTGCTTGAGCGCGGTCGGGTCGTTATCGGCAGCCCAGCCATCGGGATGGACCAGGATATGGTGATGCAGGTACAGCAGCGCGATGAGCCATTTGCGTTTGCCGGTGCCCGCGGGGCCGCGCAATAATTCGGCCTCGGCCTGCTCCAACAAGAGCGTCACAATGGTGAGCTGGGCCATACGCTCCACCAGGCCGCGCATAGGCAACTGGGCACTTTCGTGGTCGAGGGTGGCTAGCTCCTGCAAACGTTCCGACAACTGCTGTACCAGGAACCCCACCTGTCGTGCCACCGGAACAACGGCTGGCTGCTGGAGCGCTCGCAAACGTTGGTGCAGCATAGCGAAGAGGGCAGCTCCTGCACCTTCTCTGTCGATAGCACGCGCCACGTCGAGCACGATGACGTTGCTGGAACCTTCCCAGATGACATTCACAATAGCGTCGCGCAGCATACGCGGATTCACCCAGTCCTCCACGTAACCATTGCCGCCGCGTATCTCCAGCGCTTCCAGCGTCACATACTCTCCGCGCTTGGGGATGTAGTACTTGGCGAGCGGCGTCAGGATGCGCAACAAGCGGCGGTCCTCTTCTGCGCCGTGCCGGTCCACACGCTCGAGCAAGGCTGCCGTTTCAAACGCCAGGGCGGCGCAGCCTTCGACTTCAATCAGCAGGTCAACTAATTGACGACGCATCAGCGGGTGGTCTGCCAGCCTGCGCCCGAAGACGACGCGACCGCGAGCATGGACTAACGCCTCCAGGTAGCTGCGGCGCATGGCGGCCAGGGAGCCTATGGCGGCCCAGATGCGCGTGCAGTTGATCATCTCCGTCATTTGCACGAAACCACGCTCCAGCTGGCCAACCTGGTAGGCCTGTGCACCGTGCAGCGCCACTTCGCCCGTGGCCAGTGAGCGTGTGCCAAGCTTGTCTTTTAAGCGGTGTATGCTGTAGGCATTGCGTGTGCCATCATCCAGAGTTTTAGGCACGAGAAAGAGTCCCAGACCACGAGTGCCAGCTGGGGCACCTTCTGCACGGGCCAGGGTGAGAATCAGGTCAGCGGAGACGTTGGAGCAGAACCACTTGTCGCCCCAGAGTTCCCATTCCGGCTGAAGTTCGCCATTTGAGAAATCGATGGAGGGGCGTCGTTTTGCCACCGTCGCGGTCAAGCCCACATCTGAGCCACCCTGCTTCTCCGTCAAAAACATCGCGCCCTGTTGAAGCTCCGTCAATGTGAGGGCGGTGAGTGCTGGCAAGAAGCGTCGTTTGAGTGGCTCGCTGGCGTAGCGTTCCATCACACGTGCCAGCGCGTCGGTCATGGAGACGGGGCAGAAGACGCCGGACTCGGCCTGCATGCCGAGGTAGCCGAGGGCGAATTTGACGGGTTGTGGTACACGACCGGGCCAACCCAATGCGCCTGCGCGATGCGAGCAGGCCGCGATGGCGAAGTCCTGGTAGGCGATGCGTTCCAGCTCGTGGTAGGCGGGATGAAAGACAACTTCATCGATGCGCTGGCCACGTTTATCAAACTGTACCAGGGTAGGACCCTGGCGATTGGCTAGCTCAGCCAGGGTGTCCATGTGTTCTGAGGCGACGGCTCCCATGTTGGTGAGGATGCTTTGTGCTCGTTCGTTGTCCGCTTGCGAGAGATGTCGTTCTAAAAGAAATGCTAAATCGGGGTCGGCGGTGTAGAAATTCATGCCCCTGGTGTCGGGCATGAGGTCTGTGAGGTTGGATGATGGCGACATGGTTTGTTCCCTCCCTGGCAAGTTTTCTGCATTGGGTTCAGAACGCTGCTAGATTTAGGCCAACGTGTGTGCTAGTATGATAGCATAAAAAAGCTCTCAGGTAACTATTCAGCACTCCTCGCCGCCGCAGGGGATGTGCCTGGACAAGGGATACGATTACGATGAAGTGCGCGACATCCTCCACTCTATTGGTCTGGCAGACAGGCTTCATGAAGTGGTTGAGCTATGATACGAAAACCCTCTTTCTCCTTGTTGATAGAGGCAGCTCACCTTGGAAAATGCAAATGCTTGAATTGCGTGGAGACAGGCTCCCGCGGGAAATCTGAATACTGAAACTCTCCATAGGTAGTTCCTCCCTGGGAGAAATACATGGGCCGATATGCCACAGAGGCAGCTCGCCTTGGAAAATGCAAATGCTTGAACTGTGGAGAAAATTCCTTCCCTTTCTTATATGATATGTGGAGAGGTACATGCCTGAACGTTCCCCAAAGAGTCACATCATAGCCAATTCCAATGCAGCTTGCTAAAAGGATAGGTAAGCCGAACATAAGCAGCGGACCGCTGAGCATCAACCCGGATACAAGAGGGCTGACGGAAGCCGCCACGCTGCGTGCAGCGGTCGTAAAAGCGGCAGCACTGGTATGCTCTTCAGGAGGCACCAGCGCCATAGCGTACACCTGGCGTGCGGGGACATCTAATTTGGAAAGTGATTGGCGCATCAGCAAAAATGCGGCAGCCAACGGGAAAGCTGGCATCAATGGAACTAAAAGTAAAAATACATTTGATACAGAATGGGGTATAATCATCGTCTTGAGGAGTCCAATGCGCCTGGTCAGGTGAGGTGCCGCCAGGAACGAGAGTGCCGCTAGTAGATTTACACCGAAAAAGAGCACGCCAAGTAATCCGAGTGAGACGCCAAAACGCTGACGAAACCATACGGCCAGCAGTGTTTGTACGGCAAGTCCTCCGGCAAATGCATCGATGGCGAACAAACTTGAGAGCTTAAGGATAACGCCATGAATCTTCGGCTTCTGGGGTTGCTGGCACGATTTTTGTATCGAGGCGTCGTTAACCTTGTAAAGGTACTCGTTGTGGGTACTTCCTCTCAGGCGCTCTTTCGGCTTCTGTAGCTCCGCAGCAGGGGAGAGGAAAAGAAACAGCAATGCAGTGCCGCCTGCCAGTAAACCATAGAAGGCAAAGAGGGTGTGTATGCTGATGGTTGTATCGATCCCAAAAGACGAAAGCACCTCGGGTAGCCCCACAACTAAACCACCAACCGCGCCGGCAAGCTGGGCCGCCAGATTATAGAAGGCGAACACAGTGGTATGGCGTTCTGTACTACTGGTTTGCGCCAGAATCGCTTGTTCAACACTGCTAAAAGGAGTATTATCATTTGTAGAAGGGGAGAGGGTGCCACAGAAGGCGGCGATCAAGAGCAAGGGATAGTACTGCGTGAAGGCAAAGACGAATCCCGTATTCATCATCAGTATTGCCCAGACCACCAGCAAACGTTTCCGTCCTAAGCGATCTGCATACATGCCCATAACGAGACTGCATGTAATCGAGCCAAGAGCTGCAACCGCAAGGAGAATCCCAATTTGCACTGCTGGTGCGCCCGCATCTGCCAGCATCACCCCCAGTAGGACGCTTGTAAAGCCATATCCAAAGGTGCGAAGAGAACGAGCAAGAATTACAAGTTGTCCATCGGGAGCGATTCTCTTCGAGTTCATTTCCTGATGGAGTAGTGCCATCCGACCTCCTTTTTAGGATTCACTTTGATGGTAGGGACCGGCTAATCACCTGGGATAGGAAGAAAGCGCAAAAAATCACGTTTTGCCTCTGTCGCGTACTTCACTTTCTCGCTTGTCCTTTCTTCGTACGGACCATAATCGGCAAAGGGTGATCACCCCACTAAAACAGTAACAAACAGTACAATGAGGCCACAAATGCGTATGACATCCCCTATGTTGTCAAGGAGTGTTAGGTGAGGATCGCTATACTTTGGGATATTCAGCACGTAGCCGACGCTCAGCAAGAAAAAAGCTACGCTCATTAGTAGGCTAAAGAGCCTCTCTTTGGACATGAAAGCAGAGGTATAGTAGAAGAAGATGACTAAGCAAATCAGACTGCGGGAGCCGCCCAAGAGTATTTTTACGGTAACAGACATCTCAGCAGGCATAGCGGGTGTCAATAGATTCAAGAGCAACACGGATGTAATGATATGCCAGAGCATCAGTTTATTTAAGTAATTTTCTGAACTGCGAATAAGACTCAGTAGAATGAACAGAAAACAGATCGTCTGGCTGGTGTACTTGAACCAGCCGAGATTGATGGTAATTCCTGTAACATTGTCTCCAAGGTAACTGGCTATGGCAGTTAATGAAATAACCGCCATCGACAATGCCAGAATAAACAATCGTTGGCGGCGAGCCTGAAAGTAAACATAGAATGCACGTAGCGATATGAAAAGGGAGACGATAAAAAGCGTCAATGAAAGGAAATTAGCGATCAGATTTTGATTCATGTCATGGGCCTCATACTTACTTAATACTTGGCTTCCGCTCTAACACTACTTCGTTAGTTTCGACTTCTCACCGCACGTGCTCGATAAATCGGCACTCTACAACGGCGGTTCGCTGTGTTTCTGTGGTGGCTGGCAGGGCGGGCGCAGCCCGCCCTGCCAGCCACCACAGAAACCTCTTAGAAGCTGCCGCAGGCAGCGAGTGAGCTTGGGAAACAAAACGTAACTGCTCAGGACTCCTCACCACCTTCGGTGGTTCGCAAGCGTTTTTTTGCTGCGGGCGGCGAGGAATCAGACACCTGAGTAGTTACAACAAAACTAACAAAGTAGTACTAAAGGATCTAATGAATTTAACTCCCTCGATCAGAGACGATGCTAAGCAATTCGGGTAACATGACTAGTACCACGCAATCGTTAGTTAAATGAGATATAATGCTGGTACTCTTCCTACATAGGCATAAGTAAGTAGGAGAGGTGAATTACTTAATGGCGCTTATAAGTGCCGTTAACGGTGCATTAACGGTCGTTGAGCAGGAGCGGGTTATCCGCTAGCCGCCTTCCAGATTCGTCGAGATGAATGAGACGCTGAGCTAACAGAATCTGTAGAGCCTTAGAGACCTCCTCCAGATCCAGGTTCATGGCGGCACACAATTCAGCCACATTCTTTCGCCCATCGATGGAGGCATACAGACGACGAGCCTGCTTATCCGAGATGACAACCGAGCCAGACAATGGATTACTCGAACTCATCAAATTAGCGTCCTCGTCACGACGAGGAATCAGTCTGTGCAGAGCTAGTCGAGGTTCCTGTTTAGGCGGACTAAGCGGTTTTATCGCGGCAACTCGTTGAGTCCAAGGAGGCTGAGAGCGTTCAAGCAATATTTCCTCGACAGTTTGTAGGAGTGTCTCTTCTGTAAATGGTTTTGGTAAGTAACGATCCGCTCCCTGACTCAGACCCCAGGTGCGATCCACGGGGGTGTTCTTGATACTCACCATAATAATTGGAAGGCGCCGCAGAGGATCCCTGGCTCGTAACCGGCGGCATACTTCAAAACCACTGACTTCTGGGAGTATAACGTCTAGTACCAGACAATGCGGGACTTCCTGGAATGCCTTCATCAATCCTTCGCGTCCATCAGCGGCTACGATCACATGATACCCGGCTTTTTCGAGGGCCTGGGCCATGAAAAGACTTACAGTAATACTATCCTCAATAATGAGGACTTTGGGTGTAAGTACTGAAGCCTGCATAGCGTCTCTCCTTCTGTCTGATCCCTAACCACCGCTAGTTTAGCATCCGAGTAACCACCTTGGCAAATACCATGCCCCAAAATTCCTAATAAATGGCTATAGCACTCACCATTCGCGTAAAGGAAAAGCTGCTAGATTTAGGCCAACGTGTGTGCTACTATGATAGCATAAAAAAGCTCTCAGAAAATTATTCAGAGGAGATCGTCATGCGGATTGAAGCGAAGCTAGAAGCACTTGGACTGGTGCTGCCGGAACCACTCAAGGCCCCGCCGGGGATGCGCTTGCCTTTCGCGCAGGTGCGCGTGCGTGGCAATCGAGCCTACATCGCCGGGCATGGTCCCCTGGCTCCCGATGGTTCGGTTGCCGGGCCATTGGGCAAAGTGGGCGCGGACCTCTCGCTGGACGAAGGCTATCAGGCGGCACGCCTGGTGGCCCTGTCCATCCTGGGGAGTCTCAAACGTGCGCTAGGCGACCTGGACCGCGTGACGGCCTGGTTGAAAGTATTCGGCATGGTCAACTCGGCACCGGATTTCAAACAGCAACCGGCAGTGATCAACGGCTTCTCAGACCTGATCCTCGAACTGTACGGGCCCGAGGTAGGACAGCACGCTCGCTCTGCAGTGGGTATGGCGGGATTGCCAATGGGTATTCCGGTCGAGATTGAGGCCGAGGTTGAAATCAGCGTATAAGATCATGCAGGCACAAGGCAACAAATTGCTTGACAGACCGCTCATCATGCAGTACAATCTGACATGTAGTCGAAATGCGCGTAAGTCCGCACGCGGGACTGAAATGCACTCGAGCCACCATCACCAGCCTCGTTCGTCTAGTGGTCTAGGACGCCGCCCTTTCAAGGCGGAGATCACGGGTTCGACTCCCGTACGAGGTACTATTTTTGGAGAAGCCTGGCACACCTCTAATATATTTTGGTCTGCCAGGTTTCTCCGCGTTTGTCAAGGAGGAGGCCATTGATGATTAGCGTAGAAGAAGCACTTGAGCGTATCCTTGCCGAGATCAGGCCACTCAACGTCATCCAGGTGCCATTGTCGGAGTCGCTGGGCCTGGTATTGGCTCAGGATATAGTAGCGCAGGAGGACATGCCTCCTTTTGCCAATTCCGCGATGGATGGTTTCGCGTTGCTCAGCCGCGATAGCCAGCCGCGTGCTGGGCAACCGCCACGGGTGCGTGTGACAGGAGGAGTCGCGGCGGGCTACGTGGCGGACCATGCAGTAGAAGAAGGTACTGCCATGCGCATCATGACCGGTGCACCTGTGCCACCAGGAGCCGACACCGTGATACAGGTAGAATTGACTCGCTCTGCCGGACCTGGCAGCGAGTGGGTGGAGATTCTGGAGGCGGTCAAGCCGGGCAACAACATCCGCCCGGCGGGTGAGGACATACGGCGCGGACAAACGGTGCTGTTGCGTGGCAGCGAGATTGGACCGTGGGAGATAGGTGTGCTGGCAACGTTGGGCTGGTCAACAGTGCCAGTAGTGCGCCGTCCCCACGTGGCTATCATAAGTACCGGCGACGAAGTTGTGGATGTAGGTGAGCCACTACAACCGGGGAAAATCCGCAACAGTAATGGCTATCTGCTTGAGGCAGCGGTCCGCCAGGCAGGCGCAGAAGCGCATCGATTGGGCGTCGCCCAGGACACCGTAGAGAGCCTGCGCGAGAAGTTCAGTGAGGCCATGCATGATGACCTCATCATCACCTCGGGCGGCGTTTCGGTCGGCGACTTTGACCTGGTGAAAGACATCATGGCGGAACAGGGTGAGATCAATTTCTGGCGCATCAACATGCGTCCTGGCAAGCCCGTTGCCTTCGGTCATATCGGTAGCGTACCACTCTTAGGACTCCCCGGTAATCCTGTCTCCGCGGCGGTGACGTTTGAATTATTCGCTCGGCCTGTCATACGCAAGATGCTCGGCCATACGCGCCTGCTCCACCCCCAAATCGATGTAGTGGTGGAGGATGGAGTGAGTGATCGGGTCATGCGCCGGCACTATGTCCGTGCCCGGGTAGAATGGCGCGATGGTCATTTCGTGGCCCACACAACGGGCAACCAGGGTTCCCATATCATGACCTCACTCCTCAATGCGAATGCGCTGGTGATTGTGCCAGAGGGTGGTGTCGAGGTGCACCCAGGTGATACAGCAAAAGCTATCATGCTCGATTGGCCAGAGGTGTAGGCTCGCTAGTTCGTGAGGCGGTAGCGCAGCTGGTCGCGCGTGATGCCGAGGAGTGCCGCAGCTCGCACCTGGTTGCCGTTACAGCGTTCCAGGGCTTCATGGATAAATGTGCGTTCGATGCCGCCCAGGAATGTGCGCAGATCGACGCCCTCCGGGGGTAGATGCAACTGGTGCTGTAACTCGTACAATCGCTGGGTGGCGTTGCTCTCTCCCTTGCTGATTTCCTCGGGTAGATCTTTGGGAAGAATCACCTGCTCATCACAGAGAATCTGACCACGCTGAATCACGCTGCGTAACTCACGGATGTTGCCCGGCCAGTGGTAGCGCTGCAAGAGTTCCATCGTTTCCGGGCTGACATGCAGAGGTTCCATGCCGTCAAGGGTATGCACACGCAAGAAGTGCTCAACGAGTGGTTCGATATCTTCAGGCCGCTCGCGCATGGGTGGTAAGTGCAGTGTGACGACTTCGAGCCGGTAAAAGAGGTCTTCACGGAAGGTCCTACGTGCAACGGCAGAGAGCAAATCCTCATTGGTGGCAGAGATGACGCGCAAATCGACGTGTATCTCCTTGGTGCCGCCGACGCGACGAAAACTACGCGTTTCAAGGAAACGTAGGAGTTTGGGCTGCAAGAACGGCGACATTGAGCCGATCTCGTCAAGGAAGAGTGTGCCTCCATCGGCACGTAAGGCATAGCCGATGCGTGAGACTTTTGCATCAGTGAAGGCCCCGGCCTCAACGCCGAACAGTTCGGTCTCCAGGAGCGTATCGGGAATGGCAGCGCAGTTGATATCGACGAATTGGTAAGCAGCGCGGCGGCTGAGCGTATGAATGGCACGGGCTACGACGTCTTTGCCTGTGCCACTCTCACCTTGCAAGAGCACGGTAGTCGATGGGTACGCAGCGACCTGGCGCACCATTGTGGCAATATCGTGCATTGCCTTGCTGCGACCAATAATCATACCCGTGCGGATAATCACATCTTCTAGATGCGAATTCTCAGGTAATTCACGATCAAAAAAAGAGCTACGCCCCTTCACAACACGTTCCCTGCTTACTAGCCGCTATAGACGAGTTTAGCGTACACCCCCTGCTTGTGCAAAAGCTGGACTACCGAAGCGTGCAGCTGGCACGGGCTGGTTCCTCCGCCTGGGTCCAGGAGCGGCTGGGGCAGGCGCCGGAAAGGGGATGGTACCCGTCGTAGGTATAGGAGCCCAGGGTTGTGCGGTCGCAGCAGCATAGCCGGGTGTCATATAGCCATTGCTTACACCTACGGTCACAAGATTGACAGGCGCTGGTTGCCGTACTGGCGTGGGGATATAGACAAGACCCAGAGCAATCAGCTCGCCTGCTAGCTGGCGGACCAGTTCAGGGGCACACCCTAAGGCCTGGCAAGCCATCTGCAATGAGGTGCGACCATCCACCAGGGCAAAAAGCCGCCACTGCTCAGGTGTCAATTGCAGTTGCGGATTTCGCTCACGCTGCGAGGTGAGGTCCATTGGCATAAGCACCATCTCAGGCCTCATGAACGAGGTATCAATACATCTGGGCGCGGTAGGATTGGCAATCGGCTTTGGCAGCGTCAACGTGCCCGTAGCAGGAGCGGCGACAGGTGCGCTCACCATGTCAGACGGTTGAAAGATCTCACGTGAGGAGATCAAAGATGTCGCCCGCGGCTTTGGCATGGAGCCAGATAGGAGTTGTGACGTGCTGAAGGACGACTGACTCTCGGATGCATCGGTCACCGAGTCAGGCATTGCTTGCATCATTTGCATAGGGGCAGCAGTGATGCTAGCTTGTACGGGGTGGGATACGGATGGCTGCGAAGGGAGCGTTGCGAGTAACGAGGCCACGGATAGAGCTACCAGGAGTCGACCATTCGGAGGTAGTACATCCTCTTCAAAATACATCTCGCCAGTCGACCATGTGAGCAGTAACTGTAGAACCTGCGTTGCTTCTTGTGTTGCCCAGGCCCGCAATGCCTCACGACTCACAAATCCCATCTCCAATAGGGTAAGGACCATACGGGTCTCACCTGGTTCCGCTGAGTCGATAGCCAGTAGCGCCTCCTGGCGTGCTTGTGGCGAAATAACTCTGGCCTGTACGAGTCGGTCCTCCAGCGTGGCATTTTTTCTGACGGAACCCATACAGAGTAACTGGCCTTGCCGAAAATAGAGTTCTACCCACTGTTCCCCTTGCTTAATGAGGATCAACCCACTTTTCGCGTGCGTTTCAAGTCGTTGTAGGACATGCGCCAGGTTGAACTGTTCTAACGTACCTAAGAGTGACACTATAGTTCACCGCCCATCCAGGAACGACTCCCCCAGATGCGGTATATGCCCCGCTTCCCCTCGGAGCGATCTACCCAAAGTGAGAGTCCAAGACGACAAATATATTTGCTGCCAGGCACAAGAGATAAAAAAGGCATTGAGGCCTTTTCACGGAGGGAGAGGGATTCGAACCCCCGGGGCTTTCGCCCAACTGTTTTCAAGACAGTCGCAATAGTCCACTCTGCCATCCCTCCGCCCACAAGTGTACCATAACCGATGCCACAATGGAAGGGGGGGACACGTTTTGTCATGATCTGCCTTTTCTGCTGGCAACGGCATAAAAATGACTGTACTTGAGAAGTGGCTGCTCAGGCCGTTTCGTGTTATTTTGACAGAGACGAGACGCTGAGATAGGGGCGTAGGACTTTTGGAATAATGATCGAGCCATCGGCCTGCTGATACGACTCTAGCAGAGCAGCCATCGTACGACCAACGGCCAGACCCGATGCATTGAGCGTGTGCACGTACTCAGCGCGGCTGCTGTTGTCTGAATGGTATTTGATATTGGCGCGTCGAGCCTGGAACGCTTCACAGTTACTGATCGACGAAATCTCGACGTAGCGGTCCTGACCGGGCATCCATACTTCCAGGTCAAACGCTTTCGTTGCCGCGAAGGGGAGGCTCGCCGTGCAGAGTGCAACCACACGATAGTGCAAATCGAGTCGCTGCAAAACCTTTTCCGCGTGCTGTACCAGTTCGTCAAACGCCGCGTACGAGTCCTGGGGTGCCACAAGCTGAAAGAGTTCCACTTTATTGAACTGGTGTAGACGCAATAAACCACGTGTCTGACTGGAAGCCGATCCTGCCTCGCGTCGAAATGCTGTCGTCCAGGCAACATAGCGCAACGGTAGTGTATCCGTGGGCAAAATGCTGTCGCTGTGCAATCCAACCAGTGGCACTTCGGCTGTAGGGTTGAGGTACAGATCATCCTCTGGGCAGGCGTACATCTGGCTCTCAAATTTTGGCAATTTTCCCGCGCCGACCATCGTTGAGCGTTTCACCAGAGCGGGCGGTAAGATCTCGGTATAGCCATGTTCGCGGATATGCAGATCGAGCATAAACGAGATGAGTGCTCGCTCTAAGCGTGCTCCAGCCCCTTTGAGGACAACAAAGCGACTGCCGGCGATGCGTGTGCCGGCTTCAAAGTCGATGAGCTGCAGCCGTTCACCCAGGGTCCAATGTGCTTGTGGCTGAAAGTGAAAGGGCATAGGTTCTCCCCAGCGTCTGACCTCGTGATCATCGGCTTCGCTCTTGCCCTGGTGAACACTCTTATGGGGAATGTTGGGTAAACTGAGTAACATGGGCTGCAGGCGCGTATCAATATCGTTGATTTGCTGTTCGAGTTGGCGGATGTCTCGTGTAATGGCCTTGACGCGCTTATTCGGCTCTATGCGCTCTGCGATAGGAGCAGTTCGTACTTGCTCGCGCACAGGTTTCAGTTCGTTGTACAGGCCATCGCAGCGTGTAACGAGGCCACGCCGCTGCTCGGCCAGGCGGAGTATGTCGTCGATGCTTTGCGAATCGCAACGCCGACGCAATCCTTCGCGTACTATTTCGGGGTGTTGGCGAATAAAATCAAGACTCAGCATATGCACAGTATAGCATATGCCCGCCAGGGGGTGTTTTTGTAACTGTGCTGTTGACAAGAGGAGAGAAGCCGATGACTCCTCTTTCCGTTTTTCGGTTGCTGTGATAGAATTGATGTGGAGCGAGTGAGGCTCTGCTGAAAAATCGCTCGGCAAAGGAGGCGATTCACATGAAGGTTTCAGGCATCGACTATGGGCTCGGCTCTCCCTGGGAGATCGAGGTTCCCGCTTCCGCCATGGTCGTCGAAGGCCCCAACCCCGACCGTATCCCTCGAGCACTTGAAAACCCTGCCCAGGCTGTGCGTGACGCGATCAGGAAGCCGATGGGCATGAGGCCATTGGCTGAGCTCGTCACGGCTTCCAGCAAGGTGACTATCGCCATGAACGACTGGATGGGGGTGGGAGTCCACGCCGTGCCGGTCGTGCTCGATGAGCTGCGAGAAGCAGGCGTCCAGGAGCGCAACATTCGCATGGTGATAGCCGGCGGCTTGCATCCCAAGGTGACCCGAAGTGAGCTCATCCTCTCCAAGGTCGGTCGCGACATCAACCCACCCTACCCGTCGCCCTTCCACATCTTGCCTCCCGAGGTGCTCGATCGCTTCTGGCCGACGGGTTGGGCGAGCAGCCGCGTTCGTCCGCACGACGCCGCCGATCAGGATCACCTGGTCGACCTGGGTGTCAACGAGATGGGGGACCTGGTCGAGGTCAACGATTGCCTCGTCGAGTCGGACCTGCTGATCTACATGAGCGGCTGGTCTGGGGTGCCTGCGATCTGGGGCGGTTACCTGGGGGGAGGTCAGGGCATCACCGTCGGCCTGGGAAGTGCACGCAGCATCATGACCCACCACGCTTATCGCATCCACGAGCACAAGGATTCCATGGCTTCCGAAGTGCGCAAGCAGCTCTTCATGAAGCACAAGGAAGCCTGGGCCAAATACGCCGAACAGGCTACGGGTAAGAAAGTCTTCTACCTGGAAGGCTCACTCAATGTCCGGGCCGAGTTTTGCGCGATCTTTGCCGGGGACGGCGAGGCGATCCGGGAGCCGATGTTCACACTGGCGGACGGCGAGAAGATCGTCGACCTCCCTACACAGGCCGATGTGTTCGTAAGCGGCGCGGCCTATCATGGCATCTTCTACGATACCTGCATGAATCCGCTCATGTCCCTGGCGCAGCTCAACGCCCGCATCCGCGAATACGTCGGGGAGAGACCCCCGCTTCGGCAGGGCGGCGTGGCGATCCTGGTCACCCCCTGCGACGGCACGATCGACGAGCGGTGGCGGCCCGCTGATTTTGAGCTGCTCCAGATCTTCAACAGGCTCGGACACGACCCGTCCAGGATGGAAGACTACGAGGAGGAGTATGCCCATCGGGAAGACCTCATCTTCAAGTACCGCTACGCCCACGCCGCCCATGCGCTGCACGCGTTTCCGGTCTTCTACGAGAATGCATTCCTGTTCAATCTTGCCAGCCGGATCATCTTCTGCGGACCCAAGAGCGCTGAGGCGGCTTCGATCGTGGGGGCGACGGCGGCCCCGACCTGGGAAGAGGCGTGGCGTCTGGCGTGCCAGACTGTCGGCAGCAGTGAGCCGAGGGTCATGGTGACTCCCAACGTCGGCGCGCGCATGCCGTTGCTCTGGAGGGTGCAGGCCTGACTCGCTACCAGGAGGAAGACGCCGCCTGCCAGCCCCTGATCGGGTGCGCGAGCTGAGCCACGGATGTGGTGTCAGGGCGAAACACGTGTGGACCGGGCCCACGCCCGCAGCATTGCAATGCTAAGAAAGAAGGAGCCAACCATGACCGACACATCCATCCCGGCCCAGACGCGCATCGGACACGTCCATCTCAAGGTCGCCGACCTGGAGCGCGCTATCGGCTTCTATCGCGACTACCTGGGCTTCGACCTGCTCGCCAACCTCGGCAGCGCTGCCTTCCTCTCCGCCGGCAGCTACCACCACCACATCGGCCTCAACACCTGGGAGAGCAAGGACGGGCCGCCTCCTGCCCCTGGCACGACGGGTCTGTACCACTTCGCCATCAACTATCCGGAACGCAAAGATCTGGCCGTCGCACTCAAACGCTTGCTCGATCATGGCTGGTCCATCGATGGGGCGTCCGATCACGGCACCCACGAGGCCATCTACCTGCACGATCCGGATTTCAATGGGATCGAGCTGGCCTGGGACCGGCACCCCAGCCAGTGGCCGCGCAGGGACGGGGCGGTCACGTTCAGCCGGCAGCCGCTCGACTTCGCCAGCCTGCTAGCCGAGCTCGGGCAGCCGGACCAGGCGGGATACCTGACGGTCTTGTCGGCATACAAGTAGACAAGGAAAGGCCAGCACTCCCTCAAAGGCTGAGTCAGTCGTCGCCAGACCGCTCTCTCGAGCTACTAGCAGCGAGAGCGTCAGTGCCAGGGCTTCATCCTCCGTAAAGATCAGCGGGGGAAGTTTGTAGCCCGCTCGCAGGCGATAGGCCCCATAGCGGCCTCGTTCAGCCTCCACGGGGATACCCAGATCCATCAAGGTCTGGACGTAATTGCGAATCGTTCGGATATCCACCTCCAACCGACGAGCGAGTTCTGCGCCGGTCATGCGTCCGTGCGATTGCAGGAGTTCTAAGACCGTGAGCACGCGGGCAGTCGGGCGATAAACCAATTTCTTGCTCCTGTGTGAAAGTGTTCTCTATTAGGAAGGATTCTATCAGCTTATCAGGCTACAATCAAGAACATAGAGGATGCATTGAGAAAAGGAGACCATTTCATGAAAAGCTATCATGTGAACTTAGGCGCAGGCCTTGACGGGCTTGTGATGAAGGAACACGACATCCCAGTGCCTGGCCCACGCGAAGTGCTGGTTCGGGTGCGGGCCTGCTCGCTCAACAATCGGGAGCTGCTGATCCTGATTCGGGGCTATTATCCCTTGCCTATTCAGCCGGATGTCGTTGCGGTGTCCGATGGGGCGGGCTCGGTCATGGCAGTCGGTGAGGAGGTCACCCGTGTCAAGGTGGGTGACAGAGTGGCAGGCGTTGTCTTCCCACACTGGATCGATGGCCCCTTTGAGGCGGACTCCGCTGCCCAGCTCGGTGGTTCATTGGACGGTATGTTGACAGAATATGCTCTCTTGCCTGAAGAGGGAGTCGTCCATATTCCCGACCACCTTTCCTTCGAGGAGGCGGCGGCACTCCCCTGCGCTGCTGTCACCGCCTGGAATGCGCTCACCGGCGGTCGAACGCTGCAGGCTGGTGACACGGTGCTCACCCTGGGATCAGGAGGAGTTTCGCTCTTCGCTCTTCAGTTCGCCAAACTCTTTGGCGCACGTGTCATTGCGACCACGTCGAGCGAGGAGAAAGCAGAGCGGCTGAAGGCTTTGGGGGTGGACTACGTGGTTAACTACCGTACGACGCCCGATTGGCATGTGGCAGTACGCGAATTGACAGGTGGTCGAGGTGTCGATCAGGTGGTCGAGGTAGGCGGCCCCAGCACCATTGTGCAGTCGATCAGGTCGACCAGACTTTCGGGAGAGATTGCCTTGATCGGCTCGGTCGCCAGAGACACCTCGGGCGATAGCGGTATTCACAGTGCCGTCTTCATGGGTGTCGTCACGCTGCGAGGCATCGCCATTGGCAGTCGCGCCCAGTTTCTCGCCATGAACCGCGCTATCGCCGTGAACGGGTTAAAGCCGGTCATCGACCGCGTGTTTCCTTTCGAGGATGCAAAAGCCGCCTACCGGTACTACGAAGAGGTCCATCCTTTCGGAAAGGTGATTATTAGTCAGAGCTGAGTGCTAATTGTCCTATGGTTCCACCAGAAAGCGCGGGTTGAAAAAAGGCAGAGAGGTTACTACTGTGAACAAAAACTGAAGAAGAGTCACAGGAGGTCCTCTCATACAAATGACAAGTATTAAAGGCGGTGTATAATTACCGCTTGAGACCCATCTGGGCAGCGTGTGTCGTAGGTGTTGAAGCTAGGTGCGAACAGGCAGCTGCTGTAATGACCAGCGATTCCCATCGGGATCGCTAAAATAGGCAAATGAACCCCAAGGCATGACTTCGATCTCACTTACTGCAACACCTCGTTTGCCCAATTCATCGCGTATTTCTTTCACGTCCGATACCACCATTTGAAGACCTTTGAGCGATCCCGGCGGCATGTCTGTAATCCCAACCCCAATCACGATCGAGCAGGCGGAACCGGGGGGTGTCAGCTGGACGAAACGAAGATCATCCCTGACCTTGTGATCATGATCAGCATGAAAGCCAATCTTCTCCGTATAAAAAGCCTTTGCGCGGTCAACGTCCGAGACGGGAACCGCGACGAGTTCCAGTTTCATTTGCATACGGGAATCATACGAAAAGTTCACGGAGAATGTCAAGGTGTCAATGAGCAGTTTGCCAAAGGCAAAGGCTGCCTCAAGGACATCAATATCGAAGCCGGTGGGCTCATGCGCGTCACTCTGGATCGAGACAGCCCGCTCTACAAGGCGGTCTACCATCAGCGCACCTCATGCGAGCGCATCAACAGCCAGGCCTTCCAACGGGCGCGTGCCATCAATGCCTCCTTGCTCATGGCCAGGCGAGGCCTCGTGGCCTAACCGCCTGGCGACGCTCATCACCCCTTCGCTTCTCGCCGAGGGGCACCTCCTGGTACACTCATGCCCCCATATGGCTGCATTCCTGGGCGAGAAGAGGCCTGAGACGAGCGGCAGAAACGGTCTCACGGGCAACTCTATAAATGCTGTATCTCTATGTCCCGATTCTACTCTCACATTATCTCCTGCCCTCGAACGGGCTCCCCAGGCCATTTAGCCTTCATCGGGATTGGGCTGGTGGAGAGCTGGCTTGATCGTTTCAATCCCGAACGGGCTCCCCAGGCCATTTAGCCGAGTAATCGACAGATAGGACACGCAAGAGTTGTGTCGGTTTCAATCCCGAACGGGCTCCCCAGGCCATTTAGCCGCGTGTGGATTACCCAGACGAGGATCAGCTTATCACTGTTTCAATCCCGAACGGGCTCCCCAGGCCATTTA
>WNFT01003202.1_pt1 | contig 17432 bp, 18 predicted proteins | sample 5400191 | NCBI WGS metagenome assembly WNFT01 (sample SAMN13153359, study PRJNA577476) | soil metagenome | isolation source: 80 cm saprolite under Madrone tree | place: USA:California | collected 2016-06-14 | reverse complement strand
GCGCCGACAATCGGCACCAGCAAAATGATCAGAAGATAATTGATGGCCGAGAGCTGACCGATCGGAGCGCCGTCCCCCAATTCGCGAATGCCGAACTTGGGGAACACGTAATCCATTTGCAGGAAGATGAGCTTCAGGAATCCAATCAAGAGAAGAAAAACAAGGAGCCGGTAAAACATGGACTGACTGAGTAGGCGCCGAAACAGCCGGACTGTATCGCGAGCACTGTCACGGACGGTTAGCCAGATACGCTCCCACAACGCCCCGGTGGCGTATCTCACCGGCTCGGCCGTGAACTGAACGCCTTCGTCTGTCGCCTCAGCTCCTCGGCGCAGGAAATAAATCGTCGGAAGAAGCAGGAACTCGAAACCGAGGCTTACCAAAAACAGCGTCCGGTAAGTTGTTATCTCCAATCCAAAGAGATTTAGATGACCGTGTTCGCCTAACGTCTGCCGGACGTAGTCGAAGATGCGGGCAGCGATGAGGTAGCCAACGTTCATAACCATGTAGATGATCGAGAAGGAGATTGAGCGTTGTCGCGTAGTCGAATATCGGCGCGCGGCTGCGATCAGCACCGGCGTGCCTAATGCCTCGCCGATGACTAAAGGAAACAAGCCGCCGGCAAGCGCCAGCCATTTTATTGTCGTGAAGACCATGACGGCGCGTGCCACCAGGCAGACAAAGACACCAAGGAAGAATGTTCGGCGAAGGCCGACCGCGTCGGTCACCGAGCCAGCTAACAGCGTGAACACGGTCATCGCCGGCGCCCAGACCCAACCTACTAAAGCGCCCGCGTGCTGATCGTTGAACCCGAGATCTGACGAAAGCCACAAAATCAGCGTCTTATTGGTGATCGAGTAGGCCGAGATGATCAGGAGCTTTATCGCGAAGGTGATCCACAACTCGCGCTGAGCTCCCTTGAGGACGGTGAATTTCGCGAGAAAACCGAGAAAACCTGTCGCTGCGACCGGAGCGATACTGTCTTCCGGCGCGAACGTCTCTTTGCTTGCTTCTCCCACGGTCTTGAACTTCAGCTACAACATTTTCGCGACAAATTCGCGCCCGTCGAATAGCGCAAAGTCGTCGATTTTTTCGCCGGTGCCAACAAAACGCGTCGCGATCTTTAACTCATCGGCGATTGCAACCACGATTCCGCCTTTGCCGCTGCCGTCGAGCTTGGTAACGATCAAGCCGGTCAATCCGATGGCGTTGTGAAACTCGCGCGCCTGATTGACTGCGTTGCCGCCGGTGGTTGCGTCGACAACGAGCAAAATTTCGTGCGGCGCGTTCGGATCGAGCTTGGCTAGGCTGCGTTTCACTTTTTGCAGCTCGGCCATCAAATTGCTTTTCGTGTGTAATCGTCCAGCTGTATCGCAAATGACGAATTCAATCTTCCGTTTCTCGGCCGCCTGATAAGCCTCGTAACAAAGCGCGGCCGGATCGGCGTTGTATTGACCGCGAATCATTTCCACACCGAGACGCTCGGCCCAAATGCCAAGCTGCTCGATCGCCGCCGCGCGAAAAGTGTCCGCGGCCGCGAGCAACACACTATGTCGATCTTGCTGGAGAAAATACGCGAGCTTCGCCGCCGATGTTGTTTTGCCCGTCCCGTTCACGCCTATAATTAAAATCACTTTCGGTTTATGAGGAAGCGGCTCGATTGGTTTCGAAACGGTTGACAGGACCTGCAAGATTTCGTCGCGGGCGACTTTGACGACATCGTTGATACCGGTCAGAGACCAGGCCTCGCGCTCTTGCAACGTGCTGACGATCCGCGCCGTCATTGGCACTCCCAGATCCGCGCGGATGAGCGCTTCTTCGAGTTCGTCCCAATCGATTGGCTTATTCGCAAACGTTTGCGCAAGTGTGTCGAAGAAGTTCATTTGTTGGTTTGTAGGGCGGCGATCTTCGCCGCCATCTAATTGGAAAGGCAGCCATGATGACCGCCCTACAACAGATTTATTTCGCCGCGTCCGGCGTAGGTTTCTGCACCACTTCACGCAATGGGCGCGTCAAATCGTCTTTCACACGATCGAGAATCCCGTTGACGAAACGGCCGGAATCCGCGCCACCAAAAGTTTTGGCGAGCTCGATCGCTTCGTTGATTGAAACGACCGGAGGAATGTCGTCGCGAAAAAGCATTTCATAAATCGCGAGCCGAAGAACATTGCGATCGACGGCGGAGATACGATGAAATTCGTAATTCTCGCAGTAGCGCCGAATGCGCTCGTCCATTTCCGGCAGGTGCGCGACCATTCCTTCGATCAGCGGCTGGGCAAATTCGCGCACGCGCGGCGTGCCCGGGCAAAATTCCCAAAAGTCGGCGATGTTCTCCGGTCCTTCGCCATGCTGAAGATCGCGCCAAAAATGATATTGAATGGCGGCCTCACGCGCGCGGCGACGTTTTCCCATAACTTATTTTGCGCGGAGCTTCGACATGACGCCGGCGATTTCCACAGCGGCCCGTGCCGCTTCCTTCCCGCGATTGATTTTATCCTTAAGACAACGCTCGCGCGCTTGACTTTCATTGTCGAGGCTGAGAACAGCGTTGATTACCGGCACGCCATAATCGACGGCAATCCGTTGCAACGCGTCGGTCACAGAGCGACTGAGATTGGACGCGTGGCCCGTCTTCCCTTTCAATATGACGGCCACGGCGATGATCGCGTCCGCCTTTTTTTGCGAGGCCAGCTCGCGGACGACGATCGGGATTTCGAACGCGCCGGGCACTCGCTGCAGAGAAATCGTTGCGCCTGGCGAAAGCGCGCGCAGTTCCTCGGTGGCGTGATTGATGAGGCCCTGCACGTATTCCCCGTTAAACTGGCTCGCCACAATTATGAAGCTGCGTTTTACGCCGGCATCGCGTGGACGCGGCGGACTAATGTTCGACATGGCAGCGGCGATGAAAGATCGACAATCGCTTGTAAGCGAATCGCGTCAGAGCATATGGCCCAGCTTCACTTTTTTCGTTTCAAGGTATTTCGCATTGTGCGGGTTGGCTTCGCTGCGAATCGGCACTTGCTCGATCATCTCCAGCCCATAACCTTCCAGCCCGACCACCTTCTTCGGGTTGTTGGTTAAAAAGCGGAACTGGCGCACGCCCAGATCGAAAAGAATTTGCGCGCCGAGACCGTAATCGCGTAGATCGCTCGGGAAACCGAGTTTGGCGTTTGCCTCCACGGTATCGAGCCCTTCCTCTTGTAATTTATAGGCGTGGATTTTTGCCGCCAGACCAATGCCGCGTCCTTCCTGCCGCATGTAAACGAGAACGCCGTTGCCCTCCTCCTGGATTTGCCGGAGCGCCGCGTGCAACTGGTTCCCGCAATCGCACCGGCGCGAACCGAAAACGTCGCCGGTCAGACACTCGCTGTGCACGCGCACCAGCGTCGGACGTTTCTTGTCGATCTTGCCTTTGACGAGCGCGAGATGATGCGCGCCATCGAGCGTCGAGCGATACAAGTGCAAATCGAACTCGCCGTAATCGGTGGGTAATCTCACCACCTGTTCGCGTTCCACCAGTTTTTCGCGCAGGCGCCGGTGCGCGATCAAATTTTGGATCGTGCAGATGCGCAGGCCGTGCTTCTTGCGAAATTCCATTAGCTCCGGCAAACGCGCCATTGTCCCGTCGTCATGCAAAATTTCGCAAAGCACGCCGGCCGGCTGCAAACCTGCCATTCGCGCAAGATCGACAGCCGCCTCCGTGTGGCCGGTCCGGCGTAACACGCCGCCGTCCTTGGCGCGCAGCGGAAAAACGTGACCCGGCTGGACCAAATCATCGGGCGATGATTTTGGATTCGCGATCGCCTGGATGGTCGCGGCGCGGTCGTGCGCGCTGATTCCGGTGGTGATTCCACGCGCCGCGTCCACCGAGACTGTGAAATCCGTTCGATACATTTCGCGATTGCGCACCACCATTCGCTGCAAACCGAGTTGTTCCGCCCGCTCATTCGAGATCGGCACACAAATCAAGCCGCGCCCGTGCTTCGCCATGAAATTGACCGCTTCCGGAGTCGCTTTCTCGGCTGCCATGACCAGGTCGCCCTCGTTCTCACGATCGGCGTCATCAGTCACGATCACAATGCGTCCGCGGGCGACGTCGCTCACCACGTCGTCGATCGTGTCGAACTGAAACGCTTCCGCCGCCTGGACAATCATTAAGACAAGTTCGCCGCCGCTCTCGGCAACGTCAATTCACTTCGCGCTCGTGGCCACGATCGCCTCTGGACGATACAAGTCGTGATTGCTTCCCTGGAACTCGGCTTTCAACTTCACTTCGAAGTGCGCAAGATCGACCAGGTCCCAGCGCGTAAAATTCCAGCGGCCGTCTTTTTCGCGCGGCTCGTGCTCGAACCCGACGATAAAATGGACGGCATCATCGCGCACTTTGTTAGTCGCAATCTTCGGCTCGAAATAAAACGTGCGAAAACTGCTGTCGCGACTTCCGACGGCGTAAAGTTTCGGATCAAGATAAAACACGTGCTTCGATTCAAGATCGACAAGGCGTAAATCGGGATAACCAGAGCGCTGCACGCGTCCTTCGGCGGTGCGCGGAAAGTCGCAGCTGAATCCCGGCGCCGCGTTGAGCAGCTCGCGGATCATATCTTCGAAACGACTACTTGCTTCATTGATGCGTGCAATGTTTTGGATCGGACTATCGGGTGCGTTCATGTGTCGCATAACTTTGTCGAGCACCACGCTGATTTGCCTGACCGCACCTCGATCGATTTCATTTTTTGGATCGAACGCCAGCACCTTCTTGCCCGTAACATCGATAATCACTTCGCTGAAAGGAATGCCGTGCAATTGTCGATCTTCATCCAGCAGCCACTGGATCAATTGATCGACGGGCGATTTTGCGGCTGATGTTTGTTCGCCGTCGCGAATCCGTCCTGTGGCGGATAAAGCGGGCGCATTGCTTGCCGGTCTGGTTTCGGTAACTGGCGCGGTTGCCCTGCAAATTCCAACTGCGATAAAAACTAAAAACGCGATCAGTCCGCGCAGCATTCGCGAATTCAAAACGCGAGAGAAACTTTCAGCAAGGGCAAACGAGTGGGCGAGTGGGGAGCAGCTAGATTACGTGAAGCGTTCCCAAAAGGAATCGCCTGGCCAGGCTTGGCCAAATCGGCGCAGCGCTTGATAGACCGCAACGCATTGAAGTCTCGTCGCCGAAAGGTCGGGCATCGCTTCGTAGGCAAGGATTGTGTCGGCTTCCTTACGAGATAGCGCAGTCTTACGACCATCTTCCAAGGTTACGATTCCTCGGTTTTGGTAGAGTAGGTCATGCACCCATCCCCCCAGTTCAATGCGAGGATCGTCACTCGCCATGAAAATGGACCAAGCGAATTGCGGAATTGACGCGAGGTCTGAAGGATAATCCTTCGGAACCACGATCACGCCACCGACGATGTCGCTCCGGAACCGCAGAGGCACCTGCAGCACGAACCACGCGGTCTTGACGGGTTTGTTTTGTTCCATCAGTTCCCAGGGTGCGAGCTGGATCGAGACATCGCCGTCAATATCGAAAAAGCGGTTCATGCACCATTCTCCTGAAGCATTGACTCGTTGACGCTACGTTTTCACGTGGCGAGTTACCATCAAATCGATCGCTGGGTGATGGGAACGATCGTTTTTTAGCATATTTCCTTCTGCAGCTGCAAGTTTCGCCGAACAGAATGGAGCATCCAGCGCATCGCTTTTTCGCTTAGTTCGGCTGCACTGCCCAGCCCGAGCTTCTCCTTGATGTGCATTTGGTACGTTTCAATTGTCTTCACGCTCAGATGCAGTTCGTTTGCTAACCGCGAGGCGCCGAAGCCGCGTCCGATCAGCGAAAAAACCTGAAGCTCGCGATCGCTCAGATGTTTTAACTCGGAAGTAACGGATTCGATTGCGCCGTTGGCGAGATTTTCCAAAAGCCGTCGCCAGACCCTTGGGCTCGCATAAAGATCGCCAGATAAAACCTGATCGAGTGCGATCAAAATTTCTGGGATATGGTCGCTCGTCGCCAAATATCCGCGTGCTCCAGCCCGAAAAGCGCGTTGCATCGACAATGGATCTTCCCGCGTCGTAAGGACGATCGTTCGTGCCGACGGATTCAGTCTCCGGAAATCTTTGATTAGCTCGACGCCGTCGCCACCGCGCAGGGTAAGGCCAAGCACAACAATTTGCGGCTGATGCCGGACAAATAACTCTCGGGCAGTTGGCGCGTCGTCTGTTTCTGCACAGACCGCAAATTCGCTGCCTATCTCGATCAGTCGAACGATTCCGAAACGGATGAGCGGCAGGCGATGGACGATGAGCACCTTTACTTTTATCAGGGATTCTATCGGGGAATGCGTCCCTGATTTTCCATTATTTGTTTCTGGCCCTGGCCCGGGACTCGACTCGCCATTTTGCCCGCCCGTACCCGGGCAGGATGTCGCTTTTCGGCTCTTTGTTATCTGGTTTTGCATGGCAGACCTCCTCTTCACCGGCCGTCTACGGGAATTGCTCGGCGAAGTTTCTAAAAAGCATAAAAAAATCAGGGATTGCCCCCGATAGGCAGAAACGAGCCATTTTGCTGTAATTGCGGTATGAGCAGCGCAATTTTCTGGGGAATATTTTCTTTCGGCTTCGTCTTCGGCTACTTGCTGTATTATGCAGTCAGGCACACCGAGAAATTTAATGTCGATCTGCTCTCGAGCGCCATCGCAGCCGTTGGTGGCGGCGCGCTCGTTCAGTATGCCCAACATGAACCCGGCTGGATCGGTCCCTACGGGCTTGGCATTGGTGCTGGGTTTGTCTTCTACCTGATTCTCGCGCTGATTTTAAGCAGAGGTCCGCAGACTGCCAGCGGAGGGCTGCCGCTGTTGCGCAAAACCTTGTTAGGTGCGCCGAACGAACCTGCTCCACGATAGACGACGTGCCCGTGGTGTCTTCAAAGTCGGCAATCACAGCGGCGGGCTTAGTGGCCGCCGGTCTGCTTGGCCTGAGCGCGTGCACCACTCCTTCCAATCTCTATACCCAGATGATGTCGGAGAGTCAGCATGCCGGTGGTGTTGCACATGTTGGCCTGCATTACTTCCTGCCTCGCGGAAAAATCAGAATGACCGGCGCGTACGAAAAGCCCGGTGTAGCCGATACTTTCAAAATCACGACAAGCCGAATGATCGAGGCGGATCGAACTCAGTCCTGCTTGCTTCGCTACCGCCGCAGTTCTTTCCATGACGATGAATTTACTGTCGAAGTGGACGATAACGGCTTGCTCAAGATCGTAAACTCGACCAGCACCGATCAAACGCCGGCGATCATCGAGGCGGTGTTAGATACGGCCGTGAACACAATAAAGGTCGCCGCGCAGATGGGAGCGCGAAAGAAGGCACGGACCCCGCGCCCATTTGTCTACACATTCGACCCCTTGGATGCGAATGAGCAGGTCCGCGCGAAAAAGTTCCTGGATGAGATGGGCATATCTTTGGAAATCAATGGGAGCGAGGAAATCGTCGCTGATACTAAAACGGCGCGAGTGATGGACGCCAGCACGGCGAGCGCGGATGGCGTTCTGTACCATCCGCCGGTAGCCGTCCGGCTGGAATTCGCGATCGGAGACGCGGATATGCCGGAGACGCGAGACTCAGCCGTCCACGTTCTGCCCGACTACCGCGTAACCGAATGTCTGAGTCTTCGTCGCGCTGCCCTCGTGAAGCAGGACACGCAGCTCACTTTTTCCAGTGGCATGCTGCAACACGTGAAATTTACGCGGCCAAGCCAGGCTTTAGCGGCTGTGCAAATCCCCCAAAAAATTGTGGCGAAAGCGGCCGACGCAATTCCTGCAATTATTAAAATCCAAAGCGAGGCCGCTACTCGCAACGTGAAAGACCAGACGGCGGTGTTGCAGGCGCAACGGGATTATTTACAAGCTCAAATCGACCTGCGGAAAAAAGAAGCTGAGCTCAATACCGTTCTCCGTCAGGAGCCTGCACAGAAGAAAGAGACATCTGAGAACGCGAGGAAGTCTAACACCGATTCAACCGCATCATCGCCTGCTCCATCCTTAGTTCCGGACGAGGCGGGACAGATTGAGCCGGGCGCAACTCCAAACGAGCAATGACCACCAGGGCAATAACGCAGGCCGATCGCTTTCCGTAGTCTGTAAAACGTCAACCATAACTCCCAAAACATATGCCAAGATCTAAAGTCAAAGTTCCCACGCACCGCATCTGCGGTACAAGTGAAGTCCATCAGCGGCTCTGTGAGCAGAACCCGGAATTCAGGATAGCCCGGGGGAAACTCCTTGCCGCCACTGAACAGATGATTCGAATGGGTCGAGTAATGCCCTCGGCCAGGTCAGGGCCCATCGTTATCCCGGTCGTCGTCCACGTTGTTTACAATAAACCTTCCGGAAACATTTCCGTCGCACAAGTAAAGAGCCAAATCACGACCATGAATAAAGATTACCAGGCGCAGAACAGTGATAAAAAGAACGTGCCACCGGTATGGGCGGGATTGGTCGCCGACGCAAAAATAACATTCGAGCTGGCTACCAAGGACCCCAAAGGCAATGCGACGAATGGAATCACCCGCACCAAGACATCAGAAACATCTTTCGGGACTGATGACGGAGTCAAATTTTCCAAGAGCGGGGGAATCGATGCCTGGCCGACCCAAAAATATCTTAATATTTGGGTTTGCGATCTTGGCGGAGGTCTCCTCGGATATGCCCAGTTTCCAGGCGGACCGGCAGACACCGACGGTGTAGTGATTCTGAATACTGCCTTTGGCACAACCGGAATTGCCGCGGCACCATTCAATCTGGGAAGGACAGCTGTGCACGAGGTAGGGCACTGGCTAAATCTCAATCACATTTGGGGCGACACGAACGACTGCAGCGGCACGGACCATGTCGATGATACGCCCAAACAGCAGCTACCTAATTATAATAAGCCGGCGTTTCCCCACGTGACATGTAACAACGGACCTAACGGCGATATGTTCGTGAACTACATGGATTATGTCGACGATGACACCATGGTCATGTTCACGCCGGGACAAGTGGCGCGTATGTACGCTACACTCGTTGGTTCGCGCAGGTCCGTGGCGGGTGCCAGACACGCCGCTTAAGGGAGTTTGCTTTTTAAACTTGCGGGTGTTCGTTTATTGCGGCTTACCCAGTCCGGAATAGACCATATGTCGCCTCAAGAGCTTCAAACGGACTTATTACATCAGCGGTGGATCCATTCGCATGAAGAGGATACCGGAAATGAGATGGTGTTTCGTCCCGCGAGCTTCAACTTTCCGCGGTCACGAGGCCGCTCGGGGTTTGAGTTGCGTCCAGATAAGTCGCTTGTCGAGGTTGGAATAGGCCCGGCGGACGTACCAACGGAAAAGGCCGGAAAATGGGAGATCGGCTCCGATGGAACGCTCAAGTTTTACAAAACTGGGGCAGGCAGACCCGATCAAACGTTGAAGATCAGCTCAATCGATCCAGGGAAACTTGTGGTCGAGCGCTAGTCTGCACGCCCATCGTCGCGCTCTGGCCGGGTAACAGAAACCTGCCCGCTTAGCTAATCTCAACCGCTTTTTTGAGAAGCGGCAGAACGGAGTCCAGCGATTGCTGAGCCCGCGCGTGCACGAAGAGCAATGGTTCGTCAAGATCGACATGTTCGCCGATTTTCTTGATGCCGGAGATGCCGACGGCGAAATCAATCGCGTCGCCGGCTCTCTGGCGTCCGGCGCCGAGAAGGACCGATGCACGTCCAATTAATTCGGCGTCCATTTTTTTGATTCTGCCGCTGGATTTGGAGAGCAATGGTTTAACAATCGGCGCACGGTGCAGGTTAGTAATTTTCTCCAACGCGGTCGCGTCGCCATCCTGAGCGTAAACTAGCGAAACAAATTTTTTCCAGGCGCTGCCATCTTTCAGCCGTTTTTCCAAATCTTTTCGTGGAGTCGTCGAAACTTTCTTCGCAAGATCGACAATCAACTTCACCAAATCCGGCGGTCCGCCGCCCTGCAAAATCTCGACGCACTCCGCGACTTCGAGCGCGTTGCCAACTGCACGTCCGAGCGGTTCATCCATCGCGCTAAGCAGATGCGACATCTTTACGCCCATCGACACCCCGACGTTCGTCATCGCTGCCGCGAGTTGCTCGGCTTCTATTCTCGTTTTCATAAACGCGCCGCTACCAAATTTCACATCGAGCACTAGGCGATCGAGATTCTCCGCGAGTTTTTTGCTCATGATACTCGCGACGAGGAGCGCCTGCGACGGCACCGTACCGGTCACGTCGCGCAGTGCGTAAAGTTTTTTGTCGGCCGGACAAATGTCTTCGGTCTGACCGATCACGAAAACGCCGATGCATTCAAGCTGCTTGAGCGCGCGTTTTTCATCGAGGTGGACGTTGAATCCCGGAATGCTCTCGAGCTTGTCGAGCGTGCCGCCGGTGATGCCGAGGCCACGGTCCGAAATCATCGGAACCCATGCCTCATTGCACGCGAGCAAGGGCGCGAGCACGAGCGAAACCTTGTCGCCGACGCCGCCCGTGGAGTGCTTGTCGATCTTAGGCGGCGAATTCTTGGGGTATTTTAGCACCCGGCCGCTGTTCATCATTGCCTCGGTCAGATGCTGCGTCTCAGCCGGCGTCATTCCGCGGAAAAGAACAGCCATCGCCCACGCGCTCATCTGGTATTCTGGAATCTCTCCGCTCGTAAAATCCGAAATCAGAGATTCAATTTCTTCAGAAGCGAGTTCGTGACCGTCGCGCTTTTTCTCGATGAGCGAAGGAATGTGCATCGGTTTCGGCAGAAAATAGCAAGACGCGGGCCGCCGGCAGGGTCAGCGCGCTGTCCCTACCTCATAACCTAATTAGGTGCCACCCTGTTTTCATTTCCGTCCTATCGAGAATCCAATCGGGATTTTTCGCATCGCGCCCGCGCCACCGGGCCGGGCCCAGGTCGCGGTGTGCGATTGCCGCTTGCTCACCAAGTCAGGATTGCGCAAATGAGGAAAAAAGAAAATGCTAACAAGCTGGCCGACAATCTATGATTGATAAATCAGAAAAAATCTTTGTGGCCGGTTATCGTGGTCTGGTCGGCAGCGCGCTTATCCGGCGTCTTGAGGCGGAAGGTTTTACCAATCTCCTGAAACGTGATCATTCGCAGCTTGATCTCGCGGACGAAGCGGCCGTGCAAAATTTCTTCGCTCAAGACAAACCGGCCGTCGTGATTGTCGCAGCGGCCAAAGTGGGCGGCATCAAGGCGAACGCCGATTTTCCGGTCGAATTTTTGCTCAATAATTTGCGCGTTCAAAACAACGTCATTCGCGCGGCGCATGAGAGTGGGGTGCGCAAGCTTCTTTTTTTGGGGAGCTCCTGTATCTACCCAAAGCACGCGCCGCAGCCGATTCCTGAGACCGCTTTGCTAACCGGGCCGCTCGAGCCAACGAATGAAGCTTATGCGATCGCGAAGATCGCCGGGATCAAACTTTGCCAGGCATACGCCCGCGAATATGGGGCGAATTTTATTTCAGCCATGCCGACAAATCTCTATGGCCCAAATGACAATTTCGATCTCGAAACCTCGCACGTGCTGGCCGCGCTTTTGCGTAAGGCACATGAAGCCAGAACGCGAAAGGCGCGCGAGCTTGTCGTGTGGGGCTCAGGCAAACCGCGGCGCGAATTTCTCCATGTCGACGACGTAGCCGGCGCGTGCTTGTTCCTTCTCGAAAAATATGATTCGCCCGAAATCATTAACGTCGGCTGCGGCGCGGACGTTTCCATCCGGGAACTGGCGGAGCTGATTTGCGACGTGGTCGGCTTCGACGGCGAACTGGGCTGGGATGCGGCCAAGCCGGACGGCACGCCGCGCAAACTTCTCGATGTTACCAAGCTCAATAATCTCGGCTGGTGTTCGACGATTCCGCTTCGCGACGGGATTGCGCGCACTTACGATTGGTTTTTGAAAAATGTCGCGCGTTAAAGCCCCTCTGTTTCGATGAAGAACTTGCGAGTCGGCGTTGTTGGCGTCGGACACATTGGAAGCAATCATGCCAGGCTCTATGCCGAAATTCCCTCGGCGGAGTTTTCTGCGATTTACGATGTCGATCTTGGGAAAGCGAACGCGATTGCGAAGAAATATCGCGTTACGCCTGCGCAGTCGCCGGACGAATTTGCTGAGAAGGTCGATGCGGCCTCGATTGCGACGCCGACTAATACGCACTACGAAGTTGCGCGTTCACTGCTTGCTCGCGGCAAACATTTGCTGATCGAGAAACCAATTACCGATAACACCGCTCATGCCGGCGAATTAGCGAAATTGGCGGCACAAAACGGGTTGATTTTGCAGGTCGGCCATGTCGAGCGATTCAACCCGGTTCTGAGCGCGCTTGAAGAACGGTTGACGCATCCGCGCTTTATCGAAGCGCACCGGCTCTCGCCTTATCCGGAACGCAGCACGGACATTGGCGTCGTGCTCGATCTCATGATTCACGATCTTGAAATTATTTTGCACCTCGTGCGCTCCCCGGTGCAGACCATCGACGCTGTCGGTGTCGCGGTCTTGAGCCCCGGCGAAGACATCGCAAACGCGCGGCTGCGTTTTGAGAATGGCTGCGTCGCAAATATCACTTCGAGCCGCATCAGTCCCGAGCGAATGCGCAAGATCCGCGTTTTTCAGGAGGACGCTTATCTCTCGCTCGATTACGAAAAACAGAGCGGCGAAATCTATCGGCGCGCGGAAGGCCGGATCACGCGCGAAAAGGTGGAGATTGCGCGGGAGGAGCCGCTCAAGCATCAACTTGTTTCGTTCGTCGAATGCGCGAAGAGCGGCCGCCAGCCGCGCGTTTCCGGGTTTCAGGCGATCGCGGCGCTGGAACTGGCGATCGAAATCACGAGGCGGATCGACCCGAGTGTCTAAGACGATCTATTTTGTCGCCGGCGAAGCGAGCGGAGACAATCACGGAGCGGAGCTGATGCGCTCCGTGCGGCAGCTCGATGTCGATCTTCACTTCATCGGGCGCGGCGGACCGCAAATGAAAACGATAGCAGGCGGGCAATTTCACGACTGGATCGGGAACGCGGCCGTTCTCGGTTTGTGGGAGGTGATCAGGAATTATGGTTACTTTCGAGAAAAGTTTCGCGAAACACTCAGCGAGATCGAAAAGAGCAAACCCGACGCCGTCGTGCTGATTGATTATCCCGGCTTCAATTTGCGTCTCGCGCGTGCGCTGCGTCTCCGGATGGCGGCGCACAAGATCATCTATTACATCAGTCCGCAAGTTTGGGCCTGGAACCGCGGACGCATCAAAAAGATGGCGCGCTTTCTCGATCTCATGCTCTGCATTTTTCCGTTCGAAGCCGATCTCTATAACCAATCGGGCCTGCGCACGGTTTTCGTCGGACATCCCATGGTCGAAAGATTGCGCGCCTGCAAGATCGACGTCGAACGCGATCCAAACTTGGTCGCACTTTTTCCGGGAAGCCGCTCCCGCGAGGTGCGCAAAATCTTTCCGATCCTGATTGAAGCGGCGCGCAAACTGCGGAGGCGAAAACCAAATCTTCGCTTCGAAGTCGCAGCCGCCTCGGATGAGCTCGCTCGTGAAATGAAACAAATGCGGCATAGGCATCCTGCCGATGAGGTTCACGGGTCGGAAGCCAGTGCTACGATGGAAATTAAGACCGGTGAAGCGGCGACAATTATGCAGCGTGCGCGTGCGGGAATCGTTGCTTCCGGAAGCGCCACGCTCGAGGCTACGTATTTTCGGCTGCCCTTTGTCCTTATTTACAAAGTCGCGTGGCCGACGTATCTGGCGGCGCGATTGGTCGTGAACGTAAAATATCTCGGCATGCCCAACGTGCTCGCGGACAAAGAAGTCGTGCCGGAATTCATCCAGCATCGAGCAAGAGGTCGGGCGATTGCGAAAGCAGTCTTGCGATTGATTGATGAGCTGTCCGCGCGGGAGCAAATGATTTCCGAGTTCGATGCAATCATTGCCAAACTCGGTGAGGGCGGAGTTTCTTGAAAACGCCCGGGCGGCTTGGATCGTTAGCGCGATTGCGGTCGTTTTGTTTTTGATAACGAATCTGCCGTGGCAGCTCGACGATTACGATCAGGCCAAGCAGGCGTTCACCTCCTTCGAAATGGTCAAGGAGGGTCATTGGTTTTATCAACACACGCCGCACGAACGCGTGGCGACAAAACCGCCGCTGGTGGGATGGATCTCGGCCGGGTTTTTCTCGCTCACCCGATCGTGGGAAATCGCGTGGCGGTTGCCGTCGTTTCTCGCGGCAATTGCGATGTCGATCATGCTCTTTCGGGCCGCGCGCTCGGCGTACGGAGCGAAAGCGGGGCTAGTCGCGCTGGGCGCGTTTAGCTTGAATTTGCTCACTTCGCGTCTGGCCACACTGGCGCGAACCGACATGGCGTTAGCGCTCGCCATTTTTGTGATTGGCCTTTTGGTCTGGAGAAAGATCCACACGCGCCAGGCATGGAACGCGTCCGACCGGTTATCGCTCTTCGCCCTGCTCACGGCGGCGATGTTGATTAAAGGGCCGATCGTTTACGCGTTTTTGCTTCCAGGAATCGCGGCGTTTCAATTATGGGGGCGAAAAAGAGGGGTCGCTTCGGCCGGGAGCGGGTGGTGGCCCTGGCTTGCGTCGCTTGGAATCTTTCTCGTGTGGGTGATCGGCGGAATTTTTTCCGAGCCTGATTTTTTCAATCAAGTTGTAGTTCGCGAATTTGCGGGGCGTTTCGGCGGAGAAATGCATCGCTCGCAACCGCTCTATTTTTATTTCCCGCATCTCCTGCACAAATTTTTCCCGTGGAGCGTCTTGATGATCGTAATTGCCATTGTCGATCTTCGGTCAAGGAAATCGAAGCTGCGCTCGGTATTTCGGGAAATGTCACCCGAAACCTTCTGGCTCCTTGGCTGGAGCCTGGGCGGCTTAATCATGCTGTCGATCATTTCATCGAAGCGCGTCGATCGGATTTTCCCCATCATTCCGCCGCTTTCTTTGCTCCTGGCAACGCAGATCCAACTGCGCGAGCGCATTTATCGGTGGAGCGCCGCCGGCCTCTTCTTGTCGATCTTATTTACGAGCGGTTACACGATCTCGAAAGTTGTTTCCGGATATCGCGCTCATCGCGCTGCGCTTGTGATTTTTGGGCGCGAGGTTCGGCATGAAGCGGAGGCGCATCACTGGCGATACGAGACGATCCGGGCAAGCGATGAAGGCATGCTGCTCTATTTGCGAAAAACACATTTCATCGAGCCGGACGAGGCGATTCGAGAATGGAACCGTGGTGCGCTGAATGCGCTGGTGGCCCCTCTGGACGAAGCGCCGCGCCTGATGCGCGAGCTTTCAAATGCATCGCTTTCGCAAATCCGATCGGTGGAGCGAAAGAACGAGCAAGGTATCGGTTATGTTTTTCTCACGCGATGACTTGGCTGCGGGTCGACTTTTGTTGCCTAGTCACATAGCTGTACGAGCTTGCTAGATGAATTACATTTTGCCATCGAAGTAAAAAACCATTTTGTCTGAAGGCCGTACGAAAATCATTTCAACGCCTGCCGGCTTGATGCCATGATAATCAATGTGTTGGGGATATATGTAGTAACTCGATGATCTCAATTCCGCTTGCTTCGGGAACCACGGAATTGCGTCGAGCCACATGCCCATAAATTCGAGGCCGTCATTAACAATCGCAGAAGCTCGGTCACCGCGATACCACCGCCTCAATTCGCCGGACCTCGCATCCAGTTCGCTGGGATCCACGTGAGTGATCTTAATTGCGTAGGCGTCGAGATGGTCCCCAGTGAACGAACGCGATGAGACATGACTGTGGACAACCTTCTCGATGCGGTCATCGCCGAGTCTGCACCAGTTCAGGACGAAACGGACATCATGCCGTGATGCAGAATCATTTTTATCACGATTGCCAGGGCCGATCTGATAGGCGACGAAAGCTCCAATGGCGATAACGGCCAGAAGCGACAGGCCGCCCCAAATCATTAAAAACCATTTCAGTATTGTAAAGAGGCGAGCTTTCATCTTTCAAAAGAAAAACGGTTTCGTCATCTGATTGCGCCGTGAGGCAAGAGATTCCTCGACTCCACTCGGAATGACAATGGAGGAAATTCAAGAAAATGCCGACTCGACTTTCGGGCGCAGAAATCTACTCTCGCCAGAGGGAGGCCGACAGCTTCCCTTACAGGAAAGCTGCTCGCCACATGCCCGAAGAATTTCCCAAGCGAGAAATGGAAACGCTTTGGTGCCCGTGGCGCGTCGAATATTTCGAGCGCGAAAAACCTGACGCGAACTTTCTTTCCGAGGCGGCAAGGACAAGCGATGACGCGGCGCACTTCGTAATTACGCGGCACAAGAATGCGTTTCTCATGATGAACCGGTATCCGTACGCGGTGGGTCATTTGATGGCGGTGCCGTATCGCAAGACGGCCGATCTTGCGGCGCTGGGTGAGAACGAAATTGTCGAGCTTTGGAATTTAGTGACGCATGCGCAAACGCTGCTGCGCGCCACGATGAAAGCGCAAGGATTCAACGTCGGGCTGAACCTGGGCGAATGCGCGGGAGCGGGCATTGTGGATCACTTGCACGTGCACATTGTGCCGCGATGGAGCGGCGACACGAACTTTATGCCGATCCTTGCTGGCACTCGCACGCTTTCGGAGGGACTGCGCGGTCTCTATGACAAACTGATCGACGCGCAGGCAAAGATCGACACGGCGAAAGGCGCACACGCATGAACAATGCCGCGTGGATCGAGCCGCCGCCGCCGCAAAGAGGGATGGGCTGTTTCGCAAAAGGCTGTCTCATCCTCGTTATCTTTTTTATTGTTCTCGCGATCGCGTTCGTTGGCGGCTCTTATTTGGCCATTCGTTATCTTCGCACAGAGTATTTCCCGAGGACGCATGTGCAATTGTCTACGAGCATGGCGACCGAACAGGAACAAGAAACGGTTCGAGCCCGTTGGGACGCTTTCGAAAAAGCCGCGCGCGCCGGTGATCCGGCGCGGATCGAGTTGACCGCGGATGATCTCAATGCGCTCATCGACTCCGAGCCGAAGTTGCGCGGCAAGGCGCATGTTTCCATCGACAATAACGTCGGCCATTTACAGGTGAGCATCCCACTCGCCGATGTGAGATGGCTGCGCGGACATTACGTCAATGCTGAATGCACGGTGCAATCGGCCGTCGGCGGACATCCGGACGACGCGCGGATCACGCGCATTGTTGTCAATGGCCGCTCAGTGGGAGAGGAAGTGCTACGCTGGCAGTACCGATCGTGGTCCTTGCACCGTTACATGTCCGATTGGTCGAACGACAATAATCTGGAGAGATTCGAGATCGAAGACGACAAAGTGATGCTGCAGACAAAAGAGCGCCGCTAAAGCTACTGCATGATTTCGCGCGCAAAAACGTTGAGCTGTCCGTCCTCTTGTTT
>WNFT01010703.1_pt1 | contig 17436 bp, 12 predicted proteins | sample 5400191 | NCBI WGS metagenome assembly WNFT01 (sample SAMN13153359, study PRJNA577476) | soil metagenome | isolation source: 80 cm saprolite under Madrone tree | place: USA:California | collected 2016-06-14 | reverse complement strand
GGATAGATGCCGGTTTTTTTGCACACGAGCAGGACCCATTCTACTGGTTCAGCAGCACAGGAACTCGTGTAGAAAATGCTGAGACATTTATTCAAAACGGAAAAGATGCGAGGGCGTCACTATTCATCGAGCTTACCACACTCAACCCGCGCGACGGTCAACCTGCTCTCACTCATATTCGCAAAGCTCTACAAGCGGGTATGGATGTGATTACAGCGAATAAGGGGCCGGTGGCATACGCTCAAGTTGAGCTTCAATCCCTGGCACGCCTGCACGAAGTACAGTTTCGTTTCGAATCGACGGTAATGGACGGTCTGCCAGTGATTAACCTTGCAGAATTTACCCTGCCAGCAGTTGGTATACGCTCATACCAGGCCATCCTGAACTCAACCAGCAGTCTTGTCCTGAGCTTGATTGAGCAGGGTTTTTCACGGGACGAGGCCATCCGCAGAGCGCAGCAAACCGGTGTGGCAGAGGCCGACCCCTGGTATGATTTGGACGGCTGGGATGCTGTGATGAAGACCACTATCCTGGCAAATACCCTACTTGATGGTCAACTCACTCCTCAGATGGTCGGACGCCAGGGCATCGGCGACCTCACTTCCGATGAAATCTGCGCAGCAGCGCAGGCTGGATCACCCATCCGCCTGGTAAGCCAGGCACATCGCAAATATAGCATGCTCATCGCAGAAGTGCGGCTCCGCCGCATCAGTCCAGATGATATCTTGCATATCGGGTCAGGTACAACAGGCGTCATCTCACTTGAAACCGAAGCTATGGGTACAATCACTGTAGTGGAACATGAACCAAGCGTAACGCAGACAGCTTACGGAGTTCTCAGCGACCTGATTACGATACAACGACAACGCGGCGCGATGCAGTGAACAAACCTTGCATCAATCATGAGGAGGGAGTTATGAATTCAGAAATCGATGTAATTGGCGTAGGAGGAGCGGGTGGTTTCCTGGCTTCCTCACTGTACCAGGGTGGAATGCGGCCACGTATAATCTCTCGTGGCACAGCCCTGCTACAGCTACAAGAGGTGGGCTTGACAATCATTTCAGACGACAAACGCTCTATCTACTCCCCCATCAACTGCTCAGCACTTGATGATGTCCAGCAATTTGCTCCAATCGTGCTGCTTACCACTAAATCCTACGATATACCTGCACTATTAGAGGAGGTAGCCCCACGGATTGCAGCGGACACACTACTCATAACCGTGCAAAATGGTTTTGCTGCATATGATAACGTCAGCAGCATGTTTGGTTCCACGAGGTCCATCATGGGAGTGCTTTATATTGGCGCGCACATCGTCTCACCCGGCGTGATAGATGTGAAGCCAGGAGTAGCGCAATTATTTCTTCCCACGACACATCGTGCCGCTCTGGAGCCCCTGGTGAATGCACTAGAAACTGGTGGTGTCGAGGCAGCCCTGGTGGATGATATTGAGCGGCGTATGTGGATGAAGCAACTCTTCCTGGTGCCCTTTGCCATTATCAACGCCGAGATGCGCCAACCTATCGGGTTAATTCGCGAAAATGAAGAAGCGCGCTCACGCTGGGGAGAGATAGCGAGGGAGATCGCTCATATAGCTCAAGCCTGTGGAACTGCGATGCCCGTCGACGCAGCAGCAGCAAGCCTGGCAGTAGCAGAACGTTTTGATCCGCTAGCCGATTCTTCGTTCGCTCGCGACATATGGGCCAACCGGCCGCATGAAGCGGAAGCGCTCTTCGGGCCTCTTTTGCAACGAGCAGGCGAACATAATATCTCATGTCCACTCCTGCAACAGGCGTATGCATATTACGTAAGCTAATATTCTTAACCTACAGGGGGACCTTTGACTCGTATGATGCTGGATGTAACTCTGCATTTTGGCAGTACCTAGAAAGCGCCTCATCGAGTTGCTGAATCATGCCACCAAGTAGTGAGTTATAAAAAGAATAATATTCACTGCTAGTAATGACAAAGAAAAGAGCATGATCAACTGGTCGAAATGCGATCGTTTTCCCCAAAATGCAAATAGTATCGCAAGCGGAAAGATCGACATCATGTACCGTGCCTGGGAGCCTAGCGGAAACGTGATCTGGGGAAAACTGAGCGTGAAGAGCATTAAGCCTAAAGCGAACAGCGCGTAATGCAAGGGTATACGTCTCCAACCTATAGCAAGGGCACCCACTGCAATAAGCGTAAAGCCAAGATCGAGTAAGTTTTGTAAAAGGCTCCTACTGAAAACTGGTGCTATCAAAATTGAGTTAATTGCAGAGACGAATCCAACCAAGGGGAAGGTAAAGGAACGATGCCAGGCGTACGTGCTCTCTTGTGAGATGAAAATGAAAGGATTGCCCTTTGTATAGTACAGGTAGATCATATACGCTGCGACACCGGCGGGGATCAGCGCAACTGGTACAAACGCGTTGAGCTTTTGTACCCAACTTCGTTGTGTGCGTTCAGTCCTTGCCCAGTAGCGTTGTATGTACATGACCAGGTACGGGATGACTAAGATGATCCCTGATGAACGAGTCAGCGCTGCCACGAAACCAAGCAGACCTGCCAGCCACCAATCAAGTGGCCTACCCCGCCGCAGCAGCAAAAAGAAACCTACGCTTAGAAGCACGAAAAGCGACTCTGTATAGCCCGCAAAGAAGAAAAGCGCGTAAGGAGCAAGAGCGAAATAAAACAGGGCCCGCCTTGCCAGGGTTGGTTCGAAATCCTCAGCTAGCAAGCAGTACAGCAGGACGAGCGCAAAGTAAAAGCAGATATTCGCGAGCAGCACTCCGGCGACATAGTACGAGTCGGGGAAAAAGCCACCCAGCAACAGTCCACCAAAATGTTCCATCAATGGCCAAAACGGGAAAAATGCCGTGTCGGGTATGTAGGTATAGCCATGGGCTGCGATATTTACGTATGCGAAAGCATCCCAGTGATACCATGCAAGGAGACAGGGACGGAGGCTAGCAGTGCAGTTCACGGGCGAACGTTGCCCGTTTATAGGAAATAACACAATGCCGATATAAGTAATCAGCAATATTAGCAGGCGGCTGAGTCCAAAGACCCAGGCCGCCTCCTTCCATGCAGATTTCAAACTGTACATCTATTATAACCTCCCTAAAACCACTTCGACAGTATAGCCCTCCAATTTTTTCATTGAGTGCGGCGAGATGCTCTCGCGATAGACTTCATTGGGCACAGCTGCGCCTGGCTGACCCACATGCATGGACAGAGCATCGGCAAGCGTCTCTGACCGCAGAGTCTCTACGTGCCGGCGCAGGATCGAAGCCAGAGCTTCATCGGTATAAAGTGTCAGCGTGATATGATCCTCGATGTTGAAGCCAGCTTTTTTACGCATATCCTGCACGTAGTGCGTCAAGTCCCGCACCAGGCCTTCTTCACGCAATTCTGGCGTAATCGTGGTTTCCAGGGCTACCACATATCCGCGCTCTTCAGCAGCTACGAAACCAGGACGAGCAGTTGCAACCACCTCTATCTCATCGGGAGTAAGTTCGATTTGCTGACCCTCGATCGTGAAATTGAGCCTGCCTGTCTCGTTGAGCAACTTTGCCGCTTCATGCGCCCCATGAGCATCGAGCGCCTTAAATGCGGCCAGGATTTTCTGTACTAATGGGCCATATGTAGGGCCGAGCACCTTCACCTTGGGCTTCAAAGTATACGCCAGCATGCTGCTGTCGTCGCTCATCAGGTGCAATTGCTTGATATTCAACTCTTCAAGCACCTGTCCTTTGAGACGCAGCAACGCCTCCGCTTCCGTTGCGTTTGGCACGCGCACATACAGTGCGTTCAATGGCTGGCGTACCTTGATCTGCGCCTTCTCGCGAGCGGCACGACCCAGGCCAACCACGCGCATTACGAGGTGCGTTTCGTTCGTTAACTTCTCGTCAAACAGTTCCTCATTCACCTTTGGCCAATCGCACAGGTGGACGCTGAAAGGAGCATCCTGATTGACGCCGCGCACCAGGTTTTGATAAATCTCTTCGGTCGTGAACGGTATGAAAGGGGCAAGCAGCGTGACAAAGGTGGTCAGGCACTCATACAGCGTGAGATATGCCGCTATCTTATCGTTGTCCAATGCAGTTTTCCAGAAACGTTCGCGACTGCGCCGCAAGTACCAGTTTGATAGGCTCTCCAGGAATTCCTGCATAGCAGCCGAGGGCTTCGACGTGTCATACTGATCCAGACCGTTTGTGACCTCCCGGATTGTCTGCTGCAATTCAGAAAGAATCCAGCGGTCCAGTTCGCTGCGCTCTGCTACAGGCAACCGGTATTGCATAGGATCAAACGCATCAATGTTAGCATAGGTCACAAAGAAACCATACACGTTCCAGAGCTTATCCATGGTCCTGCGTACCAGCATCCACTTCTCGCTGAGGCGCATAGGAAGACCAGTTTCCGCTGATTTCTCTATATCCTCATCCGTGGGGATACGTGGGAAGTTGAGGTTCTGTTCAGGGACATGATTGGCAAAGAGCCAACGCATTATATCTGAGCCAACACGTTCAGCAGCCTCGTCAAAAACGACGAGATTGCCCTTCGACTTATGCATTGGCGTGCCATCCTCACCCATGAGTGTGCCGTAGCCAAAGAGTGTTTTAAACGGCGTCTGGTTCTCTAACACCGTGCTCATGACGAGCAGGGAGTAGAACCAGTTTTTAAACTGACCCGGGAATGATTCGGTCACGAAGTCAGCAGGGAACCACTGCTGCCAGTACTGGCGATTCGTGCGATAGTGTAGCGTCGAATATGGGACGATACCCGCATCCAGCCAGGGGTTACCGACATCTTTGATGCGCGAGACGACATTGCCGCACGTTTTGCAGCGAATCTTAACAGCATCCACCCAGGGCCGGTGGGGCGTATGGCCCTCAAACTCTTCCCAGCCTTCTACAGCCCGTTCCTTTAGCTCGTGTTCGCTACCGATGACCTCAAATGTACCGCACTGGGGGCAATCATAGATAGGCAAAGCCAGTCCCCAGTAGCGTTTCTTAGAGATCATCCAGTCGTCCATATTGCGCAGCCAATCCAACTCACGCTCCAGGCCAAAAGCAGGGATCCAGGTAGCCTGGCGCGCCACGTCCATGATCTCATAGCGCAACTGGTCCATGGAGATGTACCACTCATCGACCAGGCGGAAGATCAGTTCCGTCTTACAGCGCCAGCAGACGGGATAACGGTGCTTATAGTTTTGTGGACGGTAAAGCAAGCCCTTTTGCGCCAGGTTTTCTGCGATTTCCTGCCCCGCATCGGAGGCTTTCTGCCCGGTCAACCAGTCATAGCCCTCAATGTAGACACCGAATTCATCTACCGGCGCGATGACTGGCAGGTTGAATTCCTTTGCAAGAGCAAAGTCTTCACGGCCACAGCCTGGCGCAATATGTACGATACCCGTTCCCTCGATGGCACTTACCTCTTTCCATGGAATGACTGTGTGAACGACACCCTGTTCCGCGGGAAGCTCGTCGAACGGCCCGCGATATTGCCAGCCCACCATGTCGCTGCCTTTCAGCGCCTCCACCACGTGATAGTCGCCCTTGTCACGGCCCTTGAGGGCTTTCAACACTGGCAAGAGGGCTTCGGCAAGGTAATAGTACTCTCCGTCCTGTTCTACCTTGACGTATGGCAGATCTGGATGCACTGCCGCGGCAACGTTGGCAGCAAGTGTCCAGGGTGTGGTCGTCCACACCAGCAGGTACTCACCTGGCCGGTCGACTAATGGGAAGCGTACATACAGGCTCAGATGGGTGGTTTCCACATAATTCTCTGAGAGCGTTTCCATGTTAGAGATGCCGGTGGCGCATCGTGGGCACCAGGTCATCACATCGTGCCCCTTGTAGATCAAGCCTCTTTCATAGCATCTCTTAAGGAACGACCAGATGGTATAGTTGTTCTCGTCCGAGAGCGTGTAGTAGTCGTTGCCCCAATCCATCCAGTAACCCAGGCGGATCGATTGTTCAATCATGCGCCTGGCGAATTTGAAAACACGCTCTTTGCAGAGTTGCACAAATTCAGCGATACCGAAAGCTTCGATATCCAGCTTGGATTTAAAGCCAAGTTCTCTCTCTACCTCGACTTCAACCCACAATCCCTGGCTGTCGAAGCCGTTTTGATAGCGCTGTTTGTACCCCTGCATGGTTCTGTAGCGCTGGTAGATATCTTTGTAGGTCCTTCCCCAGGCGTGATGCACACCCATCGGGTTGTTCGCGGTAATAGGACCGTCCAGAAATGAGAATTGCTTATCACTATGGTCATTGCGATGCAGGTACTGCTGGAGCACCCTGTGCTCGTCCCACCACTGTTGGATGGAGCGTTCGAGCACCGGGTAATTAACCCTATCTGCTGCCGTCGCTGCTCGGAATATGCTTGTTCTTACTGACACAAGTGGTCTCCTCCACGTCAGGTCGACTGTTTAGTCTTCCAACCGAATCTCTAGTCGTTTATTTATCTTGCCCTTGTTTTCTGTCTTCGTAATTCTGATACCGCCGACTTCTTTTGTATGATTTACATGTGTCCCGCCGTCGGCTTGCAGATCGAGGCCCACGATTTCAACAATACGCACTACTTCAATGTCAGGAGGTAGCAGGTTAATCTTCGTACGGATCAGGTCCGGTATTGCGAAAGCCTTCTCGCGCGGCAAGGTATAGACACGGATAGGGTAGTCTGCCTCCACCGCTTCATTAATTCTCTCCTCGATATAGACAATGCGCTCCTTGCTCAGGTTTTCCATGGCAAAGTCCATTCTTGCCCTGTCCGGGTACATCTGCCCTCCAGTCACTTGCACGCCAAATTCTCTGAAGATCGTACCGCAAAGAATGTGCAGTGCTGTGTGCGTGCGCATCATGCGGTAACGGAAATCCCAATCAATGGTCCCGACGACTTCGGTGCCTACCGCTGGCGGAAAGCAATCAAGTGTATGCCAGATGACATCGTCGCGTTTGTTCATGGCAATCACGGCACCTTCGTTCTGGCGATTATTCCACGAGATCATGCCATGGTCAGGCATCTGGCCTCCACCGCCAGGGAAAAATATAGTAGCGTCAAGTGCCACTTCGTCGCCTTCGACGGCAGCGACTTTTGCGCTGCATTCATACATATAGCTGTTTTCATGGTAGAGCAGCTTTGTCTTCATAGTCGTTTGCATGCTCCTCTATGCAAATTTACTACTCAATAAAAATCCCCTCGTCCATAGTAGGGACGAGAGGAACTCCCGTGGTACCACCCTGATTAGTCGTGCACTGTCGTTGTACACGATCTCACTCATCTGCATTTCAGCAATCTTCATAGGAGGTCATCTCTTTACTGGTATCCCGATTGGGTACAATGATGAGATATCTTTAGCAAATAGAAAGAACTATGCCCTAACCCCTACAGACTACTCTTCTCCTTCGTGATAACGGGAAGGTTCCGGCCAGACCTACTATGTATGTTGTTCGGCTGGCGGCTCAGGAGTGATTTTCAGTACACGTCTTGTATCCGGTTACAGCATCCCCGGACTCTCTGCGACAAGAGGGCCGATTTTGCCCATACGCGCCCTACTCGCTCCGTCGTTGCCGTTGCATCGCAATGATACCACAGAACGTGATAAAATACAAGAATAAGGGCAGTAAAAACACATTACCCACTAACCCTCAATATAAAAGGACTATATATGAACGACCTCGAAGCATTCTACGGACCGAATGCGGGCTATGTGCTTGAATTATACGATCGATACCGTCAGAACCCCGCCTCTGTTGATAGTACCACCCGGGCCATTTTCGATACATGGTCACCAGATAGCCTGGCAAGCACCATACAGGAAAAGGAAGCCGTCACTGAAACTGCGCCCTATGCAGTCTCCAGAGTCGTTGCAGCTTCGTCACTTGCCCACGCCATACGTTCGCGAGGGCATCTTGGTGCGCACCTTGACCCACTGGGTAATGAACCCCTGGGTGATCCTGCTCTTTTAACCGAAATACACGGCATTACTGATGAGGATCTGGCACAACTTCCTCCAGATGTCGTGGGAGGAGAGACGAGATGCCCAACGTGCATTGTTGAAGCGACTCACCCAGGTGGAGGCGTTTGAGCGCTTTTTGCATCAGACCTATCCCGGCCAGAAACGCTTCTCGCTGGAGGGGACGGATGTGCTGGTACCAATGCTGGATGAAATCATCCAGGGAGCGATTGAATCCGGGACCGGTGAGGTGATTATAGGCATGGCACACCGGGGCCGCTTGAATGTGCTCGCGCATGTACTTGAGAAACCTTACGTCACCATCCTCAGCGAATTTGGGCATATGAAGCACGAGGAAGGGATTCCACTCACCGATAGCTTTGGCTTTGGCTATACCGGCGATGTCAAGTATCACCTGGGCGCTGAACATATCCTTGGAGAAAGGGCAACGGCAGAATTAAAGATCACGCTTTCTCCCAATCCCAGCCACCTGGAGTTTGTTAACCCTGTGGTTGAAGGCATGACGCGCGCCTCGCAGGAATCACGCGCTCATGCCGGAACCCCTGAGCAAGAAGTAGATCGCACCCTGCCTATCCTTATTCACGGAGACGCAGCTTTCCCCGGTGAAGGCGTAGTCTCCGAGACCTTGAACCTGTGGAACCTGCATGGCTACACAGTAGGTGGGACCATTCATATTATTGTGAATAATCAACTCGGCTTTACGACTGAGCCGCAGGATTACCGGTCGACACTCTTTGCGAGTGACATGGCGAAAGGCTTTGAAATCCCCATTATCCATGTGAATGCCGATGATCCCGAAGCCGCGCTGATGGCGGTGCGCATGGCTCATGCCTACCGGGACCAGTTTAACAAGGACATCCTCATCGACCTGGTAGGCTATCGCCGTTGGGGACACAATGAAGGCGACGAACCGGGCTTCACGCAGCCCCAGATGTACGAGATCATCCGTTCGCACCCAACCGTGCGAGAAATCTATGCACATCGCTTGCAAGAGAAGGGCATCGTCTCGCAGGAAGAAGTCGACGCAATACAGGAGCAGGCTTTTGCCGTCTTAGAAGAAGCCAGGCGTGAGGCTGACGCCAGTTTGCAGCCCTTCGAGCAGGAAGAAGTAAACGGTTTGAATGGTCATTATGAGGAGAGTGAGCAACCTCCTGCGGTCCCTACACAAACGTTAATGGATTTTAATAGCGAATTACTCGCCTGGCCGGAGGGTTTTTCGCCGAATACAAAACTGGCGCGATTATTACAACGACGTGCTACGACCCTGGGGCCAGAGGGAGGTATTGACTGGGGACAGGCAGAGGCGCTCGCATTTGCGTCAATACTCGCCGATGGCGTTCCAATCCGCCTGAGTGGCCAGGATTCTGAGCGGGGCACGTTCAGCCATCGTCACGCGGTACTCCACAACCAGCACAGCGGTGAAGTCTATATTCCGCTGCAGCATCTTTCTCAAGCAAAAGCGACGTTTTCTATATTCAACAGTCCATTAACCGAAAGCGCTGTGCTCGGTTTCGAGTATGGTTACAGTGTGCATGCACCAGACACCCTTGTGCTATGGGAGGCACAGTATGGCGACTTTGCGAACGTTGCCCAGGTGATTATTGACCAGTTTATAGCCTCGGCCCGCGCAAAGTGGAAGCAGTTATCGTCTCTGGTGCTATTACTGCCACATGGCTACGAGGGGCAGGGCCCGGAACATTCGAGCGCGCGCTTAGAGCGCTACCTGGAGCTTGCGGCCCAGGACAACTGGCGCGTAGCAAATTGCACTACAGCTGCTCAATACTTCCACCTGCTGCGGCAACAGGCGTTTAACCTGGAAACGCACCCCCGGCCACTGGTTGTCATGACCCCGAAGAGCCTGCTGCGACATCCACTTGCAGCAGCCAGCCTTAAAGAATTGGCTGAAGAGACCTTCCAGCCCGTCCTGGATGACCCCTTAGCTCTTGCTCATACAAATGCCGTGAGGCGAGTAGTGCTCTGCACGGGTAAGATAGCCATTGATCTACTCTCCCATGCGAGTCGCACGCAGGCCGACGACGTGGCAATCGCGCGCATAGAGATGCTTCATCCTTTCCCGGTAGAAGCGCTGAAGAAAACGCTTGCCAACTATCCTAATGCAAGCGAAGTGGTGTGGGTGCAAGAAGAGCCACTCAATATGGGAGCCTGGAGCTACATGTCTCCTCAACTTTCAGCTCTACTAGGCTCGCGCTTCGAGTTGAACGTGATAGCGCGTCCTGTGCGTTCAAGCCCCGCCACCGGTTTCTCGGACCTCTTCCAGTTCGAGCAGGAACGGATTATCGAGGGAGCGCTGAGCGCGTCAGTGACACTGCGCAATCCTTAAGGGCCCTCGAATGGTTGGCGGAAACTGTAGGATCAAAGAATTACTCAACTTTAACGTTTTTTGAAAGGCAGAAAAAAATGGCGGTTGAAATACGGGTCCCGGAGTTGGGAGAATCAATCGTTGATGCAGTGATTGCAAGCTGGCTCAAGCACGAGGGCGATACGGTAAAAAAGGGCGATGCGCTCGTAGAACTGGAAACCGATAAGGTTAATGTCGAAGTCAGCGCCGAGCAAAGCGGTGTGCTGCAGCAAATAATGAAACAAGAAGGTGACGAAGTTACCGTGGGCGACGTGCTGGGAATGATTGGAGAGAGTGTAGAGGAATCAGCGGGTACTCGTTCGGAAGGTCCCACTAAACAGCAACCTGCCCAACAGGCGAAAACAAATGGTCAAGGTCCATCGACCGGACGAGCCCAACCAGCGCCCATCACGACTGATGGACAAAAACAGGCCTCCCCATTGGCGCGGCGCATCGCAGCCGAATATAACGTTGACCTGTCTCAGGTAAAGGGAAACAATCCGCACGGTCGTGTGACCAGGGATGACGTCATCAATTACATGGAGAAAACATCTACACAACAAGCTCCTGCTGCATCAACGATCACTGCGCCTGTGTCGCAGCAACCGCAGTCTGCCAGCAGTGCCACTGCGACTCCTGTTGTCCCTTCACCTGTGAGAGAGGTCACCCCCGTCCCAACGGCACCAAGGCCCCCCCTTCAAGTGGAGCCACCAGGCCGTGAAGAGCATGTACGAATGTCGCGGCGTCGACAGACGATTGCCCAGCGCCTGGTTGAGGCTCAGCACACGGCTGCCATGCTTACGACCTTTAACGAGATCGATATGAGCGCAGTAATGGAGGTACGCAAGCGGCGTAAAGAGTCTTTCAAAGAACGTTACGGTGTTTCACTTGGCTTCATGTCGTTTTTCACCAAGGCCGTAGTAGGTGCACTCAAAGCCTTTCCGCGCCTGAATGCCGAGATCCAGGGCAATGAAATGGTCTTGAAATACTACTACGATATCGGTATTGCTGTCGGTGCGGAAGAGGGCCTGGTGGTGCCGGTACTGCGAAACGCCGACCGCAAGAGTTTTGCCGGGATCGAGCGTGAGATTGCAGACCTTGCCAAACGAGCGCGCGAGAATACACTCGCAATAGCTGAGTTACAGGGTGGCACATTCACGATTACCAATGGAGGAATTTTTGGTTCACTGCTCTCTACCCCCATCTTGAACGCTCCCCAGGTCGGGATTCTAGGTATGCACAAGATCGAACAGCGCCCGGTCGTTGTCGGTGGTCAGATAACGATTCGTCCGATGATGTACGTGGCGCTCTCCTATGACCATCGTATTGTGGATGGTCGGGAAGCAGTGCAGTTTCTGGTAAGAGTGAAAGAACTGGTTGAGGACCCGGAGACTCTTCTGTTGGAGGGGTGAAAAAATCGGCTTGGTTTCTCTCGACAACGGCCGCATCAACCTGTATAATCTAGTGTGACATAAACACCCTGATATACTCTCCCTCGCGAGAGAGCATAGCGTCCACAAGAGACTGGTTCTAACGAGGGACCAGGAGCGAATTGTGCTTAATTGCCTTAAAAACTATGTATCCTTTTGCCATGGTGCTGGAACTCCTTGATAGGCGAGGAAAAACCCTACCAGTTGGCAGGAACAAGGGAGTCGGCTTACAATGGGATTGGATAACAACGACGATTTGGATTCTCTGGTAGGCAAATCGCTCGGCCAGTTTCGTATCGTTGAGCGCATTGGCGCTGGCGGCATGGCAACAGTCTTTAAAGCCTATCAGCCAACCCTTGATCGCTACGTTGCCGTCAAGGTCTTACCCGCCTATCATGCGCGAGATCCAATATTCGTGAAACGCTTCACGCAAGAGGCACGCTCTGTTGCAAAGTTGCAACATGCCAACATTGTGCCTATCCATGAGTTTGGTGAGCAAGATGGCATCACTTATATCGTCATGGAGTATGTCGAAGGCGGAACACTTAAAGATCGCTTGAAGCAGCGTGCCTTAACGGTGCCAGAAGCTGTAGATTTTGTGATTCAAGCTGCCGAGGGGCTGGGATGTGCACATAGCAATGGCATCATTCACCGCGATGTGAAACCCGCTAATATGTTGCTGCGTAAAGATGGACATCTTTTGCTCTCTGACTTTGGTATAGCAAAAATTCTCGAAGGAACTACAAATCTTACACGAGTTGGTACCGGTATTGGAACGCCGCAATACATGTCACCGGAGCAGGGGACCGGGCAACCCGTAGATCGCCGTAGCGACATCTACTCTCTAGGTATTGTCCTATTTCATGCTCTGACCGGCCGTGTTCCTTTTAACGCGGAAAGTCCGCTTACTATTACTGTCAAGCACTTGAACGATCCACTGCCGGTTGAGTACCTGCGCCACGTAGGCGTGCCCCAGCCAATTGAGCAGGTACTGCTCAAGATGACAGCAAAGGCCCCCGCAGACCGCTACCAGACAACAGATGCATTGATCGAGGCGTTGACCAGGGCGCTGACCGCGGCGCAGCTTACCTTACCACGCTGGCGCACAGGCTTACAGCCAGTAGGATCGCCTGCTTCGCCGGCGGATCAGCTGGGAGTATATCCAGGTGCGGGGCCGTTTGCCAATTCCGGTGTTGGATTGGGCCGTATCTCCCAGTCACTCACACCGGGTTCTCAGTCGATGATGCCCACTGCGAAACCACCAATGGTAACGGTGCCGTGTTTCCGCTGTGGGGCAGCGAATCAAAGTGATCGTTTATTCTGCACCTCGTGCGGTTATGAACTGTCCGATAAATGGGCAGCCTATGACCATTATAAGGCTCCGAATGGCCGTCCTATACTGGCTCGACTCTCTCTACAGAATGGATATATGGCCGGTCGCTCATACCTGTTTCACCAGGTTGTGACAACGATTGGTCGCACGAATGGTAACGATCTAATCATCTCAGGTCGCACTGTTTCTAGGCGTCATGCGCGGCTCTGGTTTGAGGGCGGTCGCTGGTACCTGGCAGATGTGAATAGCGCTAACGGTACACTAGTAAATAATCTGCGGCTGCAGCCCAACCAGGCTGTCCCTTTGAACGACGGTGACATTATCAACTTTGGTGACGAAACCGCAGTGTTTAACATCGTTTACTAAGTGGTCGTCCCCGCATGTTTTCAGGTGTGCATCAGCCTGGCATGCAGCAATTTGCCAAGCTGCCTGATGCCCTCCTCGATGCGCTCCGGTGTGGCGTTAGAGAAGCTCAGGCGTATGGTATTGGCTCCCCCTCCACAGGGATGGAAGACAGCGCCGGGCACGAACGCGATGCGATATTCCAGCGCATCGCTGAGTAACTCCGCGGCATCAATCCCCTCCGGTAGTGTCACCCACAGGAACATGCCTCCCTGGGGGCGCGTCCAGCGTGCGTTGTCGGGGAAGTACTCTTCGAGCGCGGCCAGCATGACGTCGCGCCGCTCGCGATACGTCTTGCGAATCAGCGCAATATGCTCCTCCATGAAGCCTTCGCGCGCGATCTCGTAGGCGATCATCTGGTTGAACGTGGCGGTATGCAGGTCTGCGCCCTGTTTAGCCAGCACGAGCTTGCGAATCACCTCCGCCGGAGCCACTATCCAACCCAGGCGCAGGCCCGGTGCCAGCACTTTAGAAAAAGTATTGAGCTGGATGACGTTTCCCTGGTAGAGCTGGTCTTTCTGTCCCTCCCGCTGCTGACGCTCGTTCTCCAACGCCAGCAGCGATGGCAGTGGCTCTCCTTCGAAGCGCAACTGCACGTAGGGGTCGTCCTCCACAATGGGCACTCCGTAGCGGCTCGCCAACTCAACCAGTTTCTGTCGCCTCTCCAGTGTAAAGGTTACGCCGCTGGGGTTCTGGAAATTAGGCAGGGCGTAAATAAACTTCGGATTTTTCTGTAGTGCCGGCTCTAACTCATCGGTGACAATACCCTCCTCATCCGAGCGCACGGCCAAATACTCTGGCTCGTAGGCATTGCAGGCCTGCAGCGCGCCCATATAGGTCGGTGATTCCACCAGCAGGAGATCACCCGCGTCAATCATGATTTTCGCCAGCAGATCAAGGCCCTGCTGCGAACCTGAAGTAATCAGAATATTATCAAGCGAGACATCGAAGCCCTCCTGCAAGAGACGGTGTGCAAGCAGTTCACGCAGGGGTGTATAGCCTTCGGTAGTGCCATATTGCAGGGCCTGCCGACCGCTCTTCTCAAGAATGCGCTGCGTCACAGCGGCAATCTTTTCTATTGGAAAAATTTCCGCCGCTGGCATGCCCCCGGCCAGGGAGATTGTGCCGGGCATTTCAGTCACTTTAAGCAGTTCGCGAATTGCTGAAGCCTGCATACGTTGTACACGCTGCGCATAGCGCCGGTCCCATACTGTCTGCATGGTGCTTGCTAACTCCTCTACCACACTGGAAAAATATAACGTTGCTCTCAACCATGAATACTGCCGGTACTATCTACTGTAGGCTGTACAAGCAATCATGTCGAGAGGCAATTGGGCTATCGCGGGGGTGCCAATTTGCGTACGCATCAAGCATCCGTCTCCCGCTTGCTCTTTTCTTTGATACAGGACATTACCCTGAGCGGCTACTCACGAATGAGCCTTTGGCTACAGTTGTAGCAGTACTGAAAGTTGCCTGATTGAGGCAAAGTCAAGCAAGGGGCTATTTCCGGAATGCCCGCGAGAAATATGATGAAGAGTGCGTACTTTCCTTCCTTTCATGCTCAACCTTCTGCGTCATGTCCTTCACTAAAGCATCCAGGAGCACCTGGATATCTCCCCGTCGTGTGGCAGCCAGAAAGCTATCCACCAGGTGGTGGTGTTCCTGCTGTGAAGGAACAAAACGGGGGCGGCGCTCGATCAGCCGTGTTTTGGCACGATGGGCAAGCTGACGGCAGGTGGTGGGGTGCTTTCCGACGATCCGAGCAATTTCCTCATACGGATAGGCAAAGACGTCATGGAGCAGGAATACCGCACGTTCGTCGGGGGTCAGGCACTCCAGGAGGAGAAGAAAGGCGCGTGAGATCGCTTCGCGTTGATCCAGCGCCTGGAGAGCGATCTCTTCGATGCCTTCTGCAACCAATGGCCATCGAAGGCCGAGAGGCTGCTCGCGTTGGAGACGTGCTGACTTGCGCTGATCCAGGCAGAGACGCGTGACAATGGTCATCAGATACGCTTTGAGCGAACCGATCTCTGGAACAGCCGCCTTGGCATAGCGCAGATATGCTTCTTGCACAATATCCTCGACATCACTACGGCTCCCGAGCATCCGGTGAGCAATAGCAGACAGGAGGAGGTAATAGCTCTCAAAATTTTCCATATGTGCCCCTCATAACTGGCCGACCACTTCGGGAAAGGTGAGGGACACAGGAGCACAACGAGGAGAGCACTGGCCCAGCGCTTCAAGAAAACGCGCCGAAAGGCCTGGAGGTAGCGAGCGTCGCAGACCTCCCCATACGAACGAAAGCTGTTCCCCGGCATGTTCGTGTCTTCTCCTATCGGACTGTACCGTCGGCTCTGGAACTTCCCCAGATCATGCCACCAGCAGTGGCGTACGGGCTCTACCGCCGATCGGGAATTGGGAAAGCACTCTTCGTCTTCCCTCACCCTGTCCCGAAGACATTGTATCTTTTGTTAAAGTAGACGAATAGGGTACCGTGTTTGTGACAACAGGCGATTTGTAACCTCGAGAAACGGCTGTGTATCACCAGGAAAGCGGGGATACAGGTAACTTCCTTCCCTCTTGAAGTGATGCAAGAGCAACACTAACGATATCGCAGACGGCGGTCTCGCCTCTCAGACTGACACCATTGACCGCAATAAAACACTTTGGGATGACAAAGGGACGCAAATGTTCCGGGAGTTCGATCTCAACAGTGTGTGCAATCCCGTCTCCCTGGATGGAGAGCACACAGGCCGTTGCCTCAACATGGCCCTGCACCAGGTGTCCGCCTATGCGTCCATCAGACAAAAGAGCGCGTTCCAGGTTGACATGCGAACCTGGCTGCAGGCTTCCCAGGCGGGTGCAACGAAAGGTCTCAGGCATCACATCAACGCGAAACCAGTCCTCGCCTCTCCCGGTTACCGTCAGACACGCTCCATCAACGGCGATACTGTCCTTCGTCTCGATCCCTTGAAGCATCTGGGTGGCTTGTATCACCAGCCCTGCCGGTTCGCACCGCAGAATGGTTCCGATCTCCTCGATAATCCCAGTGAACATGGTCTTTCTTCATTCCTTTCCTATCATATTTTTAAGCATGAGCATCGTATGCGCCATCTCGATGGCGGCCTCGGCGCACTCCCTGGCGCGCCCAACTCGCTCCTCTGCCTGCTGCTGATTCTCCGCGCAGACTACGCCGAATATGATGGGCACGCCGGTATCGAGGGCAACACGCTGGATTCCCTGGGCTGCCGCGTCCCCCACGAGGATATCATGGCGCGTGGCACCTTTCATGATGCAGCCAAAACAGATGAGTGCATGGCATCTTCCGTGTGTTGCAAGTGCCCGGACTGCGATTGCCAGTTCATATGATCCTGGAGTAGAGATGATGTATATGTTTTCCTCTGCAACTCCCAGCGACAGCAAAACTTCATGCGCCAGCTTGAGCATACTTCCAGTAATGTGCCAGTTATAGCGGGCCACCACGATCCCAATGGTGAGCCCTGTTCCATCAAGATCCGGCATGGGTAGTTGGAGATGCGATAGGTTCATCCTGCGCCTGCTTATGGTTTAGTGGAATGATCCCCTGTCGGTGAGACAGAGACGTCAGAAAAGGGATAAGCCGTTGATATTTCGATTGCAGGTAATAAGCATTCTCCTCAGTGGGGCTTATTTCAAGTGGCACACGCTCCACCAGGATGCCCCCTTCGAACAATGCGCGTATTTTCCCTGGGTTATTCGTCAGCAAGCGCGCGGAGGTCACCTGGAGATCGCGCAGGATCTCTACCGCACATGTATAGATGCGCGCATCCGCGGGGTAGCCCAACAACTCGTTTGCCTCAACCGTGTCGTAGCCTTGCTCCTGGAGCACATACGCTTGCAGTTTTCCTGCCAATCCGATGCCACGCCCTTCTTGCGGTAAGTACAGCAATACGCCGCATCCCTC
>WNFT01001974.1_pt1 | contig 17438 bp, 8 predicted proteins | sample 5400191 | NCBI WGS metagenome assembly WNFT01 (sample SAMN13153359, study PRJNA577476) | soil metagenome | isolation source: 80 cm saprolite under Madrone tree | place: USA:California | collected 2016-06-14 | reverse complement strand
CGTACACTGAATGTTTCGCGGTCCCGTCTAATTGCTAGTGAGGCTTCCTTTGACCAATTCGAGACGTAGTCGTTTGATTTCACTCTTCTGCGCCCTAATCCTGCTTGTTACCTTGGCTCCGGCCAAGGCGCAAATGACTAAAGCTGCGCCGCCGGATGTTCAGGCCAAGCGCTCTCCGGTGCTTGCAGCATTGCAGGCGGAGCTTGAGCGATCCTTGAAAACGCTCGGCACGCTGGATCCTCCGGCATACTTCATCGGCTACACGGTGACCGACACCCAGCGCGTAAATGTTTCCGGCTCCAATGGCGCGCTCTTGAACAGCGACGAAGGCCGCAACCGCTGGCTGGAGGTTTCTCTTCGTGCGGGTAGCTACACTCTGGACAATTCCCACAAAGTTGGCGAGCGCCAGATGCAGGGTGGCGGACCCGGCGCGCCGGTTCCCCTCGATGACGACGCAGACGTGCTTCGCAGGGCGATCTGGCTGGAAACCGACAAGCAATACCGCGTGGCATCCCAGGCGCTGATCAAAATCAAGACAGGCAAGGAAGTGAAGGTAGAGACAGCAGAGGGCCGCGCGCCCGATTTTTCCCGTGAGCAGCCCCATACCTACATCGGAGTGCCGGCTACTATCGCCGTGGATCGCAAACCGTGGGAAGAGAAAGTTCGCGCCTACACAAAATCCTTCCGTAGCTCGACGGCCATTATCAATTCCATCGTCACCTTCACAGCCCAGGCCCAAAACGCTTATCAAGTGACCAGCGAAGGCACGCAGCTTCAATTCGGGCAGATTCGCTACCGCCTCGAACTCTTTATCCAGGGCAAAGCGCCGGACGGCATGGACATCGACCGCTACTACAATTTCGATTGGGTGAATCCCGCGGATGCCCCCGATGACAAGGCGGTCTATGCAGCCGAAGCAACGATGAGCAAAGAACTCGAAGGATTGGTCGCCGCGCCCATCAACGATCCAACCGTCGGCCCCGCGTTATTAACTGGCCGCGCAGCCGCGGTTTTTTTCCATGAAGTGTTTGGCCACCGCGCGGAAGGTCACCGCCAGAAGGACGTCACCGAAGGGCAAACATTTTCGAAAAAAGTTGGCGAGCAAATTCTTCCGGACTTCCTGAGCATCACCGACGACACCACGATCAAAAAGCTCGCCGGCCAGGATCTGCTGGGCTACTACCAATTCGATGACGAAGGCGTTCCGGCGCAGCGCGTCTCGCTGGTCGAGCATGGCGTGTTGAAGAATTTCGAAATGTCGCGCTCCCCTCTCGTTGGATTCCCGCGTTCGAACGGCCACGGCCGACGTCAGCTCGGCGCAACGCCCGTGTCCCGCCAAGGCAATCTGATTGTCCAGAGCAGCAAGACGGTCACGAACGCACAGCTCCGTGCGAAGCTGATTGAATTGGTCAAAGCGCAGGGCAAATCCTACGGATTGCTGATCGACGATATCGCCGGCGGATTTACATTCACCGGCCGCGGACAGCCGCAAGCGTTCCAGGTGCTGCCCCTCGTGGTTTACAAAGTTTTTGCCGATGGGCGGCCGGATGAACTGGTTCGTGGAGTAGATATCGTAGGCACGCCGCTGGCGGCGCTAACGAAAATTGTCGCCACGGGCGACACACCGGAAGTCTTCAATGGCTACTGTGGCGCGGAGTCCGGCTCCGTGCCCGTTGCTGCCGCTTCCCCCGCAATCCTGACCTCCGAACTCGAAGTGCAGAAAAAAGAGAGCTCCACGGACCGGCCGCCCATTCTGCCGCCCCCCGCGCATGACGTTGTTCAAGCGGGAGGCCAGCAGTGAGGCTCGTTCTGAAGCTTGCGTCTGTAAGTTTGTTTTTTGCCGTTGTTTCCTGCGGAACAGCGTCCTTCGCCCAAGCCCAGCAGGACAACGATCACACTCTCCAGGCCATGCGTGACGAAATGGCCCGCGCCAAGACGCGCCTCGAGCTGAAAATCCCCGGCACCGATCTGCCCGTCCGCCCGTACTACATCGAATATCGCTTGCTCGATCTGGAGGTGCACCAGGTCGTCGCGCAATTTGGCGCGATCCTTTCCAGCACGCGCTCGCGCAATCGCTTCATGGACGTGGAAGCCCGCGTGGGCAGCTACAAACTGGACAGCTCGAATTTCGTCAGCGACGACGGCTTTCGCGGCTTCATCGGTCCTACTGGCTCCGTGGGCATCGATCGTGATTACGATTCTCTTCGTCAGGATCTCTGGATCGCCACCGATCAGGCTTTCAAGGAAGCGGTGGAAACGTACTCGCGGAAACAAGCCTATCTCAGCAGCCTGGCCCGCCAATCGGACATTGACGATTTTGCGAGAGTCGAGCCGGTGCATCTGATCGAGCCGCTCGTCGCGCCGGATTGGACCAATCGCGATTGGAATCGGGAAGCTCGCGAAACCTCCGCGGCGTTGCGCGCATTCCCTCAAATTTACGAATCGCGGGTGACCTATTATTTGGTCTATGCGACGGAATATTTGATGACCAGCGAAGGCGCGGAAATCCGCCAGAATCGTTCCTATTCGGCAATCGAAGCCGGCTTGAATGCGCTCGCCGGCGATGGTGTTCCCCTGAATCATTTCTACGCCACTTACGCGCGAACCCCAGCGGAGCTTCCCAATGTTGAAGCCGTTCGAAAGGGTCTGAATGTCACCGGCAGCGAATTGATGGCTCTGCGCGCCGCCCCAACTGCGCAGGACTACACCGGCCCGGTTCTTTTCGAAGCACGCGCCGCCGCGCCGCTTCTTGCGCAGATTCTCGGCCCCGCGGTCAATGGCTCTCGCCCGCCGGTTTCTTTCACCCCGGTCATGGAACAGATGTTGAGCGGATTGGGAGGAAAGAGCGACTGGGTCGGACGCCTCGGTTCTCGCGTTCTACCTGCAAGCGTCTCGCTGGTGGATGATCCCGGCGCAAAGGATTTCAATGGCGTACCCCTCGTGGGCAAATACGCCGTTGACGAAGAAGGGGTTCGCGCGCAAAAAGTCACGCTGGTGGAGAACGGTAACGTGAAAAACGAATTGATGTCCCGTCGCCCCGGGCCGGACTCCGACCAGTCCAATGGCCATGGTCGCGCCGCGTTCCTCAATGACGCCAAACCCACCATGAGCAACATGCTTTTCTCATCCACGGAAACTCTGACTCCCGCTGACTTGAAGAAAAAATTCCTCGATGCTTGCCGCGCAGAGAAGCTGAACTATTGCATCATCGTTCGCGAAATGGATAATCCCACGCTGAGCCTGCTGCACCAGGAGGATTTCTCGGAACTGCTGGCCAGCTTCGGCGGCGGCGCCGGCACCGGTGATCGCCTGCCCCTGGTTGTTTTCCGCGTGTATCCGGACACCGGCCGGGAAGAAATGGTCCGCGGCTCGCGGATCATCGGACTGAACACTCGTGCCTTGCGCAATCTTGCCGGGATTGGCAACGACAATTTTGTTTACAACTATATGCAGAGCCAGATCACCGGCTTCGCCGGCACGGCCCTTGGAGCGTTTGGATCCGCGCAAGGCGGCGTCCCGGCTTCGATGGTTGCGCCCTCGCTGCTTTTTGAAGAATTGGAAGTGCGCGGCGCGCGCGGGGAGGCGAAGCGGCTGCCGCTCATGCCTCCGCCGCCCATGACCGCAACGAAATGGTTTTTCACGGATCGCTCGCAATGAACGAGTTCACCCGCAGAAGCTTCATTTACGGCGCGGCCACGCTGGCTGCCTCCGGCCTGCTCGCCGGAGTGCAGCGCATCGGCCTATCCGCTTTTGCAGGCGATTCCGACCCGGAGGACGATCCCGGCCCGGTCAAGATCGTGAAGTTTGCCGACGATGGCACGCCGTTGGGAACGCTCTCCGTGCCGAAAGTACGCAAGAGCAGAGCCGAGTGGAAAGAGCATCTCACTCCTTTGCAATACGATGTGACTCGCCGTGCCGCGACCGAATTCGCATTTTCCGGTCCGCTTCATGATCAGCACGCGCCCGGTCTCTATCGCTGCGTCGATTGCAACAATGCTCTCTTCGATTCCAAATCAAAATTTGACTCCGGCACAGGCTGGCCCAGCTTTTGGGAGCCTATCGCGAAGGAAAATGTGCGCGAGAAAAAGGATTTCATCCTGGGGGTGCTTCGAACCGAAGTGAAATGCACCCTTTGCAATGCTCATCTGGGGCACATCTTCACCGATGGCCCCGCACCGACCGGCCTGCGCTATTGCATGAACTCCGCCGCTCTGCGTTTCGTACCGCAGGCATCAGCCGTCGCAGAAAAATCCTGACCTGACTTGTTCTCTTTCCGCCCGTTATCTCGAAATCTTTCTACTGTCTTATCTCCGCCAGCAAATCTTCGTAGTCATTGATGGAAACCCGGTCGATTTTTCCGCCGATGACGACGTCAATCGGCTCGCGGGGGTGCGTCACGCTGAGCACTCCCAATCGAACAGTCCTGTCCCCCAGATGCGCATATAGGGGCACCACGTCCTTCCAAGTTTCCGGGACGCCGGTCCGCGTAATCTCCCCTTTGAGGTGAGACTTGCCATTGGCAGTTCCCTCGACCGCAACGTGGAAGCTGTACTGCGGTATCCCTGTGCCGTACACATATTGGTTAAAGAACCAGTCCATTTTGCGATTTCCATCCAGATCCATGCTTCGTGTCATGTGTTTCTCAACGATGCCTTTGAAATCCTCCGTCGAGGCCGGCTTGTTGTCGAATGTCTTGCAATAGTCCTGCATCGTCTCTTTGAAAAGATGTTCGGGATCGGGATTGCGTGGATCGTTCAATTGGGATCGCAACATTTGCAGCACGTAGCCGCCCTTGGAATAGATCAAGTTTTGATAGGAACTCCCGTTCGTCTCCGAGGATCGGATGCGTCGGCCCATCCAGATGGGGCCCAGGGAATCCACCTGGTGGCTATGGATGTCGCCGGTTTGCAGCAGTTCTTTGTCTTTGCGGAATTGCGTCATGGACTCTTTCAGATTTTGTCTGTATTGCACGTAGAGCTTCCCTGAGAATTCCGCGAATCCTTCCGAAAGCCACTGATCGTGATAGCTCTTCCAACCGACGCGATGTCCCCACCACTGGTGGGAACTTTCGTGTCCGCGAAAGAAATCAGTCAATTGCACCTGATTCCTTATGCCCATCGCATTGCGCTGAGTCGAATCAAGAAAGGTGACCCAGCTGAGATACAGCAAGCCCGGCCATCCCTGGCCGTAGCTCCCGATGATGTTTGTAACGGCAATCTGCTTGTATGGATAGGGCCCAAAATAGCTTTGAAAAACACGAAGCGTGTTGGAAGTTTCTATGCCGATGGTTTTCGCCAGGGCGGAAGGAGTGAGGTTTCCGATCGCAGCCATTTGAGTGTGGCTCCCTCCCGGTCCCTGCACCAGATCGTCCAGGGGATTGTCAAAAGCCCGTTGGATGGACTTGAGCAAGTCATCGGGCTCCCTGTTCGCATAAACCTGAACTTCCACGTCTCCCGCTTTCTCGGTATAGATCTTGTAATCGCCAAAAGCAAAACCCGCGGCAGCCAGCGGCATCTCGCTTTTCCAGTTGGTGATTAATTGACCGCCGTCAATCGTCTGGCTGACTTTGCCTCCCGTCGCAATCAGGCTGTATTTCTTCGGGGTGCGGAAGGTCAAGTCAAAGTCCGAGCGGAAGGCAAATACTTCCACTCCCTGCTCACCCGTGAAGGCTGCCGGATACCATCCAAAGCTCTCGCAAAAGTAATTTCCGTCACCGACTTTCCTGACAACCCGCTTCCCTCCATACTGGAAAACAACTTGCTCGTTCTGCCCGGCCTGCGTGGGAACTGCCAGCGTCACTGCTAAGTATTCGCCATAGGATTGATTCCGGTCCTTTCGTTCCCGAGCCTGGAGAAATTCAAGGGTATGACCGTGGCCATCTTTAACGCTGCTTACGCGCAAATTGGAATCCAACGAGAACAGCAGAACCACCTCGCCGGAGTATCGCGGCTGAACGGTAGCTTCTGTTGTGGCATTGAGTTCCGCATTGTCGGCGACCGAAGTCGCCATCTTGTAATTAGGTATCAAGAAGTCTTGACGCGCGGCGGGGTCATCATAAGCATGCCGGGGATCGCGGCCACCCGCCGGAAAATTCATCCAGGTGTCCAGGATTTTCCCCCCGCTAACCTCCGCCCAACGGCCTACGCGAATCTCCTCGATCTGCATTGCGTCGTCGCGGACTTCGACCCATCCCTTGTCTTTCGTCTTTAGATCGGCGAGGAAGTAGCCGGTCCTCTTCCGGTCGCCTGACATCACGCTCTTGAACAAACGCGGGAAGTACTCCGCGCCCAGGTCTTCGCGTTCTTGCTGCCGCTTCGCGTACAACTCATCTGCCGCGGGACCCGTTCCCTGCCACTTGACTTGCTTCGCGACCTCCTCCAGTAGTCCGTCTGTAAAACTAAACGTGGCATCCGTAAATGGCATATCGAGCTTTGGCTGTTTCGTAAAGAGAAATAGCTGCTGGGCTTCGATCGGGTTCGGTGGATCGGCCTGAAGTCGCCCATTCCCGTGAAAGACGGCGCCAAACACGATGCCATTCGCCGGCTGGGCAAATTGAATCGTTCCATCGGTTAGGGTGATATGAACTAGATCCCGCACGATTTCCACGTTCTCCGCGTGCGCGGACTTTGCCGGATCCATGCTTGGAGAAGCCATAGCACTCCAAACGCTGGACGTCGGAGTTGGCGCCGCAGATTGCGCGTAACAGCAGACTCCAAAGGCTTGCACAAGCAAAATCGAAAGGAATGCACGAGCATTCATGAGGATGGCTCCCTGCCCACCAGGGAAGGTACCGCGTCTTAGCTTGGGCGGCAAGTGCCCTGCGAGGAACTTTTCCAAGACACAAACAGCACGTTTTCCAGATATGTCACAGATGCGTAGCCCGGGGTTGCATTGCGATCAGGTACCTTGGTGAAGTTGAGGTAGTCTTAACCGGACTGTCGTGACCATGCACTCCATCGAGGAAAGCCGGGAAAAGCGCCGCGCGGCGCTCTTGAGCGTGGGCTCCGCCGTGGTGTTGGTTTCTCTCAAAACGTTCCTAGTCCTTAGAACGGGAAGCCTCGGCGTCCTTTCCGAAGCGTTGCACTCCTCGCTGGACCTGGTTGCTGCAATTATCACTCTTCTCTCGGTCCGGGTGGCGGATCAGCCCGCCGATGAACGTCATCTCTACGGTCATGGGAAGTTCGAGAATTTCTCGGCCTTTGTCGAAACCGGATTGCTGGCGCTCACCGCCCTCTACATTATTTACGAGGCCTTCGCGCGATTGTTCTTCCGCAGCGTGCACATCCAGCCCAGCATGACCGCGATCCTTGTGCTTATGGTTGCGCTGTCGATTGACATCACCCGGGCTCGGGCGCTCTCGCGCGTGGCAAAAAAATATTCCAGTGACGCGTTGGAAGCCGATGCGCTGCACTTTTCCACCGACGTATGGAGCACACTCATCGTCATCGCAGGTATCGGGCTCGTCTGGGCCGGCGAGACCTGGCGTATGCCGTGGTTAAACTATGCCGATGCCCTCGCGGGTTTGGCCGTAGCCGCCGTAATCCTCTGGGTCGGCGCGCGGCTCGGCAAACGTACCCTGGATGCTCTCCTGGATGTTGCGCCGGAAGGTTTGCAGCAGGAAATTGCCAAAGCCGTCGCGCGCATGGACGGCGTGCTGGACGTGGACCGCGTGCGCGTGCGCCGAGCCGGTAACCGCCACTTCGTTGACGCTACGGTCAGCGTCGCTCGCACGGCCAGCCTCGAGCAGGTTCATGCCTTGAGCGACGCCATCGAAAAGCGCATTGGCGACATTGTGCCTTCTGACGTGATGGTTCATGCGGAGCCGCGTGCGCCGCAGGGTGAACATCTATTCGAAGCGATTCGCGCGGCGGCGCAGAGCCTGGGTCTTGCCGTCCATGACTTGACCGCCGTTCAACATGCCGGACAGCTTTTTATCGAACTCCACCTGGAGGTGGACGAAAAACTAAGCTTGCGCGAAGCGCATCGCCAGGCTAGTGACTTGGAAGAAAAAATCCGCGAGCTGCGTGACGGCCAGGTGGAAGTCAATATTCACATCGAGCCGCTGGGCCGCCACATCGCCACGCCTGACGCGGGCATCGGCGAAATGAAGCAGCTCGCTCGTGCGATCGAGGAATTTCTGAACCGGCTGCCGTCGGAATTCGACGAGCTGGTGAACTGCCACGATGTGCGTGCCCGCCAGGTGGAGCGCCACATTCTGGTGTCCTGCCATTGCACGATGAAGAGCGAGCTGCCGATCACCCAAATTCACGACGTCACCGCCGTGCTGGAAGACCGCGTGAAGGAAAAGTTTCCGCAGATCTTTCGCGTCACGATTCATCCCGAACCATTTGAAGAGAAATAGAGGCACAGGCTCAAGCCTGCCCTACCGCGCCTCGGCCCCGCGGCTAATTACCTGCGCACCGAGCGCGATCAGCGCGGGGAAACAAACTAGCACGTAGCGCGGCTCAGGCGTTTCAAGTGTCGTGAGGAAAGCTGTGCGAATCAGAATGAAGAGCACCAGGAACGCGACCGCGGGCCGGGCCACGGAATTCGAACGCCAAAGTCGCGCGGCACCCCAAACTCCCAGCCCCACGTAAAATAAATTCAACGCAAAGAACAGAATCGTCACCTTCTGGTCGACGGGGTCGTCTTCCCGCATCTGCCGAAGCGGAAAAACGTGCCCCGAAATCGGCAGCAATTCGATTCGCGGCGTAAACCAGATGGCGACCGCTCGTGCCATCGGCAGCCAGAGATATGTCCGCAAGGGATGCCGCGCCTTGCGCTCACGTGCGATTTGCGCGAATGCCGCATCCTCCTCCGGCGTCAGCGCCAAATCGTTGTTGTATTGTTCGAGAAGGGTGTCCACGCGTTGCTTTTCCGCCGGCGAATCAAACGCCCGCGCCGGGATATCATCCACGAAGATGGCCTCTTCGTTCAGCCTCCAGGGAACCAGGTAACAATCGCGAACGCGGAAGAGCCAGGTCTTTTCCCAGGCCATGAAGCCCTTGGGGACCAGCTCCCCTGGCAGATTCGAATCTTTCGGCGCAAGGAATTGCGGGTCGCCAAGCGTCACCATATTGCGCAAGGCCCAGGGAGAAAGAATCATCAAGCAGCCCAGAGCCATCGCCAGACTCGTCAATATCCAGCGCTTGATATCCCGGGAAATAAAGAACAAGCCGCCGAATACAAGCGCTGCCGCAACCAGCAAAATTGCTGTTTCTGGGCGAAACAGAGTTCCGGCGCCAACCAGCAACCCTGCTCCCAGCGCCGTGTACTCCACGCTGCTTCGAAGGCCCATGTGAGAATTCTTCAGGAGAAAATCAGGCTGCTTGACTCGCCGCAAGGCCAGAACGAGGACGCAAGAGGCAAGTCCCGTCCAGAAAACGGCGAACACTTCGGTCAGTGGCACCGCCGTATAGTTGGCCGTGAAGGGACACAATACCGCGAGCCACAGCGCAACCGTTCGGACTTGCCTGTTTGTGGTGACTCCCTCGGCGGGGCTCGTCAGAAGCTCCGCCAGCCGAGCGATCACCAGGCAGGCAAGCAAATCGACTGCAATCTGCGCCAACATCACCCATTTTCGCGCATCGGCCCCCGTGCGGCCGGTGATGGCGTAGAGAATTGCCAAAAATGCTGGATAGCCCGGCATCCGCAAATCCACCGGCGTAACCGCTCCGCCAACGTCCATCGCGTAGACGTGATGCTTCAGCCAGTTCGTGGCGATCTGCTCGTAAAGAACGGTGTCCCCGGAGTTGGCCGGATACTGGAGCACAAAATACAGCCGCAGGCTGAGCCCCGCGGCCAGTGCGACAAAGGTGTTCGAGAAAATTCGCTTCATCAATGCCACGCATCTTACAATAGTGAGGACGGAATCGAGCAGACGGACTCAGCCCACCCTGACGTCCCGTTCCCTGCCGTGCTACAAGACGGAAAGGTGACATGAAGGAACGTGGCCCAATCTTTTATGATGCGGAGCGTGTGCGCTGGCGTCGCACGCGCCGCGTCATGGAAGTCACTGGCGCTCTGCTCACACTGCTGCTCGCCTATTTCTTCGTGACCATCGCCGTCAGCGTCGACTTGCCCGCCGGACTGCTGCCGGATACCAAACCGAAGTACCAAGCCCTGAAAGCAAAAAAGAAGCCGGCGCCAACTCGCGAAGGCCGCCGTCGCCGCGTGGCAAACATCGGAACCGTGCCGGCAAGCTACGATCCGCTGCGCGCAGCATTTTTCGTGAGCTGGGATGCGAACAGCCTCGCCTCACTGAAAAAACATTACAAAGACATCGACCTGCTGATTCCCGAGCAGCTCCATGCCGTCTCCGCCGACGGCGCGCTGACCATCGTGGACTACGAACGCGGGCAAAACACCGTCAAGGCCACGCCCGCCGAAGCCATCTCGATTCTGAAGGACGACAAGCTGCACCAATGGATGAAGTCGTTCAATCCGCCCATCGAGCTTCCCACCATGGGCCTCATCAACAATTATGACGGCGTCGAATGGCGCATCAAGGAAATGGCGCAGATGCTGGCAAACCCTGCGTCACGGCAAAATCTGGCCAGGAATATCGTCGAATACGCCGTCGAATCCCACCAGGCCGGCATCGTCGTCGATCTTGAAGAAGTCCCTGACGCCAGCCAGCCGCACTTTCGCCAATTGGTCGGGGCACTCGCACCCGCCCTCCACTCGGCGGGTCTTAAACTCATGATTGCCCTTCCTGCGCGTGACGACGCCTACGACTACGAATTTTTCGGCAAGCAATGCGACGCCATCGTGCTCATGAACTACGATCAGCACTGGCTGACTTCCCCTCCCGGCCCCATCGCCGGACAGGACTGGTTCGTCGAAAACCTCCGCCAGGTATTCGACGTCGTTCCTCCTCAGAAGATCATCGTGGGCATTGCGAACTATGCTTACGACTGGTCGCTTGCTGCAAAGAAAGAACGCGAAGCCGCGGAGGAGTTCAGCATCCAGGAAGCTTTGTTGCACGCCGAAGAGTCTGACGCTAACATCGAATTCGACAGCAATTCTCTGAATCCACGTTACTCCTACTATGACGAGCACAGTCATGTGCACCAGGTGTGGATGCTGGACGCTGTCACCGCTTACAACCAGCTCCGCGCCAGCGAGCGATTAGGCGTGCAGGGCACCGCGCTCTGGCGGCTCGGTTCTTCGGACACTTCCTTGTGGCCGATTTGGGATGCAACCCGTCCCGACGCGGCGGCCCGGCAAAAACTCGCGGATCTCCCCCCGGGTCCGGACCTGATCCTCGAGGGCGATGGCGACATCTGGCACTTTACCGATACACCCAAGAACGGCAAACGTTCCTTCGAATATGATGCGGAGAGCGATCTTTTCACGGACGAATCTTACGACGCCATTCCGCTCTCCTATAACATCGACCGCATCGGCGCGGCGAACAAGAAAATTGCCATCTCCTTCGACGATGGGCCCGACCCCCAGTGGACGCCCAAGATCCTCGACATCCTGAAGGAAAAGAAGGCACCGGGGGTCTTTTTCGTCATCGGCGACGAAGCGAATAAAAGTCCGGATATCCTAAAGCGCGAATACGCCGAGGGTCACGAAATCGGAAATCACACTTTTACGCATCCGAGATTCGATGAGATCTCGCACACGCAGATTCGCTGGGAATTGAATCTGACGCAGCGGCTGATCGGAAGCACTCTCGGCGTGAAAACCATTCTTTTCCGTCCGCCCTACGGCATCGATCATCAGCCGGAGTATGCAGAGGAAGTAGCGCAACTTCCCCTCGTTCAAGAGATGGGGTATTTGATCGTGGGCCAGCGCATCGATCCCGATGACTGGAGCTTGCGCGACGGCAAGCCCATCCCCGCAAAGGAAATTGTCGACAGCGTCCTCAGGCAAGCGGACAGGGGCAATATCATTCTCCTGCACGACGGTGGAGGCGATCGCTCCCAGACGCTGGCGGCTCTTCCCCAAATTATCGACGTCTTGCGCGAGCGGGGATACCAGCTCGTTTCCGTTTCCGATTTGCTCAAGAAAACGCGCGCGGAAATGATGCCCGCCCTCTCCCCCGAAGAGCGCTTCGAAGCTCGCGCCGACGGATTCATTTTCACGCTTTATCAATGGTCCCGTTTTTTCATAGGCATCATTTTCATTCTCGGAATCGTCCTCGTCAGCGGCCGCACTGTAATCATCGGTCTGCTCGCTCTCATCGAGAAATTGCGCCCAGACCACGCCCTCATGCCGGACCCGCCGCCGAGCGTTACCGTCCTGATCCCCGCGCACAACGAAGAAAACGTCATCGTGCAAACCGTCAAGTCGGTGCTTCTCTCGGACTTGAAGGACTTACAGATCATCGTCGTTAACGACGGCTCTATTGATAAAACGGGTGAACTCCTCGACGCAAACTTTTCCCATGAACCGCGCGTGCGCATCATCCACCAGATGAACCGTGGAAAGGCGGCCGCCCTGAATGTCGCTATGTCCCAGGCGGAAACCGAAATTGTCGTCACCATCGACGCGGACACCGAAATCGAATCCGACGCCATCAGCAAATTGGTGCGCCACTTTTCGAATCCTACCGTTGGCGCCGTTGCTGGCAACGTCAAGGTTGGCAATCGCTCCCGCTGGCTCACCCGCTGGCAAGCGCTCGAATACATCACCAGCCAGAACATGGAGAAGCGCGCCTTCGATCTTCTCAATTGCATCACCGTCGTTCCCGGAGCCCTCGGCGCGTGGCGCAAGAAAGCCATCGAAAACGCCGGCGGCATCACCGCGGACACCGTGGCCGAAGACGCCGACCTCACCATCGCCATTCGCCGCCTCGGCTGGCGCATCAGCTACGACGAAGAAGCGATTGCCTGGACCGAAGCGCCGGATACTGCCAGCCAACTGATTCGTCAGCGTTTCCGCTGGACCTTCGGAACGCTGCAAGCTTTCTGGAAGCACGGCGACACGCTGCTGCGTCCCAAGCACGGAACGCTCGGCTGGATCGCGCTCCCCAACATTTTCATCTTCCAACTCGTGCTCCCGCTGATTTCCCCGGTCATCGATCTGATGTTCTTCGGCTCCCTGCTCCTCTGGGGGCTGGCGCAGTTCCGCATCACGCGTCTCCCACAGCTCTGGACCACCGCCGACGTCGAAAAATCCCTCTTCTTTTTCGTCGGCTTTGTGCTCATTGACATTCTCACCTGTATGGTGGCCTTCGCCCTGGAACGCAAGGAGGACTGGACACTCCTCTTCCCCGTCCTACTCCAGCGCTTCTACTATCGCCAATTGATGTACGTCGTTCTCTTCCGGTCCGTCAAGGAAGCCGTCAGCGGCCGCCCCGTCGGCTGGCGCGGCGTCGAGCGGGATTTTCCCCCGCCGCCGCCCAAAGCTCCGCCCCAGCCTGCCCCCGCCGAAGGCAATTGAGCCTGCTCACGCCTTCGAAACGCGGGCGTCTGATTCCTTGGGGCCGTGGACATGTCCTCAAACGTCACACGCCGTGCTTTCTTGAAGACCTCCGCCGCGACCGGCGCGAGTCTGCTTCTCCCTTTCTTTCTTTCCGGGAACCCACGAAAAACCAGGAATTCAGACCCTTCTGCAGCCGCCCCGTTTTCGCCCAGCACCTGGCTGGAACTCGACTCCGACGGCGGCGCAAAAATCTGGTGTGGCAAATCCGAAGTGGGCCAGGGCGTTCGCACCGCTCTCCCTATGCTCGTCGCGGAAGAACTTTGCTGCGATTGGCGCCGCGTGCAAGTCGTTCAAGCCGACCTCGATCCCAAGTACGGCGATCAGCTCACCGGCGGCAGCCTTAGCGTTCGAACTTCCTACGAAAATCTGCGCAAAGCCGGCGCCGCCGCTCGCGAAATGCTCATCTCCGCCGCAGCCATCGAATGGAACGTCCCTCATTCCGAATGTCATGCGGAAAATAGTTCCGTGCTTCATGCCAGCACGTCCAGAAGTTTTGCCTACTCGCAACTCTTCGCCGCCGCGGCACAAATTCAACCTCCTGCCGATCCTCCGCTTAAAAATCCCTCCGGCTTTCGAATCGTCGGCAAACCGACTCTCCGCACCGACACGCCGCAGAAAATAAACGGCGCCGCGCGCTTCGGCATTGACACGCGCGTTCCCGGAATGCTCATCGCCTCCGTGGAGCGCTGCCCTGTCTACGGTGGCACCGTTCGAACTTCCAATGCCGAAAAAGTCCGCAGCATGCCCGGTGTCCGTGCCGTCATTGAACTGAAGCCTGCTCATCTGACTCATCAATTCGGCGACGAGTCCGGCCCCGGCAGCCGCAACTATTCCTGCGCAGGCGTCGCCGTGCTCGCCGATTCCACTTGGGCCGCAATGCAAGCCCGCAAAGCTCTTGCTGTCGAGTGGAACGAACCCGAGCACACGCAGGAAACCACCGCCAGCCTGCGCGAAAAATTCGTGAAGCTGGTTTCCTCTGAAGGCACCGTGTTGCGCAGCGATGGCGACTTCGAGAAGGCCCACGCCAGCGCGTCAAAAAAGCTCGAAGCGATTTACGAAGTCCCCTTCCTGGCGCACGCCACCATGGAACCTCCGAATTGCACCGCTCATTTTCGCGATGGCGGATGCGAGCTCTGGGCGCCCACACAGATTCCTGGCGCCGCCGCGGAGTCCGTCGCTCAGGCACTGGGCATTCCCCGCGAGCGCGTCAAAGTCCACGTCACCTTCATCGGTGGAGGCTTTGGCCGCCGCCTTATTCAAGACTACGCCGTCGAAGCCGCTTTGATCTCCCGCGATGCTCATGCCCCTGTCCAGGTCGTCTGGACGCGTGAAGATGACATTCGCCACGATTTTTATCGTCCCGCCGCGTACCATCATCTCCACGCCGGCCTCGATCCGCGGAACAATCTAATCGCCTGGCGTCATCGCGCCACCTCGCCCTCCATCGACATTTTCTACAACGGCACCGGCATCTCGCCGCGCGGCGCCGCGCAATTGGACGGTTCCAGCTTCCCCGCTTTCGGCGTTCCCCATCTCCGTCTCGAATTTGCCGTCGCGGATTCCGGAATGCCTCTCGGTTACTGGCGCTCCGTCGAAAACTCCGGCAATCAATTCGTCATCTCGAGTTTTTTTGACGAAGCTGCCGCCGCCGCGGGCCGCGCCCCGGTTGAATTCTTGCTTGCCGTGCTCGGTCCAGCGCGCAAGATCGATCTGGGCGGTGACCGTGGCGTAATCGACATCGGCCGCCGTCGCCGCGTCATCGAGCTGGCAGCCGAAAAATCAAATTGGGGCAAACCGCTACCGAAGGGCGCTGGCCGCGGAATCGCCGCTCATTTTGGTTACGGCAGCTACGTCGCGCAAGTCGCCGAAGTCTCCTGCGATTCCTCGAACGGCAGCATTCGAATCCATCGCGTTACCTGCGCCATCGACTGCGGCCTGGCCATCAACCCGCTCGGCGTCCAAGCCCAGATGGAAGGCGCCATTAATTTCGGCCTCGCTGCCGCTCTCAAGAGCGCCATCACCGTGAACCGCGGCCGCGTCGAACAGAGCAATTTTCACGACTACGAAGTTCTGCGTATGAGCGACGCCCCGGCCGCCATCGATGTTCACATTGTGCCCAGCACCGGGCCTCCGGGCGGTTGCGGTGAGCCCGGCGTGCCTCCGATTGCCGCGGCTCTCGGCAACGCCATTTTCGCGGCCACCGGCAAACGCATCCGGCGGCTGCCTATTCGGGCCGCCGATTTGCGGGCCACATGAACGAGTTTCTGTAGATTTTCATCCATGCCCCGAATTGTTGTAGGATATTCGTCTGCTGGAGGGAGGTTTCCATGGCCATCACTTTCACTCTGAACGGCAAGCCCCAATCCGTCGAAGTCAGCCCGGACATGCCGCTGCTCTGGGTGCTTCGCGACACCCTGAACATGACCGGCACGAAATTCGGCTGCGGCATGGCGCTATGCGGCGCTTGCACCGTGCATATCAACGGCGAAGCCACGCGCTCCTGCATCACCGCGATTTCCAGCGTCGCCGGCAAGAAAGTCACCACCATCGAAGGACTTTCCGCCGACGGCAGCCATCCCGTGCAGCAGGCCTGGATGGAAGAAGACGTTCCGCAGTGCGGTTACTGCCAGTCCGGGCAGATCATGTCCGCCGTAGCGCTGCTTTCCAAAAAACCCAAGCCCACCGACGCCGACATCGACGAGGCCATGAGCGGCAACATCTGCCGCTGCGGCACCTATCAGCGCATTCGCAAAGCCATTCACCGCGCCGCCTCCATGCCGGCCGGCAAGGCCAAGTCCGCCTGATTATTTCGAAACCGTTCCGGCCGCAAAAAAGTTTCTGAGGTGCACCATGGCGATAGCTCCCGTTGTAAACCGTCGTGATTTCCTGAAGAAAAGCGCCGCGGGTGGAACGGCGCTGATGATCGGTTTCTATCTCCCTGCCGGTGCGCACGCGCAGGATGCTCCGCAGCAGGAAAAGAAACCACCCAATCCGTTCAATGCCTGGGTGCGCATCACTCCCGACAATCATGTCACTTTAATTCTCGGCAAGTCCGAGATGGGCCAGGGCATCATGACCGCCCTGCCCATGATTCTCGCGGAAGAACTCTATCTCGATTGGAAGAACGTAAACATTGAACAAGCGCCGACCAATCCCAACATTTATGACCACGGCACGGGCGGCAGCGGCAGCGTCTCTGGCTCCTGGTTGCCCATGCGCCAGGCTGGAGCGGCTGCGCGTGAAATGCTGATCTCCGCCGCCGCGGCGCGCTGGAACGTAAATCCCAATACCTGCGTGGCGAAAGACGGCGGCGTGCTCCACGGGGCGCGCAAGAATTTTCTGACCTACGGCGAACTCGTTAAGGATGCGTCCAAGCTGCCCGTCCCAGATTTCAAAACGGTCCCGCTCAAGAATTCGGACACTTTTACGATCGTCGGGCACGACACGCGGCGCTTTGAAGCGCGGGATAAGGCCACCGGCACGGCGAAGTTCGGCATCGATTCGCGCATGCCCGGCATGCAATTCGCAGTCATTGCCCGCTGCCCCGTATTTGGCGGCAAGCTGAAATCCTTTGACGCTGCAAAAAGCAAAGCAGTTCCGGGAGTTAAGGACGTTATCACCATCGATCCCGTCGGCCCGGGCGCCTTCACGGCCGGTGGAGTTGTCGTGCTCGCCGACAATTCCTGGGCCGCCATCCAGGGCCGCAAAGCGCTGCAGATCACTTGGGACGAAGGTCCCGCCGCCTCGGAATCCACGGATTCGCTGCGCAAGCAGTTTCTGGATAATGCTGCCAAGCCCGGTAAAGTCGTCCGCAACGACGGTGACGCGGATGCGGCGTTCTCCGCTGCCACGAAAAAGGTCGAAGCCACCTACGAATTTCCCTTTGCCTGTCACGCTACCATGGAGCCGATGAATTGCACCGTGCACATCCGTCCCGACGGCGCGGAAGCGTGGATTCCCACTCAGGCCCCGCAGTGGGCGCAGGAAATCATCGCGAAAGT
>WNFT01008383.1_pt1 | contig 17447 bp, 13 predicted proteins | sample 5400191 | NCBI WGS metagenome assembly WNFT01 (sample SAMN13153359, study PRJNA577476) | soil metagenome | isolation source: 80 cm saprolite under Madrone tree | place: USA:California | collected 2016-06-14 | reverse complement strand
AGAGGATCCGGCGCGTGTGGACGGCCTCATACGCCGGGCTTCGTGCCTCGCCGCACAGCATGTCGAGTCCTGGCGCACTGAAGCGCTCGAGGAGCCGCCCTTGGGCGACGGGCCCTCGTGGCCGGCTCAACCGATAAGGAGTCTGGTCGAGCCCATCGACGCACACGGTGTTGTGAGCGGCGGTCCCCTTGAACCAACGACGCCAGTTCGGCGGCTCCTCGGAATACGTGTATCGCCCGGGATCGACGACGAGGGGGCGGCCGCCGCCTGAGATCTCGACGTTCAACAGGTCATAGTGGCCATGCCCTCCGTCGCCGACGGGGCCGCAATCGAAGATGAGAAAACGTTCCTCGCGAAAGGGGGTCTTCCCTGAGCCCCAGCCACTGCGCTGGACGAAGTAGCCGCCCTCGACGAAGCTCGCATGGCAGCGGCGGGGCGGTGTCCCGCGTGCGCCGGCCGTCGCGCCGTAGAGGAAATCGGGACGGGCGAGGAGGGACGCGGCGAGCTCGAGGAGGTCCGCGTAGCTGCCTGTATCGGCGTCCGAGAGGGCTGGAATCGCGCCGTCGGGCCGATGGCAGTGGAGCGCGAACTCACACGCACGCGCGAGACGGTCGTCATAACCGTCCGGGAAGTCAACCCCGAACCGGCGTCCGTTCTCCCTGGCCGCCAGGAACGTCCGCAGCGCGATCAGATGGTAGTGCGTCGAGCTCTCCCGGTGAACGCCGTCCTCACGGATATCGGTCAGGAGGTTTTCGTGCAGCTCGCGAACGGAGAAGTCGAGCAGCTCTCCGGCGTTCGGAAGGTCCGGGAGTGTCAGCGACGCCACGAACAGCGCGTAGAGCTCCAGCGTCCGGTGGTTTCGCTCGCGTGTGAGGTGGTCTCGCAGATAACCGACTTGATCGGCGAGGCTTCCCAGGATCGTGTCAGCCGCGCCCGCAGAGAACCCAGGGAACGCGGGCGCGGCCGCGAAGCGGTTCCACGCGTAGATCCAGTTCTGGACGCGCCGTCCGGTGACGTCACTGTTGTCGCGGTCCACGGGAACCTGTCGGATCCAGGAGAGGACGAGGCGTTCCCAGGTGTGGAGGAACTTCGGATCTCCGGTCTCAACGAACGCATCGGCGAGATCCAGTCCGTAGTAGAACTTGGACCACTCGATCCGCCATTCCTTGTCCGGGGGAAATTCGGCACCGAGCCAGTCCGGCTCGAGGCCGAGGTCGAGCGTGATCCCTGCCTCGGTGAAGCGTCCAAGGCAGACGGCCTCGGCCCGGCCGCGATCCCGGTAGGCGTGCTCGATCACGCAGAAAATCGGACGCAGGCGAGGCTCGCTGCGGACTGCGGGCTCTGCGCGGACGATCATCCGACATTCTTTCTGCCAACGGCAGGGGAGAACAGCGTGACCAGTTGCTGGGCCAGCGCGTCACCGTCGAACCGGGTGCGCGCCATGGCCTGCCCCTCGTGCGCGAGGCGGCTGGCCAGGGCGGGATCCTTGTGAAGGCGAATGAGTGCCGTGGCGAGCGCCTCGGGATCATCGCAGGGAACCAACAGGCCGTTGACACCGTCGGTGATGAGCTCCGGGATCCCGGAGATCCCCGTGGAAACGACGGGGAGCCCGCAGGCCATCGCCTCGACCAGGACGTTAGGGATTCCGTCACGGTCCCCGTCGGACAGCACGCGGCAAGGGAGGCAGAAGACCGTCGCCCGTGCGTACTGCTCGTACAGGTCCGCTGGAGCCAGAGGCCCAGTCAGTCGCACGACCGCCTCAAGCTCGAGAGCAGCGATTCGACGTCTGATCTCGGGAGCGTGCTCGCCGTCGCTGCCGACGATCGCTGCAGTGAAGAAGACGCCGCGCCGGCGGAGGATGCCGCACGCCTCGACGAAGACGTCAAACCCTTTCTTGGGCACGAGGCGGCCGACCCCGAGGATTCGAAGGACGCCGTCGGGAGCCCGCCGGCTCGCCCTCGCCAGCAGCTCGGTGAAGTCGGTGTTCACACCGTGGTAGACACAGTGCACCGGGGTTCCGTTGGCAATCCGCTGGAGGTGGCGCCGGTTCGCATCAGTGCAGGTCACCGCGAAGCGTGCCGCGGCGAGCTTCCTCGTCAGGAGCCCCCCGGGATTGAGTCCTTCTTGATAGATGTCCTTGGCGTGGCCCGTGAATGAGAACGGCAGCCCGGTGATCAACGACGCCAGCCACGTGATCGTGGTCGATCCGTGACCATAGTGCGCGTGCAGGTGGCGGACGTCGGATCGCCGACGGAGGTGGTCGGCGAGCGCCACCGCCTGTAAGAACTCCTTGATGTAGACCTTCTTCTCCAGCGGCCAGAGGGTGCGACTCGTCCTGACAGTTTGGGCGATCGCGGCGGCCGCCGCGCGGACGATCCCAGCCGGGCGCCACCACGACACGCGGACCAGCGCGGGCACGAAGCGCCAGAGGTTCATCGCCAGCCAGCGGCTGAGCGGGACGGCCGACACCGGGGTCGTCGTGGGCAACTGCTCGGGAACGGCGCGAATCCGATCGACGACCGCATGGCGTGGGTGACGATCGTCCTCCTCCACCGGCTTGGTGACGAAGAGAAGGAGGCTCATCCCGGCCTGCTCGAGCCGGTGGATCTCGCTGGCGATGAACGGCTCGGAGGCGCGCGGAAACGCCTTGAGCACGTAGGCGACCGAGCCGCCCTGGGAGCGCGGAGCGTGTCCATTGGTTTCGAGCGGCCAGCGTCCATTGGTGTCACGCATGGATGGTCTCGATCGCGCGGCAGAACTGATCCGTACAGCGTCGCAGGTCGTACGCGTGTTCCACCCAGCGGCGGCCCTCGGCACCCAGTCGCTCGCCGAGGTCGGGCCGGCTCGCCAGGCTCGTCAGCGCGTCGGCGAGTGCGGTCACGTCTCGAGGCGGCACGAGGATTCCGGTCTTCTCGGGAATGACGGCGTTGGGGATCGCGGCGATGGCGCTCGCGACGACGGGCCGCTGACTGGCGAGTGCCTCGAGGACCACGTTCGGGAGCCCGTCCCGGTCGCCGCTCGAGTCCGCCACCGACGGAACGACGACCACGTGGGCGTTCGCGTACAGATCCGGCATGTCGGCGTGCGTTCTGCCGCCGCACAACGTAACGCGGTCGCCCAGGGCACCGACGGCGATGGCCGCCGCGAGCCGCTCTCGCTCGGGGCCCTCCCCGACGATCTGAAGGCGGAAGGGAAGCGCAAGGCGGGCGACGGCGGCCAGAAGGACGTCGAAGCCCTTCTTCTCGACGAGGCGCCCGACCGCCAGGAGTCGCAGAGGCTGACGTACGGGCAGTGGGCGCGGCTCGAAGCGCTCGAGGTCCACGCCGTGGGGGACCACGCGAATTCGATTTCCGCCGAAGCTCAAGTCCTGGGCAACGTCGGTGTTACACGCGATCACTCCGGCGGCTCGGCGAATGCGGGTCGTCAGCGTGTCGCGGTCCACTTTTCGAGCGTCGCGGGCGTGGACGCTGAAGCTATAGGGCACACCGAGTCGTCGAGCGACATTCGACGCCACCTCGGCCGGCGTGTGGGCGAAGTAGGCGTGGATGCCCCGGATGATGCGTCCCGTCAGCCGCGCGGTCACCGCCGCCGCCTGCTCGTCCGGTCGGCCGGGCGCCAGCACTTCCAGCCGATGCAGCAAGCGCTCGCTTCCGGGCTGGGGGCTCAGGCCATCGCCCGGTTTTGTCGCGAAGATTCCCGCGAGCAAGCCGGAATTCTCCAGGGCCAGCAACTCGTTCAACGCAAAGGTCTCCGAGCGTCGTGGAAAGCCGCTCGTGATCACGACGACGCCTTGGCCTTGCCCCCTCACCCGGCCCGGACCTCGAGCAGCGAGCGGACGTGCTCGCGAATTCTGGGCAGACCCTCCATGTCGATGGGAAACGCGGGGGGAGGCGGGGCGGCGAGCGCGGTCAGAACTCGTGACAGGAGGACCTCGGGCCCAAGCTCCTCGGGTTCCACGAGGCCGAAATATCCGCGTTCGGCGAGGAGGCGTGCGCGAATGAGCTGTTCACGCACCGGCTCGGCCCGGGGCACGAGCACCGCGCGGAGGCCGAACGAAAAGAGCTCGCACACGGTGTTGTATCCGGCCATCGACACGACGACGTCGGCCTCGGCGTAGCGCTGGGAGAGATCCGCCTCGAAATCGACGAACGTGACATCGGCGAGGTACCCGAACCGCGACCGCAGCACCGCGCGACGCTCGCCCGCCATCTCGGGACCAAAGACGACGGTGGTCTGGAGAGCGAAGCGGCGGGGGAGACTCACCAGTCCCTCGAGATAGGCTTCGATCATCGCGCTGCCGTCCCCACCACCACCCGTTGTCACCAGAACGTGGGGCGGCCCGCCGTTTCGGTGCACCGTCGTCACCGGCCGCTTGAGGTACCCGCAGAAGCGGGTCTTTCGCGCGATCGTCTCGGGGAACTCGTACTCGGCGATGGGATCGAAGATCTCCCTGGTGCCGTAGATCCAGACCTCGTCGTAGTACTGCTCGATCGTCTCGAAGACCTGCGCACCCCGGAACGAGGCCCGCGTGCGCTCCGGCTCGTCGAGAATGTCTCGGACACCCACGACGAGTTTCGTCGCGCGCCGGCACCGGCGCAGCGCCTGGAGCGTTCCGATCAGCTCGCCGCCGACGCCCCCCGGCCGTTTGTCGACGATCATCAGGTCCGGATCGAAGCCGAGCACGGTGCGTTTGAGGATCGCGCTCCGTGTGTCCCGGACTTCGTCGACGCAGGCGGAGAGGAACCGCGGCTCATAGCGGTCCGCCGTTGTGCGGTCGACGCACGGGATCTTGACGTAATCGACCCGATCGGGAATCCGAAAGGCGTGGATCATGGGTGAGCCGGTCACGATGAGAACCGCCGCATCCGGATACTGGTCGACCAGTGTTTCGGACAACAGGAGAGTTCGGCGTATGTTGCCGAGCCCGAAGGTGTCGTGCGAATAGAGGAGGATCTTGGGTTGCGACGTGCTGCGGGCGCGAGGACTGTGACCGTTCTGCGATGACGCGTTCGGTACGATAGCGAGCTCGGGCACCACGGCGTTGTCATTCCTCACGGTGGTCTTCTCTCCAAGCCCCGATTGGGCTCCGGGCGAACTGTTGGCCGACCCGAGCATCCGGTGAGGCAAGCCGGATCAGATTGCATTGTCGGAAAAGTTAACAATCGCCCGCTCTGCCGCCTCGTTCGCTAAGCAAGGAGCAAGAACTTGGCCAAGCCACGGGGGCCAGAATTGCCGCCGTAAGCGCGTAGAAAGACGACGCCCACCGTCGTGGCGTCACGCGGCGTCTTACGTCCCGGGGGTTTTCGGCTTGGCGATTTCCCCCAGTGGGTGATTTCCCTACGTACGAACGATAGATATCACGCATGCGGAGGTCGCCATGTACGCTCCGGCTCGCTCACTCATGGCGTGGCCTCTCTTCCTCACGACTGAACGCGCGCGAGCGCGTGCCCATCGCCGGACGGGGAGGCCTGCGACGCCCAAGCCCGGAGGGCAGCCGGCCGCACGCTCGCGAGCATCGCGCGATGATCCGGCAAACCTCATTCGCGCCGGCGTCTTGCGGTATGTCCAGAACACCTACGAGCGTTGCCCGTGGCGCAACCCCGACGCCCAGGTCCGCCATCTGCTCGAGGATGTCTCGCGACACGGGATCGGGCGCTTCAGGACGAAGGGTTTCTACAATTAGCTGCTGCTCCGCACCCTCTGGTATGACGAGGTCTTCAACCGCGCGGTCTCCGATGGAGTGGGTCAGATCGTGATCATCGGAGCCGGAACGGACACCCGAGCCTATCGATTCAGGGCCGTGTTGCACCGAAACCGTGTGCGGGTCATCGAGTGCGATGTCCCCGAGGCCATTCGCGCGAAGCGACGAAGCGCGAGGAACCTCGAGGCGGCGAACGTACGCTACGCCGGCCTGGACATCCACTCCACGCGCCCGTCGACGTGGGCCGCGAACGCCGACTACTCACGCTCGATCAAGACACTGTTCCTCATCGAGGGGGTGACGCCCTACGTTCGCGAACGAGCGTTTCGCGCGTGGTTGGGGTTCCTGGCTCGCACATCCGGCGAGGGCAGCCTGTTCGCCTGCGACTACAAGGTTCCAGGTGCTGACGACGACTTCGGAAAGATCAGAGGCCGGAGAACGATGCGCATGAGCCGAGCTCGCGTGCACGCGTTTCACCGGGCCCTGGGACTGCACGTGGTCGCGGTGATGGGCTCTCGCGGGCTGAAGCGTCGCTACTCGACCAGAACGGCGGCCTCGAGGCCCGTCTCGCCATCAAACCCTGACGGGGCCGCGTGCGCTGCGCCGCCTCTGTCCACCTGACCCACATCTGTCCACCGGACCCAACGCGCCGATTTCGATGATGAACGTCAGGATCACGTTTTTACTTGACGACCCCTAGATTCTGAGTGGTAGATTCCCGCCTACCACAAGATATAGTTGTCTTGAGGGCTGCCGCCTCGAGGAAGGAGGTTCGCCTTCCCAACGGTGAAACCGCCTCGAAAAGCCCTCAGAGGAAGGAGTCGGGATGTTGCCTGAAACCCGTCCGTCGAAGGTCGGTAAGTGGACCGAGCCCGCGCGGAGAGTGCTCCGCGAGCGTTACCTCAGCAGGAAGGACGGCGAGGTGACGGAGACGCCGGAGGAAATGTGCTGGCGGGTGGCGACGTCCATTGCGGCGGGCGAAGCGCGGTACGGACGCACCCCGGCAGCGGTCCGTGAGATCGCGGAGGCCTTCTACGACATGATGGTGGAGGGCGAGTTCCTGCCGAACTCCCCCACGCTCATGAACGCGGGCAAGGGCAACGGGCTTCAGTACTCGGCCTGCTACGTGCTGCCCGTGGGTGACTCCATGGAGGAGATCTTCGACTCCGTGAAGGCCGCGGCGATCATTCACAAGAGCGGCGGCGGGACGGGATTCGCGTTCTCCCGCTTGCGTCCGAAGGACGACCTCGTCGCCTCGACCGGCGGTCGCGCGTCCGGCCCCGTCTCGTTCCTGCGCGTGTTCAACAGCGCGACGGAGGCCGTGAAGCAAGGCGGCACCAGACGCGGCGCCAACATGGGGATCCTCAAGGTCGACCACCCCGACATCCTCGAGTTCATCGAGTGCAAGCTGGACGGTGGCATCACCAACTTCAACATCTCGGTCGCGGCCACCACCGCCTTCATGGAGGCCCTCGAGCGCGGCGAGGATTACAATCTGGTCAATCCTCACACGGGCGCGATCGTGCGCCAGCTCTCGGCGCGCGAGGTCTTCGGGCGGATCGTCTCGGCGGCCTGGCGCACGGGCGATCCCGGGATGGTCTTCCTCGATCGGATCAACGCGAGCCCGGCCAACCCGACGCCGGAGATCGGCCAGATCGAGGCGACCAATCCGTGCGGCGAGCAACCCCTGCTGCCGAACGAGGCGTGCAATCTCGGCTCGCTCAACGTCTCCAAGTTCGCGCGGCGGGCCGAGAACGGTGAGATGACGATCGACTGGGACGAGATGGAGCGCGTGGTGCGGCTCGCCGTGCGTTTCCTGGACGACGTCATCGAGATGAACCCGTACCCGCTGGCGGTGATCGACAAGACCGTGAAGGACAACCGGCGGATCGGCCTCGGCATCATGGGCTGGGCCGACGTGCTGTTCCTCCTCGGCGTGCCGTACGACAGCAAGGAAGCCACCGACCTCGCCGATCGCTTGATGTCCTTCGTCAAGGAGAAGTCGCACGACCAGTCGGCCAAGCTGGCCGAGGAACGCGGGCCGTTCCCGAACTGGGCGCAGTCCATCTACAAGGACGCGCGGCCGATGCGGAACTCCACCGTCACCACGATCGCGCCCACCGGCACGATCTCGATGATCGCGGGGTGCTCGTCGGGCGTCGAGCCCATCTTCGCCCTGGCCTTCGAGCATCGGGTCAAGCAGTCCGACGGTGAGCGCGTGCTGACCTTCGTCAACGAGACGTTCGAGGCGATCGCGCGAGACCAGGGCTGGTTCTCCGACGCACTGATGCAGGAGATCGCCCGCCGCGGGACTCTCCACGGCATTCCGGGCGTTCCCGAGCAGGCCCAACACGTCTTCAAGACCTCGCACGAGATCGGCTTCGAGTGGCACGTCCGGCACCAGGCCGCGTTCCAGCGTTCCACCGACAATGGCGTGTCCAAGACGATCAACCTGCCCAACGGCGCGAGCGAAGCCGATGTCGCCAGCGCCTACCGGCTGGCGTGGGAGCTCGGCTGTCTCGGCATCACCGTGTTCCGTGACGGCTGCAAGGGCGAGCAGGTGCTGAACGTCGGCGTCGGCGCCAAGAAGGACAAGGCGGCTCCCGCCGCGCCGCCGATGGCGGCCATGGTGATCAAGCCCCGCCCGCACAGCCTCAAGGGCACGACGTACCGGATGGAGACACCGATCGGGACGGCGTACATCACGATCAACGAGACGAAGGAAGGCGAGGCCTTCGAGGTCTTCGCCCAGGTCGGCAAGGGCGGCTCTGAAACGATGGCCGTTGCCGAGGCCCTCGGCCGGCTGATTTCGCTCACGCTGAGGCTCCCTTCGCCGCTTTCGGCTCAGCGCCGGCTCGAGGAGGTCATCAGCCAGCTCTCGCGCATCGGCGGCGCCCAGCCGACGGGCTTCGGGCCGTCGAAGATTCTTTCACTGCCCGATGCCATCGCCCGGACGCTAGCCGAGCACATCGGTCAGGTGAAGGTGGCGGAGGCTGCGCCGTCGACACCGGCCAACGGCAAGAAGGCCATCGGCGATCTGTGCAAGGAGTGCGGCCAGGCGACGTTCGTGTACGAGGAAGGCTGCAAGAAGTGCCTGAGCTGTGGCTTCAACGAGTGCTGAGCTGCGAGCGGCACTCGGCGCCAGTTTCTTATCGCCTGTGATTATGAACAACGGGGGGAGCGAGACGCTCCCCCCGTTTGCCCCCCTGGTTTGCGCTGCGTTCCGACATCACTTCCTGGAGTCGGGTGACGAGCGGGAAGGGAAGTCCTACGCGGCTCGCCTTCGATTCGGCGACAAGACCTCGAGGCCGATCGAGTTCGATTACAAAGAAGTTGCCGACAACCGCGGCAGCCTGGCGTGGGGCCGATCGATGGCCGAGCGCACGCGTGCGCTCGCGCGCGAGCTGACCGGCTCCTGATCCCGGCCGGGACCGCGATTCTGCCGCCGCCCCGCTGGATTCGCAGCGGGGACCTCAACGGATTTCTCGGGCTCGCCCTCGACAACATCACCCAGCTCGTCATCCTCGCGGGCGTGCTCATCGGCGTCTTTCAGTTCCCGGCGGACCTCGTGCTCTACCGCATGGTCCCGGGCACGGCGCTCGGCGTCCTCGTGGGCGACCTCGCCTACACGTGGCTGGCGCTCCAGCTGATGACCCGGACCGGACGTGACGACGTGACCGCGATGCCGTTCGGCATCGACACGCCCACGTTGTTCGCCATGGTGTTCGGGGTGGTGGGGCCCGTGAAGATGGCCACGGGAGACGCCATGCTCGCGTGGAAAGTCGGCATGGGCGTGACCATCGCCATCGGCCTGGTCAAGACCGTGCTGAGCTTCGCCGGGGATTTCGCCCGACGCGTCGTCCCACGGGCGGCGCTCCTCGGCTCCATCGCCGGGATTGCGATTCTGCTGATCGCCTTTCTCCCGGCGCTCAAGGTCATGCGGGATCCGCTCGTCGGCCTGCCGACGCTGACGATTCTGCTGGTGGCGCTTCTCGGTCGCGTGAGGATGCCCTGGGGTCTGCCCGGCGCGTTCGTCGCCGTGGTCGCGGGCGCGGCCATCTTCTGGCTGCGCGGTGCATGGACGGGGGAGACTCACGGCCCAGCGCTCGGCGCACTGAGGTTGGCGGTGCCGTGGCCCACACTGGCCTGGCTCGACGCGCTTCCCGAAACGGCCGGGTACTTGAGCGTGGCGCTGCCGTTCGCGCTCGTGACCGTGATCGGTGGGATCGACAACACCGAATCGGCGGCGGCGGCCGGCGACGAGTACCACGCTCGCGACATCCTGCTCACCGAAGCCCTCGCGACGATCGTGGCGGGGCTCTGCGGCGGCGTCGTACAGAACACTCCCTACATCGGACATCCAGCCTACAAGGCGATGGGCGCGCGGGCGGGGTACACGCTCGTGACCGGGCTCGTCATCGGCGTTGGCGCAGCCCTCGGCGTGCTGTCGAGGCTCGTCGCCGTGCTTCCGGAAGCCGCGGTCGCGCCGATCCTGATCTTCATCGGCCTGGAGATCACGGCCCAGGCATTTCACGCGTCGCCTCGTCATCACGGGCCCGCCGTCGCGCTGGCCTTCGTTCCGGTGGCCGCGACGGTCGTCGTCATCGAGGCGGGCAGCCTGCTCGGGGCGCTCGGGCGATCGCCGGCCGACTTCCGAGGGGACGGGGCGCTCATGTGGCAAGCGCTGCTCGTGCTCGGGAACGGCTTCATCCTCACCGCCGTGCTGTGGGCCTGGACACTCACGGCGATCTTGGACGGCCGGACATACGTGGCGGCGGCCCTGCTGGCTGCGGGGAGCCTCGCCGCGCTCTGCGGCCTCATCCACTCGCCGTTGCCCAGCGGCGCTCTCTTCCTGCCCTGGTCGCCGCCACGGCCGATCACCGTGCAGCTGGCCGGTGCGTACGGTGTGGCGGCCGCGATCTGTTGGATGGCGGCGGTGCGACAACGCGGTAAGATCACAATGTGAAGCTCGGGTCGACTGCCGCGTGACCGCGCTCCGCGTCGCCATCATCGGAGCCGGCCCCGCCGGCTACTACGCCGCCGACCACCTTCTCCGCCAGGATGCCGTGCCGGTCGACGTGGACCTCTTCGATCGCCTGCCGACGCCGTACGGGCTCGTTCGTCTCGGCGTCGCGCCCGACCACCAGAAGATCAAGTCGGTGACGGCTGCATTCGACAAGGTCGCCGCCAATCCGCGTTTCCGATTCTTCGGGGGCGTGGAACTGGGGCATCACGTCACGGTCGACGACCTGCGACGTCACTACCACCAGATCCTCTATTCGACGGGCGCCCAGACCGATCGTCGGATGGGCATTCCCGGCGAGGATCTGGTCGGCAGTCACCCGGCGACGGAGTTCGTCGCCTGGTACAACGGCCACCCCGACTACCGTGATCATGTCTTCGACCTCTCGGCGGAACGCGCGATGGTGGTGGGCGTGGGCAACGTCGCCGTCGACGTGGTGCGCATCTTGTGTCGCTCGCCCGAGGAGCTGGCGGCGACCGACATCGCCGACCACGCGCTGGAGGCGCTCCGCCACAGCCGTGTCCGCGAGGTCTACCTGCTGGGGCGTCGCGGCGCCGCCCAGGCGGCCTTCACGAATCCCGAAATCAAGGAGCTGGGGGAGCTGCCCGACGCCGATTTGATCGTGCGGCCGGAGGAGGTCGAGCTCGATCCCGTGTCGCGGGCCGCCCTCGAGGCGTCGCCGGACCGCGCCACCACCAAGAAAGTGGAGATCCTGCAGGAGTACGCACGCCGTGCCCCGACGGGGAAGCGCAAGCGCCTGTTCGCGCGTTTTCTCGTCTCGCCGGTAGAAGTGCTCGGCGACGCCAAGGGTCACGTCCGGGCGCTTCGGCTCGTGAAGAACCGTCTCGAGGCCAGCGACCGCGGTCCGCAAGCCAAGCCGACCGGCGAGATCGAGGAGATCCCGGCCGGGCTCGTGTTTCGTTCCGTCGGCTACCGAGGCGTCGCGCTCCCGGGCGTGCCGTTCGACGAGCGGTCCGGCGTGATCCTCAACGACAAGGGCCGGGTGCTGGACCCGGCGACGAAGCGCCCGCGTGCCGGCGAATACACGGCGGGCTGGATCAAACGCGGCCCGAGCGGTGTTATCGGAACGAACAAGCCGGATGCGGGCGAGACCGTCGCGCTCATGCTCGAGGATGCCAAGGCGGGGTCGACGCTGCATCCGCCGGCGTCCGATCGCGCGGCGATCGAGCGGTTGGTCCGGGAGCGTCAGCCCCGTTGCGTGTCGTACCCCGACTGGAAGATGCTCGATCGGCTCGAAGTCGAGCGGGGCCGCCCGAGCGGCCGTCCACGCGTAAAGTTCTGCACGGTCGAGGAGATGCTCAAAGCACTCGGCCGGTGAATAGGTTCTTGATTCCTCACGTCGCACGTGTGTAAATGGCGTCGATTGCGTGTGTGAATACCATCACTATCCCGGAGGAGGGCTCATGAGGACGGGGGCGAAGTGCGTGGTTGCCGTAGCGGCGACCCTGTTCGTGGCCGGCGCTGCCGTGGTCTCGGCGCAGCCCGAGTGGAAGGCGCCAGCGGACGCGAAGGCGATGAAGAATCCGTCGCCCAAGGATCCCAAGTCCATTGCCGAGGGCAAGAAGCTCGCAGAAACGAACTGCGCGACCTGTCACGGCCCGGAAGGGAAGGGCAACGGCCCTGCCGCCGCCGCGCTGCCGCCGCCCAAGCCCGCCGACTGGACCTCGGCCAAGGTGAAGAGCGAACCCGACGGCGATATCTTCTGGAAGATCTCCAACGGGCGCGGGGCCATGCCGCCCTGGAAGCATCTCCCGGACAAGGATCGCTGGGCGTTGGTGAACTACATCCGCAGTCTCCAAAAGTAGGGGTCGCGCCCGGATCGAGCCTTCGACGCCCTGTTCGGGAGGATCGTGGCCTCCCGACAGGGCGTCGTCGTCAGATGCGACTCGCCACCATCGACCTCGGCACCAACACGGTCCGCCTGCTCGTCGCCGACAGTGCTGCAGCTGGCCGCTGGACGACCGTCGTGCAGGATCAGCGCGTCACCCGACTCGGCGAAGGCCTCCGCGCGAGTGGTCGTCTCGCCGAGACGCCGATGAATCGGACGGCCGCGACGGTGACCGAATACGCACGGCGGGCGAGGGAGGCAGGCGCCGGCGCGCTCAGGATCATCGCGACGAGCGCGGTGAGAGACGCCGCCAACGGGCGTGAGTTCGCGATCGCCGTCGAGCGCGCGAGTGGCCAGGCGGTCGAGATCGTGAGCGGTGAAGAGGAGGCGCGGTTGACCATCCGCGGCATCGTCGCCGGCCTCGGTACGGCGCAGGGACGGCTGCTGGCCTTCGACATCGGCGGCGGGAGCACCGAGTACATCCTGGCGCACGCCGGGCGAGTCGAGACGGCCATCAGCTTGCGGCTCGGCGTGGTGCCGCTCAGCGAGCGCTTCCCATGTCCGATGCGCGTGGACGTGGATCGTTATCGCGCGATGGAGTCGGAGATTCGCCACGGTCTCGAGCAGGAGCTTCCCCACGCCGTGCGCGCCTCGGGTGTTGCTGATCTGGTGGGAACGGCGGGAACGGTGACGACGCTGGCGGCGCTCGACCTCGGCCTTCGATCCTACGACGCCGAGCGCGTGCAGGGGCATCGGCTGAGCCGGGCGGCGATCGAGAAGCTTCGCGATCGCCTCTGCATGCTCACCCAGGACGAGCGTGGGCGCCTGCCGTGCCTCGAGCCGGGCCGCGCCGATCTCATCGTGCCTGGCGTCGCCATCGTCCTCGCCAGCCTCGACGTCACGCGGACGGATGCGGTCGTGGTGAGCGACTGGGGATTGCGGGAAGGTATCATGGCCGAAACCATCGAGCGGCTCTCATGATGCGCCGTGTGCTCCTCGCGCTCTCGACGCGGCCCGCCATCGGCAGATGGATGGAGCGTGTGCCGGCAACCCGAGCGCTGGTGCGCCGCTTCGTCGCGGGGACGACGACCGAGGATGCCCTGGCCGTCCTCGAAGGGCTCAACGCCCGTGGCCTGATGGGGGCGGTGACGTACCTGGGCGAGAACGTCGCGACCCCGGCGGACGCCGAGCGCGCGACCCAGACCTACCTGCATCTGCTCGACGAGATCAAGCGCCGCAATCTGAACGTGCTGCCGTCGCTGAAACTGACCCACCTGGGTCTCGACCTCGGCCAGCAGGTCTGCGTCACGAATCTCACCGCCGTGCTCGAGCGCGCCCGCGCGGCGGGCACGCGCGTGTGGGTCGACATGGAGTCGTCGGTCTACACGGACCGCACGCTCGCGCTGTACGCACGGCTCCGGCCCCAGCACTCGCACCTCGCCTGCGTCGTCCAGGCCTACCTTCGCCGGACGCCCGCCGACCTCGAGCGCTTGATCGACGTCGGCGCCACCGTGCGTCTGTGCAAGGGCGCCTATCGCGAGCCGCCCGCGATCGCCTATCCCGACAAGCACGATGTCGATCGAGCCTATCGCCGCTTGATCGATCGCCTGCTGGCGCCGGATGCGCTGGCCCGCGGCGCGTACACGGGCTTTGCCACCCACGACGATCAGATGCTGGCCCACGTCCGCGATCGCGTCCGCGAGCGACGCCTTGCCTCCGGGCGCTGGGAGATCCAGATGCTCTACGGGATCCGACCCGAGATGCCCGGTCGCCTCGCCGCCGAGGGTCTGCCCGTGCGCGTGCTGGTTCCCTTCGGCGAGGACTGGTACGGGTACTTCATGCGGCGCCTGGCCGAGCGTCCCGCTAACCTCCTCTTCTTCCTCAAGAATGTCGCTCGATCCTGAGGCCTAATTTGACACGGATTTTCGCGCCGCTTATCCTAGGCCCGACATGGACGAGATTGCCGTCCTGGTCCTGAATTACAGCTTTGAGCCTCTGCATTTCACGAATGGCCGTCGCGCCATCACGCTCATGCTCGCCGGCAAGGCGGAAGCCGTGGAGGACTCGCCCCGTGTGGTTCGCTCGCCGTCGCGCGCCTTCGCGCTGCCGGCAGTGATCCGCCTGGCTGTATACATACGCAAGCCGTTCCTCGACAGGGTGGCCTTCAACAAGAAGAACATCCTGCGACGGGACGGCTACACCTGCCAGTACTGCAACCGCCGCGGCGAGCGTCTCACCGTGGACCACGTCATGCCGCGGTCGCGCGGCGGCGAGACGACGTGGATCAACGTCGTCGCGGCCTGCCTTCGCTGCAACCTCAAGAAGGGAAATCGCCTCCCCGACGAGGTGGGCATGCGACTACTCCGCGAGCCGGTGCATCCCAAGTTCGTGTTCTCGACGCACATGCTCAAGCACCCGCACGCGCACTCGCTGATCGATTCCTGGCGCAAGTATCTCGTGGCGGACGCCGTCCCGGCGTCCTAAGGGCGTCAGTGTTCCGGCTGACCTCGGAGTTTCCGCCCCGCGGCGACCAGCCACGCGCCATCGAGCGCCTCACCGAGCTGGTGAGCTCGGGCCAGCGCCACGCTGTGCTGCGCGGCGTGACGGGCTCGGGCAAGACCTACACGATGGCCAACGTGATCGCCAACGTTCGGCGGCCCACCCTGGTCCTGTCGCCCAACAAGACCCTGGCCGCTCAGCTCTTCAGCGAGTTCAAGGCGTTCTTCCCGCACAACGCCGTCGAGTACTTCGTCTCGTACTACGACTACTACCAACCCGAGGCCTACATCCCCCAGTCGGACACCTACATCGAGAAAGACGCCCTGGTGAACGACGAGATCGATCGCATGCGCCACTCGGCCACGCGCTCGCTCATGGAACGCCGCGACGTGGTCGTGGTGGCCTCGGTGTCCTGTATCTACGGCATCGGCGCCCCGGAGACGTACCAGGAGATGCACCTGGCTCTGCGCGAGGGCGAGCAGATCGACCGCGACGAGATCATCCGCCGGCTCATCGCCGTGCAGTACGAGCGCAACGACTACGACTTCCACCGGGGAACGTTTCGCGTGCGCGGCGACATCGTGGAGATCTTTCCGGCCAACGAGGAGACGTTCGCGCTGCGCATCGAGCTCTTCGGCGACGTGGTGGACGCCATCCACCGGATCGACCCGTTGCGCGGCCAGGTGCTCGAGCGCCTGGACAGCGTTCACGTGTATCCGGCGAGTCACTACGTCACGCCGGCCGCCCAGCTCGAGCGCGCGCTGGGCACGATCCAGGAGGAGCTGGGCGAGCGCCTGGCCTTCCTGCGTCCCCGCAATCGGTTGCTGGAGGCCCAGCGCCTGGAGCAGCGCACGCTCTTCGACATGGAGATGCTGCGCGAGCTGGGGTATTGCCACGGCATCGAGAACTACTCGCGGCATTTGACCGGGCGTCGGGCCGGTGAGCCGCCGCCGGTGCTGATCGACTATCTGCCCAAGGACGCGCTCGTGATCATCGACGAGAGCCACGTGGCCGTGCCGCAGATCCGCGGGATGTACTACGGCGACCGCTCGCGCAAGGAGGCGCTCGTCGAGTACGGCTTCCGGCTGCCGTCGGCGTTCGACAACCGCCCGCTGACGTTCGAGGAGTTCACGCGCATCGTCACCCAGACGGTCTACGTGTCGGCGACACCGAGCGCGTACGAGCTGGGGCTGGCCGCCGAGGCCGTGGTGGACCAGGTCATCCGTCCGACCGGCCTCACCGATCCGAAGATCACCGTGCGGCCGGCGGGCGAGCAGGTCGACGATCTGCTGGCCGAGGTGCGGGCCCGCGCCGAGCGCAACGAGCGCGTGCTGGTGACGACGCTCACCAAGCGCATGGCCGAGGACCTCACCGAGTACTACCAGCAGGCGGGGTTGCGCGTGCGCTACCTCCACTCCGACATCGACACGCTCGATCGTGTCGCCGTCATCCGCGATCTCCGGCTCGGCAAGTTCGACTGCTTGATCGGCATCAATCTGCTTCGCGAGGGCCTCGACATCCCCGAGGTCTCGCTGGTCGCCATCCTCGACGCCGACAAGGAAGGCTACCTGCGCTCGGGGACGTCGCTGATCCAGACGGCGGGACGCGCGGCCCGCAACGTCAACGGCGAGGTCATCATGTACGCCGACCACGTGACCGAGTCGATGGCGGCGACCATCCAGGAGACGGAGCGCCGGCGGGTCTTGCAGGCCGCCTACAACGCGGAGCACGGCATCACGCCCGAGACGATCCGCTCGTCCATCCGCGAGTTGCTCCAGACCGTCTACGAGCGCGACTACGTCACGGTCGAGGTCGAGGAGCGCGGGCCGGAGCGCTTCGAGACCCCGGCGCAGTTGACCGAGCGGATCAGCGAGTTGGAAGGCCGGATGAAGGAGGCCGCCCGGCGCCTGGACTTCGAGCAGGCCGCTGAATTGCGCGACCGGCTTCGCGCGCTCAAGAAGCTGCAGACCGTCTAGTCCCGGAATCCTCCCGCCTCGGCGACGTCACGGCGAGCGTGCCGCCAGCCCCGCCGGTAGTCGATCTATTCGCTCGAGTTTACAGCTCGCTCGATCGACCCGAATTCTCGACGGCCGCGTTGCGATCGACGCGGCGGGTGACATCACAATGTCGCGGCGTTACCGAGCGGTGCCGGGGGGCCGACGAGCTTGGTGTAGTCTATGCAGCCCCTCCGGACCGTGGCGTCAACGGTTGCCGTGCTGTGAGTAGGGTCATGCGACAGGGCAGGCAGGGGTGAGCGCGTGAGCGCGACTCGGCGAACGAGTGAAGCTGTCGGAGAAGTTGTCGTTCTTCGTCCGGTCAACGGCGAATGATCCGCGTCCTCGTCGCCGACGATCATCCCGTCGTTCGAGTCGGTC
>WNFT01006559.1_pt1 | contig 17449 bp, 19 predicted proteins | sample 5400191 | NCBI WGS metagenome assembly WNFT01 (sample SAMN13153359, study PRJNA577476) | soil metagenome | isolation source: 80 cm saprolite under Madrone tree | place: USA:California | collected 2016-06-14 | reverse complement strand
CCGGTGCATGAGAAGGTCATGAGCCGATCGCCGGTGCTCAAGCTCTCAGGCGATCTCCTGCACGATTCCGCGGAAACGCTTGAAAAATACCTCGACAAGCAGAACCGCTACACGAGCCTGCAGGCGGAGTCGATGCACGCCGCCGGCCGCCGCGCGAATGCGCTGCACCTCGTGCTCTCGCCCTTGCTGCGGTTCATCAAGTTCTACCTGCTTCGGCTCGGCTTCCTGGACGGCGTACCGGGCCTGGTGCACATCGCGATCGGCTGCATGAACAGCTTCAACAAGTACGCAAAATTGAAAGCGCTGGAGCGCGCCGCGAAATGACAGTTCTCGTCACGGGTGGAGCCGGGTTCATAGGCTCGAATTTTGTTCTGGACTGGTTCGCGCGAGGCGGAGGGCCCGTGGTGAACCTAGACAAGCTCACTTATGCGGGCAATCCCGCAAACCTCGAGGGCCTCACGGGTAATCCGGCGCACGTGTTCGTCCACGGGGATATCTGCGACCGCGATCTGGTGCGCCGGCTCCTCGAGCAGCACGCCCCGCGCGCGATCGTGCACTTCGCCGCCGAAAGCCACGTCGATCGTTCCATCCTCGGGCCCGCCGAGTTTGTTCAGACCAACGTCGTCGGGACCTTCGGATTGCTCGAGGAAACCCGCACCTGGTGGGAAAAGCACGCGCCCTCGGAACGCGCGGATTTCCGGTTCCTGCATGTCTCGACCGACGAGGTATACGGCTCGCTCGGGCCCCATGATCCGCCGTTCAGCGAATCGACCCCGGTCGCACCCAACAGCCCCTACGCCGCCTCGAAGGCGGCCGCCGACCACCTGGTCCGGGCGTACCATCACACCTATGGACTTCCGACGCTTACCGTCAATTGCTCGAACAACTACGGCCCCTACCAGTTTCCCGAAAAGCTGATCCCCCTCATGATTCTGAACGGCCTCACCCGCAAGCCGCTGCCCGTGTACGGCGATGGGGGCAATGTCCGCGACTGGCTCTACGTGCAGGATCATTGCGCCGCGATCCGCCAGGTCCTGGCGCGCGGCCGCGTCGGCGAGAGCTACAACGTCGGCGGCAATAACCAGAAAACCAACCTCGAGGTGGTGAACGCCATCTGCGCGCTGCTCGACGAAGCGAGGCCCAACCGCAAGAGCCCGCATTCCACCTTGATTTCCTTCGTCAAGGACCGCCCGGGCCACGATCATCGTTACGCGATGGACTCAACCAAGATCTCCAGTCAAATCGGCTGGAAGTCCGCCGAGAGCTTCGACTCCGGGCTGCGCAAGACGGTCGCCTGGTACCTGGACAACCCGGATTGGGTCGCCCATGTGACGAGCGGGGCCTACCGCCTCTGGATCGAGAAGAACTACGCCTCGCGGGGCGAGGCGTGAAGGGCATCATCCTCGCCGGCGGCTCGGGCACGCGGCTCTATCCGGTTACGCAGGTTGTCTCCAAGCAGCTGCTGCCGGTTTACGATAAGCCGATGATCTACTACCCGTTGAGCACGTTGATGCTCGCCGGCGTCCGCGACATCCTAGTGATCTCCACGCCCCAGGACACCCCGCGCTTCGAACAATTGCTCGGCGACGGTGCGCGCTGGGGACTGAGTTTCCGCTACGCTGCGCAGCCGCACCCCGGCGGCATTGCCCAGGCGTTCCTCATCGGCGAGAAATTCATTGACGGCGAGCCTTGCGCACTCGTGCTCGGCGACAATATCTTCTATGGTCACGACCTGCAGTCCGACTTGCAGCGCGCCGCGAAGAAGAAATCCGGCGCGACGGTGTTTGCTTATCCGGTGCGCGATCCGCAGCGCTACGGGGTGGTCGAGTTCGACGCAGCCGACCGCGCAGTGAGCGTCGAGGAGAAGCCCAGTCAGCCGAAGTCGCGTTTTGCCGTGACGGGCCTTTATTTCTACGACGGCAAGGTCGTGAAAATCGCCCAATCGCTTCGCCCTTCCGCGCGCGGCGAGCTGGAGATCACCGATGTCAACCGCCACTACCTCGCGCGCGGCGAGCTCGACGTTGTTCCGCTGGGGCGCGGACACGCGTGGCTCGACACCGGCACTCACGAATCCCTGCTCGAGGCGAGCCACTTCATCGAGACGCTGGAGCGCCGCCAGGGAATGAAGATCTGTTGCCCGGAGGAGATCGCGTGGCGGATGGACTACATCAGCGCAGGGGAGCTTGAACGCCTGGCCCTTCCGCTCAGGAACAGCGGCTACGGCGACTATCTGCTGTCGCTGCTGCGGGACGGGACGGGTCCGCGCGCCGCATGAAGGTCATCCGGATGCGACTCCCCGATGTACTGCTCCTTGAGCCTCGAGTGTTCGGCGACGCGCGCGGATTCTTCTTCGAAAGCTGGAACGAGCGGGAGTTCGAGCGCGCGGGACTCCGTGCGCGCTTCGTTCAGGACAATCACTCGCGCTCGGCGAAAGGCGTTCTGCGCGGGCTGCACTACCAGATCCGCCAGCCCCAGGGCAAGCTCATCCGCGTCATTGCCGGGGAAATCTTCGATGTCGCGGTGGACCTCCGCAGCAGCTCACCCACCTTTGGCCGGTGGGAAGGCGTTCGACTGAGCGCCGAATCGCACGGGTTGCTCTGGGTACCGATAGGTTTCGCGCACGGGTTCTGCGTGCTGAGCGAATTCGCAGAAGTGCTCTACAAAACGACGGATTTCTACGCGCCTGAGCACGAGCGCTGTATCCTCTGGAACGATCCGGAACTCCTTATCGATTGGCCCCTCACGAGCGCGCCGACGTTATCCTCCAAGGACGCCGCGGGCGTGCGACTCAGGGACGCCGAAGTGTTTCCGTGAGAATTCTGCTGACGGGTAAGAACGGGCAGCTCGGGTGGGAGCTCGCGCGCGCGCTCGCGCCGCTCGGCGAGCTCATCGCCAGCGATCGTAGTAGTCTGGATCTCGCGGTGCCAGACCAAATCGTTTCGGCGGTTCGGTCAGTGCGGCCCGATGTGCTCGTCAATGCCGCGGCATACACCGCGGTCGATCAGGCGGAAACCGAACAGGATGCCGCCCAAGCGATCAATGCCGTAGCAGTAGCCGTCCTCGCCGAAGAAGCGAAGCGCGCGCGAGCCTTGTTCGTCCATTACTCGACCGATTATGTGTTCGACGGGATCAAGGACACGGCGTATCTCGAGGAAGACCTCCCCAATCCTCTCAACGCCTACGGCCGCAGTAAGCTCGCGGGCGAACAGGCGATCCGCAGCATCGATGGCCACTATCTGATACTGCGCTCGAGTTGGGTGTACGCAGCGCGCGGCAAGAACTTCCTGCTGACGATTCGCCGCATGCTCCGGGAAAAGCAGGAACTGCACGTGGTATCCGACCAGATCGGCGCTCCGACCTCTGCGCAAGCGCTCGCTCACGCAAGCGCGGAGCTCCTGCGCCGCCATACCCCTGCGGGCTCCGGCGCTTCGGCGTTGCGATTCCGCCGTGGGAGGTTTGCCTCGAAGCGTGCCATGCGCGGTTGCGCAGAAGCGGAGGACGCGTCGCCGATCAAGCCATGGGGAATTGATATAACCTCCCTACCTATGCACAGATCCCGCAGCAGAGCAGCAGGCGCGCGGGTCCTCATGCTCAGCCATGCCTAGATCCAAGGCCCTGATCACAGGCATTTCGGGCATGGTCGGGTCGCATCTAACCGATTACCTGCTTGCGAACACCGACTGGGACATATACGGCATGTGCCGCTGGCGCAGTCCGCTGGAAAACGTCAAGCATCTGCTCGAGCGAGCTAATCGGGGAGACCGTCTCTTTTTCCTATACGGAGACCTGCACGATTACATTTCTGTTCAGAATGTCGTTGAGCAAGCAATGCCGGATTATGTGTTCCACCTGGCAGCGCAAAGTTATCCGACTACCAGCTTCACCTCTCCTCTGGATACCTTCGACACCAACATCCAAGGCACCGAGCGGCTGCTGGAAGCGATGAGGCGGTGTCGCGGTATCGATCCGGTAATCCATGTGTGCTCGTCGTCAGAGGTATACGGGCGAGTCCCGAAGGAGAAGGTACCGATCGGCGAGGAGTGCACTTTTCACCCCGCATCTCCTTATGCGATCTCGAAAGTTGGCACCGATCTGATCGGCCGCTTCCACGCCCAAGCCTACGGCCAGAAGGTGATAACCACTCGCATGTTTACCCATACCGGCCCGCGACGCGGAGACGTTTTTGCCGAATCTTCCTTTGCGAAGCAGATCGCGATGATCGAGCGCCACATGATCCCGCCGGTGGTGAAGGTTGGCAACTTCGGCTCGCTGCGCACCTGGTCGGATGTCCGGGATGCGGCCCGCGCTTATCACATGTTGGTCACGGTAAAACCGATGCCTGGTGAGTACTATAATATCGGTGGCGATCACTCCTGCACGATCGGCGACATGCTCAAACATCTAATGTCGCTTTCGACACGCAAAGGCATCAAAGTCGAGACTGATCCCGCACGGCTACGGCCGATCGATGCCGACCTCCAGATCCCCGATACCACCAAGTTCCGCAACCACACCGGATGGCAACCGCAGATTTCGTTCGAGCAGTGCATGCGCGACCTGCTGGACTATTGGCGGGAGCGCGTGCGGGCAGGGGAAACGATGCTGACGAGGTGACATGGACCGACACAACGACCCTTCCTACCCGCAGCGAGGTCCGTGGGATGCTCGTCTAACCCAAGCGTGCTGCCCAAAACTCGTACCGGTCGAAACCGTGCACGAGAATCCCTGGTTTTCCGTCCGGAATCGTGGCGGATACTTTACGGTGGAATATCGCTTCACCCATGTCGCTATACTGCCGGTTATCGACGATCGGTGGGTCGTAATGGTCCGCGTGAAGAGGCCTGTCATAAATGACATTCCGCTGGAGTTCCCCGCGGGAGGGGCTTACCCCGGGGAGGAGCCGACGGTTGCTGCAGCCCGGGAACTCGGCGAGGAAACCGGTATCCTCATCGAGGATCTCGGGCGCTTCGCGCCGATGACTCCAATCGCGGAATCTTCGACGAGGATACCGCGGTTGTCCTATTTTTTCCGTTTGAACATGTCGGAGGGGGAATTCGCAGCCCGGAGCAGCCACGACGACGAGATTTCCTCCGTTGAGCGCATTCCAGTGGGCGACCTTCCAGGAATGATGAACCGGGGAACGATCTATGTTTCGGTGTCCCTGGCGATGATCGGACTGTTCTTCTCTTCCAGGCTCGCCTAACGCCCAGGCTAGCCTCGAAGTCGGATTCATGCGGCAAATGACACCTGGAAAGGAGATTGGTTTGGATCGCAAGAACTTAAATAGCGAGCTTTACAAGAAAGTTTACCTGATCAGGACAGCTGAAAACGCGATCCGACGTGACTACATGACCGATGCGATGAAAACCCCCATGCACATGTCCACCGGTGAGGAAGCGATTGCGGCGGGCGTTTGCCAGGCGCTGAATCCCCAGGACCAGATCCTAGGCACCTATCGCAGTCATGGCATCTATCTCGCGAAGACCGGCGAAACCGACCGGTTCTACGCAGAAATGTACGGGAAGGCGACCGGTATGGCGAAAGGGAAGGGTGGCTCGATGCATTTGACTGCGCCTGCGGATGGCATGATCTGCACGTCGGCCATAGTTGCCACTACGATTCCGGTCGCAATCGGAGCCGCTTTCGCGAACAAGCGTCACGAGAATGGGCGACTGGTTGCCGTTTTTTTCGGCGATGGGGCGGTCGACGAGGGAGCGTTTTGGGAAAGCCTGAACGTCGCGTGTGCGATGAAATTGCCGGTGTTGTTCGTTTGCGAGGACAATGGCTACGCGGTACATAGCCCGGTCGCGCAACGTCACGGCTACGATTCCATTTCCGAAATTGTGTCCGAATTCAACTGCGATGTGCTCCGGGAAGAAGCGACGGACGCAGAAGCCATTTATGACCTTTCCCGGCGTGCCGTTGATTCAATTCGCTCGAAGAATCGCCCGGCGTTCCTTTATCTCAGGTATTGTCGCTACCTCGAACACGTGGGGGTAAACGAGGATTTCGATCAGGGATACCGTTCCCGCGACGAGTACGAACGGTGGCTCACGATTGACCCCGTTGCGGTAATGCGGACGAAGCTGCTTCAGTGGATCTTCGAAGCCGACATCGCCGCGATAGAGCATTCGATTCAAACACAGGTGGCGGAAAGTGTACGCAAAGCCACTGACGCGCCCTTCCCTTCTCAATCTGAACTCTATAACGACGTACTAGCATGAGCCGCATGCTGTCCTATCGGGACGCACTCAATGAAGCACTAGCGCAAGAGATGCGCCGCGACCCCGGCGTATTCGTTTACGGAATCGACGTGGGGGACCACAAGCGGATTTTCAACAGCACAAAGGGCCTCGTAGAGGAGTTCGGCGCCCATCGTTGCTTCAGCACGCCCCTTGCTGAGGATGCGATGACCGGATTTGGCCTTGGTGCCGCAATCAACGGCATGCGTCCAGTGCATGTCCATATGCGAGTCGACTTTCTCCTCCTTGGGCTCAATCAGCTCGTGAACATGATCGCAAGCCACCGTTATGGCTCAGGTGGGCGGATGGGGGTCCCCATGGTTATCCGGGCGATTACCGGTCGCGGGTGGGGGCAGTCGTTCCAGCACAGCAAGACGCTGCAATCCTGGTTTGCCCATATACCGGGGCTGAAAGTCGTCATGCCTTCGACCCCGAAGGATGCCAAGGGAATGCTTATCGCGGCTATTCGCGATGACAATCCCGTCGTATTCATCGAGCATCGTTGGCTCTACGATGTTATCGGGGATGTTCCGGAGGGAGCGGATCCTCTACCGCTCGGAGGGGCAAAAGTGTTGAACCCAGGGAAGGACATAACGGTGGTTGCGACTTCGTGGATGAACGTAGAGGCAGTACACGCAGCAAAAATCCTTGAAAAACGCGGCGTCAGCGTGGAGGTGATCGATTGCCGCTCAGTCGCTCCCTTTGATTTCGACACTGTCTTCAGCTCGGTAAAAAAGACTCGGCATTGTATCGTCGCAGACAACGACTGGCTCCACTGCGGGTTCAGTGCCGAAGTGGCCGCTCAGGTCTACGACGGATGCTTTCAGACGCTCAAGTCGCCTGTCGATCGAATAGGGTTCGCGGCGACGCCGTGCCCATGCACCCGCCCTCTGGAGAACGAGTTTTACCCAAATGCGATTCAAATAATACGCTCAGTGGAGCGAAAGCTCGGTCTATCAATAGTCGAGACCATTGCGGGGGCCGAAAAGGGGCACGTAGGCGGAGCGCTATCGTGCACCGACCTGCTGGTGGCTCTGTATTACGGCGGCACGCTGCGCTTCAACCCTCGGGACCGAGACTGGCCCGGAAGGGATCGGTTCATTCTCAGCAAAGGACACGTTGGAGCTGCACTTTACGTCGTCCTCGCAGATCTTGATTTCTTCGATGCTACGGAACTAACTCGGCTGAACCGGGGCGGGATATTGGGAGAGCATCCGGATAAGGGAATACCGGGTGTCGAGATCGACAGCGGGTCACTTGGACATGGGCTGGGCATCGGCACAGGTCTGGCTCTCGCCGCAAGGCTTGACGGTAGATCGAACAGAACATTCGTGCTGCTGGGAGACGGAGAGTGTTACGAGGGCTCCGTTTGGGAAGCGGTAATGTTCGCGGCGCACCACGAACTGAGCGATCTCGTCGCGATCGTTGATCGCAACGGCCAATGTGTCAACGATTTCACCGAGAACATCAATCGCCTGGATTCGCTTGCAAAAAGATGGGAAGCATTCGGCTGGGACGTCCGGGAAATAGACGGGCATTCGATGGCCGAGATCTGCACTGCCCTTGCCGACGTCTCCCGCAGTGGCCGCAGACGACCGCTTGCAATTATTGCGAACACGATCAAAGGAAAAGGGGTGTCGTTCATGGAGCGACAACTCGCGTGGCACCATGGTGGAATCAGCGGATCAAAACTTGATCAGGCGCGCCAGGAACTACGAGAAACGTTGCGGAAGTACCAAGATGTCGCTGCCTGACGTTGACATGCGCGACGCGTTTTTCGACAGCGTCTACGCGCTCGCCGCGCAGGACTTGAATCTGATCGTCCTCACAGCGGACCATGGTGCGTTCAGCCTGGAGCGGTTCAAGAGAGACTTTCCCCGGCAGTATTTCAACATCGGCATTTCCGAACAGAACATGGTCAGCGTGGCATCCGGGCTTGCCCTGGGTGGTAAACGCGTATTTATCTACAGCATCATCAACTTCGTGACCTTGCGTTGCTTCGAACAGATCAACGTCGATCTTGGCGGGATGAAACTTCCGGTAACCATTGTAGGCGTTGGCGCGGGTTTTACCTACAGCACGGATGGACCGACTCATCATGGGATCCAAGACGTGCCGGTCATGGCGTCGGTACCGAATCTCAGCATCTTCAATTGTTCAGATGCTCGCAACAGCGACGCGTTCGCCAAGATGGCTTATGCAGGCGGGAAGCCGGCTTACGTGCGAATTGAAAAGGGAAAGTTCCCGGAACTATACCCGGAGGGCACGGATTTCAACGACGGAATGAAGGTTCTGAGACGTGGACGAGACGCGACAATCATCGCGTCCGGCTACTTGGTCCATACCGCACTCGCTGCTTCCCGGGAGCTCGAGGCGCAAGGGCTCGATGTCGGGGTGATCGACCTCTACCGCATCAAGCCGCTCAATGCCACTCTTCTTGCGACCAACGTCGGCGAAAGCAGAGCTGTTCTGACTCTGGAAGATAACGTCGCTACGGGAGGCATCGGAAGCATGGTGGCGACTGCGCTCATGGAACAGGGTTTCAGCCTTCCATTGCGCAGGATTTCGCTGGGGGACCGGTATTGCTATCGGTACGGCGGACGTGAATGGATGTATTCGGAGTTTGGCCTCGACTCGAATGCGGTAAAAACCGCGGTCGAGGAGTTGCTGCAGCGCGTAACTACTTGATGGTTTTTCCCCCCGTCCAGTCGCCCTCATCATGTATTCCGGTAAAAAGGCGCTCGTTGCGGGCGGGACTGGCACGATCGGCATCCCGCTGGTGCGCCTTTTGGTGGAGCGCGGCGCCGACGTATCGGTCGTGTCCCTCGACGAGCCCGAATACGCGAGACGAGTGCTCGGCACCGACGTCCGCTACCGTCGTGACGATCTCACCGATTTGTCGGCCTGCTTGCGAGCAACAGACGGGCAGGATTTCGTCTTCAATATGGTCGGCATCAAAGGCTCAGTAGGTATTGGGGAAACCAGGGTCGCGAGCTACTTCGTGCCCATGCTGCGGTTTCAGACGAACCTCATGGACGCGGCATTTCGAACGAAAGCGTTCAGGTATCTCTTCGTAAGTAGCGTCTGCGCGTATCCGCAGTCGTCGCTTCACGTTGAGGATAATATGTGGAACGGATTGCCGAAACAGAACGACAAGTATCCTGGGTTGGCGAAGCGCATTGGCGAGATTCAAGGTGAAACGTATCTCAAGGAATTTGGCTGGGATGCCGTACGGATAGTCCGACCGTCCAACGTGTATGGACCGTTCGACGATTTTGATCCCCGTACCGCCCAAGTGATCCCCGCCCTGATACGCAGAATGGTTGACGGTGAGAATCCGGTTCGGGTCTGGGGCGATGGAACCGCGATTCGCGACTTCATCTTCTCGGACGACGTGGCGTATTGGAGCCTAGTGGCCATGGAACGGGCTCCCGCCTGTGTACCCGTCAATCTCGGCTCGGGGAGAGGCCACACCATCCGAGAGGTCGCGGAGGCCATTGCTGCCGGTATCCGCTCCCGGCCCAGGATCGAGTGGAATCGCGACAAGCCAGCGGGGGACCCGATACGGCTGATGTCGATGGAGCGGGCCAAGGTCCTGCTCGGATTTTCTGAACGGACCAGCCTCGAGGACGGCATCCGCCGGACGATCGACTGGTATCTTGAGAACAGCGAACTGGTCTCACGAAGAAAAGGGGTAGTGCATTGAAAAACGGAAAAAACGACGATTCCGGACGGCGCGTGCAGCGGCGGTTCGTGCCGCCGCTTGCCGAGCTTCTCGACCGCTTGACCGTGGATCAGATCAAGGAAGTCCTGATCCCCGCCCAGGCAGACGCCGTCGCGGAGGAAATGGAAAAGATCGCGCACGATATCGACCTGTTAGCGCGAGAGCGCGGCATCGAGACATCGGCCCACCTGCTTCGAATCGTCATCGCCCTGGCGCAACTGAACGTGCATATCTGGTACAACAAGGACCAGATGCAGCGCGACGCCGGCCGCTATAGCGAGCTCCTGAAGTTCGCGCACCAGTTGAACGGCGTCCGCAACCAGCTGAAAAACGCTTTGCTGGTGGAGTGTGGCGACGCGGACAAGGGCGCCCAGCATACCAATTTCAATACGGACGGTCTGGAGGGATGGAATTTGAGCGTATTGAGAAATGGCTAGGGCTATAGATAGATTTGAGCGCCCTCGTTGCCCGCTATTTGGATTTGGGTAACAAGGTACCCTGCCGAGGTTATCGATGATCGCGGCCAAGCATTTAATCTCCGTCGGGACCTTTGCGAAGGATCCATTTGTCATTGTCGACATTGGTGCGCGCGGGGGGGTTGACTCGCATTGGCAGGGGCTATCGCCAGATGTACGACTTATCGGATTTGAACTGGATTCGGATGAATGCGCCCGGCTGAATCGGATCGCGGCACCGGGCGAGACATTTCTCCCGGTCGCGGTTGCCGAGGTCGACGGAAATCGAAGGCTATACATCAACAAATTTGCCGATGCATCGGGGCTTTATCAACCCGACAAGGAATTTTGGTCACGTTTCGAACCTGGAGCCTTTTTGGAGACGACAGACGAAAGGGACATTCCAGTACGGTCATTGGATTCGGTATTCGCCGAATATGCTCTATCGAATCCCGATTTCATTAAGATCGACGCAGAAGGCGCAGAACTCGACATTCTCCGGGGCGCGGCCAATTTGCTTCCATTGGCAAAGGGTGTCTCTGTTGAAATCCGCTTGCATCGATCATCGAATTCACCGACTTTCTTCGATCTGCATGAGTACCTATCAAAAGCGGGTTTCTCACTCTTTGACTTGCAGTTGCACCGTTATAGACGAAAAGTATTGCCCGGATTTTCAAGTTCGTACTACCATGGGGGCCACCGTATATCCGGTCCCAATCAAGACGGGCAGGTGATCTGGGGCGATGCCCTCTATATGAGGGATTATCTGGCCAGTTTAGGACCGCAATTGCCGTCGGGTAAGCCGCTTGGCTATATGGTGTTAAAGACTATCGTGCTGTTTGAATTGCTATGTTATTCCGATTGCTCGGTTGAATTGGCCTTGCGCTTTCGAGACGAGCTCAAGGAGATTTGCGACGTTGACAAAATTTTGGACCTTCTGACGCCTTCTTTCCGGGGCCGCCGATTGAACTATTCGGAATATCTGAAGGTGATTTCCCAGAACCGGGACCCGAGAACGATACTGGATGTTTTGCGGCCGGCTTTGCGAGATCTGGCTCGCTCGCGAGTAAGGCCCCTGGTTAGCGCGAAGACATGGCAAGAAATTAAGGGACTGGCCGGGCGCTTAGGATTGCGCTGAAAACAATATGTGCCTCCATTCGCGGAGCTGATTGATCCTGTGACCGTCGACCAGATCAAGGAAGTCCTGATTCCATCCCAAGCGATGGCCTGTGCAGAGAAGATGGCGAAAATCTCGCACGATCTCGATGTGCTGATCGACGAGCGAGAGCTCAAGCTCTCAGCGCGGCTCTTGCGCATGATCATCGTGATTGCCCAGATGAATGTCCACATTTGGTACAACAAGGATCGTATGCAGGAGACGCCGGAGAAGTATCTTGAGTTGCTCAAGCTCGCCCATCAGCTCAATGGACTACGCAACCAGATCAAGAACCTCCTTCTCGAGGAGGTAGGTGACCGTGGGAAATCGGCACAGCGAACCAACTTCAATACCTACGGGCTAGAGGGTTGGACTATCAGCCTGCTGGGAGAGCGGCGCTGAAGTGGAACGCAAACAACTTGGCCGGACGGGTGTTTTTTTGCCGGCCATCGGGCAAGGCACCACCGGGACAGGCCCGTTGTCCTCCAGAGATATAGAGAGGGACCGCCACCGCGTTCGCGTGCTGCGCCGAGGTATCGAGCTCGGAATGAATTTCATCGACACTGCGGAACTCTACGGAGGTGGGCATGGCGAAGAAATTGCCGGGCAGGCGGTAGCGGGGGTTCGCCATCAAGTGTTCCTTTCCTCGAAATTCAATCCCTCTCATAGCACTTCTCCAGCAATGGAGCTTGCGCTCGAGGGCAGCCTAAGGCGGCTAGGCACTGATTACCTCGACCTTTATCAATTTCATTGGCCTAATCCTTTCGTTCCACTCGAGGAAACATTTGGTGGGCTTTCCCGCCTAGTCGAGAAAGGTAAGATACGCTACATCGGGCTCAGCAATTTCTCTTTGCCAGAGATTGAAAAAGCCTGCCGGATCGCCGATATCGCTTCACTCCAGATGGAATACAACCTAACTGAGCGGGGCATTGAATCCGAAGTCCTTCAATTTTGCGAGCAGCAGGGTATGACGCTGCTTGCCTATAGCCCGCTCGACCGTAGTCGGCGCGTTCAGGAACTGCCTATTGTCCAGCAGATTGCAGCGAAACACGAAAGATCGCCGTCGCAGATTGTACTTAATTGGGTGATCTCTTCGCCCGCCGTGGTCGCGATCACCATGACGACCAAACTGGAACATGTTGCCGAGAGCGCGGCAGCTTCGGATTTCAGACTATCCTCTGAGGACGTTAGCGCATTGGAGGAGGCGACTCGTTGTACACCCGCCCATATTGTACCTAGCCACGTACAGGTCGCTCCCGGCATTCGACCTGTCTATCTCAGCTTGGAAGAGGCGAGAGAAAACGCCCTGGATCTGGTCCCGCACCCGATCGAGCTTGCGGAGAACATTCGACGATACGGTATCGAGAAGCCAATTCGCGTCGTGAGGAACTCCGATGATTCATCGCCGAAGCAGTATAGGCTCGTGGATGAGCATCTACGCTATTGGGCTTGGGTGATCGCGTACGGCTGGGAACGCTTGATCCCCGCATACATACTCGCCTGAACAAAGCCGCTGCAAATTAAGCCAATATATGATTCTGAAAAGGCTAGGCAAGTCTGACATCGAAATTGCCGCGATTGGCCAAGGCTGCATGGGCATTGGAGGCGAACTCTCCGCACAATCCGCCCAGAATCAACAACAAGTCGACGCACTACGACTCGGCATCGAGCTTGGTATGACGTTCATCGATACTGCGGAAGTTTACGGCGGTGGCCACTCGGAGGAGTTGGTGCGGCTCGCGATTCGCGGAGTGCGTGAAGGTGTTTTTGTTGCAACCAAGTTCTCACCGAAAAACAACAGCTATCACGGCGTACTGCAGGCCGCGGAAGGTTCGCTGCGGCGCCTAGGAACCGAATACCTGGATCTCTATCAAGTTCACTGGACGAACCCCTCGATTCCTATTGAAGAGACCATGAAAGCCTTGTCCCTGCTTGTACGTCAGGGTAAGGTTCGGCATATTGGCGTTAGTAATTTTTCCGTTCCGGAGTTGCACAAGGCGCGAAGCGCACTTTCGGATCTGGACATTTCATCCAACCAGGTTGAGTACAACCTCTTTGATCGGTTTATCGAAAAGCGAATTCTGCCCTACTGCATAGAGCACCGCATTTCCGTCATAGCCTATAGCCCGCTTGATAAAGGTCGTGTAGGTCAGGGAAAAACGATTCTGAAAGAACTAGCCGACAAATACGGGAAGACCGAAGCGCAGATCGTACTGAATTGGCTTATTCAGCAACCCCAGGTAATCGCAATCCCGAAGGCTTCCAATCCGTTGCATGTGAGAGAAAACGCTGCAGCAGCAGATTTCGATCTGGAGCAGCAAGACGTCGTGCGAATCTGGCGCGAATTTTCACCGGAGCCTGCCTTGATTGAGACCGATGCGATCTGCGTCAGCCTGGAAGGAGAAGGAAGTCGAAAGGTTTACCAGACGCTCCAGCAGGCTCTCGACAACAATCTGAATTTTGTTCCGAGCCCCAGGGAGCTTGCGCAGGACATGAAATCGGGTGAGCCTATCAAGCCGGTGCGGTTGATTCCAAGCGGGGATGCCTCCGGTCGCTATAAGTACGATCTCATCGAAGGCCGAATCCGATACTGGGCCTGGGTAATTGCCCACGGTGAGCGCCCGATTCCCGCTCTGATTCGAAGCGCAAGGTAATCTTATGGCCAAATCTGATCCCTCAAGCATCAAGACGTACGAAAGCCCCGAGGAGCACGACGTCCGCGGGGATCTCGCTCGGCACTTCCGTCGCTGCCCGATTCCAGACAATCAGCTTATGGCGAACTTAGGACTATTCCTCAACTCGAAAAATCTCGCCCGCATTCTCTTCATGGATTACCTCTACCGGCAGATTGTCCCTGTCCAAGGTTGCGTCATGGAGTTCGGCACACGCTGGGGTCAGAACCTGGCATTGTTTGCGGCGCTGAGGGGCATTTATGAGCCGTTTAATCGTCATCGCAAGATCGTAGGGTTCGATACTTTCGAGGGTTTCCCCAGCATTTCTGCCAAGGACGGCTCGTCGGACATGATGAAGCCCGGCGAGCTTGCCGTTACGGAAAACTACCTGGAATACCTTGAAAAGGTGATGGAACTGCAGGAGCGTGATAACCCGCTTGGCCATATAAGGAAATATTCCCTCAGGAAAGGCGACGCGACTGCGGAAATCGGCCGGTTTCTCAAGGAAAGCCCGGAAACCATTGTTGCTTTGGCCTATTTTGACTTTGACCTCTATGAGCCGACACGTCATTGCCTCGAGGCGATCAGGCCGCGTCTAGTGAAGGGCAGCGTGGTCGGATTTGACGAGTTGAACGACCCCGATTCACCCGGAGAGACCATTGCGCTGATGGAGGCTTTCGGGCTGAACAACGTTCGCCTGAAACGTTTCCCGCACGCGTCGCGGGTATCCTATTTCGTCATGGAATAAGCGTTCGCAGTGCGGTGAACGAAGAGGCAAGTAGATGATCAGGGAAGAAGTCCTGCGCAGCTTCACGGGACGGAACGTCCTCGTGACCGGCGGGACCGGCCTGATCGGACGCGAAATCGTTCATATTCTTTGCGACGCTGGAGCACGTCTGAGGATCGTGTCCCTCGATCGACTCGAGGTGGATGCGCGCGCAGAGCACATATTCGGGGATCTCACTGATTTTGGACTCTGCCGAGAGCTGACTCGCGACGTGGATTTCGTTTTCCACGTTGCAGGGATAAAGGGTTCGATTGAGGTCACGAAATCCAAGCCGGCAAGCTTCTTCGTCCCGCTTCTCATGTTCAACACGAACGTACTCGAGGCCTGCCGATACAACAAGGTCAAGAAGGTGGTCTACACGAGCTCCATCGGCGCCTACGCAAACGCCGAGGTGTTCCGCGAGACGGAAAATCTCGATGGCCCGCCAATGGACATGTTCCCGGGTTGGGCGAAACGCATGGCGGAGCTTCAGATCGCAGCGTATCAACTCCAGTATGGTATGCAGAACTTCGCGATCGTCCGGCCCTGCAATGTTTATGGCCCTGGCGATAATTTCGATCCGAGCAATGCGATGGTGATCCCTACGCTGATGTGCAGAATCCGACGCGGCGATAACCCGGTTGTCATATGGGGTGACGGATCGGCCATCCGGGATTTTGCCTACAGTCGAGACGTTGCCGAAGGAACGATCCTCGCCCTTTACCATGGCACGAAAGGCGGGTTCGTCAATCTCGGCAGCGGTCGCGGTTACGCTATCAGGGAACTCGTCGAGACGCTGCGACTGTTTCTTGAATTCAACCCTTCGTTTGATACGACGAAGCCCTCGGGCTTCCCGCGGCGAGTGATGGACATTACACTCGCCCGCAAGCTGATTGACTACAATCCGACAACGTCACTGCTCGATGGGCTGAAGGCCACCTGGGAATGGTTCGTCGAGCACGAGAATGAGTATCTAAACAAGCAGAATTACTTCGCCGGACGATAACCCGAGTTTCCGGGGCCGTTTCCAACCGGCGGCTAGAGGTGAAACAAGCATGCAAGTGACCAAGACCGACTTGGAAGGGGTACTGCTGGTCAAACCTGACGTGTTCGAGGACCACCGCGGCCAGTACGTAGAAACCTATAACCAGAAGCTGTACGAAGAGCATGGGATCGCCGTGAGGTTCGTGCAGGATGACATCTCGGTGTCGTCCCGGCATGTGCTTCGTGGTATTCACGGTGACAGTGAGACTTGGAAGCTGGTGTCCTGCCTCCACGGCAAGTTCTACCTGATGGTGATCAACTGCGATCAGCAGTCTAAATTCTTTGGCAAGTGGCAGGCGTTCGTTCTCTCTGAGACCAACCGCCACCAGGTGTTGATCCCACCGAGATACGGCAATGGCCACGTTGTGTTGAGCGATCAGGCAATCTTCTACTACAAACAGAGCACGTACTACGACCCCAAGAGCCAGTTCACGTATAGGTGGGATGATCCTCAATTCAAGATGTGGTGGCCGATAAAGAAACCGATCTTGTCACGACGGGACGAGCAAGGCCGCTTTGTCGACTGACTTGATGCGCTATCACTGTCCTGCCGTATCGTTCGCTCCGGTTTCCAATGTTTAGGAACGCAAGAGTGCTGGTTGCCGGTGGGACCGGCTTTGTTGGGGTCAATCTGATCCGCCGCCTACTCGCGTTGGGCGCCAATGTGACCGCCACGCTCCACGCGAAGGAGCCAGTGCTAATCGACGACCGCGTTACCTACATCCGTGGCGACCTCCGCAATCCCGATGACTGCCGTCGCGCCGTGCAAGGCAACGACTACGTGTTCATGTGCGCCGCTAACACCTCGGGCGCAGCGGTGATGGAAAAGACGCCACTGGTGCACCTGACGCCTAACGTGTTGATGAACCTGCTGATGCTGGAGGCGGCCTACGAGGCCAGGGTTCGGAAGTTCCTGTTTATCAGCAGCAACACGGTCTATCCCGTCACCGATTTTCCAGTCAAGGAAAACGATGTTACCAACGAGTTTTTCGAAAAGTATTTCATCGTTGCATGGATGAAGCGCTTTACTGAAATCGTTTGCGAGATGTACGCCACGAAAATTCGGAACCCGATGAAGGTGGTCGTGGTAAGGCCGGCGAACATCTACGGTGAGTACGACGATTTCGAATGGGAAACTTCACATGTGATCCCCGCCTTGATTCGCAAGGTGGTCGAGCGGCATGACCCGATCGAGGTCTGGGGCGACGGAACAGATCTAAAGGAGTTCATCTACGTCGGGGATTTCATCGATGGCATGCTGATGGCCATGGAGAAGCTCGATGGTTTTGAGCCGATCAATATCGCGGCGGGGAAGCCCTGTACGGTGCGCGACGTATTGGCAGTCCTCATGGAGATCGACAACTACCGCGATGCCGAGGTGGTGTACGAT
>WNFT01008663.1_pt1 | contig 17450 bp, 19 predicted proteins | sample 5400191 | NCBI WGS metagenome assembly WNFT01 (sample SAMN13153359, study PRJNA577476) | soil metagenome | isolation source: 80 cm saprolite under Madrone tree | place: USA:California | collected 2016-06-14 | reverse complement strand
CGATAGCCATCATCGCGCTCGTCGTCTACGCGCTCGCGCCCCGAACGCGGATCGCCCACCCCGCGCAGTCGGTGCCGCCGCGCAAATGGCTTCCTGACTGGCGCCTGGGCCTGGTCTGGCGGTTGGGTGGGCTTTTCTGCTGCATCAACGCGATCTACTTCGCCGCCAACGCGTTTGTCCCAATCTATCTGGCGGGCAAAGGCCGCTCGGACCTGATCGCCGGGGCGCTGCTCGCACTGAATCTGGGCCAGCTTCCTGCCTCGTTGCTGTTGCTGGTCGTGGCAGGAAGGCTGGAGCTGCGCGCTTGGCCTTACTTTGCTTCCGGCCTCGCATCGCTCGCCAGCATCGGCGGTATCGTCTTTCTGACCGGGCCCGTGACCATCGTCTGCGCCGGGGTGCTTGGATTTTCCGACGCCGCAGCGTTGATATTGGGACTGACCCTGCCGGCGCACCTGTGCCCGCCGGAGGACGTCGCGCGCACATCGGCGGGCGTATTCACTCTGAGCTACGGTGGCGCGGTCGTCATAGCAGTGATCGGCGGCGTCGCGTGGGATCTGACCGGAATTGCGGCGCTCGCATTCGCTCCGCTCGCGGCGTGCGCAATCGCGCTTGCGGCGTTCTGGGCAGTGATGCGAAACAGGGCAGAACTTCGATAGGCTGCTTCGCTATCGCAGGCGCAACTCGCCGATAGCCTCGGTCAGCGTTTCCACGGCGATGACTTCCAGTCCCTCGAACGCCTTGCGCGGCGCGTTCGCCTTCGGAATCAGCGCCGTCGAAAAACCGATCTTGGCGGCCTCGCGCATCCGTTCGAGGCCGCGCGCCGCCGGCCGGATCTCGCCGGCCAGCCCGACTTCGCCGAACACCACCATCGCGCGCGGCAGCGGACGGTTCCGGATCGAGGACAGAACCGCCAGCAGCACCGCCAGGTCGGAGGCCGGTTCGTCGATCCGCACGCCGCCCACCGCGTTGACGAACACGTCCTGGTCGTAGGTGGCCACCCCGGCATGCCGACTGAGCACGGCCAGCAGCATCGCCAGCCGTTGCGGATCGACCCCGACGCACAGCCGCCGCGGGTTCGGCACATGCGCCGCATCCACCAGCGCTTGAATCTCCACCAGCATCGGGCGGCTGCCTTCCTGCGTCACCATCACGCAGGAGCCCGGAACCAGCCCTCCTTTGCCGTCGCCTTGCTGCGACAGAAACAGCGCCGACGGATTGCTCACGCCACGCAGTCCGCGGTCGGTCATTGCGAACACGCCGAGTTCATGGATCGCCCCGAAGCGGTTCTTGAACGCCCGAACCAGCCGGTAGGCGGAGTTCGTATCGCCCTCGAAGTACTCGAAGTACAGCACCGTGTCGACCATGTGCTCCAGCACGCGCGGACCGGCCAGAGCGCCTTCCTTCGTCACGTGGCCGACCAGGACGACGACGGCGCCGCTTCGCTTGGCCAGGCGCGTCAGACTGGCCGCGCATTCGCGCACCTGCGATACGGAACCGGGCGCCGAACTCAGCGCCGGCGTGAACAGCGTCTGAATCGAGTCCACCACGACCACTCGGGGCTTTTCCGCTTCGATCGCGGCGATGACCGTTTCCAACTCGATTTCGGCCAGCACCCTGAGGCGGGGCAAGCGGTCCGCTTCGATTCCCAGCCGTTGGGCACGCAACGCCACCTGGGCCGCCGACTCCTCTCCGCTCACATACAGGACCGCCTCGGACGCCGCCAGCTTCGCCAGCGCCTGCAGCAGCAGCGTCGATTTGCCGATTCCCGGATCGCCCCCGATCAGTACCACGCCCCCGTCGACCAGCCCGCCGCCCAGCACCCGATCGAGCTCCTCGATCCCGGTGAACAGGCGCCGGGGCTCGGCGGCCGTCACCTCGCCGATCGCCACCGCACTGGCTGCCCCCGTGGCCGTTGCGCGCCGCCGCGCCGCGCCCCCTTCGGAGCGGGTCTCGATCAGCGCATTCCAGGCGCCGCAGTGCGGGCACTGGCCCTGCCACTTGACGGCCGAGCCGCCGCAGGCGTTGCAGACAAACTGGGTTCGCGGATTCGACACGTCGCGGGCGTCAGTCCGGATCACTGAGGGCGTCCGTGACCCGCACCCGCGGATTCAAGCCGCACATCAGCTCGTAAGCGACCCGCTCCGAGTGGCGCGCCACCTCGTCGATGCCCACGTGTTCGCCCCACAGCTGAACCGGGCTGCCGACCGCGGCGTCGTCGATCCCCGTCAAATCGACCGACAGCATGTCCATCGAGACCCGTCCGGCCAGCGCCGCGCGCCGGCCCGCCACCCACACCGGCGTGCCGTCCGGCGCGCTGCGCGGATAGCCGTCCGCATACCCGCAGGCCACCACGCCCAGCCGGGTCGGCCGCGCTGCGGTCCAGCGACTGCCATAGCCGACCTGGGCACCCGCCGGCACCTTGCGAACCGCGATCAGCGCCGAATTCAAGGCCATCGCAGGACGCAAGCCGAGCGCCGCTGCGGCGGGCGATCCGGCCGGTGACGAACCATACAGAGCGATCCCCGGCCGCACCCAGTGATCGCCCAGATCCGGGTGCAGGAACAGCGCGGCCGAATTGCAAAGGCTCGTCTCCACCCGGATCCCCTTGCACAACCGGTCGAATGCGCGACGCTGGACCTGAACGCTGCACGGCCCCGGGTCCCGGCGGTCGGCGTTGGCCAGATGGCTCATCAGTGCGGCCACCCGAACCCCTGCAACCGCGCCGAGACGCTGCCGCGCCGAGGCGGCATCGACCGGCGCAAAACCCAGGCGAGTCATTCCGCTGTCCAGCTTCAGATACACGTTCAGCGCGGCCGGATCGGGCCGGCGCTCGATCATCTCGATCTGCTCGAAGCAGTGGACCACGCACGTCAGATCGAGCCGCACCGCCTCGTCCAGCTCACGCGGATCGAACACTCCCTCCAGCAGCAGAATCGGCTTGCTCCATCCTCTCTCGCGCGCCCGCTGCGCTTCCTCCACTTCGAGCACCGCCAGCCCGTCGGCATCGGCAAAGGCGCGTACCGCGCGTTCCAGCCCATGGCCGTAGGCGTTGGCCTTCGCCACCGCCCAGATGCGGCGCTGTCCGGCGCGCGCGCGCGCCACCGACAGGTTGTGGCTCAACGCGTGGCCATCGATGCGGGCGATCAGCGGTCTGGGCACGTGCCTGTGCTCGCTACGTGGGGGATTTCCAAAGAATACCGGCTCTCGGTGCAGGTGCCCGTCGGCCTCGTGCTATAAACCGCGCCGCCCAGTCCACCCCGCCGTCTGCCCGTCTGCCATTCTTGGTCCCGACCCCCGCTCCCGCTGCCGTCCTCTCGCGCGGCTTCTTCCTCGTGATGGCAGCTCAGTTCGGCTCGTCGCTGGCCGACAACGCACTGCTGATCGCGTCCATCTCCCTGCTCGGCGAAATGCACGCGCCACAGTGGATGACGCCGATGCTGAAGCTGTTCTTTTTCATTTCGTACGTGCTGCTGGCCGCTTTTGTCGGCGCCTTCGCCGATTCGATGCCCAAGGCGCGCGTGATGCTGATTACGAACGGAGTCAAGCTCGCCGGCGCCCTGCTGATGCTGACCGGAATCCACCCGCTGCTGGCCTACGCGGTGGTCGGCTTCGGCGCGGCCGCCTATTCGCCGGCCAAATACGGGATCGTGACCGAGCTGCTGCCCCCCGAACGGCTGGTGGCGGCCAACGGATGGATCGAAGGCCTGACCGTCGCATCGATCATCCTGGGCTTCGTGGCCGGCGGCGTGCTGGTTTCGCCGACCGTCAGCACGATCGTGCTGGCGCTGGGAGTCCCGTATATCGAGCCCGACCTCGGCAAGGTGGGCAAGGCGGCCATCGCGGTCATCTGCGGCGTCTACGCCGCTGCGGCCGTGATCAACATCTGGGTGCCGGACACCCAGGTTCGCTACCGGAAGCAGGAGCGCACGCTCTGGCGACTGATGGCCGACTTCGGACACTGCATGGTCACTCTGTGGAAGGATCCCCTCGGACAGATTTCGCTTGCCGTCACCACGCTATTCTGGGGCGCGGGTGCGACGCTGCAGTTCATCGTGCTGCGCTGGTCGGCCGACATGCTCGGATTGGATCTTTCTCACGGCGCGGTGCTGCAGGCGCTGGCGGCGGTGGGCATCGCGATCGGTGCAATTGTGGCCGCAGGCCGTGTCTCGCTGCAGCGCTCGCTCAGCGTGCTGCCGGTCGGCGTCGCGATGGGGCTGACCGTGTCGGTGCTGTCGTTGCTGAACTTCGCCCACCTGGCCCATTCCGGGCCGGTCATCTGGGGGCACATGGTGCCGTGGGCCCTGCTGGCAGCAGCCGTGGTGATGGTGCTGATCGGGGCGATGGCCGGCTACTTCGTCGTTCCGATGAATGCGCTGCTGCAGCATCGCGGCTACGTGTTGCTGTCCTCCGGCCATTCGATTGCGGTGCAGAACTTCAACGAGAACCTGGGAATCCTGTTGATGCTGGGCGTTTACTCGCTGCTGATCGTGGCCGGTCTTTCGGCCGCGGTCACGATGTCCCTGATCGGAGCCTTCGTCGCGGTCACGATGCTGCTGGTGATCCTGAAGCACCGGGCCAACCAGCGCAAGTTCGACGCCGTCTCGCAGATTGGAGACACCCGCCACGGCTGCTAGTGCGCTCGCGGTTGCGTCCGATCGAAGACTTCCCGCGCCAGGCACATGTCGGCCCAGACCTTGGCCTTGTCGGCCAGGTTACGCAACAGGTAGGCCGGGTGATAGGTGACGATCACCGGCACGCTGGCGCCGGCCACATCGATCCGATGGGCGTGGCCGCGCAGCGATGCAATGCTCGCATCGGTGCCGAGTACCGCCTGAGCAGCCACCCTCCCCATCACGACGATCACGCGCGGCGCAAGCAGCATGATCTGCCGTCGCAGGAACGGTTCGCAGCGGACGACCTCATCGGGCTCCGGATTGCGATTCGCAGGCGGCCTGCACTTCACGACGTTCGCGATATAGACGGCCGAGGCGCCCGTCGCTGCTCGACCCAGTCCGGCGGCGGCCAGGATGCTGTCCAGCAGTCGGCCCGCCTGCCCGACGAAGGGTTCGCCCCGCAGGTCTTCCTCGGCGCCAGGCGCCTCTCCGATCAGCATCCATTGCGAGTCACGGCTGCCGACGCCGAATACCGTGTTGGTGCGCGCCTTACACAATCCGCACGCGGTGCAGCCGGCCACCGTACGTTCGAGCTCGTCCCAGCCCATCCGGTCGATCCCACGGTCGAGGGCGACCGGTACTTCCACCGGCAAGCCCGCCGAACCAGCTGGCGCCAAGGCGGGCGCGGACCGCTCGGTCCAGACGGGCCCGAGCCCGAGCCGCTCCCACAGGCGCGCGCGACGCGGGTCCAGGCTGGTCACAGGGGCACCCTCATCACGACCGCATCCTCCCGGCCGCCGACCGCGGGGTAGTAGCCGGGGCGCACGCCGATCCGTTCGAAGCCGTAACGCTTATACAGCCGTAGTGCCGCGTCGTTACTGGGACGCACCTCCAGCATCAGGCTGCGCGCACCATAGTCGCGCGTGGACTGTGCGACCCACTCCAGCATCTTCCATCCGTACCCCTGCCGCTGAAGCGGGCCCGCCACACTCAGGTTCAGCAGGTGCGCCTCATCGACCGCCAGCATCGCGATCGCGTAGGCAATCATCGACCCCGCGGTGTCGAACATCGCCCAGGCCGTGTAACCGGCACGCAATGCGTCCTCGAAATTGCCGCGCGTCCACGGAAACGGATATACGTCCGCCTCGATCCGCATCACCTGATTCAGGTCCGCCTGCAGCAGCGGCCTGAACATCGGCTCCTCTGGCCTGCGAACGGCGCTCACGGCGCGCTCCCGGCGTCGGCTGACCGCTGTGCCACGGTCAGCGCGACCTGGTCGCGTACGTATTCGGGCGCGGCGTCGCGGGCCGCGACCGTGCGGCCGGCCGCCAGATCGCTGCGGGCCAGCTCGGCGGTCATCGACGCGTCGGCAGCCAGATCAGGCAAGCGGGTCGCCTGGTGTTGTGACGGCCAGGCGGCTTCGAACGTGCGCAGCGCGTTTCCGACGATCACTTGTGGCTGCCAGTGCGCTACCAGCCCGGCCATTTGTTCGGGCACGGCCAGCGCCGCCGCAGCGAGCTCGCGTGCGTCCACCCGGTGGTGCTCGTAAACGGCCCAATAAAACTGACCCATCCGGGCATCGATTGCCGCCATTACGCGAAGCGGATCATCGCTCCGCACTTGCTGCCACGCGCCGAACGCGAGCGCCCTGAGGCTCCCGACGGCAATCACGGGACGATCGGCCGCGAACGCGAGCCCCTGTACCAGCGCGCAAGCCACTCGCAGCCCGGTGAAGGCGCCCGGCCCACTGCCAAAGGCGAACGCGTCGATCTGGCTCAGCGTAACGGATTGTTCAGCCAGCAGGTCCGCAACCATCGACAGCGCACGTTCGGCGACCCGCTGGCTGGCTTTCTGCTGCCGCTGCACCACGCCGGCCGGGCGCGCCAGCGCGACCGAACACCGCTCGGTCGACGTTTCGATCGCAAGGATTCGCACGGGGTGGCATTGTATTAATAAAGCGCGGCGCGCTCGCGGTCGCGCCGTGCGGGCTTGATCGACTACCGAGCCCCCCGACCGCGCCGCAGATCGCGGTGGGCGTCGCGAATCTCTTCTCGCAGCCGGCGACGCTCCTCCGGGCTCAGTCTCGGGCCAGGTCCCGGAGCGGCGTGCTGCTCGGGTGGCTGACCGGGCCGAATCGACGGGCGCTGCTCGGGAGCAAGGCGTTCACGGATCGCCTGGCGCTGCTCGGGCGGAAGCCGCCGCCAGATCGAGGCGCGCTCATCGGGGGTGAGCTGCTGCCACAGTTGCTTGCGCTGCTCCGGAGTCATGTGGCTCCAGATTTCCGCCCTCGCGTCGGGCGGCGGCGCAGCCGGGGGCGAGTCCACGCGCAGCGCCGGCGGCGCAAACGACGGGCCCATCTGCGCCGAGGCGACGCCCCAGGCCAGACACGCTGCGGCGACCGCGACGATCGGGACTCTCATCGATTCTGTCGAACTCCGTGACACTGATCTTGTCATCCGGCGCCCGCTAGCGCCAGCGCGCCGCTCGAAAAGTCGGCCCGAGGGGGGTAAATTCTGTAACACTTTGTGCCTTGGGCGGGCGCCCTCGGCGCCCGGCGATACGATCGGCGCGGCCCGCGACTCAGCGATATGTCCAAAGCGCCCTCCCCGAAGATTCTCGTCGTCGACGACGATCAGCGCTTGCGTGATTTGCTGCGGCGCTACCTGACCGAAAACGGGTTCACCGTCTATACGGCGGACGGTGCCGCAGCCATGAACAAGCTCTGGCTACGCGAGCGTTTCGATCTGCTGATCCTGGACCTGATGATGCCGGGTGAGGACGGTCTGTCGGTACTGCGGCGCCTGCGCGGGGGCAACGACCCGACTCCGGTCCTGATGTTGACCGCGAAGGGCGAAGACGTCGATCGGATCGTCGGCCTGGAGATGGGCGCGGACGATTACCTGCCCAAACCGTTCAATCCGCGCGAATTGCTGGCGCGCATCAACGCGATATTCCGCCGCAAGGCGCCACCCGAGTTGCCGGGCGCCCCTTCGCAGGAGGCCACCAGCGTCGTATTCGGCGATTTCGTGCTGGATCTGGCGACCCGGACGCTGACCCGCTCCGGCGAACCCGTCGCATTGACGACCGGCGAGTTCGCGGTGCTGAAGGTCTTCGCGCGATTTCCGAAGGTTCCGCTGTCGCGCGAGAAGCTGATGGAAATGGCGCGCGGGCGCGAATACGAGGCGTTCGATCGAAGCCTGGACGTGCAGATATCGCGCCTGCGCAAGCTGATCGAACCGGATCCGTCCAAGCCTCGCTTCATTCAGACGGTGTGGGGTCTGGGGTACGTGTTCATACCGGACGGAACCGCTTGAGGCTTCGTTCGCCGCCGCTGTTCTGGCGGACGTTCCTGCTGATCCTGCTCTTGTTTGCGGCCTCCATGGCGGCCTGGTGGCCGACGGTGCAGGTGTTCGAGCGCGAGCCGCGCGCCCGCCAGATCGCTCAGCAGGTCGTTTCCATCGTCAATACGACGCGCAGCGCGCTCGTGTTCTCGGATCCGCGGCGCCGCCGTGACCTGTTGAACGACTTGGCCGATAACGAGGGGATCCGGGTCGTCCCTCTGGAGCCGGGCGATCAGCTCATGCCGCTGCCCGACGATGCGCTGGTGCGTCTGGTCACGCGCAACGTGCGGGCCAAGCTCGGGCCGGCGACGCGGCTCGCCTCCGAAGTGAACGGCGTGCCCGGCATGTGGATCAGTTTCTCGATCGACGACGATGCGTACTGGGCCTTCATCGACCGCGACCTGCTGGCCGGCGACGTCGGCCGCGAGTGGATCGCCTGGGCCGCGCTGGCAGCGATCATCTCGCTGCTGATCGCGGCGGCCATCGCCGGTCTGGTCAATCGACCCCTGGCGGAACTGTCCAGGGCCGCGGCCGAGCTCGGCGCCGGACGCACTCCGCGCAATCTGCCGGATCTGGGACCTCCCGAGATTCGAATGGTGAACCGAAGCTTCAATCGGATGGTCGACAGCCTCGACCGGCTCGAACGGGAGCGGGCGATTTTGCTGGCCGGCGTCTCGCACGACCTGCGCACGCCGCTCACTCGCCTGCGGCTCGAACTGGAAATGAGCGGTCTGCCCGAAGCCGTGCGCGGCGGAATGATCGGAGACCTGGACCAGCTCGAGTTGATCGTCCGCCAGTTTCTCGACTATGCGCGGCCGGTCGGTGCGCGACCGCCGCAGGCCACCGATGTGTCCGCCCTCGCGCTCGACGCCCTGTCGCGCAGCCGTGTCGGCGCCGCCATCGGCTGCCGGGTCGACCAGCAGGTCGAACCCGGGCTGCGCGTGCTCGGACATCCGACCGAGCTGGCGCGGGCGCTCGACAACATGCTGAACAACGCCGTGCAGTACGGGCGCGGCCCAGCGGGTGACCTGGACCTGCGTCTGGAAGTCCACCGGGATGGCTCCGAAGCCATCGTCGCAGTGTCCGATTCAGGACCAGGGATAGCGCCGGATCAAATCGAACGGCTGCTGCGACCGTTCGAGCGCGGCGATGCATCCCGTTCGGGCTCCGGCGGAGCCGGACTCGGGCTGGCGATCGTCGATCGGATCGCCCGCGCCCATCACGGGCGATTGCAACTGTCCGCCAACTCGCCGACCGGCCTGCGCGTCGAGCTCAAGCTCCCCGCGATCGCTCGGGACAATTGACCGGCGGTCAGCTCGAGGATCCGCTCGGAACTTTCAAGGTCCGGCGAGCCTTTTCGGCCTGTTCGAGCGCACGGCCAGCTTCCGGGGGCATGTAGTTCTCGTTGTGCTTGGCCAGCACCTGGGAGGCCCGGAACACCCCGCCCGGTTCGATCCGGCCCTCGGCGACCACGCCTTTGCCCTCGCGGAACAGATCCGGCAGGATGCCGTCGTAGGCCACCGTGATCGTCTGGGCCGTATCGGTTACCCGGAAGGTGACGCGAACGCCTTCGCGCTTGACGCTGCCGGTCTCGACCAGTCCGCCGACCCGAAACGTCTGATTGGCCGGCGCCTTGTTCGCGGCCACGTCGCTCGGCGTGTAGAAGAACACCAGGTTCTGCCGGAAGGCCGACAGCACCAGCGCCGTAGCGACTCCAAGCACCGCGACGCCTGCGACGATCAGCGCCGCACGGCGATGTCTGGGTTTCATTGCGTTTCCTTCTTCGACCAGTCCGAAGTGCGGCGCGCCATTTCGCGCGCACGCCGCACGCGCGCCCGCAGCATCATCACTTCAGTCGCCAGCGCCAGCGCGACCAGACCGTAGGCGCCCCATACGTAGCGCCCGGAGCCGCCCATCGCCCAGAAATCCTGCCAGCTCGCCCAGTGCATCATCAGCCCTGCGCGACGGCCTGGGCCCAGCTGGAGCGCTTTTCCCGCTCCAGCAGGATCGCACGCGCGCGCGCCAGCGAAGCGGCGATACTGTACATCCAGAAGGCAAGCGTCATTACGAACATCGCCTCCAGCATCGTGACGGCCATCGAGGGTGCGCGCGTCAGGCTGACTGACGCGCCCTGATGCAGGGAGTTCCACCACTGGACCGAAAAATAGATGATCGGCAGGTTCACGACCCCGACCAGCGCCAGCACCCCGGCCGCCCGGTCGGCCCGGCGAGGATCATCGATTGCGCCGTGCAGTGCCATGAAGCCGATGTACAGAAACAGCAGAATCAGCGTCGAGGTCATCCGGCCGTCCCAGGCCCAGTACGCGCCCCAGGTCGGGCGGCCCCACAGCGCGCCGGTCCAGGACATACGGGTGTTGAATGCCATCCCGAAACCGGCCCAGAACGCCATTACCGCGTAGATGAACATCGCCATCCAGGCGGCCGGAACGTGGATGAAGATGATCCGGTACACCTCGCCTTGCTGAAAGTCGGTCGGCGCCACGAAAAACCCCAGATACAGGGCGGCTGCGGCCAGCAGCGCGGCGGCCGAACCGAACCACGGGATCAGCCGCCCCGCCAGCCGATAGAACTCCGGGGGCGCGGCGAAGCGGTGCAAGCCGAATTTCAGGGGACGTATCGCTTGGGTCTGCATAGCCCCATTATTTCAAACTATTCGACCGACACCCGGAGCGCGGCGCCGATCGCCCAGGGCGCCAGGGCCGCGGCGCCCAGCGACAGCCCGCCCAGCAGCATCAGATGCGCCCCGGGTGACACCCCGCCGGCCGATGCATCGACCGCCCCGGCCCCGAAAATGAGAACGGGAACGTACAGCGGCAGAACCAGCAGCGTCACCAGCACTCCGGCGCCGCGCAGACCCAAGGTCAGCGCCGCGCCCACCGCTCCGATCAGGCTCAGGGATGGCGTGCCGAGCAGCAGCGAAGCGACCAGCGTGGCGCTCGGGGCGGCCGCCATGTCGAACATCATGGCCAGCACGACCGACAGCGCCGTGATCGGTGCGCCCGTCATCAGCCAGTGCGCGGCGATCTTGCCGAGCACTGCCAGCGACAACGGCTGGCCGGACAACATGATCTGCTCCAGCGTGCCGTCCGCGTAATCCAGCGCGAACAGCCTGCCCAGCGACAGAATTGCCGACAGCAGCGCGGCCACCCACACGACGCCGGGGGCGATCAGCCGCAACATGTCCCGGTCCGGGCCGACTCCCAACGGAACCATCGTCACCACGATCACGAAGAAGAGCAGCACGTTGGCAACGTCGCCGCGCTGTCGCATCGCCAGCAGCAGATCGCGGCGGACGACGGCCAGCAGCGCGCCGATCACGATGCCGCTTCCGCGGCCAGCTCCAGCCGAATGACCTCGACCGGCGCCTGCCAGGCCTGATGCGTCGTCAGCACGACCGCCCCGCCGCTGCCGACGCGTTCGGCGATCAGCCGGTTCAGGATTTCGACGCCGTTTCTGTCCAGCGCGTTGAACGGTTCATCCAGGATCCAGACCCGCGCCTGGCGAGCCACAGTCAAGCGCGCCAGGCCGATGCGCCGCTTCTGGCCCTGGGACAGCTGACCCGCCGGCCACTGGGCGAACCGTTCGATCGCGAGCAGGCGCAACGCCTGCTCCAATCGGTCGGCGTCCACGCGAAGTCCGGCCATTGCAGCCCAGGTGCGCAGGTTCTCGGTCGCAGTCAAGTCGTCCTTGACGCCGTTCAGATGTCCTACGTAGACCAGATCGGCTCCGTACTCGTCGCGCACCTGAGCGATGGGTCGGCCTTGCCAGCGCACCTCGCCGAAAGTCGGCCTCAGCAGGCCGCACAGGATCCGCAACAGGCTGGTCTTGCCGGCGCCGTTGTCGCCGGCGATGTGCAGGCAGCGGCCGGCGTCGAGCCCGAAGGAGAGCTGGTCGAACAGGCGCCGATGACCGCGCTCGCACTGCAGTTCGACCGCCTCCATTATGGGACTATCCATCCGTGCACCGCTGCGGCTTCGAACGCATCATCTTGCAAACAGCAGGACGACCGCACTGGCTGCGATCGCCTCGCCGCGTCCGATGAAACCCAGCCGCTCGGTCGTCTTGCCTTTCACGTTGACCCTTGTCGGGTCGGCATTCAGCAGAGCCGCGATGGACCGGCCGATGGCGTCGGCGTAAGGGGCGATCCTGGGCCGTTCAGCGAACACGATGCAATCGAGGTTGCCCAGGCGCCAGCCGTCCTGCTGCACGCGCTGCGCCACTTCAGCCAGCAAGGCGCGGCTGTCGGCCCCGTGATAGCGCGGATCGGAATCCGGATAGAGGCGGCCGATGTCTCCGAGCGCGGCCGCCCCGAGCAACGCGTCGGTGATCGCGTGCAGCAACACATCGGCATCCGAGTGTCCGAGCAGGCCCTGCTCGTGCTCGATCGAGACGCCGCCCAGCACGAGCCGGCGGCCGGGCACGAGTGCGTGCACATCGAATCCCTGCCCTACCCGGATCGGATCTACCATCGCCCGTTCGCCTTCAATACCGCCTCCGCGAGCGGCCAATCCGCCGGCGTCGTGACCTTCAGATTGCTGTCGATTGCGTTCACGACCCGCGGGCGGATGCCCATTCGTTCCACTGCGCCGGCCTCGTCGGTGATTGCGTCCAGGTCCTGGCACTTCTCCAGCGCGCGCAGCAGGATACCGAAAGGAAAAAGCTGTGGCGTCTGGGCGCGCCACAGTCCGGTCCTTTCCACCGTTTCGATCACTGCCGCGCCGTCGACCCGCTTCAACGTGTCCGAAAGCGGTTCCGCCAGCAGTCCACCCGCATCGTGCACCCCGACCGCGTCGATCAGGGCCGTCAAGTCCCGCGCCGACAGGCAGGGACGGGCCGCGTCATGCACCAGCACCCGATCGTCCAAATCGATCTCGCCCGCAAGCGCGCGCAGGCCGTTTCGTACGCTCTCGCCGCGCGAAGAGCCGCCGGCCGGCGCGAGCCGCACGCCGCTCGGCAACGCCAGCGCGGCCGCGTGCGGGTCGGCCGGGGCTACTACGATCAGGACCCGCGCAACGCGCGGATCCGACATCAGCGCCCGCACCGAATGCTCGAGCAGCGTGCATCGCCCGATGCGCTGGTACTGCTTCGGAGTGTCGCTTCCCATCCGCGAGCCTTGTCCGGCTGCGGGGATCAGACCGAAGAAGCGGATGGCCAAGGCTGGGAATCCGGATTGCGGTGTTATCGTGCGTGCCGCCGCGCTGCCTGAGCGAATCGCCGGAATGCGCGGCCTCTTCGGATGAATTCTCGCACGCTATGAGCGAGTGCCTTTCGACCCACCCGATCGAAGTTGCCGTGCCGCTGCTGAAGCCGGCCGAGCGCTTCGTGATCGGTCGACCGGCCGGCTCGGCCGACTCGCTGTTGCTGGCGAAACTGGCCGATCGCGAACGGCAAAACGGCCACCTGACGGTGGTCATCTGTGCCGATGCGTTGGACGTGCATCGCCTGTCCGAGGAGCTGCCCTACTTCGAGCCGGTGCTGACGGTGCGCGCGTTTCCGGACTGGGAAACGCTTCCCTACGACATCCTGTCTCCGCACCCGGACCTGGCCTCGGAGCGGATCGAAACGCTGTATCGCCTGATGACCCGCCAGCCCGCCGCCGACACGCCCGGCACCGACGTGCTGCTGGTGGCCGCCGGCACGGCCACGCAGCGCCTCGCGCCACCGTCTTTTGTCGCGGCGCGCACGTTCTGGCTGCGCCAGGGACAGCGGATCGACGTCGAGCAGTTGCGCTCGCAACTGGCGCTGGCCGGCTACCACGCCGTGTCTCAGGTGGTCGGGCCCGGCGAGTTCTCGTTGCGCGGCGGGCTGATCGACTTCTTCCCGACCGGTGCGACGCTGCCGCTGCGGCTGGATCTGCTGGACGACGTGGTCGAGACGATCCGCGCGTTCGACCCGGACAGCCAGCGAAGCGTCTACCCGGTGCCCGAGGTTCGCCTTCTGCCGGGGCGCGAGTTTCCGTTCGAGGAGCAGGCACGCACCGCCTTTCGCGGGCGCTGGCGCGACGCGTTCGAGGGCGATCCGAGCCGCGCACCGCTCTATCGGGACGTGGGCCTGATCGACTATCTGCCGCGCGAGTCCCGCATCGTGCTGCATGGTCCGGTTGAGGCTTCCATGCGGCGCTTCTGGAACGAGACCAGCGAGCGCTACGCCTTCCTGTCGCGCGACGCGCAGCGCCCCTGCCTGGCGCCCGGGAAGCTGTACCTGTCGGCCGAGGAGCTGTTCCTGCAGCTCAAGCCGTTTGCCCGCCTCGCGCTGTCTGAATCCGATCACCCGGACTTCGAGCCCTTGCCCGCGCTCGCGGTCGACCGCAAGAGCGCCGATCCGGTCCAGCAGCTGCGCGATTGGTGCGAACAGTTTGCCGGCCGTGTGCTGCTGGTGGCCGACTCGCCCGGGCGCCGCGACACGATGTCGCAGATGCTGTCCGAGTCGCGGCTGCCCTTCACGGATTGCGAACGCTTCGAGGACTTCGCCGGCTCCGACGCGCGGCTGATGCTGGGAACGGCGCCGCTGCACCAGGGATTCGCCTCGCCGACGGCGCGACTGGCCGTGGTGACCGAGGCCGAGCTGTATGCGGCCAATCCGCGGCGCCAGCGCCGCACTCAACGAGACCGCGCCACCAACGTCGATGCGGTCGTGCGCGACCTGGCCGAGCTGCGTACCGGTGATCCGGTCGTGCACATCGAGCACGGAATCGGGCGCTACCTGGGACTGGAGGCGCTGGATCTTGGAGAAGGACCCACCGAGTTCCTGCACCTGCAATACGCGAACGAGGCCAAGCTGTACGTGCCGGTTGCGCAGTTGCACCTGATAGGGCGCTACATCGGCGCCGATCCGGACGCTGCGCCGCTGCATGCGCTGGGCGGCGGCGAATGGGACCGGGCACGGCGCCGCGCGGCCCGCCAGGTGCGCGACACGGCGGCCGAACTGCTGAACCTGTATGCGGCGCGGGCCGCGCGCGAAGGCCACGCGTTCAAGTTCTCGGAGCGCGACTACCAGGCCTTCGCCGAGGGATTCGACTTCGAGGAAACGCCGGATCAGCGCGCCGCCATCGAGGCCGTGCTGAAGGACATGCGCGCGGGCTTTCCGATGGACCGCCTGGTGTGCGGCGACGTGGGCTTCGGCAAGACCGAGGTGGCGCTGCGGGCGGCGTTTGCCGCGGTGGCCGGCGGCCGGCAGGTCGCCGTCCTTTGCCCGACCACGCTGCTGGCCGAGCAGCACGTGCAGACGTTTCGGTGTGCGCCAGAAAGAGCGGCTCAAGTCGCTGCGCGCCGAAGTCGATGTGCTGACCTTGACCGCAACGCCGATTCCCCGCACGCTGGCGATGTCGCTGGAGGGAATCCGCGATTTCTCGGTGATCGCGACCGCGCCGCAACGGCGGCTGGCGATCAAGACCTTCGTGTGCCCGGAAAGCGGCGGCCTGATTCGCGAGGCCTGCCTGCGCGAGCTCAAGCGCGGCGGACAGATCTACTTCCTGCACAACGCGGTCGAAACGATCGAGCAACGCCACCGGCTGCTCTCCGAATTGGTACCGGAAGCGCGCATCCGGATCGCCCACGGACAGATGCCCGAGCGCGAGCTGGAGCATGTGATGAGGGATTTCTATCAGCAGCGCTTCAACCTGCTGCTGTGCACGACGATCATCGAAACCGGGATCGATGTGCCGACCGCCAACACGATCCTGATGCACCGCGCGGACCGGTTCGGCCTGGCCCAGCTGCATCAGCTGCGCGGCCGGGTCGGACGCTCCCATCATCAGGCCTACGCCTACCTGATGGTTCCGTCCCAGGATGGCCTGAGCCGCAACGCGGAGAAGCGTCTGGAAGCGATCCAGAATCTGGAGGAGCTCGGAAGCGGCTTTTACCTGGCCATGCACGACCTGGAGATCCGCGGAGCCGGCGAGGTTCTGGGCGAGGCGCAATCCGGGAACCTGCAGGAAGTCGGATTCGACCTGTACACGCAGATGCTGAACGCCGCGGTGCGCGCGCTGCGCAGCGGCCGCGAGCCGGACCTGATGCAGCCGCTGGCGGCCGTGACCGAAATCAACCTGCATACACCCGCGTTGCTGCCGGCCGACTATGTCGGCGATGTTCAGCAACGGCTTTCGCTGTACAAGAAGCTGGCCTCGTGCGAAGACGACGCGAGCCTGGACGCGCTGCGGGAGGAGCTGGTCGATCGGTTCGGCAGACTTCCGCCGGCGGCACGCGCTCTGCTGGAGACCCACCGACTGCGGCTGATCGCCGCGCGCCTGGGCGTTCGCAAGATCGACGCCTCGTCCGACTCGATCGGGCTGCAGTTCAGCCCCGAGACGCCGGTCGATCCGGCCCGGGTGATTCAGTTGATGGGACGCGACAAGCGGCTGCGGCTGGCCGGGCCCGATCGGCTTCGATTGAGCGTGACAACGCCCCAGGTCGAAAACAGGCTGCAGGAACTGCACGGCCTGCTGAAAGAGCTGGCGTGAGCGCAGCCGTGCGGCCGCAGGACCGCGCTCCTGGTGCGCCGGCGGAGCGCGTGTCCGATGCGCCGATGGACCTGGTCCTTCAGGCCCCGGATCTGTCGCCGGAAGCCATCGACGCGTTCCGGCGGCGCTTTCCGGCGGCTCCAATTCGCCGCCAGACCGCTTCGGTCCGGCTCGTCGGAGTCGATCTTGCGCCCGAGCTGGCGCATGAGGTCGCGGAGCTGGCCGCTCGCTGGCGCTGCGACGCGACGCTGGTTTCGCCACGGATGGTCCTGTCCGAATTCCGAGTGCTGGCCCTGGACATGGATTCGACGTTGATCCGGATCGAATGCATCGACGAGCTGGCGCGGCTGGCGGGCCTCGGTCCCGAAGTGGCCGCGATCACCGAGGCCGCCATGCGCGGGCAGATCGCCGACTACTCGGAAAGCCTGCGCCGGCGCGTGGCGCTGCTGGCCGGAGCGGACGCGTCGCTGCTGCGGGCGGTTGCGCAGCAACTGCCGTTGTCGCCCGGAGCCGAACGCCTGCTCGGGGTGACGCGCCGTAGCGGGCTTCAGACGTTACTCGTGACCGGCGGCTTCGGGTTCTTTGCGAGGACGCTGCAGGGCCAGCTCGGCATCGATCGGGTGTGGGCCAACGAAGTGCAGGTACGTGACGAGCGGTTGACCGGAGTCGTGCACGGGCCCGTTGGGACTGCCGGGCAACTGGTCGATGCGCAGGGCAAGGCGAAGGCTCTGGAGCAGGCGTGCGCCGACGCCGGCTGCCCGACCGAACAGGCGATCGCGATCGGCGACGGCGCCAACGACCTGCCGATGCTGGCGCTGGCCGGCGTGTCGGTCGCCTACCACGCCAAGCCGCGCGTGCGGCAAAGCGCCAAGTACGCGCTCGACTACAGCGGCCTGGACGGCGTGCTGGAGTGGTTCAACGACATCGCTGGCTGATAAGGGTCGGAGCGTCCGGGCTGCGGGGCGGGCCGGAGTGACCGGGTGCGGTGGAGCGAGGTCAGCACGCCCGAGCCCCCGT
>WNFT01001970.1_pt1 | contig 17456 bp, 15 predicted proteins | sample 5400191 | NCBI WGS metagenome assembly WNFT01 (sample SAMN13153359, study PRJNA577476) | soil metagenome | isolation source: 80 cm saprolite under Madrone tree | place: USA:California | collected 2016-06-14 | reverse complement strand
GGCGTTCTCGGGCGCAACCGGAATGCATGACGTGCGCCCGATCGAGCGCGTGTTCGTCGGCGATCCGGATGTCTCCGAGACGCTCTATCGCCTGCTCAAGGCAAGCCGGGATGGCAGGCGGCTTCAAGAGGAGGTGCGGGTCTCCGCGCCGCGCGGGGAGCCCGCGCGGTGGCTCCGGCTGCGGGTGCGTCCGCTCGGGGCGGCGGTTGACGCCGGTGGCACGAGGAAGGCCTCGGTATGGACCGTCGCCGATGTGACCCGCGAGCGCGAGCGCCAGGAGAACGTTTTCCAGGAGTTGCAGCACGCGATCGACTATCTGGATCATGCGCCTGCCGGCTTTTTCTCGGTCGATGGCAACCGCGACGTCGGCTACATCAATGCCACGCTGGCGGGCTGGCTCGATCATGATCTCGCCCAGGTCGGCGCCGGGGGGCTCCGGCTGGCCGATCTTCTGCCCCGCGACAGTGTGGCGCTTCTGACGGCACTATCGGGGCATCCGGGCGAGGTGAAGACCGAGATTTTCGATCTCGACCTGCGGCGCCGCGACGGTCGCACCTTGCCGGTGCGGCTCTACCACAAGGTCGCGTTCGCAGCGGACGCCACCCCGGGTGCGTCGCGCACGCTGGTGCTCAACCGCGGCGGCGGTGCCGGCGCCGACCCGTTGCGCGATGCCGAAGTCCGTTTCATACGCTTCTTCAATAACACCCCGATGGCGATAGCGACGGTGGACCGTAGCGGCCGCATCGCCCGCAATAACGCCTTGTTCGCTCACCTGTTTCAGAACGTGCTCAAGGGTGAGGCGGCGTCGCAAGGGCGCACCATCCGCAGCGTGGTGACTGACAGCGATCGTGCCGGGCTCGACAAGGCGCTGGCGGCGGCGGCCCGCGGCCAAGGCGATATCGCGCCGATCGACGCGACGCTTGCCGGCGAGGCCAAGCGCTGGGCGCGATTCTATGTGACGCCGGTCGAGGACGCCGAGCGCGATTGCGAGGCCGCGATCGTCTACGCCATCGAGACCACCGAGCAGCGCGTGCTGCAAGACCAGGCCGATCAGGCGCAGAAGATGGATTCGATCGGCAAATTCGCCGGCGGCATCGCGCACGATTTCAACAACCTGCTCAACTCCATTTTCCTGGCGACCGACTTCCTGCTCAACGCGCACAAGGCGTCCGATCCGTCTTTCCGGGACATCATACAGATCAAACAGGACGCCAACCGGGCCGCGAGCCTGGTGCGCCATTTGCTGGCGTTCTCGCGCCGGCAGACGCAGCACCTCCAGGTGCTCGATCTCGGAGAGGCCCTGTCGGATCTCTCCATATTGCTGGGGCGTCTGATCGGCGAGCAGATTGCGCTTGACCCCGTTGACCCCCCTCGCGACCTGTGGCCCGTTAAGGCCGACCAGTCGCAGTTCGAGCAGGTGATCATCAATCTCGCGGTCAACGCCCGCGACGCGATGCCGGAGGGCGGAAAGCTCACCCTGCGAACGTCGAATGTTTCTGCCCCGGAGTGCGAGCAGTTTGCCCCCAAGAGCATGCCCGCGGGCGAATATATCCTGGTGGAAGTGAGCGACTCCGGAACCGGCATTCCGCCTGACATCATCGATCACATCTTCGAGCCGTTCTTCTCCACCAAGGAGGTCGGCAAGGGCACCGGGCTCGGACTCTCGACGGTCTACGGCATCGTCAAGCAGACCGGCGGCTTCATCTATCCGGAATCGACCATCGGCAAGGGCACGACGTTCCGTATCTTTCTGCCTCGCCATATGCCAACGGTCGATGAAACAGCGCCTGCCGCCGCGGAGCAGGGCGCTGCCGCCCGCGCCGGCAAGCTGGCGGCGAAACCCGCGGATGACACCGGGCAGGGCACAATCCTCCTGGTCGAAGACGAAGAGGGCCTGCGCGGCCTTAATGCGCGCGGTCTGACCTCGCGAGGTTACACCGTACTTCAGGCAGCGAACGGCTTGGAGGCGGTCGAAGCGTTCGACAGCCACTTCGGCAAGATCGATCTTGTGGTCTCCGACGTGGTGATGCCCGAGATGGACGGGCCGACCCTGCTGACCAAGCTGCGCAGCCGCGATCCCGGCGTCAAGATTATCTTCGTGTCGGGCTATGCCGAGGAGGCATTCGAGAAGAACCTCCCGGAAGGCGAGTACAATTTTCTAGCAAAGCCGTTTACCCTCAAGCAACTCGTCGGGGCTGTGAAGGAAACGATGGCAAGTGAGCCGGGAAACGAATTCAACTGAGCAACCCTTAAGCGCGCCGCCGTCAACCGAACGACCGTCAAGAGGTCCGACGCGGGACTATGAGGGCCGGCGTGAAACTGCGGCCGAACGTCGGCTGGCCAACTTACTGCTCGCCGGGTTCATTTTGTTTGTACTGGGCGCTGCGCTCTGGTTGGGCGATGCACTGGTCAAGACTCGTCGCATGGATGATTGCATCGCATCCGGTCGACGCAACTGCGCGCCGATCACGGCGCCGTCGCCGCCGTCACGCTGAACGCGGGCGGATCGGCTCCCGGTCGGGCTGAAGCACCCGACACCTCCGCCGCGCCGTGGCCGGGCTTGTCCCGGCCGCCTCGACATTTTTTGCTCCGTTGCGTAAAAACGCGGGATCGCCGGGACAAGCCCGACGATGACCCCAGCACCTGATTTCATGCGAGCGAAATCCGCTCTAATAGATGCCGGGAAGCCCAGCCTTGCGGGGATCAAACCGGCGATCGTAGATGCATTGAAATCCGATGTAGTCGCCGTATGTGCGGTGCACGCTGGTGATGCCGGCCAGCCGGTTCCAGCGGGCGCAATGTGCGGCCGCGATATCGCGGTAGATCAGGTCGACCTCCGGCGTCCATTGAATAATGCCGCCGGTGTCGTTTCCGGTGAGGCCGGGACCGGGGCCGGTGAAGCCCGCAGACGCGGCAAACGCGCTCAGAACCATGGCAACTGTAAGCATCCAGCGCATGGGAGAAAGCTCCTGCGAAATGCTAGATTTGGCAAACTTGTCTGCCATTGCAATGCACATTTCAAGCACCGGCGCCGACCCGTTCGCCGATTTGAGCGCAGCCGTGGTTTTTGCGCCATATCGGCTTGACCACTTGCCGGTTTGTGCCAACCTCGTCATCTCAACGAACGAGGCGGCGACGCCGCGATAGTGGGGAGGCGCCGATGCACGATACCGGCATGTCACGCCGATCTGTTTTCGCCTGCAGATGCTGTGAAGGGTCTGCTGCGGCGGGCCCCCTCCCCCGCGTGCGGAGGAGGGTAGGGAGTGGGAACCCGATGATCAGCCGGCGCAATTTCATCGTCGGCGGCGTTGCGGCCCTCGGGCTCGGCGCGGCCGGCCCCGTCAGCACGCCGGGGAGGACCCGGGCAAAGCCGCACCGCATCGACGTGCATCACCATCTGGCGCCGCCGCCCTGGGTCGAAGCGCTCAAGAAGGCCGGGCTCGATACCCTCCCGGTCACCAGTTGGACGCCCCAGCACTCGCTCGACGACATGGATCAAGCCGGGGTGGCGACCTCGATCTTGTCGGCCCAGACACCGGGAATCGGTTTCGTCGGGCCCAAGGAGGCCGCCGCCGTGGCGCGCGCCTCCAATGAATACGCCAAGATGCTGGCGGCGGATTATCCGGGCCGCTTCGGCACATTCGCGCTGCTGCCGATGCCGCATGTCGACGAGACGTTGCGGGAGATCGAATACGCGCTCGATACCCTGAGGGCAGACGGCGTTGGCTTCATGACGAGCTACGGCGACAAGTTCCTGGGCGATGACGCCTTCGCGCCCGTGATGGATGAACTCCATCGCCGCAAGGCGACGGCCTATACGCATCCGAATAATCCGGCATGCTGCCAGAACCTCGCCGGCATTCCGCCGACGATCATCGAGTGGGGCACCGACACGACCCGCACCATCGCGAGCCTGATCTTCTCGGGCACGTCGGCGCGCTGCCGGGATGTCAATTTCATCTTCTCCCACGGCGGCGGGACGGTGACGTCGCTCACCGATCGGTTCAGCGTGCAGCTGTTGATGAACCCGAAATACAAATCGTTCACGCCCGAAGGCGTCATGTCGGAGCTGGCGCGGTTCTATTACGACACCGCCCAGGCCGCGAACCCGGTCGCCATGGCGTCGCTGATCAAGATGGTCACCGCGTCGCAGATCGTGTTCGGCTCTGACTATCCGTACCGCACCGGAGCGGAACACGTGAGGGGACTAGCCGAGGTCTTCGGGCCGGAAGACCTGCGCAAGATCGAGCGCGAGAATGCCCTGAAACTGGTGCCGCGTTGGCGCGCCGCCCTACGCCTCCCCGCAAGCGGGGGACGGCACGCTTGAACCCTCCCCCGCCTGCGAAGGAGGGTAGGGGTGGGGGCTGCGGTCGACGGGGCGTGCGGCCTGATCATCAGAAACCCAAGCCTCTTACCACCGCAGGCCAACGGCTATCGTCCGATTGCGTCTCGCACGATCTAATCCGGCTCCGCTCGGCTACTTGGCGAACATCGCGGCAAACGGCCTTGCATCGAACACCACACGAATCTCCGATATCCTTTCGCCCTCGGTCCGGAACCATTCTGAGATGAACGAGGTGCCGGCTGGCGTATTCGTGATCATGTCGTAAAGCACGCAAACCTCGTTGCCATCGACAAACACCTTTTTAACTTCCACGCCCTTCACGATCCCCGCCAATTTTTTGATCGCCTCAATGTAGTCGTCTGCCTTGTGGAACGTGTCGATCGGGCCTTTGAAACTAAGATCATCGTGCAGCAGCTTGCGCGCCGCAACGAAATCGTTTGCCCCGACCGCTGCGTGAAAGCGGTGAACCACCTGGCCTGCAGATGTCATCGGACTTGTCCTTTTGTTGGGCTGATGAGAGGTCCATTTGACTCGCTGGGTCACCATTCGAAATTTTATTCGAACGCTATTGGTGCGAGCCAAGATGCGTCATCATCCTCGGCACGAGGGTGGCCAGTTTCAATGCCCAAAACGCCAAAACAATTTGCCGTTTGTAGAAGCTCGCACAGGCATGGAGGATACGGCGTGCGATGCGACCGGCCCGCGCGGCCTCGGATTTGCGATCACCAGAATACTGCCACGACCTAACCCGTCGCCGCAGGGCCACGCGCGTTCGGCTCTCTCTCGGCGCCGTTGCCGCGTCGGAATTCTCCTGGTCCTACTTCGAAAACGCGCTTGAACGCCTTGCAGAATGCGGCCTCGGACTCATAGCCGGCCAATTGAGCGACTTGAGCGACCTTGGCGTTTGTCGTTCGCAGCAGTTCGGCAGCCTTGTTGAGGCGACAACGCGTCAAGTAACGCAGCGGTGGCTCACCGACCAGGCGATCGAACTTGGCGGAAAGGGAGGATCTCGACATCCCTAGCCGCTTGGCGAGCGAAGCGACCGTCCAGCGGTGGTCGGGTCGGCGATGGATGAGCGCCAGCGCAGCACCGATTTCAGGATCGACCAAGGCGCGCAGCCAGCCGCTCTCGGCTCCGCCTGACCGCGCATAGTGGGCGCGCATGGCCTCGATGAACAGAATTTCGCACAGGCGGCTCGTGACGGTCTCGGACCCCGGGCTCCGCGCCGCGACCTCTGCCTCGATCCAGTCCAAGGTCGCCGCCAGCCAGGGAACCGCCCGCCCTTGCTCGGCCGCAATGTGCAGTGCTGGTGGCAGCGACGCCAGCAGGGGATTGGCGCGCGGGCTCTCCAGAAAAAACCCGCCGCAGATCAACGTCGTTGGGGCGCCGTCACCGCCATGTTCGAAATCACCGTTCGGTTTGGGCGGTTGCTCTGCAAGAAGTTCATCCAACCAGCGCGCCGGCGAGCCCGGCGCGTCGCGAACCGTGTGTGCGCTTCCATTGGTCAAGACAACGAGATCACGTGGAGCGAGCTGAATTGCGCCCTCAACGCCCTCTACTTCGAGCTGACATGTGCCGCCAGCAACAAAATGAAAGGCAGCGGCCTGCCGTGAACGGACGCTGAACCCCCAGGGAGCACGCAACACCGAGCGGCAGAATATGGTTCCCCGCAGCCGCACGCCGCGCAACACTTCCGCCACGACATCGTTGGGATCGAATCCGATGAGAGGTTCCATTCTCGCATTCGCTGACGATGGCACTCACGTCACAATATTCCAACGCTGCAACGCTGTTGCAAGTCTAGCTTGCGACATCCTCTCGATACGCCAATCGCATTATGCTGATACGTGATGAGCCTCGACGCTGGCGGCGTCCCGGGACCGCGGGCGTCTCGCCCGCTCTTTGTTCCGAGATCGAAGAGATAGATGCGGGCGGGACGCCCGCGGTCCCAGGACGCGCACTCCAGTCCTACCGCCCGCGCGACTCGTGCCACAGCAGAAACATCCCCGACCCCACCACGATCGCGGAACCCGCCAGCAGCGCGGCCGACGGGAGATCGCCCCACACCAGGAACCCCAATATGATCGCCCATACGAGCGAGAAGTAATTGAACGGCACCACCGCCGACGTAGGGGCGAGGTGGAGCGCGCGCGTCCACAGGTATTGGCCAAGCGCGTTGCCGAGGCCGTTCACCACCATGGCGCCCCAATCCTGGAGGGTCGGCGTCACCCAGCCGAACGGCAAAGCCGCAGTAAAGAAGGCTGTGAGGAACACCATCTGGTACATGGTCAATGTTTCGGCCGACTCGGTCGCCGTCATGCCGCGCACGCCGACCGTGACGGTGCCGAACAGGATCGCATTGGCGAGCGCGAACAGCGATCCGGCCTGGAAGGTGTCGACGCCCGGGGAGGTGACCAGCAATACCCCCAGAAACCCGACGATCAGCGCACTCCAGCGTACCGGGCCGACGGTTTCCTTGAGAAACACGACCGCCGCGACGGTCGCAAAAAGCGGCGCAGAGAAATTGATCGCGACCGCGCTCGCGAGCGGCATCAGGCTGAATGCGATGACGAGAAAAGTCTGCGCGCACGACTGGGAGATGCCGCGCAGCATGTGGTCGCGCAGCCGCTTGGTGCGAAACACCGCAAGCCCGGTCGCGGGCAGGATCACGAGGCTCGAGCCGACCAGCGCCGCCGCGGCCCGTACAAACAGCATCTCGCCGATCGGGTAGGTGGCCACGAGCCACTTGGACAAGGCGCTTGAGCCCGCGAACAGGATCGTCGCGACGAGCATGTAGGCGATGCCCAGCGGGATTCGTTCCGACCTCTCCCTGCGCTCCCCCGTACGCGGGGAAGGATGGGGAGGGTGCTCGCTTGTCGTCTTCAGGGCGACGCCCGCCTCCGCGGCGCCGTTCGATTGTTGCACCCCGCTGCTCCTTGGGCATATCCGGGCGGGCCGGCGCCGCCATCGGTACGCCATCGCGGGAAAAATGCCATTGCGATTGTCACAAGACAGTCAGTCGATTTTGCTCTACCGGGCGCGATTGTTCCCGGAGAACGCGGCGAGGAGCCGGGGGCGGCATCAATCTCCGCCGCAGAACAGCAATGCCCGGCACCTGGCCGGGCGCTGCAAACTCAAAGAGGATCGCGGCCTCGTCAGTTGGACGAGCTCGGCAGTATCTCGACGATGCCGACCATGTTGATGCCGCTCATCGCCATCGCGATATGGCCGTCCCGGGTCGGCATCATGTGGCGCACGATGCCGCCGCCGTTGGGGATTTGCCAAGTCTGGAATTTTTCCGTCTTGGGATCGAACCGCACCAGATTGTTCGGCCGCGTATTCGATTCCACGTACCAGATCTTGTCGTCGATCACTGTCATCCCGTAGGGCTGCGACTGCGCTCCGCTGGGGCCGTCCCACTCGGTGACGTTGCCGGTTTTGGGATCAAGCCGACCGAGCTTGCCGGTGCCCCAGTTGCCGTACCAGATCATATCGTCGGAGGTCACGCCCATGCGGCGGATGCGGGTGCGGGCATCGGGCAGAACATACTCCTTCAGCTCCAGCCTGTCCGGATCGATGGTGGCGATCTTGTTGGAGCCCCAATAGCTGAACCAGGGCTGCCGGCCGTCCGACAGGAAGCGCAGCGCATAAGGCTGCTGTCCGGCCGGGCCGTTGGGGGTGAACAGCTTGATGTCGCCGGTCTTGGGGTCGAGCCGGCCCATGAAGCCGCCGTTCTGGACGCTGAACCACAGGATGCCGTCCTTGTCGAACAGTGGCGTGTGCGGATCGCGCGCTTTCGGGTCGGGCATCGGGAAGAACTTGTATTCGCCGGTTTTCACGTCGAGCTTGCCGACGTGGCCGCCCCAGTTGCCGGCATACCAGACGTTGCCGTCCTTGTCGTTGATCAACCCATGGGGGCCGCCTTTGATCGGGATCGGATATTCCTTCATCTCGCCGGTCTGAGGATCGAGGCGGCCGAGCCGGTTGGCAAACTGTCCCGACCACCACAGCGAGCCGTCCGGCATCGCCAGCGGATCATGGGGGCGTTCGCCCGGCGTTGGCAGCGACCACTCGCGGAACTTGACCTGCACCGACCCGCTGATTGCGGCAGGCTTGGGCCGCGGCTTCTCTGGAAAGCTCGCGATCAGATAGGCTCTGATCTGGTCGCCCTGCTCGCGCGTGACCGGAGCGCCGGCGGCCATCATCATGTTGACCGTGTTGTCCCAGTCCTCGGCGGATTTGTTCGAATTCACGATGTTGCGCAGGTTGTGGCAGACCGTGCAATTGTCTTGGACCAGCTTCTTGGCGTTGCCGTCGGGCAACACATAGTCGCCGGGCGCACCGGGCGTGGGCTGGACCACTTGGCCATGGGCGGACATGACGGCGCAAACCGAGACGGCCGTCGTCAGGATGAGCAGCGATTTGACATGCATGAGAGGCTCCGAATGGGTGGCGATAAAGGCAAATTTATTGTCTTCTTTTCGCTAGCTTGCCGATGAAACGGGCGGGTCGTCAAGACGGATGTCAGATGTCAGATGTCAGAGGACAGAGATGCCGATGACGGGACGAACTCGACTGGCTTTCCCAGTCTCCTTCCCCTGACATCTGTCATCTGTCATCTGACATCCGTCATCTGTCGCGCCACATCCATGATCATCCGGGTGAGCAAATAAAGCCGCGGCTCGATCGAATCGATCTCCACGTACTCGGCGTCGTTCGAATGGGAGCCGAATCCGCGCAGTCCAAATCCCTCGATGACCGCTGCTTTGGTCCGCAGAGCCGCGAACGCCGCGTCGGTGCCGCCTCCCTCCGCAACGTCGCGCACGATGAGCGTGTTGCCGAGCTCCGCATAGACATCCTGCGCGTGTTTGGCGAGCGCGCGCGACGCCGGCGTCACCTCGAGCGGCGGGCGGCGGCGCTCGAACGTCATCTCCACGGTGGTGTCCTCAATGAGCTGCTTCTTGATGCGCTCGCGCACCTTCCGCTCGATGCCGTCATAATCCGCAACCCGCAGCACCCGCACATCCGCGGCGGCAGAGGCGTTGGCGGGGATGACATTGCGATTGGTGCCGGCATTGGCGATCGTCCAGTTCATCTTGACGCCGATTTCCGGGTCGGAGAGATCGCGGGTCTGGAGAATCTGGTGGGCGAGCTCGTAGAGCGCGTTGCGCCCGCGCTCCGGCGCGGCGCCGGCGTGCGAAGCCCGCCCCTTGACATTGAGCACGACCGCCGCGATGCCGGCGGTCGTCAGCGACAACTGGTCGGAGTCGACGCGGGCGCCTTCGCACGAGAACACCACGTCATGTTCGCCGCCGAGCCTGGTGAGCGTCGCGCGCGCGCCCGGCGAGCTGACCTCTTCATCGCCGTTGATCAGCACGGTGATGAGGCCGTAGTCGTGGAAATTCATCTCCCGCAGGATCGCAAGCGTATGCAGGATGAGGGCGACGCCGTGCTTGTCGTCGGCGATGCCGAGCCCATAGGCGCGGTTGCCGTCGATACGGAACGGCTGCTGCGCCCCCATGCCGCGCAGATAAACCGTATCCATGTGGGCGATCAGCAGGATTTTCTTCGTGCCCGTGCCGATAAAGCGCGCTTGCACCATCTTGCCGATCTGTTTCGGCGTATCGACCATGCGGTAGATGTCGGCCGGATCGGGCTCGATCATCTCGACCGCGCCGCCCAGCGCCTTGAGCCCTCCCGCGATCACGTCCGCGATCTTGTCGAGCCCCTCGCGATCGCCGCTGCCGGACTCGATCGCAACGAGGCCCTTGAGGGTTTCGATGAGGGGCGCCTTTTCTTTGGCGGCAAGCGAGCGCACCGCCTCGACCGGCGCGGCGGTGGCCGATGCAGTTAACGCAAGGCAGAGGCTGAGGCCGGCGAGGACAGGGCGGCGGAAACCGATGCTGAGCAGGGTGGCCATGGCGGACTCCCTCCGGGTCGCGTGGAGAAGATGGAGTTTATCGAAGGGCAGGCCGGATCGCCAGCACGCGGCTTGCCGCGAAATGGTGCAGAATCGCCAGTCGCAGGAGCTGTAGCCCGGATTGAGCGCAGCGAAATCCGGGATTGTCCTATCCATGCGGCGCCGCCGTCCTGGGTTTCGCTTATCGGTCAACCCAGGCTACAGCTCTGAGCAAGCCGACATGTCGGAGAAAAGGTAATGCGCTATGCGGTGATGATCGAAAAAGCGGAAGGAAACTACTCCGCCTATGTGCCCGACCTGCCGGGATGCGTCGCCACTGGGCCGAGCGTGAAGGCCGTGGAGGACGAACTCCGCGAGGCGATCAGATTTCACGTGGCGGGATTGAGGGAAGACGGGTTGGCGACGCCCGAACCGACCAGCATTGCGCGTTACATTGAAGCGTGAGGCGACGCGAGGAACGACCGATTGATGCCAACGTTATGCCTTAGAACTTAAAATCAAGCGTCTGTTCGAGCGCTCGCAGTCGTTTGCAGGGACGCAGCCGTTTCGAGCCCCGAGTGCCGGCGAGAAAATCCCCATGGCCACCACAGTCGTCATCACAGGCGCGAGTGCAGGAGTTGGGCGAGCCGTGGCGCTGGAGTTCGCGCGGCTGGGCTGCAACGTGGCGCTCTTGGCGCGCGGGATCGAGCGCCTGGAAAGCGCGGCGCAACAGGCGCAAGCTTTCGGGGTCACAGTGTTGGCGATTCCCGTGGACGTAGCGGATGCTGCTGGCCTGGATGCAGCCGCGGAGCGCGTCGAAACCGAGCTCGGCCCGATCGATGTCTGGATCAATAACGCCATGGCGACGATTTTCGCGCCCGTATGCGCGATCAGGTCGGACGAGTTCCGACGCGTCACCGAAGTGACTTACCTCGGGCAAGTACATGGGACCCTGGCGGCGCTCCGGCGGATGCGCCGACGAAATCAGGGAACCATTGTCCAGGTCGGCTCGGCCTTGAGCTATCGGGCGATACCGCTTCAGTCGGCCTGTTGCGCAGCAAAATTTGCGGTGCGCGGGTTTACGGATGCCTTGCGATCGGAGCTTGCGCACGAGGGCAGCCGGATCCGCGTCACCATGGTGCAGCTGCCCGCCGTGAACACGCCCCAGTTCGATTGGGCGCGCAGCCGTTTGGCGGAAAAGGCGCAGCCGGCGCCGCCGATATTCCAGCCCGAGGCGATCGCCGGCGAGATCGTGCGGGCGGCACAGGAAGCGCCGTGCGAGCTATGGCTGGGCCGTTCGACCATAAACGCGATCATCGGCACGATGCTGCTTCCGGGTGCTTATGACCACAACCTCCCTGCGGAAGGTTACGACGGCGAGTTGACCACCGAACCGCGGGATAACGCGCGTCCCGACAACCTTTTTTCTCCGCCTTCGGGCGATCCGGGGTCGCGTGGTCGCTTCGACAACCAAGCCCACACGACGGTGATCGGCTTCGATCCGACAAGGCTGCGCGCCGGAGGGCTCCTCTTCGTTCTCACGTCCATCGCTGGAGCTTTTGTCGCCGGAGCTTTCGTTCTCGGTTGGCTCGCGAGCGGGCGGGCGCGGCGGCACGATGATGAGCCTCGCGGCCTTGTCGCGCGGTGCGACCACGCGCCGCCGAGAAACGCCGTGCGGAAGCGGTTCGGGCCTCCGGGAACGCGAACATGGCCATGACGACGTGGGCTTAGAAAAAATTCACCGCGGCGGAATACGGATCAGCTCCGCGAGCTGCTCGCGCGTCAGCGGCGCGACCGTGTATTTGAACCCGACCGCATCGGCGTTGATGGCATCGACGCCGACGATGGCGTCGGGATCGAGCGCGGCCTTGGGATAGAAGCCGTCGCGGGCACGGCGCATGGTCGCCCCGCCGATCCCCATGAAATCGGCATAGTGCCGGAACACCTCGGAATCGGCGTACATCCAGTCCACGGTCTCGCGATAGGCCTTCATGAAGCGATCGACCGCCGGCTCGTGCGCCCGCAAAGTCGCCGCGTTGGTGATGAGGACCCTGACGGTCTGGCTCTTGAGCGCGGTTGCATCATTGCCGTTAGCGATGATGCGGATTTTCCCCTGGTCGACGAGGTCGAGGCCGAACGGCGGCCCTGCCCAGCCGACGTCGATCTGGCCGGACATCACCTGCGTCAATGTGGCGGGCGGGCTGCCGGTCGCGACCGGCTTTGCCTTGAGACCGTATTGCTTGATGAAGGCGGTGACGATCGCGTGCGTGGACGCGCCATTGGTCGAATAGGCGATCGTCTTGCCGTCGGTGTCCGGCAAGGTTCGGATCGAAGAATCCGAACGCACGTACCAGAACAGATCGGCCCCGCCGGTCATCTCGGCGCCGATGATGCGCAGCGGTGCCCCTTTGGCGAAGGCGCCGAATACGCCCAGCGACCCGGCCGATACACCAAGCTCGACGCTGCCGGAAATCACCGCCTGCTGCGTCTCGCCGCCGCCTTGGGTGTAGAGAATGTCGAGCGTGATCCCGTGCTTGCGAAAGAAGCCGCCACGCTGGCCGAGTTCGACCACCGAGGTATCCCACAGGCCGCGCTGGCCGACCGCGATCCGGAAGGTGTCGTCGGCAGATGCGGGCGAGATTGCGCAGAGCATCGCCAACGCGCCGAACAGTATCCGCATAGTGTGCTCCTTTCCGATACCGGAGTTTCTTCGCCAAAGGGCACTTTGTCGAGCCCGCAACCCGTAGCCCGGATGGAGCGACCGACTTCGGTCGCGAAATCCGGGATGGCGGCGCCGTAGGCTCGCTCCCGGCGCATGCGAGAGGCATGCCCCGGATGACGCGGCGCGATGCGCCGCTCCATCCGGGCCACAATGCTGCCAAGCATTCAAGGCCTTCCAAGCGGGGCCTGGACCCGTCATATTGCGGCCACGCCACACCTTGAGGAGCATGAGAAAATGCAGCAGCCGGTGCACAAGGAGAAGCCCGCCACGACGGCCGCGGCGCATGAACGCGCTCTCGCCAATGCCGGCCCCCGCGATCTGCGCTCGACGCTGGAATGGCTGCGTGCAGAGGGCGACCTGATCGAGACCGACAAGCCGGTCGACCCCGACCTTGAGGTCACGGGCCTGCAGAAGCATATGGACGGCGGGTGCCCGGTGATGTTCCACAACGTCAAGGGAAAGCCGGACCATCGGGTCATCACCAACCTGTTCGGCGACATGAACGTCATCAACAAGATGTTCGGCTGGAAGGATGACGTCGCGCGCACGCGTCACATCGCGGCGGCATTCCGCAAGCCGCTCAAGCCCGAGATTATCTCCCAGGCCGACGCGCCGGTGCAGGAGCACGTCGTGCTCGATCCGGAGGACGTCAACCAATACATGGTGCCGATCCGGCACACCGCCTATGAGACCGAGCTGACGGTCGGCTCCGGCATCCGCTGCATCAGCTTCGACCAGTTCGATGGCGGCACCGACCTTGGCTACAACCGCATGAATTTCCGTTGGGGCAATGTCGGCACCTTCCAGATCTCGCCTGGCTCGCACATGTGGCAGGTGGCGAACAAATACTACAAGGAGGACCAGCCGATCCCGATCAGCATGTGCTTCGGCGTGCCGCCGGCCTGCACGCTGCTCGCGGGCGCGGGCTTCGACTACGCCATCCTGCCCATGGGCTGCGACGAGATCGGCATTGCGAGCGCCGTGCAGGGCGCGCCGATCAGGCTCGTCAAATGCCGCACCGTGGATGCCTACACGCTGGCCGACGCCGAGCTGGTGCTGGAAGGCTATGTGCATCCGCGCGACCGCCGGTTCGAGACGGCGCAGTCGGAGGAGGCCGGGGTGCAGGGCCGCTTCCATTTCCATCCCGAATGGGCAGGCTACATGGGCAAGGCCTATAAGGCGCCGACGTTCCACGTCACCGCCGTCACCATGCGCAGGCCCGAGACCAAGCCGATCATCTACTGCCTCGGCGTCCACATGCTCGACGACCACAACATCGACACCACGGTGCGCGAGGCCGCGATCTTCGAGCTGTGCGAGCGGCTGCAGCCCGGCATCGTGCAGACCGTGGTCATTCCGTATTGCATGACCGACTGGGGCGGCTGCGTCATCCAGGTGAAGAAGCGCCACCAGATCGACGAGGGCTGGCAGCGCAACTTCCTCGGCGCCGCGCTGTCGTGCTCGCAGGGCATGCGGCTCGCCATCGCGGTGTCGGAGGACGTCGATCCCTATTCCATGGACGACGTGATGTGGTGCCTGACCACGCGGGTCAATCCGCAGACCGACATCCTCAACCCGATCCCGGGCGGCCGCGGCCAGACCTTCATGCCGGCCGAGCGCATGACCGCCGGCGGCGCCCAGTGGACCGCCTCCAACACGCGCTTCGAAGGCGGCATGGGCATCGACGCCACCGTGCCGTTCGGCTACGAAAGCGATTTCCTGCGCCCGGTCTATCCGGTCGACAAGGTGCGGCCGGAGGATTTCTTCAGCACGGAGGACTTGGCGAACGCCAAGTCGCGCATGCACGGCTGGGTGCATTCGCTGGCGCGGAGCGGGAGGTGAAGGGGGGGACGAATGGGATGGCAATCGGCAAAACTTTTGATAGACCGCTTTACAAGTTGAAGAGCCGTGCATAAATTATTCCCGATCTTGGGAATAATTTTTACCGGTACCGTGCCATGAGCCCCGTCCACAGAAAGCGGCACTCTCATGCGTTGGGCGATGAAATTCGCGCAATGCTGTCGCTGCGCGAAGCAACTCTGCTTGCCGATGTTCCGGAAGCGAAGGTTCGGAAGGACATCGAGACGGGGCTGTTGTCGCCGATAAAGACCGAAAATCTCGAGCGATTGCTGTTTCGATGGGCCGACGTCTACGTTTTCGCAGCAGTATACCAGGGCGACTTGCTGTCGGGCGCGCTCCGCAAGAAGGCGTTCGAAGAGTTCGAAGATCTGGTGGAGCCGTCCTGCCGTCGGCACTTCTATTATTCTCTCGGGGATGAGGCGTTGATGGCCGCCAAATGTGCATGGCCTCGACCGAGCGGGTTGTTCACTCCATGCGATCGGCTAAAACTTGGCGACTATCTTTTCATTGACTTCGGAAAGGTGGCAAAAGATCTGGCGCCACGCGTTGCCTTGTATGCTGAGGGGCTAAGTCGGATTGAAGAAAGAGAAGGCGTCTTGGGTGGTGAGGCCGTCTTCAGAAACACCCGATTGTCGGTCAAGCACATTGGTAAAATGCGCGATAATGGAGAGTTGATTGAAGAGATTATTAAAGACTACCCTTATCTGCGCAGGGATGATATCGACTTTGCCCAGCTCTACTGGAAGGCTCACCCGATGGTAGGTCGACCGCGGCGAGTGGGGGAAGCCGATTTTGCTGGCAGTACTTCTTCTCGATGAGAACACATCTCCGCGTATCGTACGTGCATTGTGGGAACGTGAAGTGGACGCCGTTCATGTGCGGGACCGCGGGCTGCTGGGCGCGTCCGATCACGAAATCTGGAAATTTGCCAAGCAGGAAGAGCGTACGATTGTAACGATTAATGGCAAGGATTTCCGTAAATTGGCGAAGGATAGCGAGGAGCATCCAGGAATAGTCGTAATTCCCAGCGGCGGCTCACCTGACGCTCAACTCGAATTCATTATGTCAGCTGTGACGTGGGTAACATCAACGAACTCATCGGATGGCTTCTCAAACAGATATCTGGAGATTGGTGACAGCGGAGAAATTATTTTGGCCGAAGTCACCTACAGGGAGGAAAACAAGAGTTAATCCCGCAGCAATTGGGCGCTCGTATATTCGACTTGGACTCCGACGGCAGCTCGCCTCAGCTTCGAGTGCAACGCAAGATGACTATGACTTGAACCTACCCGCCTTAAGGCTCAGCGTCTCCGACGGATAGGTCGGCGTGCAACAGGACGACGATTTCAGGCTCGATGGGACGCTTTGGGTGATATGGGCTTGAAGGGTTGGCATCAAGGTCGACAATCTCGACGCAGCCCTGCGGCCGGGTATGACTGGAACCGACAAACCACGGTCCCTCACGCAGTTGAACGTCGCTGACCTTCGATAACGACAGACAACGCCACTCGCCTTGAGGCGGCAGGCCTGACTTGCTTTGGCCGCCAAACTGATAGGTCAACGCTTTCTCTTGCCCTTGCGAGTGGCCGAGGATGATCGGGCAGAGTTCGCGAGGATAGCCGCCGTACATGCAAACGATTTGCTTGCGCATGCGCATTGCCTGCTCGAACGAGGCGTAATTTGGGCTTGGCACGGGGCCTCCCGTACTTCGGTTGGCTGAGATCACGTAAGCATCCGTGCCATGGTTGGATAGCACATCGATGGGCAGCATATCGCTTTTGCGTTCATTCACGAGCTTCCCGGCCGTGCCAAAGGCGAAGCACGACGATTTCTTGGTTCTCGATCGAATACGCGTACCGCAGCACATACGCAGACCGACCGAATGGCACAATCAGTTCGCGAATCTTGGGCAATCCTGACGGCCTCCCGCGTTCGGGCATAGTGTCAAGCAACTGTATGGCAGACGCCAGAATCTTAGCGGCTCGGGCGGCCGCGGCGGGGTTCCTTTTCGCAAGGAAAGAATGCAGTCGCTCAAGGTCGGCTGTCGCCGCCCGCGAGACGATCAGCTTCATAGCTTGCGGGGCTCAGGCGTAGGAAGCTCCTCCGGCGTACCCCAACTCCGCACCCAGCTTTTGACCTCCTCCCAAGGCACCCCTTCGCGCGTGCGCTCGAACTCAGCCAAGCGTCGGGCGTCTTCTTCCAAGGCCTCCGACGACCAAGGCCCTTCGCCCTTATTGCGCATCTCCGCCAAATCAGCCGGCAACGCCTCTTGATTGCAAGCGATATCGGCTAGCAGCTCGGACACCGTCATCCCCCGCGCCCCGGCTCGTGCTTCGAGCAGGGTGGCGGTTTCTTCGTCGACTTCGATCTGGCGCTGTTTCACATTCATGCAGCAAGCTCAGCTCAATTATCCAAAAAGCTCCTCAGCTTCCTGCTCCGCGACGGATGCTTCAGTTTCCGCAGCGCCTTTGCCTCGATCTGCCTAATGCGTTCGCGGGTCACCGAGAACTGCTGGCCGACTTCCTCCAGCGTGTGGTCGGTGTTCATGCCGATGCCGAAGCGCATGCGCAGCACGCGTTCCTCGCGCGGGGTGAGCGAGGCGAGCACGCGCGTCGTGGTCTCGCGCAGGT
>WNFT01002608.1_pt1 | contig 17461 bp, 20 predicted proteins | sample 5400191 | NCBI WGS metagenome assembly WNFT01 (sample SAMN13153359, study PRJNA577476) | soil metagenome | isolation source: 80 cm saprolite under Madrone tree | place: USA:California | collected 2016-06-14 | reverse complement strand
ATTGTCGAACGGTCAGAGTTGACGCGGCGGCGCGAATCAAAGCCCGCTGCGCCGCCCAAGTTAGTTGCGAAACATCCCGATGCATCGGGACTTGCGTTCAACGATTTGTTCGACATCGCCGTGCGCCCTGAGTCTGTCTATGACATTCCCTGTAGTGCCATTAATAAGTTGAACTGCCAGAGAAGCGCCATTACGAGCACCAGTACATCGAGCGCCAGGCGAAAATACCGCACTGGTTTATTAAACAAAGTAGGGTTCAATACAAAATGTAGCACTATCGCGAGTATACACACGATCGTTACGACTGTTTGCATGGCCCAACTCTTGAAGTCGTGCAAACCGCGCGGCGCCCCCGCCGCTCGCGTCCAACGATTTGATAATCAATAGAGGCGGCCGAAAGCCAACGACGTAAACTGCGTTTGCTTTACCAACCTTCCGAATCGAAAAAGGAGGCCACCTCTGATGAAGTTCTACTGCGGAATCGATTTGAGTGCAAGAGATTGCCACCTGCGTGATCGACGAACAACTGAAGGTGATGATCCAGCAAAAACTGCGCAACGATTTAGCGAAAGTCTGCTAGCTGCTTGATATGTGACAGGCATGCTCGTGAGCGGACCACTTGTTCGGCGCAGGGCGGCGCTTGAGGTTCTGGGGTGGCACCTCGCGGACGAGGCCAATGATAATGCCAGGTGCGGCCTCTAGAGTAGCTATCAACGTTTGCGTATCGATAATCTCCTCCTAGTCGCCGCCAGCAAGCTGCCTAACGTCGGAGTTGACGCGGCGGCGCGAATCAAAGCACCCTTCGCCGCTCCAAGCTAGTTACGAAACACGGCTCCCGCCGCTCGTGTCCAACGATTTGTTATGCCGCCGGCTATGATTATTCGCGCGGGCCTTGCTGCAGCTGCGCCGTTGCAGGCGTCTGTTCGCCCGAGGAGATCCGGCTCACAATCTTCCAGCCGTCATCGAATTTGATCAGAGACAAGTATTCCGTGACCTTCGCGCCTTTGTAGGCTAACTTCGGCATGATCTCCGGAGGTGCGTTGGTTAGATACTCTGTCTCTATTTTCGCTGACGCCACGCCGCCTGTTATGTCAATTGCTACGATCTTCGCAGTTGCGTTTGGTCTCGGCACGTGTCGTTGGGCATTGCTTCGGAGATTGGCAGCAACGCGTTCCTGAGAAATTTCCCAGAGATAGCCCTTGTCGCCTGCGTTGAGCCATTTGGCTTTTGGATGGAAAGCTTTCTTCAAGCTTTCAGCATCGTCGTTCTTTATGGCGTCAACATAATATTGGACGATTTGCCTGATGGCAGATTCATCCTTAGCTTTGTCAGGTTCTTGCGCAACAACCAGCAGGGGCAAAGTGATCAGCAGAGTTGCGGCTAACAACAGATTCTTCGTTCGCATAAAATCTTCCTCCTTATGGGTAACGTCTGGGGATGTTGCGGTCATTCTACCATCAACAAGTTGGCCACCCAACGATTGAGTTGACGCGGCGGCGCGAATTCATTCAAGCATCGCCGGACGAATCAAGTTGAGAGACCCGCTCCCGCCGCTCGCGTCCAACGAGTTGTTCGACGGCATCGCCACGCTTCCGGCTCAATCGTGCCGCACAGACGGCGTTGGAACAGTTTTCATGACCAAGGAGTTGAGATAAAGCATACTCGGCGCATCGGACCGCGCGGTGACGATGTCTGGCGAGCCATCGCCGTTGACATCGCCAATCGCGAGACCATAGACGGTACCTTGACTGTCTCCGAAACGGACATGCGTGAACTTGCGACCCGTTCCATCGTTGATCAGAACTGCTCCTGGTGCTTGTTGATTCCCGAGCACGATGTCTGCATAGCCGTCGCCGTTCATATCGGCGATGGCGATCGAATACATGGTGTCTGCTTTTGCCGCGATCGGCACCGGATCGGAAAATTTCATCCCGCCCAGATTGAAATAGATGAAAGCGCCGCCTCGCGCCTGGTCGCCGATAACAATGTCCAGGCGTCGGTCGCCGTCGAAGTCGCCCAAGGCGATGGCCCGGGTCTCGGCGTTGGCGGGACCGAACGGGTGTTTCTCGGCGAACCCGCCATGGCCGTCGTTGATGTAGATGTAGCTCTGGCCGCCGTCGCGGTGTGGGACGACTAAATCCGGGAAGCCATCGCCATTGATGTCCCCGGCGGCGATCGTCGTGGCGGACTCGTTCGAGAACGCGCGGCAGGACGGAAAGTGTCCATGCCCATCGTTCAGACAAACGTAGTTGGCGCCGGGCTTATCCTCGCTTCTATTGGCTACCACGATGTCGGGGCGGCGATCGCCGTTGAGATCCACGACAGTGACATTGCGCGTAGGCCAGCGCGCATCTCCGAATGTGCCCGCAAGGGTGAAGTGACCTGTTCCGTCGTTGAAATAAATGACCTTCTCGTCCGGAGCATCATTCCCGACGACGAGGTCAAGGTAACCGTCACCATCCAGATCGGCGAGTGCTGCGGTGTAGCTCCGGTCTGCCTTGTCGCTGACGTTGTGCCGCCGATCGAAGTGCCCTTTCCCGTCATTCAAGAGAACGAGATCAACCAGCGGCCAATGGCGACCCTTCGCCAATACGATGTCAAGGTAACCATCGCCGTTGAGATCACCGAGACTCGCGTTCGCAGTCGTTTCTGCCTTCTCCTCAAGGGCAACAGCGCGATCAAAGTTAGGAATCCGCGGGCTTGAACTCGATAATTCCGAGAGCGCAAAGAATACGACGGCAAGAATGGCTTTGAGCGGGGTCACCTCACTTCTCTCATTACAATCTTATTCATGACCGAAAGCTCCGATGCGCCATTCGCTAAACGGCTATGCCTTCCTTGCCGCCGAACGGTTGAGTTGACGCGGCGGCGCGAATCAAAGCACCCTTCGCCGCACCAAACAAGTTGAGAAACACGCTCCCGCCGCTCGCGTCCAATGATTTGTTCGGCATCGTTTGGTCGATTAAGGCATTTCGAATTTCAAATCCACCTTGCGACATTCATCGCTGGCACCGAACTCCATTTTCTTCGAGCAACTCACGCGATGACTCGGATCTTCTCCTACAAGCACGAACGGCGAATCAGTTGTGGAGGCGCAAACATTGTATTTGTCTGGGATGTCCCGCACCGTCATGGCAAAGGTCCCGTCGTCGCCAGTCTTCGTGCAGGGTATGCGACCGTTGATTGGTCGCTCCGCAGGCACAAAGCAAACGGTTAGATGCGGCATCGGTCGAGACCCTTCGTCCAACACTGTTCCCCAAACGTGATACGACCACCGTTGGATATCTTGAAGGTTTTGCGCAAAGGTAATCAATGAGAAACCGACAATGGCGACGATCGTGAAGATTAGTTTCATTGCGTGCCTTTCAGAACAAAGTAGATGCCGAACGACCAAGTTGACCGGGCGGCGCGACCAGCGATAACCTCGAACCGATCAGCTACTTAACAAACAGACAACCGCCGCTCCGGTCCAACGCGTTGTTCGGCGCGGCATCAAATGTACCTCTCAACGTTTGCCGATTATTTTCTACCGAATGTTAAATTCTTTGCGGCAAGTGACTATTCACCCTCTACTACAGTAGCATTTAGGTGTAGAACGCACCCCAAACTCGGCTGGTAAGCAGTGCGGGATGTACCCTTTTGGGCAGGAAACACTACAACTTTGCGCTCCTACACTGTGAACATCGCCTGACACACTGCAACTCGCACAGGGTGTCTCGCTCGGCTCAGTTTTTTTCTGCCTGTAATATCCGTATGCAAGACTAAGCACACCAAACGCGAATGCAAACGCTATCGCCAACGCTAGTTTTTTCATTGTCTTCATCTCCTTTCCGTTACTGTTAATGTGTCCGGCTCGGCTTTAGAGCAAAGCACCGAACGGTTGAGTTCAGGTGGCGCGGGCGGTGGCACGCAACCCGCGCCGGACTAAGCTAGTTGAGAAAGGCGCTATCCCGCGCTCACCTGCAACGAATTGTTAGGTGCATCTTAGAGCCCGGAGTCAAACCCTACTTTGAACTAGACTTCCTACTTGGGTCATCGGCGGGATTCACCAAATTTATGACAAATGGGCCAATGCCATGCACTTGTGCAATAATCTCCGTTTCGTTGTAGGCAAAGTGAGCCATCTTTTTCGGCACCGCGGCAAATCCGCCCACAGCCACTTCTTGAGCATTTGATGGATCGAATTTCTCACCCATACCCAGAAACGATGTGCCTGAAATCATCGTGATGTATTCATCTTCTGGGTGCCAATGTGGTGGGACTTTAGTTCCTGCGGGTTGTTTGATGCGTATGGTGTAAACAGAACCCGCTTTATTTGGGTCTCCCTCCAATACAGCGACCATTACACCTGGGGCTGCTCCAAGTAGCTGTTCCCATTTAAGGGTATCGGGCGTGAATATCTTATGGGCGTTTCGCATATCAGAAGAAATGTACGGTTTCTTCTTTGTAGCCTGCGCTAAGACTAACGAGGCAATTGCCAGCGCTGCGAGAAATAGAATGCAAATTGATAGTTTCTTCATGGGGCATCTCCTTTTTGATGATTGGTGGGGCAAAGCAGAGCAAATCTCCTTGCTTTGTCATTCGCTAGTTCGACCTTATGTTTTCGGCACCTAACGGTTGAGTTGACGCGGCGGGAGACAACTGCGTTAGCGGCAAGTTGTCGATGACAAGCCCGCTGATTCCGCTCGCGTCCAACGATTTGTTATCCCGCGCCCGAGTGTAACGCGCCGACCATTCAACGCTGGGCAGAGCGCGCGACCACGTCCCCCATTTTAGACGGAGACCGTCATCTTGTCGCGCGCGATGGTGCCGTCTAATCGATAGACCAACTAGCCTAGCCCCTTTGCCTTTTGCGGGTTCTCACAAGCGAAGCGGGATAACGTCTGAGTTCAGGTGGCCGCGGGGGTTCACACAACCTTCGCCGCACCAGGTTAGTTACGAAACACGCCCCCGCCGCTCGCGTCCAACGATTTGTTCGATGCCGTCAATGTTGAGCGTCCGCCACGCGTTTAAGACATTCAGAATAATGACTCAGAAACTCATCACGCAATTCTCGGAATTGTTTGATGGTTTCAAATCTGCGATTATTGGCAAAGACAGCCTTGGATTGGTTGAGAAAGTAGACTGTTACAACGAGGTGAACCGGATCATAAAAGAGAACGTGCATTCCCACCTCGTCGCCGGTGTCGATTTTGTCCCTATCGATTCCATAATGCTCGAAGCTGTTAAGAGTATCCTTACCCTCGAACGTCATGACAAATGTCTTTGGAGGTGTCGACTGGTATTTGAGCTGGTTAACGAGGATCCGTTTGTCTTGAGCATAACTGTCGGGAGTCGACTGCTCAATCTTAATGTTGGCGAAGTAGTAAGTAAGATCCGAATACGCAAACATTACCCGATAGCCGTCGACGACCGATACCTTCTCTTTGCCGGTGGCGGTGACAACTTCCCGGTAATTACTATCGGGGTTCCTGCGTCTCACTTCTTTAACCTTCAGATCGCCGGGCATCTTGCAAGCTGTGTAAGGCTTTAGTGGATCGATGCTGACAGTTTGAGCGCTAACAGGAGCCAGCGAAAATAGCAATAGAGCGAGCGCTACGATCGATATTTGAAATGAGCGGAGAATCATAAAGGCATCCAACGGTTGAGTTGACGCGGCGGCGCGAATCAAAGCACCCTTCGCCGCACCAAGCAAGTTGAGAAGCACGCTCCCGCCGCTCGCGTCCAACGATTTGTTATGCCGCCCCAGATTGTAACGCGCAACCGGTTTTCTGTAACCAAGGAACGGGAAAGCGCGGCGTCGTTGTTGACGAGCAAGTTTGTCTGAGCGTAAGCCGCGCGGCGCGAGTGACCGACAAGCCTCGCACTGGTTTGTTTTTCTTTTCAAGAGCGAAGCGGGATAACGTCTGAGTTGACGCGGCGGCGCGAATTAAAGCACCCTCCGCCGGATCAGTCTAGTTGAGAAACACGCTCCCGCCGCTCGCGTCCAACGATTTGTTATGCCGCGCGCTTGTGACTAACAATCTTGCCAAGGATTGCTCCTAAACCGATTAGACCAACAGTGGCCATCGGAATCACGGGCCCGCGCAAATTCTTAACTGCGATCACTGCCGCAACAACAAACCCTATCAATCCACCCAAGAATGTCGCGCCATAGCTGGCACGCTCTAAGAGGCGAAGGCGACTTGCTAGCCAAACGGCGGCGGCAACACCAACAATTCCTCCGATGATCGCCCCAACAAAAATCCCAACGCTACTGATGCTGTGCCCCAAGAAGGAGCCGAGTAATATACAGATAGCGTCCAAGGTAGACACTATGAGGAACAGCAGTAAAGTTTTCAGTGTCATATGAAATCAAAATCAACAAAGATCGGAAGCGGCAAAACTACAAAATATACCTCAGAAGGCTCCATAATACCGCGGCAGGCGGTATAATGCATCAATGGCTGAAAGAAAGCTGCTCGACCAGGTGAGCGACGTCTGCCGTCTAAGACATCTCGGTCTACGCACTGAAGAGGCCTATCGCAATTGGATCAAGCGGTATATCTTTTTTCACAACAAGCGCCATCCGCGCGACCTGGATGCTGAAGCCGTGCGGGCCTTCCTTACACATCTGGCGGTCAACGAACACGTCGCGGCTTCCACCCAGAACCAGGCCTTCAATGCGCTGCTGTTTCTTTATCGCCAAGTCTTGAAAATGGAGCCGCTCAACATCAAGGGCGTCGAGCGGGCGCGGAACTCGCGCAGCCTACCGGTGGTTTTCAGCAAGGAGGAGGCAAATGCAGTCATCGCTCATTTAAAGGGTGATGACAAACTGATCGCCAGTCTGCTTTATGGCTCAGGGCTGCGAATCATGGAAGCAGTTCGCCTGCGCGTCAAGGACATTGATTTTAGCCGCGGCGAGATTACTGTGCGCGACGGCAAAGGTGAAAAAGACCGGTTGACAATGCTGCCACGTTCGCTGGCCGCAGCCCTGCAAGTACAAATGGAAGCCGTGAAGCAACTGCACGAACATGATCTGAAGCGTGGTTATGGCGAAGTCTATTTGCCATACGCGCTAGACAAGAAATACCAGCACGCGGCCACGGATTTCCTGTGGCAGTATGTGTTTCCGGCAGCCAAGCTCTCGGTGGATCCGCGCTCTGGGAAGACCCGACGACATCATGTCTCGGAACAAAACGTGCAGCGGGCCGTGAAAACTGCTTTGCGCCAGGCAGGCTTGCGAAAGAATGGAACTTGCCACGCGTTTCGGCATAGCTTTGCCACCCACCTATTGGAGGACGGTTACGACATTAGAACCGTCCAAGAGTTGCTCGGCCACAAAGACGTTAGGACCACGATGATTTACACACATGTTTTGAATAAGGGTGGTCGAGGCGTGCGCAGTCCGCTCGATGCGTAAGGGCGAAGAGCAAAGGGCGAAGAGCGAAGAGAGGTCGCAGCGCCGTTGAGAGAATAAAAGAAGCGGGCAGGATGCCCGCGAACCGCCGGCAAGGATGCCGGCGCTCCATCGAAGTCACGGGCCGCACTGCTGTTCCAGTTGCCGTCTGATGTCTTCAGAGAGTTGAACTTCGCGAGGATAGATCGCTGCGGGTTGTGCCAAACGAAGGGTGGTGCGGGCTTGATCGCACTCTTTTCTGGCGAGATGTATCTGTGTCGACCAGAGATTGCCAAAAAAATCTTTGGGGTCTCTTCGTAAGACATCCGAAACAAAAAACTCTGCTTCGTCGAACTTCTTTTCATCAATCAAAATCACCGCCAGGCGATCGTAAAGTTTCTCTTTGATGTCGGGAGTAGGATCAAGTTCCAGGGCCCGTTTGAATAACTGTTTCGCTCTTTCGGGCTCGGTCTCTTGATAAGTATTGCCCAGGTTCAGTGCCGCGCGCGGTGAATTTGGCACGGCCTGGTAATTCGCAGTCCATAAAGTTCGTTCATCTTTCCAAGTTTGATTCTGAAATACGGTCATCACGCCGAGAACCACGACGGCCGCGGCCGCGACAAAGTAGGGCGCCCTTTTGTCGATCACGCCGCTTTGGCTGATTCTCCTGGCCAACAAACCAACGAACAATCCAAAGCTCATCATCGGCAGATACAGGTAGTGGTCGGCGAGTAACTCGTGATGCGGAATGATTTGACTAACCGGCAAGAGAATTAAGAAGTAAGACAGAACCGCAAAGGCCATCAGCTTGTCCCGCTTCAGCAAGATGAAGCCGCCACCCAGCGCGCCGCCAACGACCGCCATTGACAACACTACCTTCCAATCAAATATCGATTGAGAGATTTCGAGTGAGCCGAGGTACTGGGCGATTGGAGTTGGATAAACCAGTTGCTTCAGATACCACGCATGCACGCGCATCACAGTTAGAAAATTCGAGTAGAAGCTCCCGCCCCAATAGTTTATTTTTCCCGCCGTGACGCGTTGTGAAGCGCCTTTAATGAAAACCCAGTACAGCGTAAATGCGATCCCAATCGCCCAAAGCGAAATGTACAGCCACTGCTCGCGTTGGAAAGCCTTTCGGGCAGTGTGCGCTGCCTGCCGCCACCAGGATCTTTTTTCTTCTTCCCAGGCGTCACAGTAGTGCCAGACGAAGATCAGAATTGGCAGGCTGGCAGCCATTTCTTTCGACAGCAAACTGAGGGCCCACAGCAAAAAGAACAGAACGAAATAGACCACAGCCTGCAGGGACCAACGCTTCCGGTAATATGTGAGGTAGCTGTGAAAAGCCAGGAGATAGAAGAAGGTGAAGAGAAGGTCGCGCCGGCCCGAAATATACGTGACCGCATCTGTCTGAATTGGATGGACCGCAAAAATCAAGGCCGTGAGCACGGCGGTTACGAGGCTTGCAGTGAACCGGCGGATTAATGCAAAAACCAGAAGCACATTCGCGGCATGAATGACCAGGTTCGTCAGATGATAGCCAAACGGGCGTTCACCCCACAACGCGTAATCTATTGCGTAAGAGATATCTCTAATCGGACGGTACGAATTCAAAAGGAGGCCAAGATTTATGCTTCGTATCCGCTTACTCGCAAGCACCAGGAGGAAGTCATCAAAAACAAACTCATTTCCCAGAGTATTCACATAGCAAAGGAAGACGATTGCCACGAGCGACACAATAACGATGAGTTGCGCATCGGCTGAGAGAAGCGAAATGAGACTTTGGTCTAATCGTTTGGCTGGGGCTGGTTTTCGCTTAGTAGTTTTGCGGTTGACGGCGCGAGAGGCTTTCATGTATTACAAGTTAGATCAAACGGCGATGGCAATTTCCTTCGCACTTGTGGTTTTCATAACTTGAGGCTGGCTTTTGGTAAAAGTCTCAACGTCCTCAATCACGCGATTAACCAGCCGGTTGACCTCCGAAGCAACTCGAGCCGAGATGAACGCTTCACCGCATGCTGAACAGATGTTCGCGGGTACGTTCGTTATGCGTACGCGATATTGCAGTTCATACACGAGTTCCGTGTACCCTGGCTGTACGAAACCTCCGCACTCCGGACACTTTCTCACTTTTTTGGCCGACTTCATCTTTTCTCGCGCGGTTGTCGTCTGCGAATCTGGAACCTTATCCAGTCATTGCTCGAAGGGATATAGACCGTCGGTATATACATCAGATCCTCGTCTGAGAGATCACACACTACGTGTACCGGAAGATCTTGATTCGTTTTTCCATAAACGAGGACCCGTTCTCTTTCAGGATATGCCTCAATGATTTTTCCAGTCAACAATAAATAAACAACATCCTCAGGCTCAATGCCATCTTTCTTGGCTTCGGTTAGCGCGTGTCGATAGAACTCGAAACGTTCTGTCGTGACATACTCCTTAATCAGGTCGATATCAATTCTTCGCCACATTAAGGCTATTCGCCTCTCATCCTGGCCTTAATTTTACTAGTCAAATGTCCAAACTTTCCTTGTGCCAGCATGGCAGCAGCTTGCCGGAATTCCGAAAGTCTGATTAACCTTCTGCTCTTTCGCACGATGTAGGGCTGTTGGCCCCACCACTTCTCCTGGCCATAGTCTTTCTCTTTTACGAATGCGGCAGTCCTTCCTGAAAGATCGCTCATAAGGCTCCACTCAGGCTCTTCGCTCAGAAAGTCTTTCAAGATGCGTCCAGTCCACAGTTGAATGTCGTCGATTAGAAGTAAGCCGCCAATCTTCAGACTACGGGCGGTATAATACCAATCTATAAACGGTGCTGGAAAAGCATGCTGCCCGTCGATTAAAACCAAATCCAACTGGTCGGTAGTTAGTCCAGGCAAAATGTTTTCAGATTTTCCTATATGAAAATTGATCCCTTCAACAGAAATGCCTCTTTGTTGACAGTACTCTCTGATTCGGTCAGCCAGATCACCGTCGGGAACTATGCAGGTGTGGTGAGCGTGTTTGATAGCGAAAAGAATTGTGCTGATGCCCGCGCCCGTTTCCAGAGTGTGGGAACTCTGGTCCACGTTCCGGTCTATTAAGTGCAATGCCTGATCGGAAAGGTCGTAGGCGATTGGCACGTGCACCCCAACCTTACCAATCCTGTGAAGCCTGGGAGAATCGTTCAATAGCTCTTGCAACGTCATGCGGGGGTACTGTATCCCGATCCCAATAGAGAAAGTTTATGTTGCTTCGACGTGAGATTCAGCAGTGGCGCTATAATAATCGACCACTTCGGAGGCTGCTCCGATCTTTTCCAGCAGGCCATTCCTTATTAGCATCGCGTGTTGGCACAATTTGGTAATCATCTCCATTGAATGTGTCACGAGCAGAATGGTTCGGCCGCTGTTGATGACTTCGTTCATCTTCGCAAAGCATTTCTGCTGGAACTCCGCGTCGCCCACGGCCAGCACTTCATCGATAATGAGGATCTCCGGATTCAGGTGCGCAGCCACCGCGAATGCCAGTCGCACATACATCCCACTCGAGTAACGTTTGATAGGGGTCTCGAGAAATCTCTCGGTCCCCGCAAAGTCTATGATTTCGTCGAATTTCGCGTTAATCTCGCGCCGGCTCATGCCCAGCACGGCTCCGTTCAAATAGACGTTTTCACGTCCGCTGAGGTCCGGATGAAAGCCAGTGCCAATGTCGAGCAGGCTTCCGACTTTTCCGTATAGTTCGGCGCGGCCGGTGCTGGGCTCAATGACCCGCGAGAGTATTTTCAGCAGCGTCGATTTTCCGGCGCCGTTGGGTCCGACGATGCCCATAACTTCTCCCGGGTTAACCTCGAAGCTGATGTCCTTCAGTGCCCAGAGAATCTCGGTAACCGAATGTCCGTTGCCTCTCAGTCGCGCGAATGAATTGCGCACTGCCTTTACCATTGATTCACGTAACGTGTCATACGGTACCAAACGGTGTTCGCTCGAATTGATGCGAAATTGCTTGCTTAAATTCATGACTCTGATCATTGATTGCATTGAGGTGTCTGAGCCGCAGAGCTAGATGAGTTCGGCGAAACTCCTCTCCATTCGACGAAACGCGTAGGCTGAAGCAGAGAGCAGCACGAGAGTAAGAACTGAGCAGAAGGCAACAGCCCACCAGTTGATCCACTGGCCAAACAATGCCGCGCGATAGGTGTTAACGATCCCAGTCATAGGATTTAACAAAAATACCCGACGCCATTCCGGCGGCACAATCGACGAATCGTAAATGATCGGGGAAATGAACATCCACACTTGAAGTAGAAACGGCAGGACATACCGAACGTCTCGATACTTGACGTTGAGAGCTGAGAACAAGATTCCCGTTCCCAGCGCCAGCGCGGTGACCAGAATCGAGAGCGGCAGTATCAGAGCGATTTTCCAGGTTAAGCCAATGCCATAATAGGCAAGCAGGGGAATGAACAGCAGCCACGCGATCGCCCAATCCACTAACCCGGCGCCGACGGCGGCGCTGGGAATCAGCAACCTCGGAAAATAAATCTTCGTAATTAGATTTGTGTTTCCGAAGAGACTGTTCGCGCCGTTCATCACTGAGTTTGAAAAAAATGTCCAGAGAGACAATCCCGCGTAATAGAAGAGTGGCGCGGGAATGCCCTGAGTGGGCATGCGAACCAGTTTGCCGAAGAAGATAGTGAAAATGATCATCATGACCAGCGGCTGAATGATCGCCCACAACGCCCCGAGCAGAGTTTGCTTGTAGCGCACCTTTATGTCGCGCCACATCAGGAAATATAATAACTCGCGGCTGGTCCACAGTTGGCGTAGATTAAGCGGCAGCCATGACTTGGTGGCTTTAATCGTAACGACTGGCGTGGCGGGAAGGTTATATACTCGGCGAGGTCTTGCCGGCGCCACCGTTGCAGTCAACGGCAACGGCGGACTAACGGGGCTCACCTCAGGCGAACTGTCCAAGCTTGTCGAACTCATTACAATCCTTATATAGTTAGCTGACTCGTAATGTCTTCTTGATAGAGAGAAAAGTCTTGGCCGGATTTATCACAGAGGACGACCCTTTTCGATTCTACGAGGCGGCAACTTCAACAACTGATCACGCGGCCCTTTGAAATAGACACTCTACACGCGAGCGGCCAAAGTTGGCAATCGTTCGTTTCGGATTTTGGCCTGATGAAAACTCCTCGAAATAGCGCATCCGGTACGGATCCATCGACAGTTTCGGTCGTGGTGCCGTTATTCAACGAGCGCGCTGCCTTGGAGCAGCTTTATCGTAGATTGTCGGCAGTGCTGGCCGACATGGCACATAAATACGAGATTATTTTTGTGGATGACGGCAGCACTGATGGCTCGCTGGCGAGCTTAAAAGATTTCCGGGCCATCGATCGGTCGGTCAGATACATTCGCTTTCGCAGAAATTTTGGCAAGTCGGCGGCACTCGCGGCCGGATTCCTTGCCGCTCGTTACGAAGTGATCGTCACGATGGATGCCGATCTTCAGGATATACCCGAGCAGTTGCCCTTACTGCTCAAGAAACTGGAGGACGGATATGACGTCGTTTGCGGTTGGCGCCATCGTCGTCGCGATAAGCTGAGCAAGCGGCTGGGTTCGAAAATCTACAACCTGGTGACCGCGATGCTCACCGGAGTCCGCCTTCACGACCTCAACTGCGGTTTTAAATGCATTAGGCGAAAGGTGCTCGACGAAGTGATGGTCTACGGCGAGCGACATCGGTACATTCCCGTGCTGGCGAGTTATCGAGGATTTCGTCTCGGCGAAGTGAAAATAGATCACGCGCCGCGCGTCTATGGCAATTCACGTTATGGTTTGGAGAGAGTATTGGGTGGAGTCTTCAGTTTGCTCACCGTCATTCTCATGACCCGGTACACGAACAAGCCTTTGCATTTCTTTGGATTGCTGGGATCGGTTTTGTTCGCGACGGGGTTCGTTATTGATGCCTATCTGATCCTTTTGCGCATTCTCCAGCGAGAATGGCTGAGTAATCGCCCGTTGCTAATAATCGGAACGATGCTAATCATCGTAGGCGTTCAACTGGTCCTCTTCGGTCTGCTCGCAGAGATGGTGGCCTTCTCGTATCGGCGCGAAAACGACTACTCGATCGTTGAGACAGAAACGCAGGAAGAAGACTTGATCTTTGAGGAAGAGCGAACTCCCTTTAGAACCGAGGCCGAGAAAGTCGCGAGATGAGAATCACGGTTATTGGACCGGCGTATCCACTGAGAGGTGGGATTGCGCATCATGTTTATTGTCTCAAAAAAGAACTGACGCGCCGCGGCCATTCAGTTCAGGTAATCTCTTTCCGCAAACTGTATCCTAAAATATTTTTTCCCGGCAAGACGGAGTTGGATGTCAGCTCCTCAACGCTCGATGCTGGAGCTGAGCCGGTTCTTGATCCGCTTAATCCGATCACCTGGGCCAGAGCATTTAAGAGAGTCAAGAGTTTCTCCCCGGATGCGGTCATCTTCCAATGGTGGCAACCTTTTTTCGGGCTCATGATTGGCACGCTGGCGCGGCTGTTTCACAAAAAGGGCCTGAGATGTATTGTCGAATGTCACAACGTTTTTCCCCATGAGGGCACGCCGTTCGATGATCGGCTCCTCAAGTTCGGCTTGCGGCCCGCCGATGCTTTCATTACTCATTCTCGCGAGGAAGAAGCGGATTTGCTGCCACTCGTTCCGGGGAAGAGAATCAGTGTCGCTTCGCTTCCTACGCCCGGCGAATTTTTCGGCGGTGCAAATCACACCCGCGATGGAAGAACGATTCTCTTCTTCGGGAAGGTGCGGAAATATAAAGGTCTCGACGTCTTACTCGCGGCGATGCCCAAGGTCCTTTCCCAAATCGATTGTCAACTTTTGATTGTGGGTGAGTTTTACGATTCAATCGAACGCTACCGACAGCTTATTCGCAAACTGGAATTAGAGCCGCATGTTCACATTGACAGCCGCTACGTTCCAAACGAAGAGGTTGTCGGCATCTTTGACCGCGCAGACGTCTTGGTCTTGCCATATCTGAGTGCTACGCAAAGCGCCGTGGCGCAGATAGCTTTGCGAAATGGATTGCCGGTGATTGCGTCGTGGACCGGTGGTTTATCAGAGGTTGTAATTGAAAACGTAAACGGACTGTTATTTCCATCGGGAGACTCAAACGCCCTGGCGGACAAAATCATTTCTTATTTCAGTAATAATTCGGGGCCAGTCTTCGCGAAAAATATCCTTTCTTCCTCAGCTAGGCCGCGGGAAGACCTGGGCCAGTTGATTGAGGATCTCGTTCGTGGCGATCTAAACTCCGCCTCACTTTTTGAAGCGTCCTGGGGTGAGAGAACCAGCTTAGAGAATTAGAATTAATGGCCCCGTTTTATGCCGCCAACCGAGCCCACTTTAACGGTCATCGTCCCTTGCTATGACGCGGAGCGCACCATCCGCCTGTGTCTAACTTCGATTATCAACCAGCGGACTGACGTTGAGTTCGACGTGATCGTAGTCGACAGTTCGTCCGATCAAACCGCGCACATCGTGGAACAAGAGTTCCCCTCCGTTCGATTGATCCATCTCAACCAACGCACCTTCGCGGGCGCCGCGCGCAATGTAGGGACTCGCGCAACCCGCGCGACTTTCTGCTTGATGATTGATTCAGATTGCATCGCGGAAGCGGATTTGATCGAGAGAGCAATAACCCGTCACCACGAGGATAACTACGCGGCGGTCGGAGGTTCGCTGGCAAACGGCACACCGCGAAGTTTGAGCGGGTGGATAGGCTACCTGATCGAGTTTAAGGAGTTTATGCCGAGCGCGCCCAGGCGATTAGCGAAGAACATGCCGACCGCGAACATAACCTACCGGCGGGAGGCTTTAGAGCGTTACGGAGGTTTCGACGACGATATGTGGCTTACGGAAGATTTACTGTTCAATGGGAAATTATACCGCGGCGGAGAGCGCCTGCTATTCGATCCGGCCATAAAGGTCACTCACTTGAACCGAACCGGGTGGGGCACAGTCCTTTCATATCAGATTAGTCTGGGTAGGACGTCGGTAACAGCACGCAAGCGCGGCGAATCCGGGAATTTGCTCTTTCGATACCCGATTCTGATCGCGTTTCTGCCTTTTGTTAGACTAATTCGCGCAGCGACCTGGCTCGCGGCCTACGATACAAAGACATTTCTGTTTTTCTTGCTGGTCTGGCCGGCGTATCTGCTTGCGGCTGCATTTTGGTCTTTCGGTTTTTTGCAAGGGGTGGCCGACGAGGGTTGAGATCCCCGAAGACTCTGGTTCTCTGCGGCGAAGATCTTGAATGACTGCTTTCAACTTATGCCCGACAAATCAGGCATTGCTCCCCGAATATCGGTAATCATTCCCAGTTATAACTCTGAACGCACCATACGTTGTTGTCTCAAGGCTGTAATTAACCAGAGCACCTCAATTGCGTTCGACATCACCGTGATCGATAGTTCTACGGATCAAACCCCACAAATTATTGAGCGAGAATTCCCTTCGATACGTCTGATTCATCTTGAAACTCGCACCCTTGCCGGCGCCGCGCGCAATCTCGGAGTCCAAGCTACAAGAGCGCCACTCTGCCTGATGTTGGATTCAGATTGCATAGCAGAATCCGATGTAATTGAAAGATTTGTGGCGCGACACCGAGATGGGGACTATGCCGCGGTGGCGGGATCGCTATCCAATGGCACGCCGAAGAGCCTAAGTGGTTGGGTAGGCTATATGATCGAGTTCAGGGAATTCATACCGGGCGCCCCCATGCGATTGGCAAAGAGCCTGCCGACGGCCAGTATTGCTTACCGGCGTGAGATATTTGAGCGCTACGGCTACTTCGAGGAAGACTTGTGGCCCGCGGAGGATTTGCTGTTCAATTGGAAGTTATCTAGCGCTGGCGAACGTCTACTCTTTGACCCGGCCATAAAAGTCACGCATCTAAATCGCACCGGATGGAAAGAAGTCCTTTCGCACCAGATAAGGTTGGGTAGGACGTCGGCGGTGGCGCGGCAACGCAGTGAATTGCCGGGCGGCATTCTCCTCAAGTATCCGGCGTTGATTCTACTCATGCCCTTAGTACGATTACTGAGGGCCTTCAAGTGGTTTGCCAAAGAAGACAAGAATATGCTTTTGAGGTTTTCGCTGATTTGGCCCGCTTATTTCCTGGCCGCATCATTCTGGTCGTTTGGTTTTTTTAATGAGTGCCGCAAAAAAAAACTCGACGCCTGTCCAGTTCATAATACCTAAACTAATTAGGGGAAAGAGGACTACTGCGCTCTTACGGAAGGCGTACCGTGGTTTAGCGCGCAAATTCGACTGCAGTGCAACATAAAAAGTAGAGAAAATGAAAATTAAAGTAAAATTCAGTTGACAGAACAAAGGGAAATAGGGTATTTAACTCTCCACTTTTTCTGAGTCTGTTGATAACAGACTGCCAGGACTCGATATCCCCCGAATGGCAGACGCTGTTAACTAACGCAATCATGATTTCAGATTATTTCTCGTTAACCGTGGGAAGACTCGGCGCAGCAGTGGCCGGAACGATCCGTGTTCTACTGGCGGCCATCCCCAAACTTTCAATAGAAAAAGGAGACTCCAAATGAACAAGTTTCGCTTCACAATTAAGCTTTTAGTTATCGCGACCTTTATGTTCGCGTTTGCATCTATCGCCCAAGCTCAGGCTACCCGCACCTGGGTATCCGGTGTTGGCGATGACGTGAATCCATGTAGTCGCACCGCTCCGTGCAAGACGTTCGCCGGTGCGATCTCGAAGACCGCCGATGGCGGCGAGATTAACTGTATAGATTCAGGCGGTTTCGGCGCCGTTACGATCACTAAATCGATTACCATCGATGGCGCCGGCGTGCTTGCAGGCATTCTCGCGGCAGGCACGAACGGAGTGAACGTTAATGACTCAGGCAGCGGCGCTCCGCAAACTAAGATTGTCCGTCTTCGCAACCTGTCGATCAATGGCGCCGGGACGGGCGTAAACGGCGTCAATATCACATCGGCGCGCACCGTTTACATAGAGAATTGCGTTATCACCGGGTTCAAGTCCGGTAATGCAACAACTTCCGA
>WNFT01001967.1_pt1 | contig 17464 bp, 14 predicted proteins | sample 5400191 | NCBI WGS metagenome assembly WNFT01 (sample SAMN13153359, study PRJNA577476) | soil metagenome | isolation source: 80 cm saprolite under Madrone tree | place: USA:California | collected 2016-06-14 | reverse complement strand
AAGACCTCGACGCGGCCAGTGCGGCCTATCGCGTGGGGTACCACGACGCCTCCCACTTCAATCGGGAGTACAAAAGCCTCTTCGGCGTCCCACCGATGCGCGACGTGCAACGGTTGCGGGAAGAGGCGCGGGTTCGCGCCGACCGATGAGAAAGACGAGAACCGCTCTCCAGGCTGATGAGAGATTGTTGCATGAATCCTCGTTCTCCCTGTCGTTCTGTCTCACTGTTCTCGTGTATCAGCCAGTTCGTCTGGCAGCCGTGGAAAGACAATATCCAGACGACAGGGATGAAAGTCTTTCAGGTCAGGCTGCTCACTAGATTAGTAAAAATACTAAGCAGGCCGAACAAGGCAGTGAGTTCAGGGAGGATAGCAGCTAGGTTCGTTGAGTGGCATTTGGCGGGAGGCGCGCAACCATTGGCCATTAGGATGAATGAGGGTGTTTGCCTTATTCATTGAGAACGCCTCTGCGTACTCTCCGTTCCGTCGTTTCCCTGTTCCCAGTTTTCCAATGTTTTTACCATGCGGACATAGGGACGGTGATAGAGGAAGGTCTGCTGGGTGACAACATAGTGCAGATGCGCATACAGATCCAATGCCTCTTTGTTCCCTTGAGCGACATGCAGAGCGATTTTGGGATAGTGGTGCTGGCGCGCCTGCCGCTCCGCACTTTGCAGCAGGCACGCGCCGATCCCCTTGCGGCCCCAATTTCTGAACACAGCGAGGGCATCGACATACCATTCATCGTCCTGCGCCTCCCGTTCGAGCCAGCTTCCAACGGCGGCGTTGAGCCGTGCCTCCTCTCGACCCCCAAAGCTCAAAACCAACCCGACCACCTCTGAGCTCTGCTCAGCGACCTGGATGTTTTGATAGCTAAAACGATTGCCGTCCTGGCGGAAGAAGTGCTCTAAACGCTCGATCAACCCGCTCTCGTGTTCTTCTCGCAGAGGAGAGGTGACGTGTGTATGCGTATACGCTGAGTAAAGCAGGACCGCCGCTACCTCAGCGTCGACTGGCTGTGCTGGTCTGATCTGTGTCGAATCTCGCATCGTTTCTCATAGAGATGGTTGCCATCGCTGTGTTTGATGGCCAGACGGTCTGTACCTGGTCACTATACCACACTGCGCGAGGCCGATGCTGAAACGATGTTGCCTCCAAACCGGCTCGTGGCACCTGCATTGACATGACTGCTGTGGCCCGGCAACGCAAGCAGTTCAGTTCCACTCGGATTGCCAGATACGCTTTTCTCCCACAACGCGGCTCATCCGCAGCCTCGCTGATGCGGAGAGCACCAGGCGGGTCAAGATCATGGTATAGGGTCTTTCCACTCTGCACCTCCCCACGGCACTTGAGCCTGCGATAGCCTCGCCCTAAGGCCGGACCATGACCTTCAGGGCTGTGCGCTGATCCATCGCAGCGTAGCCCGAGGGAACGCCATCGAGATCGACGGTGAGATCGAGCACAGCAGAAGGATCGAGCCGTCCGGCCAGCACATCGGCGAGCAACTCGGGCAGATATGCCCGAACCGGTGCCCCCCCACCTCGGAGGGCGATATGGCCAAAAAAGAGCCGCATAAGATTGATCTGTTCGATGCCATGGGGCACACCGACGTAGCCGATGCTTCCTCCTGGACGGGCGATAGCAATGGCTGTATCCATCGACTCCTTCGAGCCGACGCACTCCAGCACCGATTCCGCTCCCCCTGCCGTCACCTCGATCACTTCCCGCTCGGCCTGCTCGCCGCGACTCGTGACGAGGTCGGTTGCGCCGAAACGGCGGCCCAGGGAGAGGCGCTGGGCTTGATGCCCCAGCAGGATGATGCGTTCGGCTCCCAGGCGTCGTGCCGCCAGCACCCCACATAAGCCCACGGCCCCATCGCCGACGATGGCAACCGTTCCCCCCGGATGCACCCCTGCTAACACGGCTGCATAATGGCCTGTCCCCATCACATCCGTCAGAGGAAGGATAGCCTTGAGCAGCGCTTCATCTCCTTCCACGCTCGAAGGCACGACGACCAGCGTAGCATCGGCAAAGGGGGCACGAATAGCTTCGGCCTGTCCTCCATCATTCGTCTGTCCCCAAACGCCGCCATGCAGGCAGTTGGTGTAGAGTCCTTTGCGGCAGAACTCGCAGGTGCCATCGGAAAAGGCAAAAGGCGCGATCACCCGATCTCCCCGCTTGATAGTCGAAACCATCGATCCCACTTCTTCCACCATGCCCATCCATTCATGGCCCAACCGCCCCCCTGGTGGAAAAGGCTCTAGCCCTCGGTAGGGCCATAAATCAGACCCACAGATGGCGGCATGGGTGATGCGAACGACGGCATCCGTTGGCTCCTGCAGTGCGGCATCTCTTACCTGTTCGATCCCAACATCGAAGGGGCCGTGAAAAACGGTTGCACGCATATGCTTCTTTCTCCTTTTTTCTCATCTTCCCCTCAACAACGAAGAACGTCGTGCGAGGGGAAGGGTAAACGACATGCCAGACCCGAGCTGGCACCTCACTCGAGTGGGACTTCGACGGCAACGTCGAGCTTGGGGTAGTAGGACTGCACGTTCCTCCCGTACTTGTCTCGGAACTTCTCAAGGACCTTGCCGAGCTGCGCCTCGTCGGTGAGAAAACGAGCGCTCGCGGTGAGCGTCTTCCCTCTGGCCTCCAGGCGGATGGTCGGGGTCTTGCGCAAGTTTTTGTACCAGTCGGTATCTGATCCCTTCACTGGGATCAGATAGAGCTTGTCGCCATCCAGGGTGAACCACACGGGGTAGGTAAGGGATCGACCGGACGTTCGACCGGTCACGGTGATCTCGATTTCATTGCTGCCCTGCAGGGCAGTGCGAAAATCTGTGTGTGCCATAAAGGTCTCCTTTACGGCAGCGCCGCAGCAATGCCGTAGAGCACGCCCTTGATGTTGACGTCGATCGTCCGGTTCCAGTCGTCGATCTTGAGGCGCTCGAGTGGCGAGTTTGGCCTTCCGGGCATCGGGAGTAAAGCGCGGGAACCAGGACCGAACGTCGGAGGTGTCGAAGGCCATGGCGGGATCAATCTTCGCTGTGAGGAAACCTTGCCCTAGAGGGCTCCAGGGAACGAAGCCTATTCCGAGCTCTTCGCAAGTCGGCAGCACTTCCGCTTCCGGATCTCGCGTCCAAAGGGAGTATTCGCTCTGGACGGCAGTGACCGGCTGTACCGCGTGCGCCCGACGGATGGTCTGCGCACCTGCCTCGGAAAGGCCGAAGTGCTTGACCTTGCCTTCCCGGGTCAGGTCCTTCACTGCGCCCGCCACGTCTTCGATGGGCACGTCTGGGTCAACACGGTGTTGATAGAACAGAGAGATGGCCTCGACCTTGAGTCGCTTGAGCGAGGCCTCGGCAACCTGCTTGATGTGCTCAGGTCGGCTGTTCAGGCCCCGACGCTGCCCCGTCTCCGGATCGATGTCGAACCCGAACTTGGTTGCGATCACCACCTGGTCACGGAAGGGGGCAAGGGCTTCGCCGACGAGCTCTTCGTTGGTGAACGGACCATAGGACTCGGCGGTATCGAAAAAGGTGACGCCACGGTCCACGGCGGCCCGAATGAGGGCGATCATTTCCTGCCTGTCTCTGGGTGGGCCGTAGTTGGCGCTCATGCCCATGCAGCCGAGCCCGAGGGCCGAAACTTCCAGATAGCTCTTTCCAAGTGTGCGTTTCTGCATTTGTCTTGTCTCCTATCTTTGAGTAAAGGTCGGAACTATCTTCTATCAAATCCGATTGAACAGTAACAGTATAAAAAGCGGAGGCCCAGGGGCGGCGAGAGCATTGGAAGTACGTGCGCCGTTGTGCTTCTCCTGTCCCAATCCGCTTCCTCGTTTGATGCATCGCTTAACGGTACGCGATCTCACTGTTCGACTCGTGTGGGAGCTGGTACCAGATGGCGTTGCATGCCTCACGCAGTTGCTCGTCGAGCTTGAGATCAACGGCGGGCAGCGTCTGGTCGAGCTGTTCGGGTTTGCTGGCGCCCACGATGGCCGAGGTAATCGTGGGATTCTCAAGCACCCAGGAGATGGCAACCTGTGGAATCAGGAGATGGCGCTCATCGCAAAGTTGCTTGAGATGCTCCACTGCTCTTAATTGCGCCTCGTGCCAGTAGCGGGCCTGATAGAGCTGCCCAGCATTGCGAACCGTGAAGCGTGTGTTCTCCTCTGGAGATTGCCCGGCGTGATAGCGTCCAGTCAGGACACCGCCCGCGAGTGGATTGTAGGCAATCACCCCGATGCCCTGATCAGCGGCCAGGGGAAGCAGTTCTGCCTCGATGTGGCGGAAGAGAATATTGTAGCGCGGCTGCACGCAATCGAAGCGCGCGATGTTCAATGTGTCACTCGTCCACAACGCTTTACAGAGCAGCCAGGCGGAATAGTTCGAGCAGCCGATATAGCGGACCTTGCCACTGCGCACGAGATCGTCCAGAGCACGAAGCGTCTCCTCAAGCGGCGTGTGGGGGTCGGGAAAGTGCATTTGGTAGAGGTCGATGTAGTCGGTCTGCAAGCGGCGCAAACTGCCCTCAATGGACCGCATGATGTTTTCGCGCGAGCCGCCCTGGTCATTGGGGCTGCTGCTCATCGGAAAGGCAAACTTCGTCGCCAGAATAATTTGCTCGCGCCGTCCTTTGAGCCAGCGACCGATATATTCCTCGGTTCGTCCAATCGTCTCAGGAGTAGAGCCGAGAGGATACGCATTGGCGGTATCAAAGAAGAAAACGCCATTGTCGAATGCCTTATCCATAATAGCGCGTGAGGTTGGCTCATCGCACTGGTTGCCAAAGGTCATAGTTCCCAGACAGATCTCCGAGACTTGCAGTCCCGTCCGCCCCAGATAGGTCACGTTCATCCTGTCTTCTCCTACTATGTATGCTCCTGAAGGTGATGATAAACACTGCTTCAAGCTCTCCAATGATCTTTGGTATCACGCCGGTCATACCATATCCGTTTCAAGAGTGGTGGTTTGGGGCCCCTCCACACGGTCTCCCAGACCACGTCCCCGAACCCCGCCAGGGAGCTCGCCGCCCCTGCACCCCAGCTTTTTTCAGTTCCTGCTCAACCGGATTTGATCTTCCTGCACGATCAGGCCTGATATTGTTCGTCGCTGACCTTTTCCATCCAGTCGGCGGTCTTGCCGTCGAGACGTTCCTGAATGGCGATGTGCGTCATGGCCGTGGTTGCCGTGGCGCCGTGCCAATGTTTCTCACCCGGCGAGAACCAGATCACATCACCCGGACGAATTTCCTCGATCGGACCCCCCCAGCGTTGTACCCGGCCACAGCCAGCCGTCACAATCAGGGTCTGGCCCAGCGGGTGGCTGTGCCATGCGGTCCGCGCGCCGGGCTCGAACGTGACACTGGCGCCGACCGCGCGGGCCGGAGCGGGTGCCTCGAACAGGGGGTCAATGCGTACAGCGCCGGTAAAATACTCGGCCGGTCCTTTGCCGGAAGGCTGTGAGCCACTTCTTTTGATGTCCATTTTCTGAATTCCTTCACTATGCCTGTAAAAGCAGAGAGGCATGTTCTCTGTCTGGAGGTATTATAGACACCCTGGAGCACAGGGTGGTAGAATGATTGTCGAAAATGATTGTCTGATTCTGCAAATCTTTCAGATGAGCGATAGAGAAACAAGAGAAGAGGTTCCGATGAATGTGATGATCCACCAGCAGGCAGAACGCGAGGCCGAGCTGATGCAAGCCAACCGCGAGGAACTGGTTGAGCGGATCGGGCGAGCCTTGCGCGAAGATGGGACCGTCCAGCTGCTCCAAGGGCTGCACCTGTCCCGCTGTTCCTTGCCTCTCAAGCCTGTTCACAGTGTGCTCGAGCCATCCGTGTGCGTGATTGCCCAGGGGAGCAAGGAGGTCCTTCTCGGTGACAGCCGCTACCGCTACGACCCCTCACAGTATCTGCTCGCTACTGTCGAGTTGCCCCGCGTCAGTCAGGTCCTGGAAGCCTCGAAGGAGCGGCCCTACCTCAGTCTCCGCCTGGAACTTGCCCCCACCCTCGTCAGTTCGGTCCTGGTGGAAGCCGGTCACTCCTCGCCTCCAGGGCATGCCGATGTGAGAGCCATCGCCGTCAGTCCATTGGATGGGAACCTGCTGGACGCCTTCGTGCGGCTCGTCAGACTCCTGGATTCCCCTGCCGAAGCGCCGGTCCTCCTGCCGCTGATCACGCGGGAAATTCTCTACCGACTCCTGATGGGAGAGCAGGGTGGCCGACTCCGTCACCTGGCGATCCTGGGGGGCTACACCCCCCACATTGCCAGAGCGGTCGGACGACTGCGTCAAGACTTCGACCAGCCACTGCGCATCGAGAGCCTTGCGCGAGAGCTGGGCATGAGCGTCTCGGGGTTCCACCACCACTTCAAAGCCGTCACGGCGATGAGCCCCTTGCAATTCCAGAAGCGGCTGCGGCTGCAGGAGGCCCGTCGTCTGATGCTGGGCGAAGACCTCGACGCGGCTAGTGCGGCCTATCGCGTGGGCTACCAGGACGCCTCCCACTTCAATCGGGAGTACAAAAGCCTCTTCGGCGTCCCACCGATGCGCGACGTGCAACAACTGCGGGAAGCCGCCAGGGAAAGCGCTGGCCGATGAGCCAGAGAGAACCGCTCTCCAGGCTGATGAGAGATTGTTGCATGAATCCTCGTTCTCCCTGTCGTTCTGTCACACTGTTCTCGTGTCTCAGCCAGTTCGTCTGGCAGCCCTGGAAAGACGATATCTAGACGACAGGTCGGCATTGGTTACTCGCTGCACGCCGGCCAGGTGATCGTCGCTGATGGCACATCAGAAGCGGCAGAACGGCTCTCAAGAGTGCTGACGAATGATCCAGGCACGGGTGTGATGAGGCATGTGGATGCTGGCTATGAGGAGGCGATGGAGTGCGCCAGGGAACGAGGGGTGAAGATACCCATGCTGTGAGGTAAGACTCACAGCTGCCACACCTCCGCGTTGCTAAATGCTACGTCAGTCGAATTGGTATCATCTGACGCTGCCACGCCAATAGATCCCTGATTGTAGGTGAAATCATTCACCGTGGCAATGTACTGCCCATTGACAAACAGATCGAGTTCTGCTCCTTCCGCTATAACCTTGACTGTGTTCGCCTGGTTTGAACTGATAGTAATCTGACCAGATTGTAGTGACGTAAACCCATTGCCAGTTTGGTTGCGGACCAACAATCCGTAGCTACCGTTACTACCTATACAAAATGCGTAGTAACTCCCGTTATTAGCCGTTGTGTAACGAAAAACGATACAGCCATCGTCTCCGTAGACAATAGTCATCTGCACTTGATAGACAAAGTTGGTGAAGCTTGTGGTAGAGGACAAGCAAGGGGAAAGTATATGTTGTTGTGTCACTTTAACATGATAAGCTCCTTGTGTAAACTGACAGTCAGCACCTTCAACCCATTGATGGTTCTGGCTATTATCACGCAAAGGATCGTTAAACGCTAGCTTCTCACTGGCGGAGTACAATTGCCCGGTCCAGGTACCCTTCACGGCATTGGACGTCACACTGCTCCCGTCACTGCAAGGGGCAGTCACGCCACTGAGACTAACGTTGCCATTAAAGGTATTGGAAGTCATAAAGATGCCTTGCAACTGTTCAAAGGTGTAGGGATTACTCAGCGTACAGGTGACTCCTTTGGGTAAGCTAACCTGCTTGCTGTTGATCGTCTCGGTATAGGAGAGCTTGCCTCCCTTATAGGTGCCACTACAGCTTGAGGAAAGCTTCTCTGTATATGGGGCATTGTTATTGCTCAGGATATTATAGGTCGTCTGCGACAAGCTACCAGTATCCACCCATTGGCAGACTGTCCCCCCAGCAGGGTCTGGCTTACCAGTAATGATGAGTATTTGTTGAGAATTAAACGGCTTATTATTTGTGATATTCTGGCCTTTTATAGACACGATGAGGGTAAAGGTCATATCATCGGGAGGAGCGCCATTTGGTCCAGGGGTATTACATTCACCCTGCTGGCAGATGGTCACCGGGAAATCGCTTTTTGTCGTGTCATTGCTGGCATCCCTGGCCGTAAGCCTATGGTTCCCCACGCTCCAGCTATTCGTGACGGTCAGGTTTGTGCTGACATTGCCATTAGCGTCACTTTGCACCATCGGGATGCCAGGGACAGTCCTGTCATCTAGCAAGAAGGTAATGGGCGAGTTGGCAGAGAACTTCTGGCCGCTGACATGCAAGACGGTACTCGTCGAGCCAGCCGGGGTCGAGCCGACATGATACATGCTGGTCACGCTGATCACGGGCTGAGGTGGGGTCAGAAAATGATAGGCGAGGAAACCACCCCCACCCAGGACAACGATAATTGCCACGGCGATGAGCACGACTCTCAGCCAAGGGGGAGGTGGCGGAGGAACTGGTGTATGAGGTGCGGGGAAAGGAGGGATCGGTGAAGGTGGTACAGCTGTACTATGCATCTCACGTCGAGGCATACTCTTCACCCCATAGCTCAAGCGAGTATTGCCAACGCGGATGGTGTTACCCGCATTGAGGGGATGTACTACACGAACAGGCAGGCGTTGTTCATTGACGAAGGTGCCGTTGACGCTTCCCAGGTCGGTAATAGCGTACCCTGGTCCCTGTGGATGCACGACGGCATGCTGCTTTGACACCAGGGGATCGTTCAGGACGAGCTGATTATCGGGTGTACGTCCAATGTGTAATGCTGTGGGTCCTAGCGGTATACGCCCAAAAGGCCCAACGAGCTCAGCTTGCATGGGTTGTGCGTGCAGGGGTGTAGGATCAAGAACTGTGCCTGATTCAGTACGATGTAGAGGTGGAGGCGGTATAGGAGACAGGGGTTCTGAACGACGCGTCGTTTTTTGGCATGCTTGTTCCAGGTCGGTAGCAAAGTCGGTCACACTGGCATAGCGCTGCTTGGGGTCTTTTGCTAATGCCTTGAGCACGACCGCCTCAACAGCAGGTAAGAGCGCCGGCACTCTCTGACGCAGGGGGGGTGGAGGAGCGAACATATGTTGCGCCGCCAGCTCCGGGAGCATTCCCGTAAAAGGAGGATAGCCACACAGCCATTCGTAGACGACGATGCCTAGCGCATACTGGTCACTGGCTGCGCATGGATGGCCTTGAATCTGCTCTGGTGCCATATAGGAGTAGGTTCCGGCTGTCTCTTTGAGACTTGTGCGGGTACTCACAATCACGGCGATGCCAAAATCACTCAGCCATACCTGGTTGGCAGGCCCCAATAACATATTTTCGGGCTTGACGTCTCGATGCACCACGTTGCGATCATGTGCATATTGCAATGCGGCAGCCACCTGCTTGACATAGGGTACAATCGTGGCCGGAGGTAACAAGCCACCGCGTGGGTGACGCTGACGCAAGGTGCCATTGGGGGCATACTCCATGACCAGAAAGGGCGTACCATTTTGCACATCGAAGTCCAGCACACGCACGACTTGTGGATTCTGCAGGTTAGCGATTGTGCGTGCCTCAGCGCGAAACCGCTCGATATCGCCGCTCGCTACCTGCGTCTTGAGGACTTTGACGGCTGCATAGATGCCCAGGTGGATGTGCTCCCCCAAATAGACTTCGGCGAAGCCTCCCTGGCCGATCGAACGGATCAGACGATAGGTGCCCAGTTGCTGACCTACCAGATCAGGCATCTTTTAGTCCCTCCTTAGAAGAGATCTTGCTACATCAGCTCCACATCATCTATCTTCCAACCAGCGCCACTGTCCTGAACCAATATCACGGCATCACGAAATGCCAGGCCCGAAGCAATGGTCAGCTTCACCATGGTCATGGCACTCGTTCCAGATATAGCGGGCGAGTCATGCATGCAGGTGGTCACTTTATTGCGCGAAAAAGTGTCCACAAATGCCTGTTGCGAAACGGTTTTCTGGAACTGGTCGGAGAACTGGTTGTAGGCCGTCTGGTAATCCCCACTCTGCATCGCATTGCAGAACACATTCACGGTCGTGAGGGGCGTAGAAAGATTTATCCCATGAGCAATCTTCCAGACATCGTTACCATCCTGACTCAAGGTGATGGGATCGTTATTCGCTTCCCTTGATGCATGGACAAGCGCTAAGTTCGTTAATGCATTTGATCCAGACACCGAGACACGACCAAAGCTGCACGAGGTCACTTTGTCGAGCAACACATCGCGTTCAAATTGTTGCTCGGAATAGGCACGCTGGTATGCGGCGGCGAACTGGTCGTGAGCCAGCGGGTAATCGCCATGTAGTATGGCATGGCAAAATGTTTCAAGCGTCCTCTGCGGCGTAGGAAAGTTCACCCCGCCATCAATCTTCCAATCGCCATCCTGTCTCAAGATCATCGTATTGTCACTTGCTGCCCCGGAAGCATAGAGAAGCCTTAGCCTCGTTACCGCCCTGCTTCCAGACAGCGAAACGGAGCCATAGCTGCACGAGGTCACTCTATCAACCGACATATCACTGTCAAACTGCTGCTCGGGATATGTGTGCTGATAGGCACTGGAATACTGACTGTATGCCTTCAGATCATCCTTGCTCTGCATAGCACTACAGAAAGCACTCAGCGTCTTCTCCGGCGTTGAACGATTCACGTACAGCAAGCCGTTGTAGACGCCAAATACCACGGAGAGCAAGGGCACAACCACCACGAACGCGATCCAGAAACCTCGATGGCTCTTTTTCTTTTGTGGGTGGTCAAGCATTGTTCCTGCCTCTCTATGCATATGAAAAGGAGCGGGGCCAGGCTACATCTGCCCCGTCCAGGTTCCCGCTTCGGCACCGAACGTCACCGTAGTACTCCCATTACTGCAAGGTGCAGTGATGGCACCAAGACTAAAGCTGCCGCTAATGGTATTGAGAGCCGTAAAGGCGCCTTGCAACTGCTCATAGGGGTAGGGATTGCTCACCGTACAGGTGACATTATTGGGTAAGCTATACTGATCGCTGTTTACCGTTTGGGTATAGGAGAGCTTGCCATCCTTGTAGGTGCCACTGCAGGTCTCGGTGTATGTTTCGTGGAAACTGATGCTACCACTGTTCAGAGTCCCATCATACGTCTGAGGCTGGCCATGATCCGTCTGTTGGCAGACCGTTCCACCAGCAGGATCGGGTCGACCAGTAATCATCAGCGTCTGTTTCAGGGGGGGATACTGCTGATTAGTCTTGACATTATGATGCTGGACTGTGATTTGGAGTGAAAAAGTCATGTCATCAGGAGGTGCACCATTGGGCCCTGGAGTATGGGCCTGACCTTGCGGCACAATCGTCACCGAGATACCGCTCTTTGTCGTGTCGTTACCGGCATCCCTGGCGGTGAGTGTATGATTACCCACGCTCCAGCCGTTCGTGATGGTCAGGTCCGCCATGACATTGCCATTGGCATCACTCTGCACTGTCGGGGCGCCAGGAGCGGGTGTTCCATCCAGCAAGAAGGTGATGGCTGAATTGGCGGCGAACTTCTGGCCACTCACATGGAACATGGTGCTCGTCGAGCCTGCTGGAGTTGATCCAACGGCATACTTACTGGTCACGCTGATCACGGGTGGTGGTAAGGTAAGAGCATGGTAGACGAGGAAGCCGACAACTCCACCCAGGACGACGATGATCGCCAGCGCGATCAGCAGGATTCTCGACACACCGCCCTGCTTCTTCGGTGCAGGCGGCGGTGCATAGGGTTGCTGAACAGGTGCACCATAGGGTGGAACCCCACCTGCTGCCCCGTATGGTGGTTGCTGTGGGGGTAATGGTGGTGCATAGGGCTGATATACAGGAGGTGGTGGTGGTGCATACTGTTCTGGCAGGGGTGCGTATGGCTGCTGTGCATCCTGCCCATATGCAGTATGCTCTGATGATCCCACTGCGATAGTAGGCGGATACTCGGCAAAACTCCCCGGGGTGCCGTATGCTATTTCCGTTGCGCCAGTTATTTCATACGTGAAGACGGTATCACCTACGCGAATACGATCACCGTTATTGAGTGGACGTGAAACATTGCGCTCCAGGGGTTGGTCATTGACAAAGGTCCCGTTTGTGCTTCCCAGGTCAGTGATACTGTAGCCTTGTCCGCTGGGGCGCATTTCGGCATGGTGGGATGATGCCTTTGTATCATTTACAACAAGTCGATTATCCGCTGCACGTCCAATTGTCAATACTGCAGGTCCCAGGACGGTTCGGCCAGAGGGGCCGCGAAGCACTGCTTCCATAGATACACTCCTTCTGCAAAATCAGAGATGACACTATAATGACTCATTTCATATGATTGAGTTTATCACATAGCCTCCAAGACGTCTATGATGTGCTTTACAACTGCCCATCGCCAATTAGATTTGCCCTGTCCATATCCCTTTTCTGGCTGCGATGTGCTCCGTACCCAGGCCCTGATTGCAGGCCGCCGTCACGCCATCCCCACTGAACGTTCCACTCATAGTCGTGTGATCACTGAAGACTCCTTCCAGATGCTCAGCCACATAAGGCACATGCGCTATGCAAGAGACCCCATTGGAGAAATCTATCTTGTCGCTGGTTGCCGTCTCGGTATACGAAAGCTTTCCTCCCTTATAGGTGCCGCTGCAGGACCAGGTAACCGTCTCATGGTAACTGACCCCACTGCTGGTGTTCCCTGTCTGGATTTGAGGCCGACCATTGTCCGTCGATTGACAGACTGTTCCGCCAACCGGGTCGCGATGGCCCATAATCGTCAGCGTATCTGTTAATACCCCCACCTGCAGTCCTGTCACAGCGTTCGCTACCTGAATATTCGTGTGGAGGGAAAAGCTCATATCATCGGAAGGAGCGCCATTCGGGCCCGGCGTATGAGCCTGGCCCTGTGGCACAATCACCACGTTGTCCTGGGTGCTAGCGTTATTCCCATCCCTGGCGGCGAGTGTATGTTTGCCTATGCTCCACCCATCAGTGACAGTCAGTGTTATTCTGACATTGCCATTAGCATCACTATGTGCGCTCGTGTTGCCAGGCACTAATACTCCATCCAGCAAGAAAGTGATGGGAGAGTTAGCGGAGAATTTCTGGCCGCTCACATGCAAGACGGTGTTCGTCGCACCTGCCGGGAGCGATCCGACGTGATAATCACTGGTCACACTTATCATCGGTTGCGGGCGTTTCAGGAAATAGGCGCTGAGGCCAGCCAGGATCAGTAGAAACACTAGAACGATCATTAGCACTTTCGGCCCACTGCCTAACTTGTTCTGCGCCGGGGGGGGAGGAGAGGGCTGTCGCCGAGCTGGGGGCCGGATAGCTGGTCGCGGGGCCGTATCCTCGAGAGATGAGGGCCGGATTGCCGGTCGCGGGGCTGTATCATCCAGAGATGGCGATGTAGATGGCTGCTGTCTATTCTGGCTAGATGCAATATCTTCTGTTTCCACGCATACACTCCTTATTATAAGGTGTAACTCTTCAGGACTCCTCCCACCTGCGGTGTCCACTCGATAAATCGGTGGCCTACTGTGCTCGATAAATCGCCTCCACGATAAATCGGGAGGCTACGGATAAATTGGCACTCTACGGCAGTTCGCAAGAGTTGTTTGTGCTGTGGGCATGGCAGCCGCGGGCTGCCATGCCCACAGCACAAACTGCACGAGCCGCTGTAGAGTGCCGATTTATCTAGCACGTGCGGCGAGGAGTCAGACAGCTGAATAGTTACCGCAAGGTTAGCCTCTTTTGTATGCTCAAGCAAAGGTTGCTGCTCTATACTATCATAAGTGTCGAGGGGAATCACAGGTGTAGGACTTAAAAGGGATGGTGTTTATCTCTCTGATATCAGATAATACCATTGACCATAGACGTTTCAAAAAACTTGCCAACAGCGTGTACACTATGGTAAACCGAACATAATCTAGTGGAATCCAAAGGGACATAATCTAGCGGAATCCAAAAGGAGCATAAATGTGCAAGACACTGGCCCGCACTATGAAGATAACATCATCATTAGCACGAGCAGACTGACGAAGGCCTTCGGCAACCTGGTAGCCGTCAATGACCTGCATTTGCAAGTGATGCGGGGTGATGTCTTTGGTTTCCTTGGCCCTAATGGCTCAGGCAAAACAACCACCATTCGCATGTTACTCGGCTTAATTCGCCCTACGGCAGGACGAGCTATTATCTTTGGCATGGACAACTCGTATCAATTGCCGGCTATCCTGCGGCGTGTTGGGGCAATTGTAGAAACGCCCGTCTTCTACCCCTATCTCTCGGGCGCTGACAACCTGCGTGTCATCGCCGCCGCCTCCGGCATGCTTTCTGGTGAGGCAAACGAATCGCGCAGCGAAGAAGTACTCGACATCGTCGAACTACGAGCACAGGCGAAAGATGCATACCGCAAGTACTCACTGGGCATGAAGCAACGTCTGGGCATCGCGGCCGCCTTGCTCGCTGATCCTGAGCTTGTCCTGCTGGATGAACCCACCAATGGCCTCGACCCGGCAGGCGTTTTCGAGATTCGCCAGCTCATCCAGCGACTTTCTGCACTGGGCAAGACCATCTTTCTCTCCAGCCACATCCTCTATGAGGTACAGCAGGTCTGTAATCGCGTAGCGATTCTGCAACGGGGCAACCTCATCAAACAGGGCAACGTCAGTGAGCTCCTCCAGCAAAGCGCTCAGGTCCTCGTGCGTATGGGCATGCCAGATGAGACGCAAGCAGCCTTCGCAGTTCTACAAGAGGCAAAAGAGCGGGGGGCAGGCTGGATCAGTGATGTGCAGATTGAGACCAACCGACAAGGCTATCCTACGCTGCGGGTGGGTGCCCCAACCACGAGTTCGGCGGAGATTAATGCACTCCTTGCACGACAAGGCTTCTTCGCCGCCGAACTCCACCCCTATGAAGGCAGCCTGGAAGAAGTCTTCCTCGAACTCACCACCCCATCCACGCCTGCAAACACGCATCCGGGCATGGCTGCCCTGGCCGGTGGGCTGGTTCAGCCAACCACAAGCGTCGATCTCAGTGATGGAAAGCGAGGAATACGGTGAACATGGCATCTCAAACAGAGCAAGAGAACCTTCACCTGGGCCGACAGGATTTCATGAGTGTCGTGCTACGCTTGACCGGGATGGAACTCTACAAGTTCCGCCGGCGTATGATGTCGAAGGTACTGAGCACCATCAGCATCCTCGCTGTCGTGCTGGTGTTTCTCTTGATCGCGCTTTTTGTCGCACTCTTACTGAATAGTACTGTGCCACAAGAAAGTGTTCGCACCATTTCAGAGTTATTGCGCCTGCCCCGCTCATTGTATGTCGCAGTGCAAATAGCATTTCCCCTGGGCCAGATATTGATTGTCATCCTGGTCGGCGTCATCGTCGGCGGCGAGTATGGCGTCGGAACGATACGTCTCATGTTCACACGTGGTCCGTCACGGACACAGTTTCTCATCTCTAAAATGGGAGCCGCTATCACTTGCATTGCAATTGGCGTCCTGAGCATCACCCTGCTGAGCATAGTGCTGGGACAGTTGCTATACCTTATTACGGGTATTGCACCCGATTTCAGTTTTTTCAGTGCAGCCTGGTTGGGTCACGCAGTGCTTTACCTACTCATTGCCATGCTAAGCTTGTTTGTATACGCCATGATGGCGCTCTTCCTGGCAACCCTGGGACGATCGGCCGCAGCAGGCATAGCAGGCACACTCGTCTGGATCTTTTTGATAGAGACGGTGCTCAAAGCAATCTGCAACACCGTTGCACTTGTTACCCATGGGGCCGCAGCTGATTTTTTTCGTACTGTGCCAGATTACTTTATCAACGCGAATGTTACGGCGCTCCAGCAAAACCAGTATCAGGCACTCTTTGGGGACGCATTTGCCCAGCCCACACAAAGTAATGGGCCGACCCTGTCCGACCTGCACGCACTACTTGTGCTCCTCGGCTACCTGATGCTGTTTATTGGCCTGTCATGGTGGGTAAATGAGCGCCGAGATGTCACGAACTAACATATGCTCAACACCGCGACCATCAAAGAATATGCTTATGCGCTTGGCTTCGATAGTGCTCGCATCACCAGTGCTCAGGCGTTTCCAGAAGCCGAGCGCACCATCAAAGAGCGCATCGCCCAGGGATTGATGGATGGCCTGCCCTGGTTCACGCAAGAGCGTGCTGCTGTGTCATGTCATCCTGACGCCTTGCTACCGGAGGCACGGTCCATCATCTCACTGGGGATGTTCTACCTCACCGAGCAGCCGGATGAGCAGGAAAGCGACACACCACGTGGGCGCATCTCACGCTATGCCTGGGGCGAGGACTATCACGAGATCATCAAGCCCAAGCTGCAACAGTTCGCGGCATGGCTACGCGAATATGCTCGCGGTGAGATCGACGGGGATCTGGAAACACGCCTCTTCGTGGATACTGGACGCATGGTAGATCGTGCTGTAGCAGAGCGAGCAGGATTAGGTTGGTTTGGCAAAAACACCAACATCCTGACCAAAGGGTGGGGGTCCTGGGTTTTCCTCGCCGAAATAGTCACCAATCTTCCATTGGAAGTTGATACGCCCATCAAAGCAAGCTGTGGTAACTGCGAAATCTGCCTTCATGCTTGCCCAACACAAGCATTCCCTGCCCCCTACGTGTTGGACAACACACGTTGTATCTCCTATCTCACCATCGAACTACGTGGCAGTATCCCTCTTGAATTGCGTCCTCTGATGGGCAACCTCATTTTTGGCTGCGACATCTGCCAGCAGGTCTGTCCGGTCAATAAGGTCGCAGAGAAACGACTCGGTTTCAGGAGCACCACACAGGAACCTTCTTCTGTAAGGACGCACCCCATCCAGCTCCGCCGGCGCGAGGAGTTTCGCCCTCGCGCCGACATTGGCAGCAATCCCGAATTGATCCCGCTGCTCTCACTCACAGAAGAGCAATTTCGTGAACGATTCCGCCATAGCCCAATCCGGCGCACGAAACGGCGTGGGCTTTTGCGCAACGTCTGTGTCGCGCTTGGCAACAGCGGTGACCCCCAGGCTGTGCCCGCCCTGATCGGCGCTCTCCACGACGATGAGCCGCTGGTACGTGGTCATGCCGCCTGGGCCCTGGGGCGTATAGGCGGTAAGCAAGCAAAACAGGCTTTGCAGGCCAGGCTGGCAGATGAGAGCAATGAAGAAGTAAGAAAAGAAATAGTATGTGCCTTGAGCGATTTTCGGGTCGAAGAGAGTAACTATTCAGATACCTGACTGCGAGCCGCACGTGCTCGATAAATCGGCACTCTACTACGGCGGCTCGCAGCTTTTTTGTGCAGCGGGCATGGTAGCCGCAGGCTACCATGCCCGCTGCACAAAAAACAAATAGGACGCAAGATTGCGTCCTACATGCTTTACACGAAGAAGAACAATTACCTCAATATTGCCGAGGGATGAGAGAGCAAGCCGTACGATCATTAGGGCCGCTGGGCTGCACCTGTTACCAGGTGTCCACCGGCGGTCTATCTACCAACTGGTCTGGTTGGGATCTTAATCCGTTCTGGGCAGAACGGATGGGAA
>WNFT01006238.1_pt1 | contig 17465 bp, 19 predicted proteins | sample 5400191 | NCBI WGS metagenome assembly WNFT01 (sample SAMN13153359, study PRJNA577476) | soil metagenome | isolation source: 80 cm saprolite under Madrone tree | place: USA:California | collected 2016-06-14 | reverse complement strand
AGGCTGGCAGGCTACAGGTGTCTGCAATGGCCGGTCGCGGCCGATGGGACCGATGAGCCCCTGCTTTACACCAAACGCTTTGCCTTCCCCGACGGAAAGGCGAGACTGTTCCCTGTCTCCTGGATTGGCCCCACGGATCAACCGGACTCTGAATTTGACTTGCACTTAAACAATGGGCGGCTGCTCGAACACTTCCACGAGGGCAACTTGACCTACCGCACCGAAGGGATTCGAGAGAAGACTCCTGACACCTTTGTGGAAGTCTCTCCCGAACTTGCTGAAGAACGCGGAATTCAAAGCGGGACATGGGTGCAACTAGTGTCGCGATATGGCCAAGTGCGGGTCCGTGCGCTGGTGACAGACCGGGTTCAGGGGCGAGAGCTCTACATGCCGATGAACTCGCTTGAGAGTCCCGTGAACCGATTGACCAGCAGCCACACGGATCCTGTGACCAACACGCCTGCGTACAAAGAGACCAGCGTTCATTTGAACGTGTTGCCCGAAGTCGGAGAGAGTCCATTGCCTCGCATCAATTCCCGGTTCGGTCATCCAACGCCGCAGAACGGGGTGGAAGTCGAACGTAAGTGGAAGCGACCGGACTACGCCGCTCCAGGAAACGGTCTAGTGCAATTGCAGACGAAGAAGTGACGCAAGGAGAACCAAATGGCTCAACCGATTCCTCTAGAAATTCCGCCGCGCAACCCACGTGCAGAGTTGCAGTCTCGCCTGGAGCAAGCTTCGGAGGAACACGCTGAAGCGGTGCTCGCCGCGTACGAAGTCCTGCAGGAGTTGCACAATCGCGGTGTGCTGGAGATCATGCGCGGCGCCTTGGCGGCGAGCGACGAGATTCTGGAGAGGGTAGTCGACAATACCAAAACGCCCGAAGCCATTCGGGCCATTAGGAATCTGCTCTTCTGGCGCCAAATCCTTGGCAGCATCGAGCCGGAATGGTTCAAGGGTATCTTCCAGGCAATTCCCGAAGGGATAGCCCAGGCAACAGCGGGACGCGACCAACCGGTTAGCCTCTTTGGCTTGCTTCGGAGACTCACGGATAAGGATAGTCTCCGTGGCCTCGGCGCAGCTGTTGACTTCTTGCAAGCCTTTGGACGTCACCTGCACTCACTAAAGAGTTCGAACTCGCAACTGTGAGAAGATCTGAGCCAGTCACTTATGCGCCTTGTAGACAAATTTGGCCGCGCGATTACCGACCTTCGGATTTCGATCACGGACCGCTGCAACTACAAGTGTGTGTACTGCCGTACCGGCAATGAGGGTGCGATTTACGGTGACCTGCCCTTTCCCGTGTACCTGCGCATAGTTCGGCTCTTCGCCAGAGCGGGAGTCAAGAAGGTCAGGATTACGGGTGGGGAGCCCCTGTTGCGCAAGGGTGTCATCGACTTCGTACAGGAGTTGTCGCAACTGCGCAATGTGGATGAACAACCTTTAGATATTGCCGTCACCACAAATGGACATTTTCTCGCAGAAATGGCAAGGCCACTCAAAGATGCTGGCCTCGGACGGGTCACTGTCAGCATGGATGCAGTGGACCCGAATGCTTTCGCCCGGATTACGCGTGTTCCAACGGGCTTCGCTTACGTACTGGCCGGCGTCCGAGCCGCGAGGCGCGCGGGCCTTGATCCCATAAAGATCAACTGCGTATTGATGCGCGGATTTAATGACAATCAAATCGTGCCATTCGGCAAGTTCGCGCGTGACGAAGGCGTTGTGGTGCGCTTCATCGAGTTTATGCCCCTCGAAGAGGGGCGCGTCTGGTCTCCCGAAGTCGTGGTTACAATGAACGAGATTTTGCGCCGCATGGCCGAATATCTCCAGCTTGTCGAGATTCCCAATAAACGCAGTGAAACAGCGCGGCGCTATGTGTTCGAAGACGGAATTGGTGAGATTGGTATCATTGCCCCCGTCTCTCAGCCCTTCTGTGGGCACTGCAGCCGTATCCGAATCACCTCCGATGGCAAGATCCGTACCTGCCTTTTTTCGGCCTGGGACCACGATCTGCACGAGCTGATTCGTCGCGGCGCCTCCGACGACGAACTGATGAAGTTTATCCATAGTGCAGTGGGCCGCAAGGAAGAGAGGCATCATATTGGCGAGACCGGCTTCGTGCCCCCATCGAGGACGATGGTGCACATCGGTGGTTAGACGTGAAGAATGTCGGCATCCCTGCCCACTTCCCAAAATGAAAACTTGAATGGGACAAACACTCCACGCCGCGGGCGGCACACAGCGGCCTGCGTGCCTTCTGATGCGGACCGACCCCACTGACACCGCGATGCTCAGAACGGGAAGCGCACCGAGAGAATCCAGCGATGGTTGTATTGGTGGAACTGCGTCGCGGCGATCTGCACACCACTGCCAATGCTGAGATGGAGCCGCTCCGCCAGTGGAAAACTGCCCAGCACCAGTCCCGGCGTCAGGAAAACTTCCTTCTTTCCGTCGAGCGTCCCGCCCGACCAAAACGTAGAATTTTGCTCGAGCATAGGCCAGATTTTGCCCTTGATCCTGTAATCAACAGCGCTATTGAAAACAATCATCCGGCCCAGGACATTCGCGCCAGTGGCTGGAAGATTCGCGCCAATCGTGGTCTGAATGTCCCACGGCCCGAGGCCCTTCGCGGCTGCGAAGGTGGGAGTCAAGACGGTGTGGCCCAGCCCGTTTGGGGGAGTGCCCGTAGGGAAAGAACCACCAAAAAAGAATCCCACAAAGTAGTCGCCTTTGCCCTCGGTTGCAGAAAACGCCCGGAACTTCACTTGCCACGAGAGATCTCCAAATCCATCCGGGGTCTTCGATTGATGTACGAAGTAACCCGGGGAAAATATTCCCACTTCAAAGCGTGTTGTCGGGATGATTTCCAGACCTCGTGAGGCGCCATAATTCGAGGTCAACGTACCACCCGTGGGATCTTGCTGCCAAGACATGTCGTAGCGGTATTGCTGAACCAGCATGACGTGAGTTGTCACGACGGGCGACACAAAATGAGGCTGGCTGGCACGAGCCTCGTCCACTTTGCGCATCCAGGAGTGAACCCAATCGTCCTGCTGGCGGCTACTGCTGCTGCTGGTATCGTTCGAATTCGAACCATCATGACCAAGTGCGGCAGAGCTTAGTAAGCAACCGCCCGCGGACTGGCCGCACAACGAAAGAAGTGGAACCGAACTAGAGAATGGGTATGCATCGCTTTCGCCTGAAGTCTGAGCTCGCAGGGTGGCCGCAAAAACGGAGAAAATAGCTATGAAGCAGAAAGAACGTTGTGCGCACGATGTTCCTAGTTTGGATGCCATTCTCCTGATCCTTTCTTATTAGAGGTTCAATCTCTTATTAGAGGTTCAATCGCCAACCCGTCGGTATGTCAGATAGCGTCATTCAGCGTCCTTCTAACGCCATTCAAGATCCTTCTCTGCTGATGTGCATTCATCTCTCCAAACGCCACCACGGCACCAGGCTCAAGGTTTCTCCTGGCTCAACGTCGGTACCACGAAAATGAATGAACTATCGCAGCGTCCACATGCGGACAGTAAGTCAGCAAATCGACGGTGCCGACCTTGCAGCCTGTCGAATGTTCAGCGGGACGAACTTGCAAGCTCTGCACCAGGAGGTCAAATGGGCCGTTTCTGTGTGTGAAAGATGTTTGGGCATCCAAATGCATTCCTGACATCTGAAAAGAAGGGGTGGACTCAGGTGGACAGCGGTGGCGATGTGGCCGTTGTGGCCATTAAGACTAGCCAGACTCAGAAATCACTCCAGACGTTCTATGACGGCTTCGGTGGAGGATGGGGCTGGCGAAGATTCGGGGGCGGAGGATTCGGCGAGTCGACGACGACCGAACAGGACTACAAAGAGGGAACCCTCGTTGTTGATATGTACGATGCAAAAACCAAGCAGTTGATTTGGCGAGGCAGCGCCAAGGACACCTTGTCCAGCAAGGCCGAGAAGAATGAGAAGAACCTGGATAAGGGTATCGCCAAGATGTTCAAGAAGTTCCCTCCAGGCGCGGCAAAAAGCTAAGCACAAGCTTTCTACACCGAGTCGAGCGAGGAGTGTTGTTTCAGAATCTAAAAAGGAGAAACTATGAAATTGCAGGAGACAAGAAGATACCAATTGCTGTCGTTGTTCATCGCGTTAGTTTTTGTCCTAACAATGCATCCAACCAAAGCACAGGCACAGATTGTCGGGAACCTTGAAGCCGACATCCCATTTCAGTTCCATGTGGGGAACACGAAACTTCCGCCGGGCAAGTACACCATCCACGTGCTGGACAACACCGATCTGACGGTCATGGAAATCACCAGCGCGGATGGTTCAACTTCCGCTCTCTTCGAAGTTCAGAGCGCACAGGCCAACTCCGCACCAGCCAAGAGCGAATTGATCTTCAACAAGTACGGGAATCGCTACTTCCTTAGTAAGTTGTTCGATGAAAGCAACCCAAGCGGTAGTCAGGTGCTCGAGTCGCGTTACGAAAAGAGGATCAGCGAGGCGGCGGCAGAAGGCCAGGAACATGTGCCGGCACACCACCGGGGACAACAGGGGAACTAGCGGTTCGCTGGAACAGCAGCGGCCTGTGTCCCCCCGTGGGAATGGGCCGCCAAGGTTCGGAGAGTGCGGCAAAAGGTTAAGTGATCTCGCTGGCGAACGGTCGCCCGGAAACTTCGAAAGGAGATTGAGATGCAAATGCGCAAGCTTGGCAACTCTGACCTGCACATTACTCGCGTGGGCTACGGAGCCTGGGCCATCGGTGGCTCGGGCTGGCAGTTCGCCTGGGGATCGCAGGATGACAACGAGTCCGTCGCCGCCATTCACCGTGCGCTCGAACTCGGCGTCAACTGGATCGACACGGCCGCCGTCTACGGTCTGGGACACTCCGAGGAAGTGGTCGGCCGTGCTCTGAAGGACTGGCGCGGCTCCAGGCCTTACGTCTTTACCAAGTGCGGCCTGCGCGGGGATGCCAAGGGTGAGGTGCAAAAAGTACTGAGCGCCGACTCGATCCGCGGCGAAGTCGAGGACAGCCTTCGCCGCCTTTCCGTCGACGTAATTGATCTTTACCAAATCCACTGGCCTCCAGATCCCGATTCAGCCGCGCTGGAAGAAGGATGGTCCACGCTCGCCGACCTGAAGCGCGAAGGCAAGGTACGCTGGATTGGAGTCTCCAACTTCAATGTCCAGGAATTGCGGCGCGCCCAGGCGATCGCTCCAATGACTTCTCTGCAGCCGCGGTATTCGCTGGTGCATCGGGAGATCGAAGACGAAATCCTGCCCTACTGCCTGAGTGAAGGAATTGGGGTCATCGTTTATTCCCCGATGGCTTCCGGTCTCTTGACCGGCGCAATGACCCGCGAGCGCGCGGCCAGGCTACCGAAGGATGACTGGCGCCGACGGCATCCCGACTTTACGGAACCAAATCTCTCTCACAATCTGGCGCTGGTCGAGCGCATGCGAGAGATAGCCAACAGCCACAACCGTTTTGTTGGAGCGGTCGCAGTCGCCTGGACGCTGCAACATCCCGCAGTGACCGGCGCCATCGTCGGGGCCCGCAATGCGCGGCAGGCAGAGGACGTCATGTGCGCTGCCGAGTTGAACCTCACCGAAGAGGAGGTAAGCGAGATCGAAGCCTTCGCCGAGACCGCGGCGTGAATGCATACGGAAACCAGGAGGACGGTTGCGAAGGAGTTGGTTGACTTTGCGAGATTGCGGTACGCGGTGATAGAGGCCCTCCGGGCCGATGCTGATCCTGAACGTTTCGTAATTGCATACCGCACCGAGCAAGCCCTGCACGATCTCGCAGCCGCACTCTGCCTTTACCGTTTTAGGCTTCTTCTCTCGCGAGGAGGCTGAAGCGAGTATCAAGCGTTGCGTCTCGGCTGCGGCAGCGTAGAAGTAAACGCCGTGAGCAAAAGTAATCGCTAAACGGTTCATCGCAGCCATGCCGGCTGCGGGATAGGTGGGAACAGGCGAGACCGTGATCCAGAAAGCCGCTGAACAGTTTGAGAGCACACCTCTAAAAACTATTTCTCTGGACAAATGCATATGGATGTTTGCTGGAGACGGAGGCAACGTTACGGTCATCGTCGACGAGGCTAACACATTGCTGATCGACAGCAGATTGGATTCGCGAGCTGCTGAGCTAACCGATGCGACCTTCAAAGCGACGTGGCAACCGGTCACACGGCTGGTCAATACTCATTGGCACTTTGATCACACCGGGGGGAATGCGTACTTTGGCTCTGGAGGCGTAACCATCATAGCCCAGGAAAACGTAAAGAATCGGGGTGCAGAACGTGCCTTTCATTGGCCTGCGCGATGGGCGTTATCCAACCCAGGCGCTACCAACGGTGACTTATTCAAGCAGTATGACATTGAGCCAGGGCGGTCAGCATCTGACATTGGTCAACTACGGTCCTGCGTATACGGATGGGGACGCAATTTATCTACATCGCTCCGGCGAATATCGCCGTGGTAGGAGACATCTTTTCGAATCACTTCTACCCCATTATCGATCTAGCGTCAGGAGGATCCATCGACGGGATGATCCAATCTCTCGATCAAATTCTGGCGCAAACTGACGAGCAGACCAAGATCGTCCCTGGCCATGGGCCTGTAGCGACTCGTTCAGATCTCTAGAATTACCGTGACATGCTCGTGCAGATTCGGCAGCGCATCAAGGTTTTGGTTGGGGCAGGAAAAACAATGGATGAAGTAGTGGCTGCGCCGACTAAAGACTTCGACGCCGAATGGGCCGGGGTTACGTATCTCCGGATGTCTTTGTGAAAATGGTATTCACCAGTCTGATGGACAGCAGCAATGCGAACCGGTAGCCACATTACTCTCGGGCGCATAGAGTTACCAGTCATTGCGGGACGGAGTCATGATCCGCGATGGTGGTTTTGTCGGAGCCATCGTCGCGCTCTTTGAGTGCCGACTTGAAACCACGGATACCTTCTCCGATTCCTTTACCGAGTTCGGGAAGTTTCTTCGGTCCGAACACGAGCAAAGCAATTCCGAAGATTACCAACAGATGTGTGGGCTGCAAGAGTCCTTCGAACATGAGTTTCTCCTACTATTGAAAGTTACAAAACATCGCAGTCTGACAAGTGCAGACGCCGCTCCCTTGCGCGGAGAACAGACCGCCATCGCTGGGGTCGGTCAGCCAAGAGCTATCGCGGCAGAATCTCCAGCTTTTCTGCCGGAATGGTTTGGATCGCATTCCGATCAAGCCTCAAATGCGAAGAAACCGCTTCGGGAGGAAGCCGCCGGATCCAATGATTGAGAGAGAAGTCCAAGACTTCGCTCGCCTTGAACATCTCCAGAAACACCAGGTCGGTATCGCCAGTGTTTTCTACGTAATGACCAGCATTGAATGGAACGAAGCCGACGTCGTTAGCGTTGAAGTCCATGGTACGTGCCGACCCAACGGGCATAAACACAGTCATTCTTCCCTTTCCCGCCATGTAGAACTGCCACTCAGAGGCATTGGGATGCCAATGGAGTTCGCGCATACCTCCGGGCTTGATGATGTTCAGCGCAGTAGCGACATTCTTTGCGACAGGAAAGTTATGCGAGTCGACGATGCGTATTTCGCCGCCCGTAGTTCGCCTGGTCGGCGCCATCGCTTCCATTTTGAAGGTGTATTCGATGGGAGACTGCACTTTCTTACCCCCAACCGCTGCCCTATCCTCCGCCAACGACCGCGGCAACTCTGCGGGAAAGATGTAAAGCGAGCCTGTTGGCAGGTGGGAGAGAGCGCTCGCCGGTAGTCCAAAGTTCTTTGACAGTACGTCAGGAGGCGTATGCGCCACCCATTCCGAAAGGAGGAACGTATTGTCTTCCGAAAACATGCCTTGATCAAAGACCAGCAGGAACTCGCATCCGTCTGGCCCCAGACCCTGGATAGAATGAGGAAACCCGGCCGGGAAATACCAGAGATCGCCCTTGCTCACGTCGTCGATAAAGATCGTGCCATCCGGATTGAGTAAGGTGACACGGGCATTTCCATAGAGCATGATGGCCCACTCATCCGCTGTGTGCCAATGCAGTTCGCGAAAGCTGCCGGCCGTCAAGCGCATATTGACACCCGCGATCTCGGTTGAAGACGGCAGCTCCCGCTGGGTCACCTGATGGGTCCAACCGCCTTCTTGGATGCGCTTGTGGGTTAGATCATAGGAATACCAAATAGGACCGACGTCTCCTTGATCCGTCGGCGGAGGTGTGTTTGAGTGGGGATTCTCGTTCAGAAGTGGCTTGTTCTCCTGGCCGGGGTTACTCGAGGAATGATCGCCTTCTGCCTCATGCGTACCTTCCCGCGTTTGTGCGTGGGCGCTTAATCCTCCGAATGCAGCCGCAGCCAAAGCAGCGGAGCCCATCCCCAGGACACTCCTTCTGGAAACGCCGTCCTGCATCAACTTTTCTCTTTTCTTCTCACCACTCATCACGTTTTTTCCTTATCCACGGTGAATTCGACTACATTCGTGCTTTGCACCCAGAAACAAGCAAACCTCACAGTGCTTAAAATCTGTTTGAGCGTTGTACCGTTTGCTCTGATGCTAGGCTGATTTCGTCGTCTGCGAACAAAACTCGATAACTTGTGCGGATTGCACCTGGGGAGCTCCCTTCAAAGGTCTCCGGAAGGCGTCGGTACGTAAAACTCAATCACCTTTGCCATAACCATCTCCTTGATCTTATCCGTCTGTGGGCCGGCTGCCATCCCGCGTTCAAACTCCAATCGGTCTACCAAATCCATCCGCATTGACAACGCACGCAATCGCACAACCGGCGCTTGCGCAAAAGTGCCTTACAGACAGCGCATGATCTCATCCACATAGTTCTCCCCTATGGATCGTGTGGGAAGGAGGTTGCGTCCATTTTTCCAACTCTCTCAAGTGACGGACCCCTTTCGCCATCGCCCAGGCCAGTGCTTTCATATCTGGATCCTCGGAATCGGCAGCCCTGAGTAAGTTCCTTGCCTGCGTCTTGCTGGCCGAACCTGCACCACATCAGTGCGCAAAGAAACACATAGTTGCTGTCCATCCTGGTCTCCTCTCCATCAGCGTCTGGGAGCGTCCATCGCATTCCAGCGCTTGTTGGAACAACTTCTTCCACTCTCCAATGCAATCCAACTGCCAACGCCAGCCCATCTGAACCAGCCCCTGCACTCGAACTGGTCTCATGGCAGCGTCCACATATCGACACTCGCTCGGCCATCGCGATCCCACACCGTCACAGACTTTCCGGAATTCAGTCGGCTCCTCGATCGAAGTTGCAATCGATACTGCCAGTCCCGCTTTCCTCCTACTTGAACAGGATCTTGGCCATCATCCCCTTGTCCTCGTGATTCAGCAGATGGCAATGAAATACCGACATACTCCTGATGACGAGGTCGGTAAAGTCCAGGGTGACGTCCACGGAGCCGCCATACGGAACATCCACGGTATCCAGCCACGCTGGATGGGGGAGTGGCACATTTGGGAGTGGCACGCCATTTTGTGCATAAGCCAAGAAGTGAGCCTGGTGAATGGGGAAAGGATGTAGTTCGGCAGTTTGGTTGACAGTACGCCAATGCTGATACGTACCGACCCGAGCGCTTGTCATCGGACTCGCATCCGCCGCGAATTTGCGGCCGTTGATGTAAAAGCCGTTCTTGTCCTCTGTAAAGGTGACAATGAAGTCCGGTGCGGTCTTCTTCAACGGCTCAACGTCAATTGGCTTATAAACCGCTGGACGGTCGTCGATAGCATGGGCTTGGTCCCGCCTTAGATCTGAACTAGGCTGAGCTAGATTGGGTCGACCTGAACTGAGTGGCACTAGATCTGCCGGCGCCATCTCCGGATTGGGATCCCCAACTGGACCCGTATCTACGCAAAGCGTACGCAGGGCTCTATGTGTGTGCCAGGGGGTGGGCCGGTGACGATTGCTTCGAGCCGGCCCGCCGGCGCAACCAACAAGTGATCGGTGGCCGTCGTCGGATGTTTGGGATCGCGGTAGGCAAGCGGCATCCCGTCAAGCGCCACGATTTCAAAAGTCTGTCCATCCATCTGCAGGTCCAAATAGCGGTCCGCCGAAGCGTTCACGATACGCCAGAACTGCCGCTCTTTAGGCGCGATCTCGATTCGCGGTCGAAGCACTCCGTTCACGGTAAAGATTTCCTCGACTGCCTCGGCTTCTCCCCCGCATCCCTTGGCTGGGATTTCGACATCGCGCTTGAGTGCGGAGGCATTCGGATCAAGCTCGATGGAGCGCCCGCGAACAACGATCACCCGCTCACGGAGCCGTTTTACTTCAGGGACGTAGCGCTCCATTCCCTCGACGACGATCGCTCCTGACATTCCATCCAACACTTGCCGGTGACTCTCGCCATGAGGATGAGTGTGGTACCAGAACACGCCCGGCGGGTAATCGCGCGGAATGCGAACCGAGTAGTGCAACAACTGGCCAGGCTTAGCCAGCATGGTTAGCACGTCATCTTGCGGGGCATCCGGCGAGACGCTGAGCCCATGAAAGTGCAAGTTCGTCATGTCATGCAAGGATTCACCGCACATGTCTCCGGAGACTTGGAAGGAAGATCGTTGATGTAGGTGATTTTGAGAACGTCACCCGGGGAAGCGCGGATGACTGGGGCGACCGTCTCGCCATTGAAAGCAAAAGCATCCCGACCGTTTACATTCACTGCATGCAGGGTAACGGAGACGACGTGATTCCTGGCTCGCACCTGCGGGGGTTCCGGCAACGAAAGAGTCTGTGCGCAGCCGAGAGCTGAGGCGAACATTACACCGAGAAAGAATGGTAGCTTTGTCATCACACGATTGTCCTTTTCTTCTCCTCGCCCCTGACGCTTCGACTGACCCGGCACACTTCCTAACTCGTTCCTTGGAATTGCCCCATCCTTCGCCTGGCCAGAGTCGAAGTCTGCCGCGACATCGTTTCCCATTTTCCGATCGGCCTACGATCGGTCCACGGCCAGCGATTCTTTCGACTCAGCTTCAGCCTTTTGCTGCTTCGTAGTACTTGCCGTTCACTTCGCTGCCCATCACTGCAAAATCATACCTAGCTAGAGGGTCTAGATCCGGACTGCGATCGTTACTGTGCTGCCGGCCGAGCAGCGTACGCACCCTCGGGGTAGGATCGAGAGTGAATTCCATAGTTCCTCCTATTTTGATAAGAGCTCCTGAACATCGCCAGGAACCGCAGATCGCGTCAGGGGTCCACCCCTCCGCTGGACCGCGCTTGCAACGCCATTCCGACCAGCGTCGCTATCAGGATCGAGGGATAGAGTTGTCCAATCAGTGCTTCCGCCATTGCGAGCGATCGCGCAATGCGATGTATTGGATAAGCATCACCATAAGTCACACTGGTAAGCGTGGCGAAGCTGAAGTAGATCAAACGGCTCGGTTCACCAGTCAGACTGCCCGTGATAGAGGATTGGAAATGGATTGCATCGGAACGCTGCTCCATGAGCAGCTTATATCCGAACGCCCAAGTCAGCCCGATGAGCAAGTAGGCGACGACTCCACCCATGACCCGGTGCACGCTAATCGGGCCTGGACGAAATGTATGCCGCAGCGTCATGACAACCAGAATGGCCATTCCGGATACCTTCAGCGCCGTGTCCCAGCCCAAGTGGCCGAGCGACGGGTTGAATTCAACAATCAGGTCCGCTGTGAACTCGATGACAGTCGCTGCGACGACCAGATACATGAGGGCTCTGTGGCGAATGGTTGCGACAGCGCCCGAGAAAAGCATGAACGCGAAAATCAGGTCCAATCCAATTCGCCCGGACCGCGACAGAGGAATCATGGGGACAAAAATAGTTATGAGAACCAGAAACGCGAGGAAGAAACTTAGTCCCCAATCCTCGACCCAAAAGGGAAACAGCGGCGCGTCCGTCGGTTTAGGTGTCGTCTGGCTTGCCCGTGGTCGCATGGTTCTCAAAGAAAATGCCCCCATCGCGCCACCCGGAAGGTGAGAAATAACATTCAGGCCACAAGGGTGATTGCCGGGGGCAGGGTCGTGTGTTTAACTTCAGGTCGTAGGATGCCAACTCGAACCGGTGCGGGCTTTCATCTGTGGGGCGACTGTCGTTGTTCCGGGCCCGAGGTCTTTTTCGAAGACGACCCCCTTCTGCGTGACTACGAAGGTCTTGACTCCTGATGACTGATACTCCGCGGGATACGCGATCAACGTCAAACCTGTCGTCCTCTTGCCAAGGCCACTCACACCCGATGAGGAATTCCGTGCTACGATTCGAAAGTAGTACCCATGGAAGGGATTGGGCTGTTTGTTGTCGGCATTCGCAGCGGCGGCAGAGGTCAGGCTCTCGGCGAATTGAGTGATTGGGTCTTCGCTAGCCGCCTTGGTGTCGGCTGCATTTGTTGCCATTGCGAATTCCTCACACACTTGAATTGCGGTGGCCTCGTTCTCTCCGATTCTGCGGAACAGTATCTCCCGCTTGCCGCGGTCGGAATCGAAATACCATTGACCGTTCTTGGAAACCAACGGGATGGGGAAAGGCCAGTTTTCGGCGCCGATGTACAGAACCGAGCTTCCGTCGGGTTCTCGGACCAGACGGTGCATCTCCTGATATTTCTGGCTGAACTGCTCGCGTTCCAGTTTGTCCTCGACTTCGTCGGTTGATGAAGTCACTTCCTTTCCTGCTCCCAGGATCGCTACCAAGGCCTGCTCATCTTCTTTTTGCGCCGCTTCAAAGAGAGCGCTAGTGGCTTCCCCAGGAGAAGCGAACGTCTTTGGCTGCGCGTCCTGAGCAAAGCTCGAGTGGGCGAAGCCCACCACAAGCAGCAAGCCCAACAGCAACAGAAGAAGGCTGGCGGATGCGAACCCGCAGGCAAGTCTCACAATAGATGTTTCAAGTGCTTCAAGCTTCACATTGTTCGTGTTCATGACTTCTTTCTCCATATCATCAGTTGCGCTTGCGGCATTTGAATCGAATTACCGGTGACCGCCGCCGCCGTGACCACCGCCACCGCCGTGGAAGCCTCCGCCTCCGTGGAAATCCCCACCGAAGCTCGACTGCCCGCGTGCGGAAAAGCCTCGGGCGGCTCCTCCATGATTAAAGCCACTGAACGCGCTAGAGTGGGTCCCGGGCTGGGCATGCGGTGGCGCAAATCCACGCTGCGGTGCCGCAGAGCCGTGGAAGCCAGGGCCGCCGCCATGAAATTCGGCTCCGCCATGAAATCCACCGACATGATTAAAGTGGTTACGGTTGATAAAGACTCTGCTGTGGGAGATGTAGGTGTTGTGGTTGAAAATTATCCCGTGATGGTGCCAATCATATCCCCAGTTGTGCCAGCCCCAGCCAAACCCTCGAAAGAAGCCAATTCCAAAGCCAAAGCCAAACGCGATTCCCGGACCGGCAAGGAAAAGTCCTGGGTACGAATACCAGCCGGGCCAGACCCCGATGGGCTCTCCATAGATGAGCCAAGGATCATACTCGGGCACGTAGACAACCTGAGGGTCCTCGGGCTCGATCACAATGGTTTTCCCCTGCTTGCTTACCTTTTCCTGCGATGTGCTCTTTAGGTTCCCCGCCTTCTCCGCCCGCTCACGCATTACCTGAACAGCATTCATCACGTCCTGCTGTTGGTTCACGTAAACATCGCCAAGCGACGAGGTCCAGGAAAGATTCTTGTCCATGTTGGCGAGCACCGAAGGAAACTCGGTGAGGGCCTTCACGCTGGGATCCCAGGGCTGCTTATCGACTTCTTTACCGAGTTGCTCGCCCTTGAGATCGGTATGTTGCTGCAGCCACCGGTCTGCTTCAACAACTTGGTCGGGATAGGTAGCCGCCGCGAGGATCTGTGCCACCAGCGCATCCGGATACAATGCGATCGGCGCGACGAGTTGCTGCAGTTGTTCTGGCGTCTGTTGCGCGGCCTGAACCGGCGGTTGCGCGGCGGATGGGTTCGCCTGCGCAGCGAGCCCTCCCGGCTCGGTGGCTAACACAAGACAACATGAGAGAAAAAGCGACAAACTCTGTTTTATGAACTTCACAATCGATTCTCCTTCGACGGCATCGTATCCGGTACATCGCACAGGCATGGTATGTGCGCGCACTTCTTAGTCTTTTGAATCGCCATTTCGGTTCCGTCCCATCCGGGTCACTTCTCCGACCCCTACAGCACTGCAATTCTTGACGTAGCTCCGTTCGCTCGACCAACCTGAGTAAGTTTGATGGGACTCACTCTATGTAGCCGTATTCGGTGCCCACGTTATCTCCACTAATTGCATTCGGATCTCCAAACGCCAATTCGCCGCTAGCACGGGGGCTTTGCAAGGCTTTGCGCTCAGTAGGAAAACTCAACGAAGTCTCGAGTGTCAGCAGGCTGATAGCGCGTCGGTATTTGGACGGTCCCGAGGTGTTGTCTTTTCTGATCGAAGGTGGAAGATCCAAGTAATCCGGATCCCAGGCGTTTAAGTGATGGATCTGTTGTTCTGTTGATTCTCTGTCCATCCTTCTTTTGACTGGAATATAAAGTGCACTCGCCATGTGCGAGAGTGAGGCCAAAAATGGAAGCCCAGGTATTCACATTTGCAAGTTCGCCTTTCGTGCCGGTCGCCATCGGTTTTTTTGGCTTGGGGACCGGATACTTCATCTGGGGTGGTCAGGCCTTGTTTGCTGTTCCCAAGAGCAGTCCCGAAGTCAACCGGACGCTGGGCTTATGGGGTTTCTGGATGCCGGGGTTCATGCAATTCCTCACCGGCGTCTATCTGCTGACCGGACTAACGTGGTTCAACGTCTTCGGCAAAGCGGCTCCTCTGTACATGGCCAGCCTCGCCTTCATTGCTTACGGCATCCACTGGTTCGCGATGTCCTACCGGCGATATATCGATTCCAGCGCCCAGCCTGATGGCTGGATGGCCATAGCATTCCTGTTTCTCAGCGTTCTTGGCGCTGACATTTTTCGGCGTGCCGGAGACATCCCCGTGATGCTTATCTTCGTCGGCCTGACATTGATCTATGCGATTGAGATTCCGACGCGCTTGCTGTCCTGGAATCTGGGTGGTCGCCTCGTAGGGTTGTTTCAACTCATTACTGGCATCTGGCTGATGTATTGCACATACGCCATGACAGTGGATTTGGCGTTGGGCGCCAAAGCCTGGGTTTAGAAGGTCTTTCAACTATGACGAGATTGCAGTGGATGAAATACGGCATCGTCGCTTGTTTCTTTGCCGCTACCTCCGCGCTCGCACAGTCGACAGCCGTTCGCACGAATTCCGATGCGCCCGGCCTCGCCTCCAAGGCACCAGCATCATCGAACTTACTGCGAGCGTTGGACAACTCTCTCGAAACTGTCGTCTCGAAAGTCTCACGTGCGGTGGTCCAAATCGTAGTAACCGGGTACGGCCCATTGGAGGATCATGGGCACGCCGCGGCAGGGATCGTCCGGCAGCGCGCCATTGGTAGTGGGATCATCGTCGACCCTGACGGCTACATCATCACCAACGCCCATGTGGTGGAAGGTGCGCAACGTATCAGGGTTATTTTGCCGCCACCAGCGGCAGACTCTCCCCTCGAACTCCAGCCGATCCACGCTGGCCAGATTCTGGAAGCCAAGCTCTTGGGTACTCACAAGCAATCCGACTTGGCGCTTCTAAAAATCGATGCGATGCATTTGCCTGCCGTGGCTCTGCAAAGCGACGTGCAGGTCCGCCAGGGTGAATTGGTATTCGCAATCGGCAGCCCCGAAGGGCTCCGAAATACGGTCACGATGGGCGTGGTCAGCTCACTCGCCCGGCAACTCGATCCAGATAATCCCATGGTGTACATCCAGACTGACGCAGCGCTCAACCCTGGAAACAGTGGCGGTCCGCTGGTCGATATCGACGGCAACGTTATAGGCATTAACACTTTGATGTTAAGCGAAGGCGGCGGCAGCGCAGGGCTGGGCTTTGCAATTCCCGCAGCAATCGTCAATCTTGACTACCGGAGCCTTCGCAAGTCCGGCCATGTCCGGCGCGTCACGATTGGCATGAGAACACAGAACATCACGCCTACGCTGGCGGCGGGCCTCGGTCTGGCGAGAAGTTGGGGAGCAATCATTTCCGACATCGCTGCTGGAGGAGCAGCGGAAGCGGCAGGTCTGCAGTCAGGCGACATCGTCCTTGCGATCGACGGCAGGCCAATCCTCGGTCTTCCCGACTTCATGACCGCGCTCTACCTCCATCCCGCTGATCAGGTATTGAAAATCGATGTGCTTCGAGGTGTGAACACGAGATCCTTCAATGTTTTCGTTAAGGTGTACCACGAGAACATAGATGACTTGGCCGACATTCCTGATCTGCAGAAGAGCTTGGTCCGGAAACTGAACATTTTTGTCGCTGACCTGGACGGCAAGGTAAGGCCACTGCTGCATGGCACGCGCAGCGACTCCGGAATCGTGGTCGTGGCCCAGATCAGCGGGCCAAACGCGTTGGATACCGGGCTTGAGACGGGCGACATCATTCGCACCATCGATCGCACAGCGTTGCAGACGACGTCACAGTTCGAGAACCTCGTCCGCAATGTCAGATCTGGTGATGCGGTCGTCCTTCAAGTCGAACGCAATGGGAAATTGCAATACCTCGCATTCGAGATGGAGTGAATTTCGAATTAGCTGCCTGTACCGCTGGAGACACGAAAATCCGCCATGAAACAGCTTTGCGGCATGTCTTGGACAGGTGCTCCAAAAGCTTCCATTGGCTCATGATGACTTAACGTATGGCCTTTTTGCATGTTTCGAGGTTCGCTGGGCAGCCGAAATCGGCTGTTGTGCTGCGTTATGGAGCAGCCGTTGTCTTGGTCGCAATGGCACTCGGAACAGCCCTGATCTTACGCCACGACAATTTGCCGCATCCGTTCACCTCTTTCTCGTTTGCGGCAATTGCCATCACTTTTTGGTGTGCCGCGACCGGGCCGGGGCTGCTGGCGCTCTTACTCTCCTATTTGGCGCTCAGCGATCTTTTTGTTCCGGTCAAAATCATCGGGTCTTCTTCGGAATCCTACCTTGTCATTTACGGAATATTTGGCACGGCCGTGAGTTGGTCTAGTGCTTCACGCCGCCGAGCAGAACGATTGCGCTCAGAAGCTCGCGACCACCGGGAACTGCGGGTGGCGGAGCGAACAAGCGAACTCACAGAGACCAACAAAGAATTGCAGGGCATCCACGCAGAACTGCGGCATGAGAAGGATCGGCTCAAACTGCTTCTGGACCTGAACAACAGCATTGTCTCGAATTTGGAACTCCGCGACCTCCTTCGTGACATTTTCGCGAGTGTGCGACACGTGATGCAGTGCGACTCGGTGGGCGTCAACTTGCCGAATCCCGAAACCGGCGAGCGGAAGCTGTATGCCCTAGACTTCCCCGATGCGAAGGGGTTCCTGCGGGAAGAGATGTTGCGTCCGCCAGGCTCGCTTGCTGGCAGGGCATTCAGCACACGGGAGCCTTTGACGTTCAGTGTCGGGAACG
>WNFT01006835.1_pt1 | contig 17478 bp, 21 predicted proteins | sample 5400191 | NCBI WGS metagenome assembly WNFT01 (sample SAMN13153359, study PRJNA577476) | soil metagenome | isolation source: 80 cm saprolite under Madrone tree | place: USA:California | collected 2016-06-14 | reverse complement strand
GGCGTCGATGAGGATCCCTTCGGTCGGCCCGGAGATCAGCGTGCTGCTGGACGGCGCCCATGTCGCGACTTCACCCTCCCCGAGCTGATCGGGACAGGTGTACGGCCGCATCGGGGCGACGTAGACGTCAATCGAAAGCGGACTGGTGCTCATACCCTCACTCTCCCTTGCTTGCCTCGATGATCAGCTTCGCGACCTGCTGGGCGTGCGAGAGCATGGGCACGTGGCTCGAAGGCACGGTGATGGTCTTCGCCTTCATCGTCTTCGCGAACTGGCGCTCGAGGTCTGGCGCGATCATCCGATCGTTGGCCGCGACAACGTACCAGGTCGGCTTCGTCCTCCAGGCCGCGTTCGTCACCTTGGCGCCGAACGCCGCGCCGTTGGTCGGCCCCTGGGTCGCGGCGAGGATCTTGCGCTCGGCCCTGGGAAGGTCCTGGGCGAAGTCCTCCTCGATGCCCTTGCGCGTCATCATCAGGAAGCCACCCGCGTCGGGCCGGATCTCGGCGCCGCCTGGCGCGGGCGGGAATTCCTTGCCCAACTCACCGACCGCCTGGCCCGCGTCCGGCGCGAAGGCAGCTACGTAGACGAGTCCGGCGACCTTGGGGTCTGTCCCGGCCTCGGTGATGACCGCGCCGCCATAGGAATGCCCCACGAGAAGCACGGGTCCATCCTGCAGCGCGATTGCGCGCTGCACGGCCGCGACGTCGTCCTGCAGCGAGGTGAGCGGATTCTGCACCGCGACGACGTGCAGTCCCGCCGCTTCCAGGAGGGGGATGACCTTGGCCCAGCTCGAGCCGTCGGCCCACGCGCCGTGGACGAGGACGACATTTCGCGCCGCGGGCTTCGGGGCGTCGGCGGTGGCCGGCAGAGCTGCCAGAATGAATAACGCCAGCAAGCGAGTCATGTGTGTCTCCTTTGTGGGGCGTCAGCCCTGTTTCTTTGCTTCTCGCGCGATCCACTCGCGGATGTATGCCGGGCAGTGGAGCAGCTCGGTGCCCTGCCGTTCGCACGCCATCAGGAACCGGACCACCTCAGCGCTGACGACCGTGACCTCCTCGAGATCGAGCGCCCCTCCGGGACCGCCAAGTTCCAGCTGATGCGAAATCTCCTCCATGTGCTCGGACTGCACGGCCCCGATTATCCGGACGATCGACCGTCCGCCATCCGAGTGCCGCTCGAGCTTGAGCGTCATCCAGCTCCCGCCTTCGCAGACGCGTCAGAGCAATCCGCGCACCAGCCGCTTCGGAGAGCGGAAAGGAACCGTTCTGACCACTGGCTCGGCAATTGCTCGGCATTTGCAGCGGGGAGTAGAACAATGGCCATGGCCGACGGAGAAGATGCGCGCAGGATGCTCGACTACCTGCCCGTGCTCTCGTGGCGCGGCTTGCCCGACGGCTCAAAGGACTTCTTCAACCGGCGCTGGCACGAGTTCACCGGGCTCTCGCCCGAAGAGGCGCACGGCTCGGGTTGGCACGTCACCGTCCATCCCGAGGACGTGCCGGCGGTCGCGCGGAAGTGGCAGGAGGTCGTGACTTCAGGCCGGGGCGGTGAAATCGAGGCGCGTCTGCGCCGATTCGACGGCAGCTACCGCTGGTTCCTCTGCCGCGCCGAGCCAGTGCGCAACGACCAAGGCACCATCGTCGCCTGGTACGGCACGGACACCGAGATCGAAGACCGCAAGAACGCCGAAGCGGAGGCGAAGCGCATCGTCGATGCGATTCCGCTGCAGATCTTCGTCCTCCACGCGGACGGCACGGCGCTCACCGCGAACCGCGCCTCGCTCGAATATCACGGCCTGACGGTCGACCAGGTCGCCAACCAGGATGCGCGCAAGCTGATCTTTCATCCGGACGACGTGGAGAGGCTCAAGGACGAACGTCAGCAGGCGCTCGTGCGCGGCGTGCCGTTCAGCCTCGAATGGCGGGCGCGGCGCCACGATGGGCAGTACCGCTGGTTCCTCGTTCAGTACAACCCGCTGCGCGACGCTGGAGGTCACGTCGTGTACTGGTACGCGACCGGCATCGATGTCGAGGAGCGCAAGCGCGCCGAGCTGCGTGTGCGCAACGAGAGCCAGGCGCTGCGCGACGAGATCGACCGCTCTTCGATGTTCGAGGAAATCGTCGGCTCTTCTGCGTCGCTGCAGCGCGTGCTCGATCAGATCGCGCGCGTGGCTGGCGCCGACACGACTGTGCTCATCCTCGGCGAGACCGGAACCGGCAAGGAATTGATCGCTCGCGCCATCCACAAACGCTCGAAGCGCGCGGGCCGCGCCTTCATCCGGGTCAACTGCGCGGCGATTCCGCCATCGCTGATCGCTTCGGAGCTGTTCGGCCACGAAAAAGGCGCGTTTACCGGTGCGGTGCAGCGCCGCATCGGGCGCTTCGAGGCCGCCGACGGAGGCACGATCTTCCTCGACGAGGTCGGAGATCTGCCGCCCGAGACGCAAGTGTCTCTCCTGCGCGTGCTTCAGGAAAGGGAGTTCGAGCGCATTGGAAGCAACCGGGCGATTCCGGTCGACGTCCGGGTGCTGGCGGCGACCAACCGGGACGTGAGCGAGGCGGTGGCGCAGGGAAAGTTTCGCGAAGACCTTTATTACCGGCTCAATGTCTTTCCCATCGCCGTGCCGGCGCTGCGCGAGCGGGCCGACGACTTCCGCCTGCTGGTCGAATACCTGGTGCGGCGGTTCGCGCAGGCGGCGGGCAAGAAGATCGATCAGATCGACACCAAAACGCTCGAGTTGCTCGCCGCCTACGATTGGCCGGGAAATGTCCGCGAATTGCAGAATGTCATCGAGCGGTCGGTCATCCTCACCGATGGAGCGACCTTCTCCGTCGATGAAGCGTGGCTGAGGCGCAACGCGGGCACGCGGCCGCCGGGCGCCGAGGACGGCGAGCGTCAGAAGATCGAGGCGGCGCTGGCGGCGTCGAAAGGCAGGATCTCCGGCCCGCACGGCGCCGCGACCCTGCTGGGGATTCCCCGGCAGACGCTGGAGTCGCGAATTCGCGCGCTCCGCATCAACAAGCACCAGTTCAAGCCGGTCTGATCCTGCCCGGCAATTGCCGGGCAATTGCTCGATCTGCCCCGCGCGCTTGCGCCCGCCCGCTCGCGCCGCGATGGCCTATCGATTGCTGTTCGGATCTGCATGCCCATGATCGATGTATATGCTGCGGCTGATCTCTTCCCTGCAGATGCCGACCGCAAGCTCGCCGAGGAGCTGACCGCCGCGCTCCTCAAGGCCGAAGGGGTGGAGAAGCCCGGACCGACCCACCTCAACAACACCGGCGCTTACATTCACCGGATGCCGGCGAGCGCGGTGAACACGGCGGCGGCCGGCGCGGCGCGCACGGTGCGGGTGCAGGTGGTCACACCACCGGGCGCGCTCAACCGGGCAGGTCAGAAGCAGCTGGTGGCGGAGGCCACGCAGATCGTCGCGAAGATCTCCGGCGATGCGACGCAGGCGGGCCGCACCTGGGTGCTGCTCACCGAGGCTGCGGAAGGCGGATGGGGAATCGCCGGCACCGCCTTCGGCAAGGAGGAGTTCGCTGCGCTGGCTGCGCGCAAGAAGTAGAGGGCAGAATCATGACCGAATCAGCGGCGCAACTGCGCATCATCGAGGAGACACCTGGTTACTGGAGGGTTGTGTTCGACAACCCGCCCCTCAACATCATGGGCGCCACCATGTTCGAAGGCCTCCAGGATCTGCTCGCTCGAATGGACGCCAGCCAGAGCCTTCGCGTCGTCGTATTCGAGAGCGCGAATCCTGAGTTCTACCTTGGCCACCTTGATTTGGCCGATATCGCGGGGAGCCTCGGCTTGCTCAAGACCACCGGGCCTTCTGGCCTCCCGATCCTGATGGATACGTTCGTTCGAATCAGCAAGTCCCCGGTCGTCAGCATCGCGAAGATCCGAGGCCGGGCCCGGGGCGTGTGCAGCGAGTTCGTCCTCGCCTGCGACATGCGATTCGCATCGCGCGAGAATACGGTCCTGGCTCAGGTCGAAGTCGGGTCGGGAGTGCACCCCGGCGGCGGTGGGACCGAACGCCTCCCGCCGCTCGTCGGCCGCGGTCGCGCGCTGGAAATCATCCTCGGTGCGAACGACTTCGACGGCGCGACCGCTGAACGATACGGATACGTCAATCGGGCACTGCCGGACGCCGAGCTCGACGGCTTCGTCGACGTGCTCGCGCGCCGGATCGCCTCGTTCGATCGCCGCCCGATCGCAGCAGCGAAGAATCTGGTCAACCAGGTCTCGCTGCCATCCGCCGACCGGCTCCTCGACGGCCTCAACTCCTTTGCGACCGCGCTGACGTGGCCTGAATCGCAGCGGCGATTCCAGGCGCTCTCCGACCGCGGGCTCGGCAAGCCGGGCGAAATGGAGAATCGGTTCGGCGAGTTGCTCGGCACGCTCCTCGAGACGTAGTGATCGTGTGCCGATGCGCCTGAAGAAACGCTGCGACTGGTCAGGCACCGACCCGCTGTACGTCGCCTACCACGACGAGGAGTGGGGCGTTCCCTTGCACGACGATCACGTCCTTTTTGAGTTTCTCGTCCTCGAGGGTGCCCAGGCGGGGTTGAGCTGGAGCACGATCCTCCGCAAGCGGGACGCCTACCGGCGCGCCTTCGACCGGTTCGACCCGCGGAAGGTCGCCCACTACGACAAACGGAAGGTCGCGGCGCTTCTGTCAGATGCGGGGATCGTTCGCAACCGGGCCAAAATTGAATCGGCGATCAAGAACGCCAAGGCGTTCCTCGACCTGCAGGAGGAGTTTGGAACCTTCGACGCTTACCAGTGGCGCTTCGTCGACGGCCGCCCGATCCAGAACCGCTGGCGAGCCGTAGGGGACATCCCGGCTCGCACCGCTCAATCCGACGCCCTGAGCCGCGATCTGAAGAGCCGCGGTTTCACCTTCGTGGGTTCGACGATCGTTTATGCGCACATGCAGGCCGTGGGCATGGTCAACGACCATCTGGTCGACTGCTTTCGACATCGGGAGGTCGCGCGGCTCGGCCGCTGAGGAGCGCCGTCAGCCGCTTAGCTCGACCGGCGCCTCTCCGTCGCCGTGGGTGAGCGCCTTGCCCTACGGCAACGTGGAGATCGGCAGCACGCAGGCGAAGTTCCTCCGGCACATCGGCCAGCACGCCCCGATCTCACAGGCCGGGCTCGCGCGCGCCACGGGAACCGACCCCACCCTCACCGGGCGGGCGCTGCAGAGCCTGGTCGAGCGCGGCCTGATGCGGCGGGAACGCAGCAACGAGGACCGGCGCGAGTACATCCTCGAGCTCAGCTCCGCCGGGCGCCGCGCCCAGGGCCGCGTCGAGAAGCTGCGGGCGCAGCTGGCCGCGCGGGTCGTGGCCGCCCTCGACGAGCGTGATCTCGGGGACTTCGACCGGATCTCGCGTAAGATCCTGGCGGCGTTCGAGGCCGACCGGAGCTGACCGGCGAAATGGAGGGCATCCTGTCCCAGCAACATCTCATTCCCTCCGGTTTCGGCGCGAAGACCACGGCGCGTGAGGCCATCGGCAACCGGCGGCTCGATGGCAAGACCGCGATCGTGACCGGGGGATACGCCGGCATCGGCGTCGAGACCACGCGCGTGCTCGCCGCCGCGGGGGCACAGGTGATCGTGCCCGCGCGCGATCTCGCGAAGGCCAGGAAGGCAATCGGCGAGCTCGCGAACGTCAGCATCGAGCCCATGGATCTCGCGGCGCCCCCGACGATCGACGCGTTCGTGCAGCGGTTCGGCGATCGCCCGCTGCACCTCTTGATCAACAACGCGGGCATCATGGCGGCGCCGTTCTCGCGGGATGCGCGTGGGCTGGAGTCGCATCTCGCGGTGAACCACGTTGGCCACTTTCAGCTCTTCATACGGCTCGTACCCGCGCTGCGGCGCGCCCGGGGCGCGCGCGTGATCGCGCTGTCGTCGCGCGGCCACGTGCGTTCGGCGTTCGACTTCGACGATCCCGATTTCGAGCGGCGGCCGTACGAGAAGATGGTCGCGTACGGTCAGTCGAAGACCGCGAACGTGCTGTTCGCCGTTGAGGCCGACCGGCGCCACCAGAGTGAAGGCATCCGCGCATTCGCGTTGCACCCCGGCGCCATCCTCGAGACCGATCTCGCGCGCAACTATGACCCCGAAGAATTGAAGCGGGTGGTCGAGCGCGCCCTGCGCATCGGCAGCTTCAAAACGGTGGAGCAGGGCGCCGCCACTACCATCTTCTGCGCGACCAGCCCGCTCCTCGACGGCCTGGGCGGCGTGTACTGCGAGAACTGCGACGTGGCCCCGATCAAGAACGAGGGCGATGACGGCGTGCGGCCTTATGCCATCGATCCCGACGCGGCGAAGCGTCTGTGGGCGTGGACCGAGCGCTTCATCTAAGCAGCGTGTGCTCAAGGTCGTTCAGTCTTGACAGGTAAGAGTAGGATGGTAATATATCTATTATAATACGTACAGAAGAGGGCTCGATCGTGAGCGACGTGATCGTGCTTCTTCATGGCTCCGCGAACGGCTCCCACTCCTGGGGCCCGGTCGAGCGCACGCTCGTCTCGAGAGGTGCAATGGTCGTCGCACCCGACATGCGCGGCTATGGGCATGCGCACCCGCCGAGTGAGGTCTGGAACCTCGATGAGGAGACCGAGCATCTGAAGCGCTCCCTCGAGCCCGTCCACGGCGAGCCGATTCACCTGGTGGCGCACTCGCTCGGCGCGACGTTTGGTCTCTATCTTCTGCGCGCGCTGGGCCCACGCGTCGCGCGCATGACGCTGATCGATCCAGTCGTCGTCAGCGTGCTGCGCCACACCGGCGAAGACGACGGATACGCCGAGATGGAGGAGCAGTACCAGCGCTTTATGGGCCTCTTGCCCGACCCTGCTGCCGCCGCACGCGCGTTCGTGGAGCACTGGAGCGGCACGGGAAGCTGGGAGCGGATCGGCGACAAGGCACGAGCAGCCATCACGGCGCTGGTGCCGAAGATGCGTCTGGAAATGATCGCGGCACGGTCAGACACGACGAAGCTGCAAGATCTGGTCGAGTCGCCGCCCCCAACCGCGATTCTGGTCGGCGAACGGACGCGCGTTGCGCCGCGTGCGACTGCCCGCCAGCTTGCTCGTGCATTCAACGCAGCAACCACGGTGGTTCCGGGTGCGGGCCACATGATTCCGCTGACGCACCCAGCGGCCGTCGTCGCCGCCATCCTCGCGTCATGACGACAGAGAGGTAGATGGATCATGGGAAAGCTTGATGGAAGGGTCGCTCTCGTCACCGGCGGCAGCAGCGGGATTGGCCTCGCCGCGGCAAAGCGGCTCGTGTCGGACGGCGCCTACGTCTGCATCACGGGTCGCCGCCAGAGCGAGCTCGACGTTGCCGTCGCGGAGATCGGCCGGAACGTCACCGCCATCCAGGGCGACGTTTCGAAGCTTGCTGACCTCGATCGGCTGTATGCGACGGTGAAGGAAGTCAAAGGCCGGATCGACATCCTCTTCGCCAACGCTGGCATCGCCGAAGGCGCTCCGCTCGGCGACGTCACCGAAGAACATTTCGACCGGGCATTTGGCGTCAACGTCAAAGGCACGCTCTTCACAGTCCAGAAGGCGCTGCCGCTTCTGAGTGACGGCGCTTCCATCATCCTCACCTCGTCCGTCGTCGGCTCGAAGGGATTTCCCGGCCGCAGCGTGTACAGCGCCACCAAGGCGGTGTTGCGATCGTTCGCGCGAACCTGGACCAGCGATCTCAAGGCTCGAAAGATCCGCGTGAACGTAGTCAGCCCGGGAGCGATCGACACGCCCGGGCTTCGTGGCCTCAATAACAAGGACGGCGAGGGCTTGAACGAGCAGTTCCGTGACAGGGTCCCGCTCGGCCGCGTCGGCCAGCCCGACGACATCGCCAGCGCCGTCGCTTTCCTCGCGTCGGACGACAGCAGCTACGTCGCCGGCAGCGAGCTGTTCGTCGACGGAGGTCTGGCGCAGGTATGAACGCAAAAACGGAGCAGAAAGAAAAATCGCACCAGGAGATCCTCGAATCGGCCTCGCGCCTGGTCCGCGAAAAGGGGATCTCGGGCGCTCGCGTGGCGGACGTGATGCAGGGCGCGGACCTGACGGTGGGCGGGTTCTATGCGCACTTCTCCTCGAAGGACGAGCTGGTGGACGAGGCCCTGCGCCGCACAGGGGCCGGGCTTCGCGAGAGCCTGTTCAAGCAGATCGAGGAGAAGCCAGAAAGCGCGCGCGCTGAGGTGATCCTCAAGCGATACCTCTCCGCCGCACACCGCGATGCCTTGACGCTCGGTTGTCCGTTCCCGGCAGTGGTCGGCGAGATCGGCACCAGCGCGCCGCAGCACAGCGACGTTCTCGGCGAGCAGATTCAGGCGCTGGCCTCGCGGCTGGCGAAGCTCCTCCCGGCCGGCAGCCGCCTGATGGCGATCGGTCTCGTCGCGCTGATGTACGGTGGCCTCAGCCTCTCTCGGGCGCTCAAGGGAAGTGATCTGTCCGATGAAGTCCTGCGCGCATGCCGGATGCTCGGCGCCGCCGCCATTCGCACTGCGCAAGGAGAGCGCTCATGACGACCCTGGTGGACCCATGAGCGGAAAGAACTTCGAGCGAATGCGGACGCAAGACCCGAGCAGCTTCGCGCCGCCGATCGCGCACCTTCTCGGCATGCGCGCGGTCTCCTTCGACGAAGGGAAGGCAGTCATCGAGTTGGACGCCGAAAAGCGGCATGCGAATCCGATGGGCACGCTCCACGGCGGCGTCTTGTGCGACCTGGCCGATCTGGCGATGGGCGCCGCTTGTTACACGACGCTCGAGTCCGGCGAGTCGTTCACCACGCTCGAGCTGAAGATCAACTACCTCAAGCCCATCTGGACAGGGCGGCTCACCGCTCGAGCGCGGGTCAAGAAGGGCGGCCGCACGGTTGCGCTCCTCGAATGCGAAATCGAGGACGAGAAGGGCTCGCTCGTCGCGTTCGCGACCAGCACGTGCATGATTCTGCGCGGCGAAGGCGCTAAAGGCCGCTGACGGCGGCACGGCGGCACACGCTGACTCCTTGGAGCAACTGCATTCCAAAGAGAACTAGGGAGTTGGCTTCTCGGGGAGTGGCTGTTTCGAGCGCCCTGGAACAAGGATGGAACATTTGCCCCTGACGAGGGCGCATGCTTGCGGTCTTCCGATTCGCGCGAAGGGCGGCAGCGGCAACACGATGCTCCACCACAGGTCGGTGGCCGCTGGAAAAAATTTCACCTGGCGCGTGAGGGGAGGCTGGGCGGTCGGCGCGAGCGCTGTCTCGCTGGCTCGATGAGCTCGCGCAGCACGGGCGCGAGCAGCTTCGCCAATCGCTCAGGCTGCGCCTTCGCGAGCGCCGAGAGGCCGATCATCTGTCGCATCACCTGGAGCCCGGCAATCAAGGAGAGCAAGAGGCCAGAGCGTTCGGCCGCCCACTCCCCGTCGAGAGCGCCGGCCACTATCTTGAAGTGGTGGCTCTCGATCAGCTGGCGGCCAATCGCCGCCGCGGGTTCGCTCGTTGCCGATTGCAGCAAGATCACGAAACCGTCGAGCGGCGTGGCGCCCGCCTTCGTTACCTCGACGAGCGCGGCCGCTAGCCGATCGGCAGCCCCGTCCGAGGCAAAGAGCTCTGGAGTCAGCACCCTTGGCGGCGTCGCCGCCCGTCTCGCCACCTCGGCGAAGAGCTGCTCCTTCGAGCCGAAGTAGCGATTCACCATCATCGCGGTCACGCCTGCGCCCTTGGCGATCTCGCGGACTCCCACGCTGTCGTAGCCCGCCCGCGCGAACCGCTGGAGCGCGGAGGCAAGGATCGCCTCGCGGGTCACCGCAGAGCCACCGCAGCTAGAGAATCAGTTGGAAGCGCGCGGTCAACGTGTCCTCGTTGGGCCGTGCGGGTGCGCTGTCCGCGGCCGTGAACACCTGATGGCCATAGGTGACCAGCAGCGCCACTCCTCTCGACGGATACCAGTTGAGACCCAGACCGTAAGCGGTCATTCCTTTCATCGCTACGGCCGGGTTTGCCAACGCGGGGAACGCGGCCGAGCCGATCATCACCTTGCCGACCGCAGCCACTATCTCGAACGCGCCGAAATGACCCGTCGGCAAGTCGAGCGGGTGGCTTGGGATGACGAACGTGAGTGGCGCCGCATCCTCCCCTGTAAGCACGAACGAAGTGGTCCAGCACCATGCGTTCGACGTCACATCCGTGCCGCTGATCTTGTCGCGGGCCCAGACCGCGTCCGCGTAGGCGGAGACCGGACCGAACCCCCAGGTCAAATGAGGGACGACGCGCTGCGCGCGGCCGCTTGCGACGGCCCCTGTGGCAAAGAGGAAGAAGGTCTGGCCGCCGTAGCTCTGCAGGCTGAAGAGACGGCTGTTGTCAGACGTGCCGTTGTGCCCTCCGGTGCTCGCGCCGAGACCCAACCCGAGCTTTCGCAGGGGCTCGACTCCGGCGGCCAGGAATGGGTGAACGTAGAGGCGTCCCACGAGATCCTTGCCCGAGTCGGCGACCGCATCGCGTGCACCGCCCGGCACCGAGCCGTTGGTCAGCGCCAGGTTCCAGAAGATCCGATCCCCAGCCAAAGACCCGAACAACTCCACGCCCGTATCCCGGGCCGGCAAGAGCATCGCCGCCACCGAGGTGGATACGAAGGGAAGATTGATACCCGGGGTGAGGCGCTCCTCGCTGATGGGATAGAGGATCTTGCCGGCGCGAAGCTGCACACCGGGAGCGAGGCTCGCCTCGATCCAGCCTTCGAGCAGGAAGACCTGGTTCTGGGCAAGATTTACGAAGAGCGCAGCGCGGAAGCTCCGCTCCAACGTCGCGTCCAACCGCATGCCGCCGAAGCGCAGCAGGAAGGTCTCGCGATCCGGGGTGGGTGAGTGCGAGCTCAAGAAGGCCCGGAGATCGGATTGCAGAAGCCAGTGCGTGATCAAGCGAGAGGCGCCGTCGGCTGAGACAATGCCGAAGCCCTCGGTGCCGGCGATGGCAAACGGCACTGTCTCAGGCGAGCCTTCCCCGTGAGCTGCCGCCGGGAGCGCGACGACTAGCACAGCAAAGAGGAGGCTGCTCGGCAGTCGGTTGTCCACGGAATCGGTCAGGACTCGGGGCAGTGCGCACCGGTGACTATCCATGCCCGGATGAGAGCTCCGAACTGGGCCTGCGTGCCGGGGGCGGGCGAACGCCCCTCGCCCGGGTGCCAGGCCCACCCGACGAGAGAGTCCTTTGCCATGTGCTCGCGGATTTGCGAGAGGCTCCGCCCACCGTTTCGCGTGCCATCCTTCAATTGCAAGCAGATCTCGCGCAGCGATTTCCTTTGCCAGGCCATGGAAGCTGGAGCGAGACCCCAGTGCGAGTGACCCGGAATGCTTGGAATGGAGGACGCCAGCGTCGCGAAGTTCGCATCCCCATGGCATGACTTGCATTGCAATCCGGCAACCCCGTGGTCGCCTGGCCCCGCGTACATCAAGGGTACGTGCGCGTGCAGGTCGTCACCTTGCGTAGGCTGACGGTTCACAGGATGGCAGTTCAGGCAGCGCGGGCTCTGGATCACCCTCGCGGCTTCGGTGAGTAACGCCACCGAACGCGCGCGCTCATCGCGGATTGTAGAAAACGCCGCGACGGGTTTGAGTGCGGCTACTTGCGCCGCCTCCGGCGAAACCGCGCCGGCAGCCAAAAGGGAGATGGCCAGGCCGTATCTCGAGAGATTCACCATGAGGGCTTCCTTCGTGATCAGGGTGAGGATTTCAGCAGTGCCGTATCGATCGGCAGGGTGCGGATGCGCTTGCCGGTGGCAGCGAAGATCGCATTGGTCACCGCCGGGGTGATGGCGGCGGTCGCTGCCTCTCCAAGACCGCCGGGGGGCTCCGCGCTTCTCACCAGATGCGTCTCGATCACCGGGCATTCATTGATTCGCATCGGCCGATAGTCATTGAAGTTACCTTGTTCCACCCGCCCGTTCTTCACTGTGATCGCGCCGTACAGCGCAGCGGTCAGGCCGAAAAGGGTGCCGCCTTCGATCTGCGCCGCGACCGTGTCCGGGTTGACCACGATGCCGCAGTCCACTGCGCAGACGACGCGGCGGACCTTGATCGAACCGTCGTCCGCGGCCTCGACCTCCGCGACTTGCGAGAGATAGCTTCCGAAGGCGAATTGAACCGAAATGCCGCGGCCTCGCCTTGCCGGCAAGGGCTTGCCCCAGCCGGCCTTCTCCGCCGCGAGTATCAACACGCCGAGCGCGCGCGGGTTGGTCATCATCGCCTTGCGATAGGCGAGCGGATCCTGCTTCGCCGCATGCGCGAGCTCATCCATGAAGCTCTCGACGACGAAGACGTTGTGCGTCGCGCCGACGCCGCGCCAGAAGGCGGTGCGTATACCCGGCGGTTCGACGCGAACATAGTCGACGTGGATGTTGGGGAAGGCGTAGGGCGGTTCAGCCGCCGACTCAACGGCATCGCCGTCGAGACCATTCTTGAAGAGCGGCGGGGCATAGCGCGCAAAGACCGAGGAGCCGGAAACACGATGGGTCCATGCCACGGGCTTGCCGTTCGCATCGAGGCCGCCCGACAGCCGGTCGTAGTAATAGGGCCGATACATATCGTGCTGGATGTCTTCTTCGCGGCTCCAGACCACTTTCACCGGTCCGTTCACCTGCTGCGCGATCTTGACTGCGAGCATGGTGCCGTCAGCGTCGAGTCGCCGACCGAACCCTCCGCCCAGCAGATGGTTGTGGATCTTGACGGCATCCTTCGGCAGGCCAGTGAGCTCCGCGACCATGGCCTGGGTCAGCGTTGGCGCTTGCGTGCCGACCCAGATGTCACAACCATCCTTGCGGAGATGGACCGTGCAGTTCATCGGCTCCATTGCGGCATGTGCCAGGAACGGAAGCTGATAGATCGCTTCGATCCGCTGCGCCGCGCCGGCGAGCGCCGTTTCAGCATCGCCTTCATTGCGGGCCACCACGCCGGGCTGCTTCGAGGCCTCTTCGAGCTGGCGGATGAGACTCGCGCTGTCGACCGTCGCATTCGCGCCGTCATCCCATTGGGTGGCGGTCGCCTTGAGCCCCTTCTTGGCAGCCCACATGTGGTCGGCGACCACTGCCACGGCCTCGTCGATCCGCACCACCTGGCGCACGCCCTTCACAGAAAGCGCCGCTGCCTCGTTCACCGATTTCGGCTTGCCGCCGAGCACGGGCGAGATGGCGATTGCTGCGATCGTCATCCCCTCCAACCTCGTATCGATGCCGAATTCCGCCCGGCCGTCGACCTTGTCCGGTGTGTCCAGCCGCTTGGCCGGAGTGCCGATCAACGTGAAGTCCTTCAGTTGCTTCAGCGGCACGCTGTCGCGCGCCGGCACCGGCAGGGTTGCAGCTGCATCCGCCAACTCACCGTAGCCCAGGCGGCGCGAGCTCGCCGAGTGCAAGACCGCGCCGTGCTGCGCCCGGCACGTGCTGGGGTCCACGCCCCATTGCTTGGCCGCAGCCTCGATCAGCAGCATGCGGCCTACCGCGCCGGCCTGGCGCAACGGCGTCCAGAAGGCGCGGATCGAGGCCGAGAGGCCCGTCGTCTGAATGTGGAGAATCGAATTGGCATACAGCGCGTCGTTGGGCGGAGCGTGCTCGAGTCGAACCTGGTCCAACCCGACCTCCAGCTCCTCCGCCAGCAGCATCGCCATGGCGGTGTAGATGCCCTGGCCCATCTCGACCATCGGCATGACCAGCGTCACGGCGCCCTGACGATCGATGCGGATGAAGGCGTTCGGGGCGAAGATGGGCGACGCCGGAGTCGCGGCCCCGGCGGGGCGAGGCGCGAGCGGCAGCGCAAGATTGATGACGAAGCCGCCGACGGCGGCGGCACCCGCCTTGAGGAAACCGCGGCGATCGAGCGGTGGCATCAGGGAGTCAACAGGCATGGTCGATCCTCGTCTCAGCCCGCGGCGCGGTGGATTGCGGCCCGGATTCGCTGATAGGTGCCGCATCGGCAGACGTTACCGGACATGGCTGCGTCGATGTCCGCATCGCTCGGCTTCGGCGTGTCGGCGAGCAGCGCCGCCGCCGACATGATCTGGCCGGATTGGCAATAGCCGCATTGCACCACCTCGAGGTCGAGCCAGGCCTTCTGCAGCGCCTTACCCTGCGGCGTGCTGCTGACCGCCTCGATTGTAGTGATGGCCTTGTCGCCGATTCTCCCGACGGGGGTGACGCAGGAACGCGCCGGTACTCCGTCGACATGCACGGTGCAGGCGCCGCAAAGTGCAATGCCGCAGCCGAATTTGGTGCCGGACATACCGAGCACGTCGCGCAGCACCCAGAGGAGCGGCGTGTCGGCATCGACATCGACACTGTGCGCGGTTCCGTTCACGACGAGTTTCATGACAGACTCCGATCCTGCGCGACGCCCCGTGACGTGGGCGCTCCGAAAAGGCTGCGCACTGCGTTTTTTGGCGTTCGGTCTGTCATTTGTCCAATGCATTGTTAGAATGTCTGGCACGTAACTCGTGCGGCGAAACGGTGTTTTTTGAGCCAGCCGGCCATGAGCCGAGCACTCGAGCGATTACGTGAGATGTTTGGAGATGTCCTTCTCGTCCGCAGTGGCCGAGCCTACGAGCGCACTGTCCGGGGAGAGCGTGTCCTGCGCGAGTTGGAATCGCTCATGCCCCGACTGGAGGCGATGGTCCGAGGAGAGAGCTTCGAGCCAGAAGGAAGCCACGAGCGATTCCGCGTGGCAATGACGGACCACGCCGCTGCGATGTTGATGCCGCCGCTTCTACGACGTGTCAGGGCAGCGGCGACCAACGTGAAGGTGGAAGTATCCGTGTGGCACAGCCACGTCTACGAGGATGTAACGGCGGGAAGACTCGATACGGCGCTCAGCGCGGAGGCCGCGCCCGCCGTCCTTGAGGCCGAAGTGCTCTATGAGGAAGATTTTGTTTGTCTCGTCGGGTCCGCTCAGCGGGTTGGCACGCGGCGCTTCACGCTTAAGCAGTATCTGGGGCTTCCGCACGCGCTCGTTGAGACCTGGGAGCGTCAACAGACTCCCGTAGATCGGCCTCTTGGAGTTCAGCTTCGATGCCAGGCGTGCGTGTGGTGGAGCCGCCTCACGAGATCAAAGGCTTTTCGTATTTCATGGTGTGGCACCCCCGACTCACTGCCGAACCTGCGCACGCATGGTTTCGCGAACAGCTGCGGATGGCGGCTCGTACACTTTGAACTAACCTTACAGCGTGTCCGATAATTGAGTTGGGGGGACTGTATCGCGCGCCGGAGCAATCCGCGAGGAACCTCAAACTTGTCCTTGGCCAAAACTCGATCTGACAGCCGTCAGCCAAAACTCGAGTCACCCATGAAGAGGCACGGCCGGGAAGACCCAGTCACGGCCGTCTCCCTGGAGTTTGGCGTTCCTTCTCCGTGGAACGCTCGAGCGCAGATGTCCGTTTTGCTTGGCCGATACCGGGCCGGCTCCTGGGCGAGCGCCTCTTTGTGCGGCCACTGCGATTACGCTGCGCGGCGGACGTAGCGGTGATGTAGTCCGCCGACTTGGGGCAGGCCAATAACGCGGCCGTGTTCGGGCGGCTCGACATCGCGTGGCTCAGGTGCATCCTTGTCGAGCGCAAGGTGTGTCCGCGAGCCGTGATAGTAGCGGAGGTAGCTGCGCAGACGACGACGGAGGTGTTGCTCGTTGAGGACGATCACGTGGTCGAGCAACTCGCAGCGGATGGTGCCAATTACGCGCTCGGCGAAGGCGTTCTGCCAGGGAGAGCGGGGTGCGGTGAGGATCTCGGCGATGCGCATGCCCTTCATCCGTCGGCCAAAGTCGACGCCGTATGTGCTATCTCGATCGCGGAGGAGAAAGCGCGGCGCCGAGTCATCGGGAAAGGCCTGGACAATTTGTTGCGCTGTCCAGCGGCAGTTGGGGAATCGGTGACGTTGAAGTGCGCAACCTGCCGGCGACGATGCAAGAGGACCACGAACACGTAGAGCACTCGGAAGGTCGCAGTCGGGACGACGAAGAAATCGACCGAGACGAGGTCGGCGAGGTGATTAGCGAGGAACGTGCGCCAAGTCTGAGAGGGCGGCTTCGGCCGACGCGGCATGAGCCGGGCAACGGTGCGCTGCGAGACGTCGAACCCAGTTTGAGCAACTCCCCGTGGATGCGTGGCGCGCCCCAGAGCGGATTCGCGAGCGTCATGGTGCGTACGAGATCCGCAATCTCCGATGCGATGGGCGGTCGACCCGTTCGTCCATGGCGGGATTTCCAGGTCCAGAAGACGCGGAAGCCCTGCCGGTGCCAGCGAATCACGGTCTCGGGGCGAACGAGATGCAGCGCATCTCGCCACCCGGCCCATCGGCTGGAGAGCCACACCCAGAGGAGGCGATCCAGGCGCCCGAACCGTGGTCGCTTCGATCCGTGGCGGAGCAGGGCAAGTTGCTGCCGGAGTGCCAGGTTCTCGAGCGTGAGGTTGGTGCGGGTTCTGAGCGCCGCGCGCAGGGCGCCCAACAGAGCAAGTACGATGGACATTGCTCTCTATGGCTCGCATGCCCTTCGGCAATCGTCCAGTCTCGAGATCGAATTTTGGCAAACGACAGGCCTGGCTAGCCCTTGACGGGCGTTCCGGCTTTGAAGCCGAGGCCGTTGATCGCCTCCACGAATTGCTCAGGCTTCACCTTGGACGCGTCGTAGATGATGAGCGCCTCGTCTTCGTGCGGCCCGCGCTCGATGCTCTTGACGCCGTCCATCTTCTTGATCGTGCGGCGCACTGCGAAACTGCACGAAGCGCAGCTCAGCCCCTCGACCGGAATGATCACCTTCGAGTCGGCGGCCGCTGCCTTTGCACTCTCTGGCATGTTACTCGCGGCGCTGGCAGGCGAAGGGATGCACATAATCAAAGCGGCGGCGGCGACAAACATCACGAAAAGGTTCTTCATCGGGGTTTCTCCTGAATTTGGACCTCTCGAGCCCTTCGCTGTAAGCGCCGAAGATCTCGGCTCCGTTCTTCACCGCGTTGGCGAGCGAAAACAACGTGCCCTCGCCATTGTGCTCGCTCTGCCACTTTTCTCCCGCTTCCTTCGAGGAGAAGAACGACATGGTGTCGCAGCCGCGGCCCTTGACGATGACGATGCCCAGCGGCTCGGCATTGATGATCCGTTGTCCGCTCACGACCACGCGCAGCGGTGTTCCGTTGTCACGCGCGACTGCCTCCACCACGGTGGTCTTCTTGCCCAGCATCTCCGAGACGCCCAGCGCGTCGATGGCGCACCGACCGAAGACGGGCTTTCCACCCTCGACCGTGACGACGATGCCGGTCGGGATGTTGGCGAGCGGCCACGCGATGGCGATCAATTCGCTCGTCGGCGCGCGCAGAATCCCGCCTTCGGTCGACTCGCCGCATGCCTGCATCTCATCCAGCAGCCGATCCGCCTCCGGCTGCGACAGCTTCATACGCCGGGCGAATTCTTCCGGCGTCGGCGCGCGGCCGAGCTCGATCCATTG
>WNFT01002095.1_pt1 | contig 17494 bp, 17 predicted proteins | sample 5400191 | NCBI WGS metagenome assembly WNFT01 (sample SAMN13153359, study PRJNA577476) | soil metagenome | isolation source: 80 cm saprolite under Madrone tree | place: USA:California | collected 2016-06-14 | reverse complement strand
ATAAAGTTCTCCATCCGCCGCCCAACTTACTTCCTCAACCGCCGCGACGAACAGGAGAAAGGCCGTTAAGATCAGAGGAAATAGGACCTCTAAACCAAAGCGTTGTAGCGGCGCTCGTATCAAGCGCCGGAACTAAATACACAGGCGCTCGCCGCGGCGAGCGCCTCTACAACTCCGCGCCTACTTCTGGCGTTTCCGGATTGAACCCGCACCGGTAATCTCGCGTTCGATGTGCGGCGGATTTCCGATGTATTCCACTTTGCCAGCGCCGGTGATGGAAACTTTGAGCGCGTCACTTACCGCTATCCGCGCATCGCCGGCGCCAGTCACCGAAAGCTCGGCGATTTTTGTCTGCAACGCTTCCGCGCGCAGATCGCTCGCTCCGGTCATGTTGGCGACCAATTCATCTACCGCACCATCCAGCACCACGTTGGATGCCCCAGTTGTCTCGAGATAGAATTTCTGCCCGCTAAGCTGGTGCGCATTTAATCGTGATGCGCCACTGAAGCTCGCGCCTTCCAGCGCGTTGCTGGTCAGCGCTAATCGGATCGAATGCGTCGGCCGGACCGAGCGCGTGGTCCGGACATGCAGGACTTTGTCTCTAACCTCCATCTCAACGTACTGCATCAGGTTTTCGTCGACTGTGATGGAGGCGGAAGGCGCGCCGCGGTTCCATTCGACCCGGAAGGCGCCGCCAGTCTCGACATTGACAAAGGGATCGACACTCCGTTGTTCGCTGACCAAGTGGCCGTTGCCGCGAATGCCACCGATGTCGCACCCGGCGAGAGCGAAAATCAGGCCGACGGCAAAAATATGCTTCTTCATAGAAATACTTTAGAAGTTGGATGCAGGCAGCGTCCGGTCTGGATTCAAAAAATCTAGCGCAGAGCGCGAACGCGGCGGAGCAGGAGTTATGGTTAGCTCCGCCGTCTCGGTAAGTTTGTCATCGACATAAAACTCGACCCGATATTTCCCCGTCGCCCAACCGTCGGGCGGGCGGGAGAGTGTGAATTTGCCAAATGCGTTGGCTGTGGGCGCAACGGCGGTTGCTTCGTCTACTTTGAAGTCAACCGGCGCGATCCCGGTATCTTGCGCAATCCAAACGGCGCGGACCCTGGCATTTTTTCGCAGGCCATGACCACGCCAGCGCGCCACGATTTGCAGCGCATCGTCGGAAATGACGTTGACTGGATCGCCGTCGCTGCTGGTGGAAATGGAAGCTTCCAGCTTCTTTTTTTCCGCGATCGGTTCGGTCTGCCGTCGCGCGGGAAGGTTAAGGAGCTCGATCGTGTTCCGGCTGAGCAGATCCCCGCTGGGCGAGCGTTGCGTAACCGTTTCCTTGATCGAGCCGACTCCGCGGACAAACCAGAAGTCGGCCACGGTAAGCAAGCCCTCATTTTTTTCCCCTCGAAAGTGCAGGGCGCGGAATTTCCCCGCCGGCACGTCGATGTCGCTTTCACCAACAATTTTGAGCGACAAATTGAGATCGAGTCCGGCGATAGGGCCGCGATAATTCCATTCGATCCCGAAACCCAGATCCCCGGGCAGGATTATGATTGGTGGATCGAACGCTTCGGTGTTTCCACCTTGGACGCGATAAGCGGTTGCCAAAATGGCGTTGCTCTGATTTTTCAAAAACTCTGTCGAATAGGCAATGCCGTTGATTGCAGTTTCTATCCGCAAAGTATTTTGTTCGTTCGGATTTTTGGGAGCAAAGACCTGGCGCGTCAATGTTCCCGGCTCGGTCTCGCCCTCGCGGGTGAAGGCGTACCGCCAGGTGGTTCCGTCTGCGGTTGGAATTGGCCATTCCGCTCGAGTGACCGACGCGGCGATCAAGACGCCAAGCAGAATGGCACAGAATCGAGACATCAAACACGCTAACCGCGCCCTTCACAACGGGCAAGATGCCCGTTAGCCCCACAGCCAAGATGGCTGTGCTACAGTTTCGTGCGGTGGCCGACCATTTCGGCAGTGCGGCTGCGATGGTCGAGTCTCGTTAGCTGACGGGCTTGCGCGGGCGTAAGCAATGGCGTGTGCGGAATGGTGCAAAGGTATTCCGCGATAAACCAAATGCTGCGCTCGGAAGTCATCCAATCGCGGTCATCGAAGCGCGAGAGGTCGACCGGCTGTGAGTAGCGACGCAGTGTGCGTTCGCCGCGAAGATTGAAGTAGATATTGAAATAGCTCATCGCCAGCTCGCGCAAGCTGCGATAAATCGGCTCGCGATAACGGCAGCCGCTGAAGTTGGATTTTGCCACCGCGCCCCAGCAACCGCGCACCTTGAAAATTGCGAGGACATGATCCGTATCGTTCACTGCTTCGAGGTCCCAGAGCAACGGCGGAAATCCCAGCACACGTAACGCAGCGGCGCCGAAGATCGCTCCTTCAAGACAATGCGCCGTTTTTTCCTGCAAAACTTTTCGCGGTGACCATGCGGTATCAGCCAGATGATAAGGAAGGCTATCGAGAAAACGTTGCACTCCCGCCGGCGTTTTCAGGGCCCGAAGTTCTCGCAACTCAACCGGGCTAAAGGCGTTTATACCTGACCGTGATCTCATGGACGTGATCTACATCTAACGGAAACAAAGAGGCAAAAAAAGCGTAAGGCCGCGAATAAGGCCAGTTGCACTGGTCGGAGCGCTCAAATCGGATCATGTTTTGTTCCATGGCGAAGAAGCGGGTCTCATTAGGCACGCACTGGGAAATGCTCGGGGTCACCGCCTTCTTGTTCGTTATCGTGGCGGTTTTTGTCGATCTCAAGCCGGCAGTAGATGAAAACTTTTTCTTTTCAACGAGCGATCCCGGTGTCCGCGAATCCAAGAAGGTCGAGCAGCGTTTCCCGTCGCAGCCGCAGCTTATCCTGGCAGTTTCATCCCAGGATATATCTTCCCCGCGATACCTCAGTCGAATCCAACGCCTTACTCAGCAACTTCAAGCAATTGATGAGGTAAGCGCGGTTAAAAGTCTGACCGCTGGACCAAAAAGTTTTCAGGACGCGCTGGAAGGCCCCTTTTGGAGGCGGCTCTTAATTTCGAAAAATCGGAAGTCGAGCAACGTGATTGTTTTCCTTGAGGACAAGGATCCTGAGAAACCGATCAAGCAGATCGAACGCATCATTCATGCACTCGATGAAAAGGATTTTCGGATTCATATCGCTGGTCCGCCCTACGTGGTGGAGATGATCCGGCGCAGCCTGACGCATGATTTTTGGTATTTCAGCCTCACTGCCGTGGTTCTGTTTGGCTTGACCATGGCCGCGATGTTCCGGTCGGCTCGGGTGTTTCTGGGGATGCTCGCTACCTGTGCCAGCGCCGTCTTGTTGACTTTGCTGCTGCAATCAATCTTCGGCAAAAAGATTGGCATCCTCACCGTCAATCTGGGCACGATCGTCTTCGTCGTAGCCTTGTCGCATCTTGTTTACATGACGTTTAACTGGCAGACGCTGGCCGACCGCGGTCACCGCCTCGGGAAGGAATCGCCGAACCTCGCAGCTGATGCCCGTCGCATGACCTTTCCGCCGTCGTTTTGGTCCATGGTCTGCGCCTCGTTAGGTTTCGGGAGCTTGTTAATTGTCCAGGCCAAACCGTTACGAGAGCTGGGATTCGGCGGCGTCCTGGGAACGGTGGTGGCATTCCTCTGCGCCTATGTGATGTATCCGCCATTTCTGCGCTGGGCCGTGCCGCGGAAAAGCAAGTTGGTTGAGCAGGAACCTCCACGCGGATTCTGGTCGCACCGCTATACTATATTGTCGTTAGGTGTCATTCTGCTCAGTGCCGGCCTAGGGGTTGGGCTAGCCAGAGTAAATACCGATCCGAGTCTGCTCGATTACTTCAAGCCGCACTCGGAATTGCGCGAAGGACTGGAGTATGTGGACAACAGCGGCGGCTGCAACCCGCTCGACCTCGTCGTTTCCGCAGCAGATGGCAGCCTGTTAAATACCGACGCTGCTTACGAGAAAATGTGGAAACTGCACGGCGCGCTCGAAAATTATAAAGACGTCGGCACGGTGATCTCACTTCCGACTCTTCTGGCAGAAGGCGACCGGACGCCATTCTCATTCCTGCTGAGCTACGAAAAGATGACCGAGATGATGGAGCAACCCAAGTATGCCCGGGTGGCGAAAAGTTTTGTAACCAAGGATCGCACTCGCGCGATGTTCCTGCTGCGAATGGTCGAAGCGCGTCGCGCTAAACATCGCCTCGAGGTGGTTGATGATTTGCGCGCGATTTGCCGGAAGTATGGATTCAAACCGGAGCTGGTCGGCGGCGTCTACTACCTCCAGGGCCGGCTGGCCCAGCTCGTTGCCTCCAGTCTGGTAACTGGTCTGTTCTGGCTAAACCTTTTGTTTGTCGGCATCGCCTGGATTGTCGCCCGCTCGGTGCGCGGGGCGTTGGCCATGATCGTGAGCCTGACTCTCGTGCCGCTCTGCATGCTGGGCGGGATCGGTTGGCTGCGCGTGCCAATGGATGTAATCTCGGCGCCAGCCACCAATGTCTGCATCGGGATCGCGATCGACTCGATGATCCATCTTGTCTTCGGGGTTCGCCGCGCGCAACGCGATGGAAAGAAAGGCTGGGACACCTGGGTGGCCGCACGCAAGGAACAATGGCGTGGCATCGTCTATTCCGACGTGATCATCGCTGCAGGTTTTGCTATTTTCGTGTTGTCCGATTTTCCACCGACGCAACGGTTCGGTCTGGTGGTACTCGCCGGCTGTATCATTGACATCCTGGCAAATCTTTTCGTCTTGCCGCTGCTCGGTGGCGCCCAGTGGAAAAAGAAGTAGCACAGCCATCTTGGCTGTGGGGCCAATGGGCATCTTGCCCGTTGATCTTTTCGGGGGAGCGCAGGCTGCCAGCCTGCACTCGTCGGCAGCTTGCCGGCGAGATTGTGTTCGGCAAGCTGCCTGCGCTCCCCAGAATCTCTGCGCTATGTTAAACTCAAAGAGTGACCTTTAAGTTGATTAAGAACAACCGCCAGTCCGGCTCGGACCGCAGAAGGACCGGGTTGGATTTTGACCTTCAACCGACTTTGAAAGGAGAGCTCATCGAGCTGCGGCCGCTCCGGCCACAGGATTTCGATGCGCTTTTTTCCGCGGCCAGCGACCCGAAAATCTGGGAACAGCATCCGGAAAGCGACCGCTACCAGCGAAAGGTCTTTAAGAGATTTTTCGACGGCGCGCTCGAATCCAAAGGCGCATTCGCGATCATCGAACGCAAGTCGGGCCGAATCATTGGTAGCTCGAGATACTGCAATCTGAATCTAACGAAACGCGAAGTAGAGGTGGGCTGGACTTTTCTGGAGCGCGAATTCTGGGGCGGAACCTACAATCGCGAGTTGAAACGACTCATGCTCGAACACGCGTTTCGATTTGTGGATCGCGTTCTCTTTGTTGTCGGCGAACAAAACTTTCGATCGCAGAAGGCGCTCGGAAAAATTGGCGCCAGTTTTTTGAAGAAAACCCAACTTCCAGTCGCCGATGGGACAATCGAGACGAACCTTGTTTTTGTCATCACCGCTAAATCACCCTGCGTCATTCCCTGAATCCGGGAGCCTACTGGTGCGGTACCTTTTTTGTCCTTTACGGCTTTCTTCAGCGGAAACGGGCCATCTAAAAAGGTGATTTCTCCTGGGTAGCGCCGCCTAGGATTTGCCGTATTACATCATTGCGACGCACATCGACGACTCAACGCCAACCGTGCTGTGTCATTGCGCTGCAATAGCCCCACGACCAACCGGCACCGCTTAGCTTGTCAGCGACGACCTCCCAGTATTTCATTGTCGGCATGATGCCAAACACCCAGAGCTTTGATGGGTTCTCGGCGCAACTGCTGGGGAATCGGTTGTACGCTCTTGGGGCTTAGCGACGGTTGAAACGGCATTTGCGCAGGCTTCTTGCGTGATCCTATTTCCGGTCACCACATTTAATTCATCGCAGCCGTTACCTGATTGTAACATGAACAAGCTTGCCTTTGTTCCGTCTCTTGATAGCCATCTCCTCGTAGGATATAAGGATGAAGGAGCCTACTTCTTCGCCCATGAGAAGCAGCGAGTTGGAGAGATGAAAACCTTGGCCACGCCAGTTGGGCTGGCAGGGCTCGGTTCGCGTTCAAGGGCAGAGCGAAGTGACGCTCAATTTTTTGATCGGCGGGTTGCGGGCATTGCGTTGTCGGTAGCGCTCGCCTATTACCTCGGGGCAAAAATTGGGTTCGCGCTGACCCTTCGACCGCATCCCATTTCGGTTCTTTGGCCGCCCAACTCCATTCTGCTGGCGGCGCTTCTCTTAACGCCGGTGCGCGTTTGGTGGTTGATATTGCTGGCTGCGTTCCCGGCGCATCTGGCGGCGCAACTGCAAAGCAACGTTCCGCCCACGATGATTCTATGCTGGTTCATCAGCAACTCATGCGAAGCGCTCATCGGCGCGGGTTGTGTTCGGTATCTGATCGATCGTCCAGTGCGGTTCAATCGTCTGGGGAACGTCGGAATTTTTTGCGTCTTCGCTGCGTTTCTGGCGCCGTTGCTCTCTTCTTTCCTCGATTCGGCCTTCGTTGCCATCAATCGATTTGGACAAGACAGCTATTGGCAGGTCTGGCGAATCCGATTTACCTCTAACATTTTAGCCTCGCTAACCCTGGTGCCTTTTATTGTGACCTGGAGCGGGGACGGAATCGCCTGGCTGGGCAAGATTCGGCGCGCGAGGATTCTGGAAGCCAGCCTCCTCTTTATTGGCCTGCTATCGATCAACACTATCGTCTTCTATAAATTAGCGCCGACGGCCGATTCCGCGCTGCTCTATTTGCCGTTGCCATTTTTGATATGGGCAGCGGTCCGGTTCGGGTCACGCGGCGCCAGCGCGGCCATCTGCGCTTTGACGCTTCTTGCGATCTGGAGCGCCGGACACGGGTACGGGCCATTCTCCACAAGATCCGCAGAAGAAAATGCGCTTTCAATTCAAATGTTTTTGATCGTCATGTCGGTCCCGCTTCTGCTTCTGGCCGGCCTTATAGAAGAGCGTAGCAAAGGGGAGACGACACTCAGGGAGCGCGAAGAGCGCATCAGTCTCGCCGCCGAATCGGCGAATTTGGCGTTCTGGTCGATCAATTTCGAGCGGAAGGAGTCGTGGATGAGCGACAAAGGCCGCGCCATTTTCAACTTTGGCCCGGACGAGCATTTGTCCCGCGAACTGTTTCTCTCGCGGGTGCATCCGGAGGACCGAAATGCCGTCGGTGAAGCGATTCAGCGTGCCCGAGCCTCGTCGCAGACATTTGAATTTGAATATCGTTTACTGCGACCCGACGGCGAAACGCGCTGGCTTATCTCCCGCGGCCGCTATGTAAGCAACGATCGCGGCGGAGTACGCGAACTGATTGGTGTCGCCATCGACATCACCGCGCAAGTCGAGGCCGACCTTCAGTTGCGACTGCAACGCGAAGAGATGGCGCGCATGAGCCGGGTGTCGTCCATGGGTGAGCTAACCGCTTCGCTCGCCCACGAACTCAATCAACCCCTTACCGCCATCGCCAGCAATGCCGCAGCCGGGAGACGTCTGCTCGCCCAGGGTACGCCCGACCTCGAGATGTTCGAAGAGTTGCTCGCCGATGTGTCGGCGGATGCGCGGCGCGCGGGCGATATCATTCACGGAATCCATCATTTCGTCCGCAAGAGCGAAGGGAGACGGTGCCCGGTGAATTTGAATGAGATCGTCCAGGAAGTCCTGCGTCTGTTGCATTCCGACTTGCTTGGGCGAGCGACGGCGGTTGAAACACAACTCGCGCCCAATCTTCCCTCCGTCGATGCCAATCCTGTGCACTTGCAGCAGGTCTTGTTAAATCTCGTGATGAATTCGCTGGAAGCGATGCAGTCCACACCGATTGGCAAACGCCGCATTGTCATTTCCACAAAGTGCGAAGATACTTTGTCTGTCTTGGTGAGCGTGCGCGATTACGGTAGCGGGCTTCCGAAAGAGGATCTGGACAAGGTTTTCATGCATTTCTATTCGACGAAACCAAATGGGATGGGAATGGGTTTGACCATCGTGCGCTCGATCGTGGAGGCGCATGGAGGGAAATTGAATGCGGAAAATAGCGATGAAGGCGCGCGGTTTTTCTTTCGCTTGCCGGTGAAACGTAAATCTGAAACACCGGAGGTCATGTGAGCCCAGCCGCGGAGGTTGTCTGCGTAGTGGACGATGATGAGTCGGTGCGTCGAGCGCTGCGCCGTTTACTTAAATCCGCGGGATATACCGCGGAGACATTTTCTTCAGCAGAGGCTTATCTCGCGCGCGAAATTTTCCAAGGGGCGATTTGTCTTCTTCTGGATGTTCGAATGCCGGGATTGAAGGGTCCGGCGTTACAAGAGGCGCTCGAGGAGCGCCGCACTTGCGAGCAGATTGTCTTCATTACCGGCCATGGCGACGTGCCCACCGCCACTCGGGCGATGAAAAAAGGTGCCGTTGATTTTTTAACGAAGCCTTTTGATAGCGAGGAATTGATCCAAGCGGTCAAACGTGCTTTGAAACGCAGTGAGGAACGACTGCGCAACCGCGGGGAAAGACTGAAAGCGCGCAGCCGTGTCGAGAAATTAACGCCGCGTGAGTTTGAAGTCCTGCGCTTCGTCGTCATGGGACTTTTGAACAAACAAATCGCGGCGGAGCTGCACACGGCGGAGAAGACGGTCAAAGTTCATCGCGGCCGCGTCATGCAAAAGCTAGGTGTGACCTCGGTGGCCGACTTGGTTCGCATTTCGCAGCGGGCCGGCGTCTCGCCCGCCCGTAAACGCGCATAAGACTAAGATCAATTAGCCAACGGAGGGATCGGCATCATGTCGACGAATCCGTTCGTCTGTCAGCCTAACTTACAAAAGATTGGTGGGTTTCTGCCATTCGTTAGGGCACCTGTGCCGGATTAATCGCGACTCGTCGTTCGACCCCGACAGTGTGTTCCAGGCTGAAACGAGCCTCGCGACCCTATAAGACCAAAGTCCAACATGCTGAATCGGCACAGGCCTGCGATGCAATCGGTATGAAGACGATGGACTGTTCGGCGCTGGGAACATTGGTCGTCAATCATGAGCCGATTGAATTGATCGACGTTCGGCCAAAGAAAGAATTTGCTGCAATGCACATTCCGGGGGCGCGCTCGGTTCCTTTTGGTGAGCTTGCGGCGACGAAAATTTTTCGAAGGAGGCACCCGATAACAGAGCGCATTTATGTCATTTCCGCCGGCGGTCACGCTCAAGCCAGCCTTGCAACGGGGATTCTGCGATCGGCCGGTTGCGTGAATGCCGTTCCGGTAGATGGCGGAATGAAGGATTGGGTCGCCCGGGGTTTCCCATTGCAGCGCAAGAGATTCTCGATCGACCGGGCGCAAGTTTTCATAGCGACTGCGGCGTTGCCTCTGATGGGAGCCGGCGTGGCGGTCGCACTGCGCGAGTTTATGGCTGCCGCTCTCCTCTTCGCTATTGCCGCCGTGCTAAATCTCAGACCGAATTTTTCCCCGCCAAGACGACGGCAACGGGCCGGGCGCGGACTTACGCACGTTATGAAAGCCGCCTGCATACCCAGCGAGAAAGAAGAAATCGCATGAGCATCAAAATGCATGCGCGGCTCCGTGATGACTTGCCGTTTTGGTTTGCGATGACGAGCCCATTAATCGGCGTGCTGGGCGGATTCCTTTTGCTATGGCTGTTGGCCCGGGGCTGAAAAACCTTAGCTCGAAGCAACCATTGATGCGGATGATAGCGGGCTGTCGCTCTTCGTTGGCACGGCCGTTTAGCTTAAAACGTTTCACAACATCTAAAAATAAAATAATTGCGGAGCTTGTCTCGCGCACCCGCTGCGCACGAGTCTCGCAGTGCGCCGGCATTTCCCTGCCCGCAATCCCGCATAAGACCAAGGTCCACTATTCCGCCGAAAGGTACGGCCTAATGTACAAGTGTGCTCGCTGTTTCTAACACTGAAAACGGGGCGGTCGCGCAAATGGGTATGACGCCCAGTGAGAATCCTTCTTTGGAGATTGTTTGCCTGGTGGACGATGATCCTCTCGTCCTTAGATCGACCGGTCTCTTGCTCGCCTCAGACGGATTCGTCGTGCGCCAGTTTGATGGGGGCGAGGATTTCATCGCTTATGTCGCATCACACGAGGTGCCCCTCGTCGTGCTGGACATTTGGATGGAAGAAATGACCGGCTTGGAAGTCCTGGCGCGGTTATGCGCTATATCGCCGCAGACCCATGTCGTCGTAATCACAGGACGCGAAGATGCCGCCGCGCGGATCACCGCGATGCAAATCGGCACAGTCGCTTTCTTGATGAAGCCTTTTGATGACGAACAATTTCTCGAGGTGGTTCATCGCGCGCTCGGCCACCCGCCTGGATCATCATCCAGGAAACTACGATTATCCGCGCTTGATCTGGTGCACAATGGCAGCAATCGCACGCGCACCGGTAGTTTGGGCGGTATGAAAACACATGGTTCTGTAGTTACTAACATAGCCGTCTGCTTCACCATGCTTAGCCCGTTAATCTGCCTAATCATCACATTTCTAGGCGCGTGGTTCTTCAGGCAGTCCAGCTCTTAAAACGCGGCAAAGCATTTCGCAGCGCGCGCGTGTCATGCGCGGCAATCCCGCATAAGACTAAGGTCCACTATCCTGCCGAACTGCCGGGACTAATATGTGGCGTGATCGCTACGTCTAACACTGAAAACGGGGCGGTCGCGCAAACGGGTATGACGCCCAGTGAGAATCCTTCTTCGGAGATTGTTTGCCTGGTGGACGATGATCCTCTCGTCCTCAGATCGACCGGCCTCTTGCTCGCCTCAGAAGGATTCGTCGTGCGCCAGTTTGATAGGGGCGAGGATTTCATCGCTTATGTCGCATCACACGAGGTGCCCCTCGTCGTGCTGGACATTTGGATGGAAGAAATGACCGGCTTGGAAGTCCTGGCGCGGTTATGCGCTATATCGCCGCAGACCCATGTCGTCGTGATCACAGGACGCGAAGATAGCGCCGCCCGAATCACTGCGACGCAAATCGGCACCGTCGCTTTTTTGATGAAGCCTTTTGATGACGAACAATTTCTCGAGGCAGTTCATCGCGCACTCGGCCATAGCGCCTGATCTGCTGCGCATTTCGGGGCGTCCACGCACTCGCAACGCACCCTAATAAATGAGCGAGCGAGACGGAATCGGCAAAGGAGACCACGAAAAGGAACAGCCCTTTTACGCTGGACAGGGCCGGATCCTTGAGATGATTGCGGCAAGTGCGCCACTCGCGGACATTCTCACCAGGATCGTTCTACTGATGGAGACACAAACCGATGGACTGCGCTGTTCCATACTGCTTTTGAGCAATGACGGCAAACATGTACGGCATGGCGCGGCGCCGAATTTGCCGGAAGCTTATGTTAAAGCCGTTGACGGGCTTCCGATTGGCCCACGGGTCGGTTCATGCGGGACGTCGATGTATTTGCGGAAGCCGGTGGTTGCGACGGACGTGCTGACCGATCCTCTTTGGTCTGATTATCGCGGCCTGGCGAAGAGTTGCGGTCTAAGAGCATGTTGGTCAACTCCGATCATCTCATCTCAGGGCGAAGTGTTAGGTTCGTTCGCCATGTACCGCCAAGAGCCGCGGGGTCCAAATGCCGAGGAGACACGGTTGACTGAAGCGGCCACCCACATTGCGAGTATCGCGATTGAGCGCCAGCAAGACCATATCAGGTCACGCGAACGAGAAGCCAGAATTAGCCTCGCTGCGGAGTCGGCGGATCTCGCGTTTTGGATTTTGTACCCGGAACAAAACACCGTCTGGATGAGCGAAAAGGGGCGCGCCATGTACGGCTTTACCCCGCAGGAACTGCTAACCCGCGAGTCGTTCATGTCACGTATTCACCCCGACGAACGTGCCGCGGTTCAAGCGGCTTTTGAGCAGGCGCGAGCCTCTCAGCAGACGTTCGAGATTGAGCACCGGATTGCCCTGCCTTACGGCAAAACACGCTGGGTCATCACGCGCGGCCGATCTCTTTGGGACGAGCATGGAAACGTTTTAGAAAAAATTTGCGTGACAATTGACCTCAGCGCGCAAAAGCAATCTGACCTGCAATTGCAAGTACAGCGCGAGGAGTTGGCACGTTTAAGCCGCATCGCGTTGATGGGCGAAATGACCGCTTCGCTCGGGCACGAATTGAATCAGCCCCTCACTGCTATTGCCAATAACGCCGCGGCCGCTCGTCGCTTTTTCGACCGGGGACAAATCGACCCGGCGATACTGAAGCAGTTGCTGGCTGATATTGCGGCGGCTAGTCACCGCGCCGGAGAAGTAATTAATGGAATTCGAGAGATGGCACGCAAAGGCAAGACCACCCGGAGTCCGCTAAACCTCAACGCTGTAATCGACGATACCTTGCGGCTGGTGCGTTCCGACATTTTGATCCGGGAAACTGCCGTCGTGACGGACTTCGATTCTCGCCTGCCGGATGTGGAAGTTGACCCGGTCCAGATTCAACAGGTTATGCTAAATCTGATCATGAACGCCCTCGACGCGGTGGAAGCTCTTCCGCGTGCCGAGCGCCGCATCATTATTAGTACACGTTCACTTAAGGGAAAGAGCGCGGAAGTCAGTGTGCGCGATTTCGGCACTGGCCTGCCAAAGGATCGGCCGGACAGAGTCTTCGATCATTTCTTTTCCACAAAAGCGGCAGGAACGGGCATGGGCTTGACCATCGCTCGTTCGATTATCGAAGCGCACGCCGGCACGCTTGGAGCAGAAAACGCCGACAGGGGTGGCGCCCGTTTCGTCTTTCACTTGCCCGCGGCGCAAACATTACCAATACGTAAAACGGCATAAGCTGGAGCGCGTCGTTATTGTGATGGATGTTTCTTCCCCGGACGATCGAAAATGAGAATCATTTTCTTGGTGACAATCCTTTCCGCGCTGAGCGCGTCGTTTGGCTGGAATATCGCCGCGCAGCAAACCGCCACGCCATCGCCTGCATCTGGTTTCGTAGCGACCGTGGCAAACTCCTTGCCCGCGCCAAAGCCAGCACCGGAAGGAATGGTTTGGATCCCCGGCGGCGAATTCTCGATGGGCGCCGCGATGAATGGCCATGGCAGTTGCGAGATGCCAATGGCGTCCAACGATACCGAGCCGGTGCATCGCGTGCGCGTCGACGGCTTCTGGATGGATACGACGACCGTGACGAACGAGCAGTTCGAGAAATTCGTGAGGGCGACGGGATACGTAACGATTGCGGAACACACGCCGACGAAAGAAGAATTTCCAACTGCGCCTGCTGAAAATCTGGTTGCCGGCTCGGTCGTGTTTGCTCCGACCGACCACGAAGTGCCGCTCAACGATCACTTTCAGTGGTGGACCTACGTCAAAGGCGCGAACTGGCGTCATCCGCAGGGGCCGGAAAGCAACATCAACGGGAAGGAAAAATATCCGGTCGTGCAGATCGCTTATTCCGATGCCGAGGCCTACGCCAAATGGGCGGGCAAACGTCTGCCGACCGAAGCCGAGTTTGAATTCGCCGCGCGCGGCGGATTAGCCGGAAAGACCTACACCTGGGGTGACGACTTTCACCCTAACGGAAAATGGATGGCCAACACCTGGCAGGGAAAATTCCCGGTGAAAGACGCGAGCGAAGACGGTTACGCCGGCATCGCCCCGGTCGCGAAGTTTCCACCGAATGGTTACGGCCTTTACGACATGTCCGGCAACGTTTGGGAATGGTGCAGCGATTGGTATCGAGCCGACTATTACGCGCAACTCGCCAAAGGGGGTAGTCTAGCGATCAATCCCAAGGGACCGGACACGCCATTCGATCCATCCGAGCCTAACGAGAAAAAGCGCGTGCACCGGGGCGGCTCGTTTCTTTGCAACGACCAGTACTGTTCACGTTATATCGTCGGCACGCGCGGCAAAGGCGAAGTCAACACCGGCACCAATCATCTCGGTTTTCGTTGTGTGAAAGACCAGGCGAAAACAAACGCAGAACAGCAGGACCAAGGTCCAATGCCGCGCAGTGAACTGGCCCCGCGCTACTATTTCAAGCAGCGAGCTGGCTGTTCGGAACAGCCTGAAGCACGGATTTACAATCTGTCACTGGCAACGCTGGGCGGCGCATGTAGGCCTAAAGTCCAATCCCAATCTGCAGGTTGGGAGCGTAATGTCCTGCATCTTATATCAACAGGAGTCCAAACATGAAAAACAAAAGATCAATCATTCACCTTATCGAGTTGGCCTGCGCTTGTCTGATTCTACTGGGGCCGGGTCTTATCTTTGCGGGAGAGAAGAGTGGCGGCCACATTATCATTGCCCGGGTTGCAAACTTCGGGACGGATCTCTCGCTCTCAGTCTCGGTCGATGGTTCCGAAGTGGCGAACCTGGTCGAAGGTCAAAATTACGACGGCTATTTGCCTCCCGGCAAGCACGTCATCTCCGCGGTGGTTTCTCCAAATCGTGAGGACTCGCATCCGGGGAACGCGACCATCAATGTGAAGCAAGGGGAGACCTATTCTTTTACTGCGGTGTGGCAGGGAGAGGACCTCGCTCTGGTAAAGAACGAGTAAGGTCCTACTTCTGCTAATCAAGAGCTGACGTGCCCGCCGGTCTGGCGGGGGGTAACGCGCCGACCAACAGCTCCTTTCGAGTGCGTTCGGATGCCGGGAAGGCGCCAATCCGATCGAGAACATCAGCAAATTGAAGGCGGGGGCGCACCCACGAATCCAAATGACTCCGAGGCAGCATTGGATCCATCCGAGCCTAACGAGAAAAAGCGCGTGCACCGCGGCACTTTTGGTTTTGTTGCGTGTAGGGCCGGGCCGATAGGACTAAGGTCCCATATCGCGTTCAAGGCATAACGCCCAAAGTTGGGTTCTATGAATCCTTTTAAGTCTCCGTTTATTTTGGTGCTGGCTCTCGCGATTGCCATAGTCGGCTGCGCCACCACCACACAGACCAGCACGCAGAACAAAGAGAGCATGCTGGTAGCTGCCGGCTTCAAGACAGTCACGCCGAAGACGGCCGCGCAGCAGCAGAAGCTCCAAAAGCTTCCTCCAGGCAAGATAGCGATGATTCAGAAAGCCGGGAGAACCTACTACGTTTACCCGGACGCGCCTAACAACCAAGCCTATGTCGGTGGGCCGGCGGAGTATCAAGCTTACCAACAACAACGCGCCGCAAATAAGCTGGCGGAGGAGAATCTCGAAACGGCTGAACTGTATCAGGATTCCGCGATGAACTGGGGAGCTTGGGGTGGATGGGGAGCAGGCTGGGGAACCATGGGAATGGGCGTCGGCATGCGGGGAGGCCGGTTCTAAGCCCTAGCAGCCACCGTGATTTTCCGAATCACCAACTTAAACCAACGATTCACGGCCGTAGAAGGCCTCGGCCTCACAACGCAAAATACATCAGATCCAAGCCTAACGACTACCAAACTATGAAACGAAGAATATTAATGCGATGGGCCGCTCCGCTGATCGCCGCACTCGTTGCGGTCTCGGCGCAGGCGGCAGATACGAAACCAAACATCCTCGTCATCATGGGTGACGACGTCGGGATGTGGAACATCGGCGCATACCATCGCGGCATGATGGCTGGCAAGACGCCGAACCTCGACAAGCTCGCCAAAGAGGGAATGTTGTTCACCGATTATTACGCCGAGGCGAGTTGCACGGCGGGTCGGGCAAACTTCATCACCGGCGAGCTGCCCATCCGCACTGGCATGACCACAGTCGGCCAGGCGGGTGCCAAGACTGGCCTTCCGGCGGAGGCTTGCACGATTGCCACCGCGCTCAAGGCCCAGGGCTACGAGACCGGCCAGTTCGGCAAGAACCATCTGGGCGATCTCAATGAGTTCCTGCCCACCGTCCACGGGTTCGACGAATTCTTTGGTTATCTCTATCACCTCGACGCGATGGAAGACCCCGCGCACCCGAATTACCCGCAAAATTTGTTGAACCAGGTCGGACCGCGCAACATGGTCCATAGCTGGGCGACCACTACGGATGACGCCACCGAGATGCCTCGCTGGGGCAAGATTGGCAAGCAAAAGATCGAGGATGCCGGCACGCTCTATCCCGAGCGAATGAAGACGGTGGACAACGAGATTCGCGACCTCGCCTTGAAGTTCGTGGAGAAGGCCAAAACGGATAACAAGCCGTTCTTCTGCTGGCTCAACCCGACCCGCATGCACATCGTCACGCATCTTTCGGACAAGTACGAGAAAATGCGCAACTCGGAGAATGGCTGGTCAGAAGAAGAAGCCGGGATGGCCCAGCTCGATGACGACATCGGTTTGGTCATGCAGAAGCTCAAGGACTTGGGCGTGGACGACAATACCATCGTCGTCTTCACCACTGACAACGGCACTGAAGTCTTCACCTGGCCCGATGGCGGAACGACCCCGTTCGCGCAGAGCAAAGGAACCGTCCTCGAGGGCGGCTTCCGCGTGCCGTGCATCCTGCGCTGGCCCGGCCATGTGCCGGCGGACTCCGTGCAGAATGGCATTTTCTCCGGCTTGGACTGGTTCCCCACCTTCCTCGCGGCGGCTGGCAACCCGGACATCACTAACCAGTTGCTTAAGGGCGTGAAACTTGGCGACCGGACTTACAAGAATCATTTGGACGGCTACAATCAGATGGACGCGATTACTGGCAAAGGTCCATCGAACCGCCACGAAATCTTTTACCTCGGCGAAAGCACCGTCGGCGCGGTGCGTATTGACGACTACAAGTACCGGTTCATTGACCAGCCCCAGGGCTGGCTGGGTGAAAAGACCAAACCGGATGTGCCCTACTTGATCAACCTGCGTCTCGATCCTTTTGAGCGCCAAGGCTGGCCAAACGCCGGGACGAAATGGTTCAAGTTCCAATTCTGGCGTTTTGTGTTCGTCCAGCAGGTAATGGGCAAGGAACTCCAGACCTTCCTTGATTACCCGCCGATGCAGCGAGGCGCGAGTTTCAATCTTGACGCAGTGAAAGCGGAGATGGCGAAAAAGATGGAGCAGGCGCAGGCGGCGAGCAAAGGCCCTAGCCAGTAACAAGTAACATAAATGACCTTCACGACGGGCGGCTCGCAAGGGCCGCCCGCCTTTTTATCAATTACGTGATCCCTTCGATCATGAAACGCGCGCGCCGCATCCGTCCTAACCAGATGCGGGAACAAGAACCATGAAACCGACAAGACTCATCGCAATTTAACTCCATGTCCAAGTTATCCAGCAAGCTCAAGGAAGAGTTCTTTGCGTTGCTCCCACCGACTATCTTTTTTTTCGTGGCTTTGCATATCGTGGCGTTTGTTCGCGTGTTGATGCTGAAGGGAACCGGGGTTTCGCCACTGACTTCGATTTCGGTTGCGGTCGCCGCCCTCATTCTGGGCAAGGCAGTGTTAATCGCGGACATGCTGCCGATGATCAATCGCTTTCCCAATAAACCGCTGATCTACAACGTCGCCTGGAAGACCCTGATCTATCTGCTGGTGGCCACGCTCATTCAC
>WNFT01010537.1_pt1 | contig 17496 bp, 15 predicted proteins | sample 5400191 | NCBI WGS metagenome assembly WNFT01 (sample SAMN13153359, study PRJNA577476) | soil metagenome | isolation source: 80 cm saprolite under Madrone tree | place: USA:California | collected 2016-06-14 | reverse complement strand
TGGAGCGTCTGGAGAAATCCGGCGTGCAGGGCGCTTGCGGGCCGAAGCTCAACAAGAAGGAGACGGCCGAGTACTGGTTCAAGAAGGTCGAGAAGGACGGCACCATCGCGCCTCAACGCAAGCTCGCGAACGAGAAGCCGAAGGGCGAAACCGTCGACTACGACACGCTGATCAAGTCGTGGCCGGCCACACCGCCCAAGCGCGCTTCGTTGAACTGAGTCTGCTGTCATCGTCCGGCTTGACCGGACGATCCAGTACGCTGCGGCCTGTCGGCTCTATCGCCGTCGGCGGCGTTTACTGGATGCCCCGCCTTCGCGGGGCATGACGAGAGGAGAGACAGAGACAAGGAGGCCGGGAGCAATCCCGGCCTTTTTCGTCATTCCGGGGCGGCGCGAAGCGTCGAACCCGGAATCCATAACCACCATCGTGAGTGTGGATTCCGGGCCTGCGCCCAAAAGGGCGCATCCCGGAATGACACGGGTGGGTAATCGTGCCTACTGCGCTGCGTCCAGCGCTTCGTTCAGGGCGGGATAGTCGGTGTAGCCCTTGGCGCCGCCGCCGTAGAACGTCGCCTTGTCCGGCACGTTGAGCGGCGCGCCGCGCTTCAGGCGCTCGACCAGGTCGGGATTGGCGATGAACGGTTTGCCGAACGCGATCAGGTCCGCTTCGTTCGCCGCCAGCACCTTGCTCGCGAGTTCGAAGTCGTAGCCGTTGTTGGCGACATAGGGGCCGCTGAAGCGCTTGCGCAACGAGCCGTAGTCGAACGGCGCGATATCGCGCGGACCGCCGGTCGCGCCTTCGATGACGTGGATGTAGACCAGCTTCAGCGCGTTGAGGCGATCGACGATATGATCGAACAGGGGCTGCGGATTGGAGTCGGAAACATCATTGGCCGGCGTCACCGGCGATATGCGTATGCCGGTCCGCTCCGCTCCTGCTTCCTCAGCCACCACCTTCGCAACCTCGAGCATCAGCCTTGCGCGGTTCTCGATCGATCCGCCATAGGCATCGCTGCGCTTGTTGGCGCCGTCCTTGGCAAATTGATCGAGCAGATAGCCGTTGGCGCCATGGATCTCGACGCCGTCAAAACCCGCTTCCAGCGCGTTCACGGTGCCGCGCCGGAAATCCTCGATGATCCCCGGGATTTCCTCAAGCTCAAGCGCGCGCGGCTCGGAAATGTCGGTGAAGACGCCGCCGACAAAGGTCTTGCCCTTGGCGCGGATCGCCGACGGCGCGACCGGCGCGCCACCATTCGGCTGCAGCGAGGTGTGCGAGACCCGCCCGACATGCCAGATCTGGATGAAGATGCGCCCGCCGCGCGCGTGGACGCGATCGGTCACCTTGCGCCAGCCGGCGACTTGTTCCTTCGAATAGATGCCGGGTGTGTCCTGATAGCCCTGACCCTGCTGCGAGACCTGGCTCGCCTCGGTGATCAACAGCCCCGCGGAGGCGCGCTGGGCGTAATAGTCGGCTGCCAGCGGACCGGGCACCAGGCCTTTGCCCGCGCGGTTGCGCGTCAAGGGCGCCATGACGAGTCGATTGGGCAGCGCGATCGGGCCAAGCTTGTAGGGCTCGAGGAGTTTGGTCGGCTTGCTCATTTTGTTGCTGATCCAGTTATTGCATATCGCGAAGAGGTAGGGATGACCGCTAGGCGTGGCAATCCCACGCGCTATTCGCGTGACGCAGATTAGCTGCGCACGATGCCCGCCAAATGGCCGGCATCGAGGAACAGCGTGTGCGCATTGACGTAGGATGATTCATTCGAAATCAGAAACAGCGCAGCATAGGCGACCTCCCAGCCGGTGCCCTGGCGGCCGAATGGCACTGTGACCGCCCGGTCGGCGCGCCTTCGGCTGGCGTCGCGGCCCATCGGGGTATCCATGAATCCCGGCGCGATCACATTGCAGCGAATGCCCTTGTCCTCGCCGGCCCGGGCGATGGCGCGGCCGAGCGCGATCTGCGCGGCCTTTGAGGATTCATAGGCCGGGTTGCGGCCATTGGCGCGCTGGCTGGCCATCGACGACATGAGGACGATCGCGCCGCCGGGCGCCATCGCTTCCATCGCCTTTTGCGCGAACAGCATGTGGCTGCGGACGTTGACCGCAAAATCCTTGTCCCAGGCTTCCGCGGTCATTTTCGGCAGCGACAGGCCCGACGAAATTCCGACGTTAAGCGCCAGCCCGTCGAGCCCGCCGAGTGTTTTGGCGCAGCGCTCGATGCTCGGGGCGATCGCGGATGCATCCGCGACGTCGACGATGTCGGCAAACGCCTTGCCGCCCTCGGACGCAATTTGCCTGACCGTATCGTCGGCAGCCTCCTTATTGACATCGATGCAGGCCACATGGGCGCCCTCGCGCGCGAACAGAACCGACATCGCGCGGCCATTTCCGATCGGCGGATCCTCATGCTGCCCGGCGCCGACCACGATGATGCGGCGTCCCATCAGCCGCCCATGGTTGTTCGCCCGTCCCAGCGCTTCCGCATGCAATGACGCGGACGGATCGATCTGTTTCGGCGCGTGCGTGGTGGTGGACATGATGGTTTCCTCCATTTTTATTTGGTCATTCCGGGATGCGCCACTTGGCGCAGGCCCGGAATCCATACGCATTATAGTGGTTATGGATTCCGGGCTCTCGCTTCGCGAGCCCCGGAATGACGGGATCATTGTTTTTCGTCATGGCCGGGCTCGTCCCGGCCATCCACGTCTTCTGGGGGCCAACTGGAATGCATCCCGCCTACCGCGCAGCGTCCGCGCCGACCGGCAGCGCCTGCACCCGTGGCCCACCGCGCATGCGCGCCAGCAGCTCGGCCGTCGGCCAGGAATCGGCGGGCAGGCCGTATTTGATCTGCATCGCCTTCACCGCGCTGCGGCTTAGCTGGCCCATCACGCCGTCGACCTTGCCGACATTGTAACCTGCGCGCACCAAAAGTTGCTGCAACTCGCGAAGCTCGGCGAACGGCAGTTGCGCGACCGGCGCGGAGGGACGCAGCATCGGCGGGCTGCCGGCGATGCGGTTGGCGAGATAGCCGGCGGTGGTCGAATAGATCAGCGAGTTGTTCCACTCGGTGTAAGACGCAAAATTTTGATAGGCCAGGAACGCCGGCCCGGCGCGGCCCATCGGCAATAATAGCGACGCGGGAAGGTTGTCGCTCGGCAGCGCGCGGCCGTCCGGATAGGTCACGCCAAGCTGCGCCCACTTTGAGCGCGGCAGCTGGATCGTGAGATCGGCCTGGTCCCATGGAAAAGCCGATGCGAGGTTGTGCGTCACGCGCACTTCCTGCAGCCAGGGTTCGCCGCGCCGCCATTTAAGACCGTTGGCGATGTAGTTCGCGGTCGAGCCGATCACGTCGGCCGGGCTGCGCAACAGATCGCGTCGGCCGTCGCCGTCGTAATCGACGGCGTAGTTGAAATAATGCGTCGGCAGAAATTGCGTCTGGCCGAGTTCGCCGGCCCAGGAGCCGACCATTTCCTCGGGCGTGAGGTCGCCACGCTGGATGATCTTCAGCGCCGCGATGGTCTCGTCCGCAAACATCTGCGAGCGGCGGCAGTCATAGGCCAGCGACACCAGCGAGCGCAGCGTCGGCAGGTTGCCCATGTTGGCGCCAAAATCGCTCTCCAGCCCCCAGAACGCCGCGATCACCGCCGGCGGAACGCCATACTCCTTCTCGGCGCGCACGAAGGCCGCGGCGTGAGCCTTGATCCGGGCCTGGCCCTGCTGCATCCGGTAGCTCGCGGCCATGCGGCCGGCGAACTCGGTGAACACCTGGCCGAACACGCGTTGGCCGCGGTCGCGGTTGACGATGCCCTGGTCGTAGACGAGATAGGGCGACGCTTCCGCGATCGTCCGCGGCGACACCCCGGCCGCGACCGCCTGCTGTTTCAGATCGGCGAGGAAGCGATCGAAGGACATGCCGTTGTGGCAGGCGGCGCCGCGGAGGGCAGGTGCTGCAACCGGTCTGACTGGGACGGCAATTGGTTGGGCTGATGCTGACTGCGGTGCGCACAGGATCGCCAATAGAACTGCGCCGGGAAAAAATCGTGCCGTCAGGAAATTTCGCATGCAGTCACCGGTTGGGCGGCAAATTCGCCAAAGATGACGCTTTCCTAGCATCAGGGAAGGGTAAGGTCATCACCGGAACAAGGCGGATCACCGGGCGCCTTTACAGGCGCTGGCGGCACTGCGATTGCACAGGCTTTTGGAGGCATCCGTATCGGCGAGGTGGAGGTGGCGGCGCAAGCTGCGAGCGCGATTCGGGCCAGTTAACAGCAATGTTTCTCTTGGCGCCCGGATGATAGAATGGCGGCCGTTTCGATTCGTGTCGCACACGTGGTGAGAGGCTTGCATGCGAGGTGCAGCTATCGCGCTAATCCTGGGTCTTGGGGCGGCGTCCTGCTCGCCCGATCCCGAGGTTACTGCCGCTACGGACAAGTGTGCGACCGCGCTTTACCCTTCCTACAATCCAAAATCGCGCGATCAGTGCGTTGATGTCTGCATCAAGTGCAGTCACGGCGTTACCGTGACGTGCTCGACCTCCTGCATGCTGAAAGGCGCGCGCTGAAAGGTTCGAACAGCCGGTGATTGGCGGGCAGAGCAGGCGGCTAACGCAGCATGAAGTGAGACATGGATTGTCCCATGCGGACCACGCCGTCAGCGAGCCGGCCGTTGTTGTACGCGGCGTCCCAGAAGTAAGCGATGGCGAGAGCGACCAGAAAAGTGATGAACATTTTCATCTCACTTCACCACGATGAGAGGTGACGGCATTGTCGGGCTGCCTCGAGATTCCAGCGCTGCGAAAGTGTGCTGCTCCAGGCAGCGGCAGCGCAGCCTGGCCAGACCTAATCCGCCTTTCATGACCATAAAGAGGCCGGTTATGCCGGACACCCTACTTGGGTAACGGGAATCGCGCTAGCTTAGCTGCAACCTGGGGGCGCGAGATGAAACTGGTTCGCCGCAAATTCCTTGAACTCGGAGCCGGCGTTGCCGCCGCTGCGGCCTTTCCGCCATTCGCATCGGCGGAGGATTATCCGACGCGGCCGGTGCGCATCATCGCCGGTTTTGCCGCCGGCGGCGGCGTCGACATCACGGCGCGCCTGATCGGTCAGTGGCTTGCCGACCGGCTGGGCCAGTCCTTCGTCGTCGAAAACCGGGCGGGGGCCGGCGGCAACATCGGCACCGAGGCCGTCGTGAACGCGGCCCCTGACGGATACACGCTTCTGCTGGCGACCGTGCCGAACGCGGTCAACGCCTCGCTCTACGAGAAGCTCAATTTCAATTTTATTCGCGGCATCGCACCGGTCGCGGGCATCATCCGCGTGCCGATGGTCATCCTGTTGCATCCATCGGTCCCGGCGCAAACGGTTCCTGAGTTCATCAGCTACGCCAAGGCCAATCCGGGCAAGATCAACATGGCTTCCGCCGGCATTGGCAGCGCGCCGCACATGGCGGGCGAGCTGTTCAAGATGATGGCTGGCGTCGACATGGTCCATGTCCCCTATCGCGGCCAGGGCCCGGCGCTTTCGGATCTGCTCGGCGGCCAGGTCCAGGTCTACTTCGCCACCGCGCCCGGCACCGCCGATTACATCGCGACCGGCAAGCTGCGCGCGCTCGCGGTGACGTCGGCCTCGCGCGCCGAACTCTTGCCGGAGCTGCCGACGGTCGGGGATTTCGTGCCGGGATATGAAACAACCCAGTGGTATGGCCTCGGGGCGCCAGCGAACACGCCGGCTGAAATCGTCGACAAGCTCAACAAGGAAATCAATGCGGCCATCGCCGATCCCGGAATGAAGGCGCGGTTGGCCGCCATTGGCGGCGAGCCGCTTCCCGGCTCGCCCGCCGAGTTCGGCAGGCTGATCTCGGAGGAAACCGAAAAATGGGCCAAGGTGGTGCGCGCCGCCGGTATCAAGGCCGAGTAAGGCCGAGTAAGGCCGAAGCGCAGGCCGCCAAGCCCCCATCGTTTCCGATTACGCGAACCTGCGTCGGTGATAGTCTTCTGGCCCTGGTCCCAGACATCGGAGATCGCCCGATGACAGATGCGACGAAATATCAGTTCACCACCGCCTCGGTGCCGAAAGCCTATGATGAGTTCCTGGTCCCGAGGTTATTTGAGCCGTGGGCAAAATTGCTGCTCGACGAGGTCAATCTGCAACCCGGAGAAGCTGTCCTCGATGTCGCCACCGGACCTGGAACGGTTGCGCGCCTCGCTGCCGCAAAACTCGGTTCTCAAGGCCGCGTCGTTGCAACCGATATCGCGGTGACGATGCTGGACATTGCCCGAGCCAAGCCGGTCGCCGCAGGCGCAGCCCGGATTGAATATGTGGAATCGCCGGCCGCGCCATTGGCGGCCCCAAGCGGCACATTCGACGCCGTGCTGTGTCAGCAGGGGCTGCAGTTTTTCCCCGACAGGCCAGCTGCGCTGCGCGAGATGCATCGCGTCCTGAAGCCAAACGGACGCGCGGCAATCGCGGTGTGGGCCGAGATCGATCGCAACCAGATATTTGCCGCTTACCATGCGGCACTGCGCGCGACGGTCAACGCCGAGCTTGCGAGCTTGATGATGGCGCCCTTCAGCTGGCCGAGCGGTGCTGCGGTGAAGCAGGCCGCCGAAGAAGCCGGTTTCCGCGAGGTCCGCCTGTTGACCCCGACGCTGCCGCTTGCCATGAAAGTTTGCTGTGGAATCGCGGCTGCCGCGCTACTGTTGCTCTCCGCCATTCCGGTCGATGCTCAGATAATCTACCCGACCCAGCGCTGTCGGGTGTACGACGACACTGCGTTCATTCAAATTCCGGGTCAGTGCGGAACGGTTGCGCCCTACTATCCGCGCAGACTGCTTGCGCGATCTCCCAGGCGGCCGCTGTATCGCTACTAGCCGGACGAGCAAGCCTGCCGGCGGAGCGACGCGCTGGAGAAACGCCCCAAGTTGATGCATGCATGGGCCACCTATTGCGAGCCGGGCGGTTCAAGCAATATTGTACGACCAGCAAATCGAAATCGTTTGAATAGTTCGGACCAGGCAAACTAACCTGTTGGCCGGAAGGAGAGCGTAACATGAAAGCACTCGGTCTTGGATTGTTGCTGGCTATCACCACACTATCGAGTTCGCACGCGCAACGCTCTCCCGATTCGCTGCCCGCTGTAACGGTTGATTGCTATCAATCGTTCGCCGCAAAGGCGGCTTTGCCGGAACTTGCTTCCAGGGAAGTCGTGGTGGATGGAGGCAATTCCGAAACGCCGTTGATACGCTACCGGCTTCAGGTCGTCGGCAAGATCCTTAAGATAATCAGGGACCCGGATCGGCCTGCATTTCGAACCGAACACGGCCGGAGCGTATGGGATATGACGCGGGATTTTACCAACAACCATCAGATCGTGGCCTGGCGAGAAGAGCTTTCTGGCGGAGCCGTGAGGCTATTTACATTCGACTTCGAGGACCTGTTGTTGAGTACGGTGGACATTTCGCCTGCCCGTTCTTCCGCCGCCGGAGTAGAGCTTCACGTGATGAAATGCAATAAATCGGCATAGTTGGACATCCGGCCACTGACAGCACTCGACGCATCGTGGTCTCTCGGGAACTGGGCTTGTTTGAACCCGGCGCATTTCGTCGCCGATAGCAATGGCCGTTTTGTGCGGTGCAGAGTGACCTCGGGCAATGACTGTGCTTCCCTCTCGGCTCCCAGATCGCGCCCGCGATGTTCGCCGAGGTAAAAACCAGAGAGAATCGAAGAGGACGCGACCGGGCTCGCCAATTCGAGCGTCTGCAAGTTTGGCAATGGCGCTAACAACAACAGCGGCGGTGCCAAATGTGCTCCTATGTTTGAACTCAACAGGGGACTGTCCATGAACCGCAGAAAGCTTCTGAAGGCTGCAACTCTTGCCGCCGCATCCGGCGCGATCAGCGCGCCCGCTATCGCGCAGTCCGCCCCCGCCCTGCGGTGGCGGCTCGCCACCACCTTCCCGAAGAGCCTCGATACGCTCTACGGCGCGTGCGACATGTTCAGCAAGGCGATTGGCGAACTCTCCGACCAGAAATTCCAGATCGGCGTCTTCGGCCCCGGTGAGATCGTGCCGCCATTTCAGGTGTTCGATGCGGTGGCCAACAACACCGTGGAGATGGGAAACAGCGCCTCCTACTATTACATCGGCAAGGATCTGGCGTTTGCATTCGGGACGGCCGTTCCGTTTGGGCTCAACACGCGGCAGATGAACGCGTGGCTCGCCTATGGCGGCGGCCTTGACCTGCTCAACGAGCTCTATCGCCCGTATAATGTTTACGGCGTCCCGTTCGGCAATACGACCGCGCAGATGGGTGGCTGGTTTCGCAAGGAGATCAAGACGGCCGAGGACCTGAGAGGCCTCAAATTCCGCGTCGGCGGCGTGGCGGGCCTGGTGCTGACCCGGCTCGGCGTGGTGCCGCAGCAGATACCGCCCGGCGACATCTATCCTGCGCTCGAGAAAGGCACGATCGACGCCGCCGAATGGATCGGTCCCTATGATGATGAGAAGCTCGGGTTCCTGAAAGTCGCGCCGTATTATTATTACCCGGGCTGGTGGGAGGGATGCGCCAACGGTTTCCTCTTTATCAACACCGCGAAATGGGACGAGCTGCCGAAGACTTACCAGCAAATGGTGACGATTGCGGCCGGGCAGGTCGCGGCCGATCTGACCGCCAAATATGACGCCCGCAACGCGCAGGCCATCAAGCGCCTGGTTGCGGCCGGTGCAAAGCTTCGGCCCTTCTCGATGGAAATTCTCGATGCTTCGTTCAAGGCGACAAACGAGCTGTTTGCCGAGATTTCCGCGAAAAATGAAAAATTCAAGAAGCTGTATGATTCAATGACCGCTTTTCGCAACGAGCAGTATCAATGGCATCAGGTCTGCGAAGCCACTTACGACAATTACATGATCCGCCATATCCGCGGTTGACCGGAGCGGGCGGCGGCTCGGCGAGGAAGTCCATCTTGACCTCGCCTGGCCGCAACGATGTTACGGTGAACCCTCTAGCCCGTATTTCTGACCGCTTCAGCCAGCATGGCGTAAAGCTGGCGCTTGCTGAACTCCTTGGGCTGGCTTCCTGCTGTCTTCCGCGACATCTTCTTTGCCACCGGGCGGGCACAGGCGGCGAGCAACGCCGGCCTTCGCTTCGGCACTGGCCTTATCCTGGGTTTTGCTGTTGGCGGCTTGTGACCACGCTTCAGGCCCAAACGGGTTAGCTTGGCGCAGACCGCGTTACGGCTATACCCGAGACGGCGCGCGATTTGCGCGGCGCTCTGTCCTGCGGCCCAGAGTTTTTTGAGCAGTGCTACGTCTTTCGTATCCCAACTCATGGCGGATACTATACGCCGATTGCCAACGACAGACTAGTCGTCTCCCGGATTGCCATGGGGCGTCACAGCGCAGGCCACGCCTGCGCTGCTCACACCGCTGCCGCGAGCCGATCATTGTTCAACGAGAATGCACGAGCGTGTGCTGGGCTCTGATTGCTGAAATTCAATTTAATGGTATCGGCGGATCGCAAACCTACATCAGTCTCACGCCTACCTCCGTTGTTTCTGCTTTGAGGTTCCTATGGAGAGAGGCTTCTGACGAAGAGATTACCAGCTAGTAACGGAAGACGCGATCATGATGAGCATTAGTTCGGCCCAATCCGGTACCTTCAAAATCGGCGGCAATATTCAGATCAACCGCCTCGGTTTTGGCGCGATGAGAATCACAGGTCCGGGCATTTGGGGCGAGCCGGCCGATCGGCCCGAAGCGTTGCGAACGTTGAAGCGGCTGCCCGAACTGGAAGTTAACTTCGTCGATACATCAGACGCCTATGGACCCGATGTTTCGGAAGACCTCATTCGCGAAGCATTGCATCCCTATCGAGGCATGCTCATTGCCACCAAGGGTGGCCTGACCCGGACCGGTCCCGACGTGTGGAAACCCTTGGGACGGCCGGAATATCTCATTCAGGAGGCCTACAAGAGCCGCCGTCGTCTTGGTGTCGAATCGATCGGCCTTTGGCAACTTCATCGCATCGATCCGAAAGTGCCGCGCGATGAACAATTCGGCGCCATCAAGACGCTGCTCGATCTCGGGGTCATTTGCAATGCGGGCTTGAGTGAAGTGTCGGTTCCGGACATCGAAGAGGCATCCAGGGTGTTTAAGGTCGCGACGGTGCAGAACCGTTACAACCTCGTCGATCGCGCGAGCGAGGACGCGCTCGAATACTGCGAACGGCGCGGAATAGGATTCATCCCGTGGTATCCGCTCGCAGCCGGCGATCTGGCCAGACCTGGATCGCTGCTGGACAAGGTCGCGAGGCGCCACGGCGCCGCGCCGAGTCAGATCGCGCTTGCATGGGTTCTCAAGCGCAGCCCCGTGATGCTGCCGATTCCAGGGACGTCGAAGGTGAAGCACCTTGAGGAGAACGTTGCGGCCGCGAGCATCAAGCTCTCGGATGAGGATTTTGCAGCGCTCGACCGCCAAGGGAAACAGCAGGCCATGGCGGCTGCGAGCTGAAGGTATATCTCGCGCATCAACTGGAGTTTTTCCGAGCGCCGTATCATTTTGAACGCCGGGCGATGCCGGCAAGGCGATTGCGCAGGCTATCGTTGTGAGAGTGGCATCAGCCCGGCTTTCAAGATCACCGGTGCTGCCTCGGCGGACGCGAGGACGCGGATCAGCGCACTGGCCGCCTCGGGCTGCTGGACCGTACTGGTGAGCGCGCCTGCGAAAAAGATCATCGGTTGGAGCTCGTCCGGAATCGTGCCGACAAAGGAAATTCCAGGGACATTTATCAGCTCGCTGACCTGCTGGAAGCCGATCTCCGCCTCGCCACGGGCGACGACCTTGGCCACCGGCTCGCCGGACGGAGGTCCTCTCACCTTTCGGCTCTTGCTCACGACCTGGTCCGCGACGCCGAGCCTGGTGAACAACGTCGTCGCTAGATAGGTGCCGCTGCTGCTGTCCGAGTAAGCGATGGACTTTGCGGCTAGTAGTGTGCTGCGGAATGCCTCGACACTGCCGATGTCCGGCCTTGCAGCCCCGGCGCGCACTACCATGCCGATCAGCGAGCGAGCGAGATTGATCTTGCTGTCGGCGCGCACCAATCCTTTGCTGCCTAGCTCGTCGGCGGCCGCTCCATCCAGGATCACGACATCAGCGGCCTCGCCTCGCGCGAGTCGAGCGGGAATTGCCTCAGGAGAGTCACCCATTGAGGGACCGCGCGTCGTGACCAGATGGTGACCGCTGGTGCGCTCGAAAGCCGGGCCCAGCTCGGAATAGACCCCATAAAAGCCGGCCGAGATCATCACGTGCACATCGGCGGCAGATGCCGCCCCCACCATGAGCAGGGCGGCCACCCCGGCCATGAACAACCAACGAACAAGCGACCTTGCTTTCATAAGGCTCCTCCTGTCTTCGTTCAGGGCGGACATCGCACCCTGTCACAGCGCACTGGATCGGTCGATCGAGTTAAGCCGATGTCGGCTTCGGGTTCAAAGCCGGAAGCTGGCTCGCTCGAAGGGCATGTCCGTTCCACCCTCAACAGCAGACGTCATCGGATCGCCGCAGCATGTCCGGGTTGTGCCAAAAGGGGACCTGATAGGCTGGGTTTGCCGGTCACTTCGGCGGGGCGGGGAAAGACTGCGTTGGCCACTTGTTTAGGCGCGATGGCAGCAAGAGTAGCTGGTGTAGAGTAGTTGAGATGATCACCGCCAAAACCATCTTCCAGCCTTCTGAATGGGGGCTCGGAGCGTAAAAATAAACTGCGATTGCGCTGACTGAAAGCAGCACCGTGGCCCACCAACTTATCAAGACAAACAGACAATACGATAAACCGACGAAAAAGAGCGACGGTATGGCGTACGCTGTTCCGAACAGCAAAGCCCATCCGAACACATCGTGGTTGCCGGGGCCGGCTAATGCGATCTGAAACCCCACAACGTAACAGATCAAGAAAGCAACGATTGCAATTACGTGGTCGCTCATGGTGACCTTCAAAGGTTGCTCGTACCAAAGCGACCATTAGGTTGCAGCAATAATTATGGCAACCTATAACGGACCTAATACTGAATTTTGAATGAAGCGGTACGACTTCCGCTTTGGTCAAAACCGGAAAAGCTCAATGAGAGCAAATGTTTTCCGCTGTTCACCCAACAACGGACATCGCCAAGATACTTCGGCATGTCCGTTTCGTGCCAACAAGCGATCGATCACGGATGGTGGCTCAGTCAGCGGGGGACCGTAAACTGAAAAAGAGCACCCCGCGGCTCGCACCTGGTCGCCCACAGCCGCCCACCATGGGCTTCGATAATCGAGCGGCAGATCGAGAGGCCCATGCCCATGCCGTCGGGCTTCGTCGTGTAGAAGGGTTCAAAGAGACGCGACAGGCTCTCCGGGCGCAGCCCATGGCCGGTATCCCGCACCGCGACGCACACGCCCTCCGGCTCAATACTCTCGGTGCTGATGTGTAGTTCGCGATTGCCGTCCTCAACGCCACTCATCGACTGGATGGCATTGACGATCAAGTTCAACATCACTTGTTGCAGTTGGACCCGATCGCCTTGGACACGCGGCAAGCCCTCCGCGAATTGCGTCCGCACCGACACGCTGTTGTTTGCGACCTCCATACGGGTGAGAGCAATAACCTCAAGGATGGCGTCGTCGATCGCTACGGCGTCCTTTCGTGCGGGCACCTTCTTGATGAGTGCGCGGATTCGCGCGACGACCTCGCCTGCGCGATTCCCCTCCTTGACAATATGTGAGAGCGCGTTATCCAGCTCGCGAAAATTCGGTGGCTCCGCGCTTAGCCAGCGCCGAGCGGCCAACGCGTATGTAACTGCCGCTGTGATCGGCTGGTTCACTTCATGGGTGATCGAGGCCGAGAGCTGACCCATGGTGGCGACGCGGTTGGCGTGCGCGAGCTGCATCTGCATGTCCCGCAGCGCCGCTTCCGCCCGCTTGCGCTCGGTGATGTCGCGGGCGATCTTGGAGGCGCCGATGATCCGGCCGGCCGCGTCCCTGAGCGGCGACACGGTCAGTGAGATGTCGAGCAGGCTGCCATCCTCGCGCATCCGCACCGTCTCGTAGGACTTGATGAGTTCGCCGCGCCTGATGCGCTCCACAATTCGCAGCTCTTCGTCGTGGCGGTCCGGCGGGATGATAATCAGGATGGACTTGCCGATGACTTCGCTCGCCTGATAGCCAAAGAGCCGTTCGGCCCCGCCGTTCCAAGTCTCGATGATGCCGTTGAGGTCCTTGCTGACGATGGCATCCTCAGAGGAATTTACGATGGCTGCCAGCCGTTGTCCGACCACCTCAGCCCGTTTGCGCTCTGTCACATCTACAGCAGTACCAACAAACTCGATGAACTCGCCGTCTTCATTGAGAACCGGATGACCCGAGGCATTGATATACCTGACCGTTCCGTCTGGCAGAAGAACCCTGTACTCGGCGAAGGTATCAGCTCTTTCGCGAAGCGACTCCTCAAATCTCTTCTTTACCCAATCGCGATCCTTGGGGTGGATTTGCTGCCGAAAATTGTCTCGAGAAGGTAAGCTCTCCCGTGGATCCAATCCGAAAATTCGGAACATTTCCTCGGAGCAGTACAGCACCTTTTCGGTGCGGGGATCCCAAACCCAACTGCCGGTGTGGGTCAGCTTCTGCGCTTCGGCCAAATAAGCCGCGCTTCGCGTCAGAGCTTGTTCGGCGCGCTTGCGCTCGGTCAGGTCGAGCACGAAAGCGACACCCTGGTCTCGTTCTTCGCCGAACGCAGCCAAACCGATCAACACGGGCACGCGGCCCCCATCTTTCCGAAAGTACTCCTTCTCGAATGGTTGGACTGCCCCGATCCTCTTCAGCTCTGCATCAGTCCGCGCGTCGCGCTCGCGCCATTCCGGTGGCGTCAGGTCCGTTCGGTTCAGGCGGCCCGAGATAAGATCCTCTCGATCGTATCCCCCCATGCGGAGAAACGCGTCATTTGCCTCAAGAATGCGACCTTCGAGATCCCAGATGATGATCCCGATGATGTTGGCGTCGACCAGACGCCGAATCTTTGCTTCGTGCTGTTCGAGCTGGCTGTGCAATGTTGCTAGCGTTCTCAAGTCGGCCTGCAACACATCGCGACACAGCAGCAGCTGCCTGAGGTAAAGCTGGCTATATTCGTTGCTTTTGTTGTCGTAAACGCAAATAGTCCCGAATATCTCGCCATTGGGCCAACTGATCGGGACACCCAGGTAAGAGACCATTCCCCGTTTGATGTCAGGACTCGATTTCCAGCGTTCATCCCGGCGAGCGTCAGGGACAAGCAGCGGTCGACCGGTCTTCATCACGGTCTCGCAATAGCGCGATCCGGCTTCGGAAGGTTTGGAGTGGCTGGATACGAAGACGCTGTTGGAGGGCTCTACTCGCATGACCACGGCGGAAGGGACGTGCATGATCTCGGCAAGTAATTCCACGATCTCTTGCCATTTTCGGATGATTTCAGAGGGCACTTCGATCGAATGTGCCACGCTCGAGCTGCGATCTTGCGGCTCAGAAGCGGTCCTTTCTCCGTGGATCGTCCTCTCGTTCATGCGGAGCAGTTCCTCGGCTTAGACGGTGAAAGCAGTATAACGGCTCCAGCCGCAGTTCGCGATAGCTCTCACCGCCCATCGCCGGTCTTGATTTCGATACTGCCGCAGGGATGGTACCAGGTGACGGCGCTCAGCAGATGGTCGCCAGGCTGGAGCGGGGAATGATCGCAAGATACTATGCGTTACAATTCGGCCGCGTCGTTTACGATCCAATGAATCGCATCCGGTGAAACCTGGGCATTGGGAAACCGCCATGGGGATAAAAAGTCACATCGCTGTGCCCACGGCAGCTCTTGCTCTCGGACTCTTCTTGGCGCCGCCGGTTTCCATCGCCATCGATGCGATGCTCAACACGGTCGCGCCGCGGTCGGCCGCCATCGGCCATCTCGGCTTCATATCCCCCGCCATGGGTCAGCCGGGCGCTCTCACGAAACAACAATCGGATGCACTCAATGCGTACGACAATGCCGTAAAGAACTTCAGGTCGATCCTGAGCGAGCGGCGCCGCCAGATCAATTCGAATCAACCGCTGCCGAACTTGCCGGGACAGGCACTCTACCTTGCACGCATCAACATGATGAGCAGATATAAAGACCTCACCGATGGGCTTCCGTCCAGGATCGGAAGGCCCAATAGATTCGGGATTCCTCCGGCGTATTTTGACGCCGACAATGAGCCGCTGATCGATGAGTACAGGAAGCTCTTCGACATCATGGAAGCGCCACCCGTCAACGCGCAAAAATCAGATACCCCATTCAAGGACGTTGTCGATCTGGGAACTGCTATCGCGCGAGCCAGGGGCCTCGATGCGGCGAATGCCGACGTGGCAGGTCGTATCACCCTGGGGCTGTTCTTTGCCGAGACCAATGGCAATCAAAATGCAGGGAATGCGCGTTCGAACAGATACAAGGGAAGCTTGCAAACAGGTCCATCCGAAGATCAAAATGGTCGCAACAAGTGGGCAGCGATAAAGCAGTCGATAGCAGCCTTCGATCCTGCACTGAGCCTTCGCGACGACAAGGAAGAGGCGCGGGTCGGTAATCTGGATCACCGGCTCAACCACTGGACCGCCGTGAGAGATGCCCTTGTCAGCGCCCACGCGGATATTTTCCCGCAAGTGCCGGCGATCGTGAAAACACTGCCCAATCCGATCGATCAAATGAAGCTGTTTGAACTCATCCAGATTATTCCCACTCCGACCCGGTCCGCCCTCAGGTCAGGCAACCTGGTCAACTACAGGATTTCCGAGCCGCGGATCATGGGATATCTGCGAAACAACAGCATCTTCGCCTTTGGACAGGCTGACAGGGCAAGAACATCGGCAACCTTCCGCGAAATTCTCGATGCGATGTGGCTCTTCAACGCCAAATTTGAACGAGCGCTTGCCATCTTCGACGAGATCAAGGCGCGAAAGAACGGTTGAAGTCAGCAGGCGCCGAATCTCGATCCGAGCGGCGAGCCGCGGCGCCACCCGATTACAGCCACCCGGGACGGGATCACAAGCGGCCGCGTCGTGATCGTCTCGCGCTCCGTATCTTGCTACCCGACCCTTCGCGCAACCTGCGCTGTCGATACCACGACCTCGGTCAGGCGGCCTCCGCGGCTGAGAGGAGACAAGCGTCGTTCGACATCGCGCAGCATCGGCTCCACTTTGTCTCCGAGTGCTTCGGGCGAAGACGATGAAAATGTCAGCATGCGTTGCGCGAGTTCGCTCACGCCGATCTCGTGGCTGGTCTCGACCGCAATCGCGTCAGTTATCTGAAAACGTGTGCCGCGAAGGACGGCTGCAAGCAGGTCGCGCTGCCGCTCGCTGCGGCTGGACTGCGACCAGAGGCGCTTCGCCTCTTCATACTCATCGAGCCAGGGGTTGCGTCCGTCGGCGGCAGAGCTCGAGGAGCAGACGACAATCGCGCCGCCGGGCGCAACCAGCCGCTCGAACAGGCGAGCGATGCCGTCGCGATCCATCCAGTGCAAGGCTCGCCCGATCGTGACGACATCGAACGTGCCGACGGCGGCCGGCAATGCTTCGGCCTTGCCCTCGATCAACGTGAAAGCTTGTGATGCGTCTGCCGCCGCTTGCCTCGCCGCGGCAAGCATCGTCGGCTCCGGATCGACGCCGACGATCCGGCCGACATAGGGGGCGAAGCCGAGCGCGATCAGCCCGGGTCCCGTGCCAAGGTCGATCAGCGCATGGACTCTCGAAAGCGAGAGCTTCTGCACGACGCTGCGGAAGAACTCCGGCATATAAGGCGGCCGGAATTCCCGATAAAGTGGCGCCGCGGTGGCAAAGCGTCCCATCTTCGGCAGCGATCCGTTCTTTGCCGGCGCACGCCGACGGGTCTGGCGAATGCGCTGATGAACAACTCAAATATGGCATTGCCGGCATCGTGACCAGCTTGCGCGGATCACGTTTCGTACCGCGCGGATCACAGGATGGTGGCCCATGATCTTTCCCGTCATTGCGAGCGCAAGCGAAGCAATCCATCTGGCGGCAAGACAAGTGCGGATTGCTTCGTCGCTATCGCTCCTCGCAATGACGAATTCGACCCGACTGGTTTTGCCCGACGGGCAAATCACTTCGGTTTTTCCGAAATGGTGTCAAGCCCCGTTTGCAAAAATATTTCTGTTTTCCTCCGACCCAAATCAGTTCACTGATTTGCCGTCCGGTTCCGACAAGAGGGGCGTTGCGCACGTCATCAACGCGGGGCGGGATGCGGTGGACGCGGGCAGCGCGCGAGACGAACGCGGTCTGCTTGCGTACGGCCAAGTCGTGTCGTTCTGACGCCCCAATCGTTGGCGTCAAGTCTGCGATAAGAAGCGCAGGCGACGGTGTCAAAAAGCGTGGTCACCGGGGAGAGCGCGAAGTAAGTCGTAAAACCATTGCGCGGGGAATGCCGGGATGATTCCGGTGTGACCGTGGTGACTATGCTCGTGTGTTT
>WNFT01001962.1_pt1 | contig 17498 bp, 15 predicted proteins | sample 5400191 | NCBI WGS metagenome assembly WNFT01 (sample SAMN13153359, study PRJNA577476) | soil metagenome | isolation source: 80 cm saprolite under Madrone tree | place: USA:California | collected 2016-06-14 | reverse complement strand
CTCCGTGCCAAAGTGCTCGGAGGGTCTCAGAAAATCTTCTGGGAAACTCGAAAAGCTCTTTAGCAGTTTTTTACGTGGAGCAAGTTGCCCTAAATCGCCACGTTTTCTAGCGTGACTGCAAAACCGCCACACTCGCCGCAACGCCGGCTAACCCTTTTATGCCTTAGTGGGTTGCGGATGTCAAGAGCGTCTTTTGCTGGATTCCCTCCCCAAAAAGAGTGAAACCGCAAACTAGAATGCAACGCAATCTAGTTTGCGCCGCAAACCAAACGCCCGCCGTGGCGAGCGGCCCGGGAACGACCACGGACCGGCAATTTCAATTCGAATTTACTCTCGCTTCAATTCGAAATGACGTTCTTGGCGAGCAATTCGGAAATGGTTTCGGACTGGGGACCAGTGAAACGGCTTGCTAGATTTTGGGCGAGGAGAGGGTCGCTCTTGGCGCCGCCGATGGCTTTTTGGGCGTGTTCGCGGTGGGCGTCGCGCGGGCCGGAAAGGGTGATCAGCGCGGCGGCAAATTCCATTTGTGGGTCGTTGCGGTCTTGGGAGGGCCCGCGCAGAGCGAGCGCCTTTTCCACGAAGGCGTAGCCGTCGACTCCCGCCGCGGGATTCTGCTCGTCTTTCGAAACGCGCATCCAGCTTTGGCCGATCCACTGTTTGTAGGCTTCTGCGAGGTAGCCGATGTCGAACCAGGCCAGCGCATCCGGGTGGCCCGAAGATTCCGCGGCCGTCGCGCGGGCGTGAAGCTTCGCGAGCAGTTCTTTTGCCGCCACGGGATCTTTGCGGGCGTAGAGCGTGGCGCGGCGAAGCGTTTCCATCCGAACGAGAACAGGAGTGTTGGGACCGAGAATGTCCAGCGTGTCCCGGACGAGATTCTTCCTGTCGTAATTCTCGCTGCCGCTGAGGTTCCAGTTGTGGCTGATCCAAGGCAAGGATTTTGCGTTTCCGATTTCAATGGCATGGCAAATGAGCGGCGGCCCTGCTTGTGCGACAGTCGCAAAACACAGCAGTGCCGCAATCAGCGCGATGGCAAACCGGGGCGAGCGAATCTGTTGGGATGTCATGGATTTTCTAGTCTCCTTCCGAATTGTTTCAACCTACAGCAGACAAGACGCCTCAAAATGGAAGACTGTTAACTGCCGAACATTGAACTTGGTGTTTGGCGCAACTCACTTGGCGCCCTGCGGTCGTAGGGACCAGTCGCGCTCGTAGGTGCGCCAGAGGCCGACGTCGCCGTAGCCGAGGGAGTTCCACCAGGCGTCGAGCATCTGGCGGTCGAGGCGGAGGATGCCCTCGCGAGTTACACCTGCGGGCGGCGGAGCGAGCGCGGCGAGGCGGTCATAGACGCGGGGGCGATCTTCATCGCTGACGCGGGACAGCAGATGCCAAAGCGTCAGGGCGTCGTTCTTGCTCGCATCCACAAGGATGATCCCAAGCAGCTTGCCACGTTCCGCCGGCGCGTTCGCGCCAAAATCAAATCGCGATAGCGCGTCACGAAAGGCAGGCGTGGCCTCTTCAAAGTACGGTGTGCCCGGCCCGATTTTCGGGCGCGTGGCGCAGACCGCTCCGGCAGGAATAAAGGATTCGTGGCCGCTCAGCTTGAAGCCGACCCAGCCCATGGTGGTACGCAGCAGGCCCGCGCCGGAATCGTCCACGTGCAATGTGTAGACGCATCCCAAATCCACGGCGACGGCAGATGGGGTATCCACGACGAACTCGCCGGGAGGCGCCCAGATGGTGGCGCGAATCGTTCCGCGCTCGAGAGAGAGCCGCTTGTGCCCGGGGCCATTGGTGACCAGCCGGAGGCGCGAGCTTCGCTCGACTTCAACACGGCCGGTTTCATCGAACGTGATTGCCGCTCTTGACGAATCGTCCGTTTCGAGGGTCTGTCCAACGCCTAGTTTTCCAACCGCCGCGTTTCCGCGGATGGCTTTCGAACCGACGCGCGGCGCGCCCTCCAGGCGCGCCACATCCCAGGCAGGTCCCAGATTGGGAACAGGCCGCAAGCGCAAGAAAAGAAGCAGCGTGACCGCAACCACCAGGATGGCGGCCGCTGCGCCGAATGCGAACGGCAAACGGAAACTCAGAAACCGCGAGTGAATTTTCGTGGGGCGAACTTCCACAACGTGTTCGAAAGACGGCGCAGGACGATCGTGGCGATAACGCCCCAGCACTTTTTCGAGCTTTTGCACTTCGGGATCCGGCTCGCCGGAGCCGTCCCACAAGTAATCGTCTTTCATAGATAGTTCCTTCTGCTCACGATGCACCTTTTGCCATGTCATTAAGCTTTTCGCGCAGCATTTGCATTCCTCGGCAGAGATTGACGCGCACCGAACCGTGCTTCAATCCGGTTTTCGCAGCGATCTCTGGGCCCGTCAATCCTTCTACAAGCCGCAAGATGAGCGGCTCGCGATAGGCCTCCGGCAGCGTTCGCACGACCGCCAGAATCGCTGCGGCCTCTTGCGCCTCCGCTGGGTTATTCGGCCGTCCTTCGGTCTGCTCTTCGGAAACGGGTTTGGTGAGAGCTGCCTCAGGCCCGGATTTTCTGTAATAGTCATTGGCGCGGTTGCGGGTGATGACCGCGAGCCAAGCTCCGAACCGAGCAACGTCCCGCAGCGCATGCAACTGGCGCAGTGCCGCCAGAAAAACTTCCTGGACGAGGTCATCCACTTCCGGCGGCGGAACGTGGGAGAGCAGGATGCCGTGCACCATCCGCACGTAGCGGTCGTAAAGGCGTCCGAAAGCAGCGCGGTCGCCTTCTCGGGCGGAGCTGACAAGAGCGCCGTCATCCTGCAAATCAGAAACGGGCAGGGCCGTCACAACCCGACGTTCCATGCTTGCGCTTCGAAAGTCAACGTTGTATTCCACGGTCAAGCCAAGAGATGCCCGGTATCAATAGTCAGACGCGAACCACCAACGAAGTGTTAACCGGGGAGAACGGCCCGCCTCAGAAGGCGGGCCCTATAGGATCCGAGCGGCCAGTTAGTCCTTGAATCACAAGCGGTTACAGGGGTTGAGCAAAATATTTCCCAACTTTGACAACAAAATTGGAGTTTCCTGCGTCCAATGGAGAGGAGAACAAAAATCGCAAGGCACCCCGGCCGCAAGGACAGTTATTGCTCCGTCGCATCACTTTGAGGTAGAAACCCGTTGCAACCTGAGGTGTTATACTTTGGAGAAGCCTCGATTGCGTTAGGGGAGGCTGAAGAACGGGCTGACTGTAGTAAGCGGTCTTTGGGGCCGGAAGGACAAGGACAGGGACAAATGGGAGAACAAGTGAGAGAACTTTTTACTTGGGCACGGCGCCGGAAGATACTGGCGACTTTTTTTGTGGTACTGACGCTGGGGGTTGGTATTTTGATCGGGTCCATCGTTTCCGGCCGCACCTCGGCTATGAAGAGCTTTGGATTCGGAGGCACAACGGCAACGCCGCTGGCGGTGCCGGAACCTATTCCAGCGACGAATTCCTTTTCATCGATCGTCAATCGCGTGGAACCCGCAGTCGTGAATATTGCGACCACCCAGGTGATGGAACGCCGGCAGAGCAAGAAGCGCCGCGCACAACCAAACGATCAGGACGATCCGATGCAGGATTTCTTCGACCGATTCTTTGATGGAAGACAAGACGGCCCTCCGCAGGCGGAGCGCAGCCTGGGCTCCGGCGTCATCGTGGATAAGCGCGGCTACATCCTGACGAACAACCATGTGGTCGAGCAGGCCACGAAAATCCAAGTGCAATTGCACGGCGAATCGACGCGGTATGCCGCGAAGGTCGTCGGCGTTGATGAGGATACGGACCTGGCGGTTATCAAGATTGACGCGAACAAGGAACTGCCGACGGCGAAGCTCGGTAATTCAGACGGTGTGCAGGTCGGCGACTGGGTCCTCGCGATTGGAAGCCCGTTTGGTTTGCAGGCGACGGTAACCGCTGGAATCGTCAGCGCGAAGGACCGTGGCGGAATCGGGCGCCAGTTCCAGAGGTTTTTGCAAACCGATGCGGCCATTAATCCGGGAAACTCCGGCGGGCCGCTGGTGGACCTTGCCGGCCAGGTGATCGGCATCAATACGGCGATCATTACGGGCAGCCGCGGCTATGAAGGAGTCGGCTTCGCTCTGCCGTCAACCACGGCGATCAACGTCTACGACCAGATTATCAGGCAGGGCCGCGTGACGCGCGGTTCGATCGGCGTGAGCTTCCAGGAAGAACTGAGCACCAACGCCATCACTCTGAAGTCTCTGGGCGCCCCGTACGGTTTGGTGATTGAAGGTGTCGAGCCGGGAAGTCCCGCAGAGAAGGCGGGATTGAAGGGCGGCGACGTCATCACCAGCGTGAACGGACAGCCGGTCAAGTCCGGAAATGACCTGGTGAATCCGATTGCAACGGCTCCGATTGGGAGCAAGGTGAAACTCACGTACATGCGCGACCGCACGCAGAAAGAAGCGACGGCCACGGTAGAAGACCGTACCCGGGTGTTCCCCAACACCGCGGGCCGTATGGGCGACCAGCCGGGCGAAGCTGCGCCGGCCGAATTCGGGCTGCACGTCGAGGAGTTGACTCCCGACCGCGGGCGTCGCGTCGGAATGGATGGGCAGAAGGGTGTGATGGTGACCGAGATTGACCCGGCCACATTTGCCGATGATCTCGGATTCGGCCGTGGCGACGTGATCGCGGAAATTAACCGCGAAGCCGTGAGCTCGGTTTCCGACTATCGCAAAGCCGTGTCCAAGCTGAAGCCCGGCGAGGACGTGGTATTCAAGATCCTCCGCCGTCAGGACAGCGACCGGATTTTGACCCTGTACCTGTCCGGCAGAGTCCCGGCAGACCGTCAGCAATAGCCAACTAGAGAGCCGGAACTCACGCGTATGCGAAAAGCGACCCACCTGGCCCTGATGCTGCTTCTCGTAGCAGGGCTGGGTGTGTTTGCCGCGTCAGCGGAAGCACAGTCTGCGCCGCAGAAGAAGTCCACCGCATCCAGTTCCGCGAAGAAATCACACCGGAAGAAAGCATCCAGGAAATTGAGGCGATGGGAAAAGGGGCAGAAAGTTCCCGCTCCCAGCCGGATCACTGAGATTCAGCAGGCGCTCGCGAAGGACGGCTCTTTCACCGGAACTCCAAACGGCAAGTGGGACGATTCGACCGTGGAGGCCATGAGGAAATTCCAGGACGTCCACGGACTCAATCCCAGCGGCAAGCTCGACGCCAAAACTCTCCAGAAGTTGGGCCTGGGCTCGCAGACCGCGGGAGTTGCGGCGCCCTTGCCGCCAACGAGTTCATTGATTATGAAATCCTCCGCGGCGCAAGCTGCCCGGCGCCGGCAATAGATTTCGACCGTTCTCGATTGCATTCCTGCCACAAGTGAATTAGAAGTCTTACATTGCGCGGGAAGAGTCTGCGCATGCGGAGGGTTTTGCCTGATGAAGCTCATTCGGACGTGTCTGGCAGTTCTGCTCTTGGCATCTTGCGTGATGGGCCTCCGCGCCCAGGCAAAACCAGACGCCAAAGCGGTCAAAGCCGTGAGCTTTGGGAAGTTGTGGGACGCCAAAGGAAAGCTATGGACGAATGCGATTGTAATCGTTGAGGGTGACCGGATTCGCAGCGTGACGATGGACGCATCGGTGATACCCGCGGGCGCGGAGATCATCGACCTCTCGAAGTACGCCGGATTGCCCGGGTTGATTGATGCTCACACGCACATGACGATGTACACGGACGAGACGCCGGGCGAGCCGATGCTCAAGCAGCTCACGAGCAATCCCCCGGCCGTGGAACTGTTTCTTGCGCGAAAGGGCGCGATGCGCACGCTGGAGGCAGGTGTCACGACCGTGCGGGACCTCGGCGCGGACCAGTATCTGGACATCGCCATGCGGGACTTGATCAACCGCGGCGAAATGATCGGGCCGCGCATGTTTGTATGCGGCTACGGACTCTACATCACGAATACGCCCTACAAACCCGGAATGAACCCGCCGGCGGGCGGAATTGCGGATGGTGTGCCGGAAGTCCTGAAATCTGTGCGCCAGCAGATTGCGGCAGGTGCGGACGTGATCAAAATGTACGCGTCGACGGGCACCGATGATGACGTGACCGGATTTCAGACCTATAGCTACGAAGAGATTAAGGCCGCGGTGGACGCGGCTCATCAATTTGGAAAGAAAATCGCAATTCATTCCTACGGGCCGGATGGAGCGCGGGATGCCGTGCGAGCGGGAACTGATTCCCTCGAGCACGCCACGGACATGGACGACGCGACGATCCAGGCGATGGCCAAGCGCGGCACCTTCTATGTTCCGACGATCGACCATAACCGCTATTACATCGATAATGGAGACAAAATTGGTTACGCCAAGGGATACAAAGAAAAGTTGCAGGCTTTCATTCCACGAAATCTGGAGTCTGCTCGCAAAGCGCATAAAGCGGGCGTGAAATTCGCCATGGGATCGGACGCGATCTACACCATGTTTGGAGAGAACACCCGAGAACTGGGCTGGTTCGTCAAAGCCGGGATGACGCCGGAGCAAGCGCTGCGGACCGCCACGACAAACGCTGCGGAGCTGCTGGGCAAAGAAAAGGAGCTAGGCGCGGTGGCGCCCGGATATTTTGCGGACTTGGTCGCCGTCGAAGGCGATCCCACCGCTGACATCAACGTGGTGCTCAACAACGTAAAGTGGGTGATGAAAGGCGGCGCCGTAGTGATGAACAAGACGAGGACCGAACCGCATTAAGTATTCGGTCCTCAAGCTCGTCGTATGGAAACATCTCCGGTTTTCCCGTAAACTTCGCAGGCGAGGAATGCGTGAATTCATCCGGGAAACAGGCCCGCTACACTCTCGTCATCCTATTTGCTATCAACCTGCTGAATTTTTACGACCGCCATATCTTCGGCGCTCTGGCCGAACCCATTCGCAGGGAGTGGTCCCTCAGTGATTCGCAAATCGGCTGGCTGGCCACGGCGTTCACGCTTCTATATGCGGTCGTTGGCGTTCCACTGGGACGCTTATCCGATCGATGGAGCCGCGCCAAGTTGCTGAGCTGGGGAGTGGCTGCTTGGAGCCTCCTCACGGCTGCTTCCGGGATGGCCTGGAACTATGGCTCGATGTTCGCCGCGCGCCTCGGCGTGGGCGTTGGAGAAGCCACTTGCGCTCCGGCGGCCAACTCCCTGATCGGTGATTTGTATCCATCGGCGCAACGCGCCCGTGCGCTCGCGTTCTTCATGCTCGGTCTTCCCCTCGGGAATTTCCTCGGCACTTTTGTGAGCGGGCTTATCGCCGCCGGGTACGGCTGGCGAATGGCATTTTACGTGGCCTGCATTCCCGGATTGTTCATTGCCGCGCTCGCCCTGCGTGTGCCGGACCCACCACGCGGGGCATCGGAAAGCTTCCCAATGGCAGGGCGGGCGCACGAGGGGTCGCCGTATTGGACCATTTTAAGAATTCCAACCATGTGCTTGATTATCGTCACGGGTGCGCTGTTCAACTTCATTATGTATGCGCTGGCCACTTTCTTGCCGGCCTTTATCAGCCGCTATCATTCGCTCGACTTAAGATTGTCGACTACCATCGCCGCGCTTGCGTTTGGACTGACCGGCGTTCCTGGACTTTTGCTGGGCGGTTGGGCCGCGGATCGCGCGGCACAGTTTCGCGCCAATGGCCGTTTGCTGGTGAGTTTTGGGGCCACGCTGGCTGCGGCAATTTTCCTCGGGCTGGCCTTCAGCCAGCTACCTGGCCGCGTGACGGCTTTCGTCGCGCTGCTGGGGACGGGCTGCATGATTGCGTTTGCCTACTACGCGTCGGTGTACGCCACGATTCAAGAGATTGTCCCGCCCAGCCTTCGTGGCACAGCGATGGCTCTCTACTTCCTTGCCATGTACCTCCTGGGCGGGAGCTTTGGGCCGGTCTTGACGGGCAAGCTCAGCGACTATTTTGCGCGCCGCGCTATGGCAGCCGCCGGTGCAAGCGCCATGAATGAACATTTTCGCGCCGCCGGTTTACATACCGCGATGTACGCAATTCCCGTCTGCGCCGCATTTGTCTCTGTGGTGCTGCTGGTGGCGTCGCGTACCGTACCAAAGGACATGGATAACTTACGGGCCTGGATGTCCTCCCCTGCGGGCAATCTCCATCAGGAAGGACACCAATAAGAATGGCGCCCTATTCCACACTTTGCCGACTTGGGCAAAGCTGCCAAATTTTTGATTTCGCGTAGTTTTGGCTTACGCTTGAACCCACAGAGGGCCTTGGGATCATCCAATAGTTGGACGACAGAGATTGGGGGGCGGTATGGCTACGGCAGTGGCGCCACGGATGTTCAAAAACTTCATCAACGGCGAATGGGTGGAATCGCGGAGCGGGGGCGCGTACGAGAACCGCAATCCGGCGAATACCGATGAACTAATCGGTATGTTTGTGTCTTCGACTAACGAGGATGTGGACGCCGCCGTGGATGCCGCGAAAGAAGCGTACAAGACCTGGCGCCTGGTGCCGGCACCGAAGCGGGCGGAGATTCTGTTTCGCGCGGCGGAGCTGCTCGTCCAACGTAAGGGAGATTTCTCGAAGGACATGACGCGAGAAATGGGCAAGGTCCTGGCCGAGACGCGCGGCGACGTGCAGGAAGCCATTGATATGACCTATTACATGGCGGGCGAAGGGCGGCGGCTGTTCGGCCAAACTACTCCCTCGGAGCTGCCGAACAAATTTGCGATGAGCGTACGGCAGTCCATCGGCGTCTGCGGAATGATTACGCCGTGGAATTTTCCGATGGCCATTCCTTCCTGGAAATTGATGCCCGCGCTCATCAGTGGAAATACGGTTGTGCTCAAGCCCGCCGAAGATACGCCGCTTTCTTCGTATCACCTGGTGCAGGTACTGACGGAGGCAGGAGTTCCGCGCGGCGTCGTGAACCTGGTGAGCGGCGATGGGCCAAACGCCGGCGCGCCGCTGTCGCAGCATAAAGAAGTGCCTATAGTCAGCTTTACGGGATCAACGGCCGTAGGGCGAATCATTGCGCAGGCTTGCGCGCCGGACTTCAAGCACTGCAGCCTGGAAATGGGCGGGAAAAATATCATCATCGTGATGGAGGACGCGAATCTGGATTTGGCCGTAGATGGCGCGGTCTGGGGCGGCTTCGGCACCACGGGGCAACGTTGCACTGCCGCGAGTCGCGTCGCTGTTCACAAGGATGTTTACAAGGAATTCATAGATCGCTTCGTGGATTGCGTCAAGTCTCTTAAAGTGGGCGACGGACTCGATGCCTCAACGGACATGGGGCCATGCATCAACGAGCAGCAATTGAAGACCGTGATGAACTACGTGGAGATAGGAAAGAACGAAGGCGCGAAGCTGCTGACCGGCGGAAATCGCCTGGATGGCGGCATGTACGAAAAAGGCTGGTTCCACGCGCCGACGGTTTTTGGCGATTGCTCGCCAAAAATGCGCATTGCGCAGGAAGAAATCTTCGGCCCGGTGGTTTCGGTGATTCCCATCGAGAGTCTGGAACACGCTGTGGACGTTGCGAATGGCGTTCCTTACGGATTGTCGGCATCCATTTACACGCGGAACGTAAACCGCGCGTTTCAGGCCACGCGCGATCTCTACACGGGAATCGTCTATGTGAACGCGCCTACGATCGGTGCCGAAACCCACCTGCCCTTTGGCGGCACGAAGCAGACGGGGAACGGTCACCGCGAGGCAGCCATCGCGGCCATCGATTTCTTCACTGAGTGGAAGACGATTTACATCGACTACTCGGACAAGCTCCAGCGCGCTCAAATCGACAACGCCTAGTTGTCCCGCGCACGTTGACCGCGCTTGACACGATTCCTACAATAGAGGTAGCGCTCTCTAGCACTAGGAGTAGAGTGCTGACATGAGGAATGCTGCGCTCCAGGAACGCCGGAACCGCCAGATTTTGGCGGATATCGTTCGCACGTACATCGAGACGGGCGAGCCCGTGTCCTCGCGCGCCATTTCCAAGCGGTTCGAAGAAACGCTCAGCACCGCGACCATTCGAAACCTGATGGCGGATCTGGAAGATGGCGGCTTCCTCTATCAGCCGCATACCTCGGCAGGGCGGGTGCCGACCGCGGCAGCTTATCGCTTTTTCGCGCAGGAGATTGCCTCGCAGGCGACTATCACCGTGACCGACCGCGAGTGGATTCAGCGCGAGATGGGTGGAGCCACGAGCGCCGCGGAAATTACCGAGCGCGCCGGCCACATCCTGGCGGAGGTTTCGAACGGCCTGGGCATCATCGTATCGCCCCCATTGAGCAAGACCGTCCTGGAGCACGCGCGCATGTGGCTGCTGCCGGACGGCCGCGTGGTCGTCGTTCTGATTTCCCCGGGCGGAAATACGCGTGACAAAATTTTGTGGCCGCACCGGCCCTTCACGCAGGTCGAACTGGATGCCACCGCCGATTTTCTGAACCGCCATTATTCCGGCTGGACGCTCGAAGCCATCCGTGCCGACCTGCTGCAAAAGCTGGCGACCGAGCGGGAGCGCTACGAGGGCATCGTGCAGAGTGCCCTTTCCCTCTGTGATCCTGCGGTCCTGGGCGACGATTCGTCCCTGCATGTCCACGTCGAGGGTGCCGCCCAGATCGTCGGCGCGGCGGAATTCGCGGACCAGGCCCAATTGCGCGATCTGCTCGCCGCCATTGAAGAAAAGCACCGCCTTGTGACCATGTTGAATGCCTGCATCGAGACGCCGGAGCCGGTGCACGTGCAAATCGGCGTGAAGGAGATTTCGCAGTCCGGCGAGAATCTCGCGCTCATCAGCGCCGCTTATACCAGAAACGACCTCGTGCAAGGCTCACTCGGCGTGCTGGGGCCGACTCGAATGCATTACGAGCGCGCCATGACCGCGGTCGCGTACGTGGCGCAGCTCTTCAGCGAGGCGCTGAACAAGACTTAGGATTCCATTGCAACGGGAGACGATTGAAAGTGAGCGACAAAGACGTGAAGATCAATTTTAACAAGAACGTGGATAGCTCCGAACTCGAGCCATCCGCCGAATCTGTTGCCGCCGACACGGCCAAAGCCAACGCCGAATTGGCCAAGCTGACAGCCGATCTGGAGGAGTTGCGCCAGACGCTGCTTCGCCGCCAGGCGGACTTTGACAACTACCGCAAACGCATCGAGAAGGAACGCTTCGAAGACGCGAAGCGCGCCACCGCGCGCGTCGTCGAAGGGCTCATTCCCGTGATCGACGGTTTCGAGCACGCGCTCGCCGCGCATCGCGAAGCCGAATATGAAAATTATCGCAAGGGCTTCGAGCTCATCTACAAGCAGCTCCTCGATCATCTGGCAAAACTCGGCGTCGAACGCCTCGATCCGGTCGACAAGCCTTTCGATCCCCATCTGCATCAGGCCGTGGATCGCGCCGAAACGAAAGACCACGACGATGGCACGATCCTCCAGGTCTTTCAGCCGGGCTATGTTTTTCACGGGCGCGTCTTGCGGCCCGCCATGGTCCGTGTAGCGGTCCATCCGAATCCCGCATCGAAGGAAGCAGTCAACTAAAGGAGATCGAACGTTTCAATGGCCAAAGGGACTCAACGGGATTTTTACGAGGTGCTCGGCGTAACTCGCACGGCCGCGGTGGATGAGATCAAGTCTGCCTACCGGAAAGCGGCTCTCAAATGGCATCCCGACCGCAATCCGGAGAACAAATCCGAAGCGGAAGTAAAGTTTCGCGAATGCACGGAAGCCTACAGCGTGCTCAGCGACGCGCAGAAGCGCCAGGTGTACGACACCTATGGTCACGCCGGACTTTCCAGCGCTGGCGGGAGCCAGGGATTTGACAACACGGTTTTCCAGGACTTCCACGACATCTTCGGCGATTTCTTCGGCTTCGAGGATCTCTTCGGCGGCCGTGGACGCCGCGGGCGGGGCCGCGCCCAGCGCGGCGCCGACCTGCGTTATGACATGACGCTGTCTTTCGAAGAAGCGTCGGCGGGCGTCGCTACAAAGATCAAGTTGCCACGTCAGGAATTCTGCGAAGCGTGCAATGGCACCGGCGCAAGGAAAGGCACCGGCGTCGTTACTTGCCAGACGTGCGCTGGACGTGGCCAGTTGGCCTATCAACAGGGATTTTTCACCATCACGCGCACGTGCCCCGCTTGCCAGGGCGCGGGGCAAATGGTCCGCGAACGCTGCCCCGAGTGCCGCGGCCAAGGTCGCTTCGAACGCGAAAAAACTATCGAACTCCGCATTCCTCCCGGCGTGGACACTGGAACGCGCCTCCGTGTCGCCGGCGAAGGCGAGCCCGGCCCGAATGGCGGCCCCGCCGGAGATCTCTACGTCGTACTCGAAGTCAAAGAGCACCCCTTCTTCGAACGCCGCGGCGCGGATTTGTACTGCACCATTCCAATTAGCGTCGCGCAGGCGACACTCGGAACCGAGCTTCATGTTCCGGGACTAAACGGGGAAGAGCGGCTCAAAATCCCCGAAGGCACGCAGAGCGGCGCCGTGTTCCGCATCAAAGGCAAAGGGCTTGCCGATCCGCGGGGCGGCGGGAAGGGCGATTTGTACTATCACGTTCGCGTCCTCACGCCAACCAAACTCACGCGCGAACAGCGCAAGCTGATCGAGCAGCTCGGCGCAACTCTCAAAGTCGAAAACAAGCCCGCCGACCGCAATTCCTCGATCTTCGACAAAGTGAAAGACATCTTCGGCTAGTCACGCCGTACCTGCGATAGAATCTCCGCGTGCGCAGGCGATTTTTCGTCGAACAGTTTACCGGTGATCGTGCCGTCATGGAAGATGACGCAGCGCACCACCTCGGCCGCGTCCTTCGCGCCCAGACCGGCCAGCTTTACGAGTTGAGCGACGGCGAACGCGTCTGGCTGGGCCGCATCGAAAAAGTCGGCCGCCATCGCGTCGAGTTTGCGCTCCTCGAAGAATTGCCTGCCCACCAGCCAAGCCCGAACACAACCCTCCTGCTTTCCGTCGTCAAATTCGACATGTTCGAATGGGCCATCGAAAAGGCCACCGAACTCGGCGTGGCGTCAATCGTTCCGCTCGCGGCCGCGCGCAGCGAAAAGGCCCTGCTCTCCGCAGCCGCGAAGCGCGCCGAACACTGGAAAAAGATCTTGCTCGAGGCTTCGCAGCAGTCGCGCCGCGTCCGCGTCCCCGTTTTGGCCGAACTCGCTAAGCCGGAGATCGTATTCGTATCGCACCAGAATGGCTTGCGCGTGATGCTCTCGGAACGCGCCGGAGCACCCTTAATTCGCAAGGTCCTCGAAGGCCAGCAGCAGGCTATCGCGACTCTTGCCATCGGGCCCGAAGGCGGCTGGACCGACGCCGAATTCGAAACCGCCCGCCGCGGCGGCTTCCAGGAAGCCTCCCTCGGCAAGCTGATCCTGCGCACGGAAACCGCCGCCGTCGCCGCTCTGGCTTCGATGAACTACGCGCTGAACGTAGAATAGCAGTCTCCAAAATCGTCTCTCCAAGCAACGGCCAACGGCCTCATCCGAATCAAACCGTAAGTAACAACACCGTGGCCTCCTCGGTACCCGACCGGATGCATCACAAATCGCATCTGGCGCGGGTTGCGGGGGACATGTTATAAATACAAGGCAGCCAAAAATGGAAAGCTCGGAAGAAAAACAGCCCGTAGCCGCAGCACCACCGGATTCCACGGCGCCGGCAGCATCTCCCGTGGGCGCTTCAGACCGCCCGGCATCACCGCATTCTCTTCGTCACGAAATTCGCGTCTGGACCCGCGATCTTCTTATCGCCATCGGCCTCGCGCTCGTCATCATCGTCTTCTTGTACCAGCCCGTGAAAGTCGAAGGCACCAGCATGGCGCCGCTGCTCTCCGACCAGGAGCGCATCTTCATCAATAAGTTCGTCTATCGATTCGAGCCCATCCAACGCGGCGACGTCGTCGTTTTCTGGTATCCCCTGGACCGTTCCAAGTCCTTCATCAAGCGCGTCATCGGTTTGCCCGGTGAAACGGTGGAGATCCGCCGCGGCGCGGTCTACGTCAACGATAAAATCGTTCCCGAGCCTTACGTGCCGCCGCAATACGAAGACCTCAGCGATTTCGGTCCGGTCCGCGTGCCCAAGGACAGCTATTTCGTCATGGGCGACCACCGCATCAGTTCGAACGATTCACGCGTATTTGGGCCCGTGGCCGACCGCTATATTTACGGCCGCGCCGTGTTTGCCTACTGGCCGGTGGATCATTTTGGCTCGCTTTCCACCACGGAAGCCGATGCCAAGTGACTGGCACATCTTGATGCGAAACATGGGAGGACTCACTGAGCGAAGTTCAGCACCGACCCGCGATCCTCGCGTTGGAAGACGGGCGCGCCTTTAACGGCCGCGCGGCCGGCGCGATCACGCGCCGCGGCGGCGAAGTCGTTTTCAATACCAGCCTCACCGGTTACCAGGAAGTTTTCACCGACCCCAGCTATGCTGGGCAGATTGTCTGTCTCACGTACCCGCATATCGGAAACGTGGGTGCGAACCTCGAGGACGAAGAGTCCGCGCGGCCGTACATCGAATCGCTCATCGTGCGCGAATTTTCGCAGATCTCTTCGAACTGGAGATCGGCGGAAACCACGCAGCTTTATTTGAACCGCCACAAGATCCCCGTGATCTGGGACATTGATACCCGCGCGCTCGTCCGCCACATTCGTAATATTGGCGCCCTCCGCGGCGTCGTTTCCACCGACGGTACGCCGGCAGAGCAGCTCGTATTCGAAGCCAAACAACTGCCCAGCATGGCGGGCCAGGAACTCGCCAGCCGCGTCACTTGCGCTAAATCCTACGGCTGGGACAAAGGTTCCGTGGAGGTTGCTGTTTCTCCCTGGTCCGAGCAGATGGGCGAATCCGACGCTCACGCCGAGACGCGCAGGCATCGTGTCGTCGCTTACGACTACGGCATCAAGCAGAACATTCTCCGTTTGCTCGTGGATCACCAATGCGAGGTTTTCGTCGTCCCCGCGCAGACCTCCGCGGAAGACGTCTTGGAAATGAAGCCGGACGGAGTGTTTCTTTCAAACGGCCCCGGCGATCCGGAGCCCATCGACTACGCCGTGGAGAATATTAGGAAGCTCATCGGTCATGTTCCCGTGTTTGGAATTTGCCTGGGACACCAGTTGTGCGGCCTGGCGCTCGGCGGCAAAACCTTCAAGCTGAAATTCGGGCATCACGGTTCGAATCATCCGGTGAAAAACCTGCTCACCGAGCAAGTCGAAATCACCGCCCAGAATCACGGGTTCTGCGTGGACCCGGAATCCTTGCCGTCGAGCAAAGTGGAAGTCACGCACATCAATTTGAATGACCACACCAACGAGGGTATGCGCCACAAATCATTGCCGCTATTTTCCGTGCAGTATCACCCGGAAGCTTCGCCCGGTCCGCACGATTCGCACTACCTGTTCACGCAGTTTACCGACATGATGAAGGAATTCGCGCAGCCGGGCAGTTCGCGCAGATGACAGTGATGACCAATTTCGTCAGGGCACGGCTTCAGCCGTGCCATAACCAAGTCGGAGGGGTGCGGCTTTAGCCGCTGAGGGTATGGCGGTACCACGTCGACATGGCAACATTCCCGGTTCTTATTTCGTGACATCTCGGACCTGGGAGAATCGCCGTTTGTTCATCACTGAGCCAGCATGTTCGCTTTTTGTCGAAAGTTTGCTGCGGTATCGGCAGAATGGCGCTTATGCATTACACGCGTTTGTGTTAATGCCTGACCATTTTCATGTGCTACTGACCCCAGCTCACGACACAACTTTGGAACGGGCGGTGCAACTGATCAAAGGTGGTTCTGCACGCATGTTAGGGCTCGCGCGACGTTTGCAGTTTCCGGCATGGCAGCGCGGCTTTATTGATCACCGCATCCGAGACACCGTCGACTATGGTAGCCATGTTCGGTATGTTGAGCAGAATCCCGTCCGAAAGCGGCTCGTCGTGGAGGCACGCGAGTATCGTTGGTCGTCGGTATCAGGTCAGTATGAAATGGATGACCCACCTCAGGGGCTGAAGCCCCAGGAAAGGCAAGGGCAATTCGGCACGGCTGAAGCCGCGCCCTGACAACAAGATGCCGAAGCGCAAGGACATCAAGAGAATCTTAATCATCGGCTCCGGCCCGATCGTCATCGGGCAGGCGTGCGAGTTTGACTACTCGGGGGCCCAGGCGTGCAAGGCGCTGCGCGCCGAAGGCTACAAGGTCATCCTGGTGAATTCGAATCCGGCCACCATCATGACCGACCCGGAACTCGCGCATCGGACGTATATCGAACCGTTGACCAAGGAGTATATCGAGGAGATTATCGCCAAGGAAAAGCCGGATGCGCTGCTCCCGACCGTTGGTGGGCAAACCGCGCTGAATCTTGCCGTCGAGCTTTCCGAGAGCGGCGTCCTCGAAAAATACAAAGTGGAAATGATTGGCGCGTCGCTCCGCGCCATCAAAGTGGCGGAAGACCGTCTGTGGTTCAAGGACGCCTGCCGCAAGATTGGTCTGGAGGTTCCTGCGTCGGCGTTGGTGAATAACGCGCAAGATGCGCTGCGTCTTTGCGATCAACTTGGTTTTCCGCTCGTCATCCGGCCGTCCTTCACGCTGGGCGGCACGGGCGGCTCCATTGCCTATAACAAGGAAGAATTTGGCGAAGCCATCGCGCACGCGCTGGACATGAGCCCGGTGCACGAGGCGCTCGTGGAAGAATCCGTCCTCGGCTGGAAAGAATACGAACTGGAAGTGATGCGCGATTTCCGCGACAACTTCGTGGTCATCTGCACCATTGAAAACTTCGATCCCATGGGCGTGCACACCGGCGATTCCATCACCGTGGCTCCCGCGCAGACGCTGACCGACAAGGAATATCAGCGCATGCGGGATGCTTCCGCGGCCATCATCCGCGAGGTGGGCGTGGAGACCGGCGGGTCGAACGTGCAGTTCGCCGTGAATCCCGAAAACGGCCGCATGGTCGTCATCGAAATGAACCCGCGCGTTTCACGCAGCTCCGCCCTGGCCAGCAAGGCCACCGGCTTTCCGATTGCAAAAATCGCCGCGCGCCTGGCCGTCGGAATGACGCTGGACGAAATTCCGAATGACATTACGAAGAAAACCCCCGCGTGCTTCGAGCCCACGATCGACTACGTCGTTGTGAAAATTCCGAAGTGGCAATTCGAAAAGTTCCCCGGCGCAGACAGCACCCTCGGCACGCAAATGAAATCCGTCGGCGAAGTGATGGCCATCGGACGGACCTTCAAGGAAGCTCTACAGAAGGGCATTCGCTCGCTGGAGCCCAGCTCGCCGTGGCGCGCGCCAACGGAGACCCCGGATTCGCTGCTGCGCGAAAAACTTGCCACCCCGCGGCCCGACCGCATTCACTGGCTGCTCACCGCCATGGAGCGGGGCCTCCCCGCGCAGGAAATTTGCGATCTGACCAAGATTGATCCGTGGTTTATCCACCAGATCGAGGAATTGACCGCGATGAACCGGCGGGCTGCGGCCGTCACCGTGGAAACCGCGTCGAAAGATTTGCTGC